>AMWB02032235.1_pt1 | contig 39737 bp, 32 predicted proteins | sample 200311 | NCBI WGS metagenome assembly AMWB02 (sample SAMN02737377, study PRJNA173069) | bioreactor metagenome | biome: anode biofilm in microbial fuel cells | place: USA: California | collected 2010-12-16
CGGTTGACCGAGGCCGACGCCCGCCGCTTCTACGCCGTGCACGAAGGAAAACCGTTTCTGAACAGCCTCGTGGCGTTCATGAGCTCCTCGCCGATCGTCGCCGTGGCGCTGGAAAAGGAGAATGCGGTCCTCTCGCTGCGCGAACTGGTCGGCGCCACCGATCCGGCCAAGGCCGCCTGCGGGACCATTCGCAACGAGATCGGGCGGGATATCGAAAAGAACTCGGTGCACGCTTCCGATTCCGATGAGAACGCCGCCAAGGAGATCGCGTTCTTTTTCCCTGAGGCGAAGTAGCTGTTCGAAGGTCAATGGCCCTGCGGTTCCCCGGAGGGCCATTCTCACATGAGCAAGGAGTACGGAGTGTCTAAACTCGGCGCTATGATCGGTATGATCCTGCTGATGGCCGCCGGCGCATCGATCGCGCAGACGGAGGGGATGCTGTATGTCGAGTTTCGCGCGCAGCAGGCATCATCGACCGGAGCGATCGAGTCACCCCGGAGACTGTGGGTGGCCCGGGACAAATACATGCGCCTGGAGCAACCGCCGGATTCGGTTGCCAAAGTGCAGCCTTTGCTGATCGTGGCCGAGCCGAATGTCTGGGCGATCAACGCCTGGGTCGGCGAGGGGGTTCACTTCGTTGATCCCGGCCCGACCTACAAGGTCCGACCGATGATCTTCGGTACGACCAGTATCGCCAAATTGCGCGGCCTGGAATTCGGGCGCGAGGCGGAGTTCTTCGATTCCTATGAACTTGAGCGGTTGCCGCTGCGCACTATTGACTCGGCGATCTGCTTCGGTTTTCGCATCACCGTGGATAGTGCCGTCGTGATGCTGTACTCCGATTCCACTACCGGCGTGCCCAAGCGACTCGCTTTGGTCACCGGTCGCGACACGACGACCATCATCTACGACAAGTACGAGTATGACTTGCCGGTGGACACCCTGCTGTTTCGCCCACCCGCTGGATGTCTGATCCGAATGAAGAAGTAGCTGTCAAGGACGGGTGGAAGTGACCTTTCGCACAGTGAACTCTGAGTGATTGGGTGCGATGCGAGTTTCGCTGATCTACGGAAAGTCGACGCTGGAGCTCATGTTGCCGCCCGGCGTGGCGGTCGACCGCTTTGCCCCGACCCCGACTGTACATCCGGTTGACCACCCTTCCTTCCGCGAGGAGGCAGGGCGATGCGGCCTGGCGGCATTTCTGGCCGGCCGCTCGGTTCTGGTTGTGGTCAACGATGCCTACCGGCACACTCCCACGGCGCAAATTCTCGACTGGCTGGACCAGCTGGATACGACACTGCTCGACCGGGCCCGGTACATCATTGCGACCGGTTCCCACCCTCCGGCGACTGATGCGCACCTGGCGACGATTTTTGGTCGGCACTTGGCGCGAGTTCGGCTACGCGTCAGTTCCCACCGGGCCACCGAGCAGGGCAGACTACACCAGGTCGGAGACGACTCTTTCGGACAGCCGGTGCGGGTCAACAGGGCGTTGTTCGAGAGTGAGCGGGTGCTGATCATCGGTTCCGTGGAGCCGCACTATTTTGCCGGTTACACCGGAGGACGCAAATCCCTGGTTCCCGGTCTGCTCGATCTGGCCAGTATCGAACGGAACCATAACCTGGCCAATTCGATGGCCGCTGCGCCCCTCAAGCTGACAGGTAATCCGGTCGCCGAGCATTTGGATGCACTCCTGGAGTTGCTTCCGCTGGAACGAGTTATGTCGATTCAGCTGGTGACCGCCGGGGACCGTCTGGCCGGTCTTTTCGCCGGCGAAGTGAGAGAGAGCTTTGATCGAGCGGTGGCTCTGGCGAAGGAGCTGTTCGCGCACACCGTGACCCAGCCGTATGATATCGTTCTGTGCGAGTTACTGCCCCCGTTGTCACGCAATCTGTATCAGTCCCAGAAAGCGCTGGAGAACTGCCAGATGGGAGTGGCCGATGGCGGTGCCGCAATCGTCATCTCTCCCTGTGACGAGGGGGTCGGTTCGAGCTACTTCTTCGAGCTGGCGGACCTGTGGGATCGGGAGAAGAACCAGCCGATCGACGGCCTCCCCAGATTCGGGTCGCACAAGCTCTCACGGGTAAACGCGATCGGGCGAAGAATCGACGTCCGGCTCTATTCTGGACTTTCCCAGGGGGATATCCGCAGAGTATATTACGAGCCGGTCGGCGACTTGGAGGAGTTCATACGGGAACGAGCGGCGAAGCGCCCCGGCCTTCGAGTGGCGGTCGTGCACGACGCCGGCAACACCGTATTGACCTGGTGAGCATTTGGTGACGTTGAGAGATACAAGCAATCACTTTTCAGGAGGATGATCGATGAACAAGAAGATCGCCGTGATCGGAGCCGGAAATGTCGGCGCCGCGTGCGCGCAGTATCTGGCCGAGGCCAACCTGGCCGATATCGTGCTGGTGGACATTCTGGACGGCATCCCGCAGGGCAAGGCGCTCGATCTGACCCAGGCCGGTCCGGTGCGGGGGTACAACTCACGCGTGACCGGAACCACCGACTACGCCGGGATCGCCGGGGCGGATATCGTCGTCATGACCGCCGGCCTGGCCCGCAAGCCGGGGATGACCCGCGAAGACCTGCTGACCAAGAATGCCGAAATCGTCGGCGCGGCGGGCGAACAGATCAAGAAGCACGCCCCGAACGCCTACGTGATCGTCGTCTCGAATCCGCTCGACCTGATGACCTTCCACATGCAAAAAGTGACCGGCTTCCCGGTGAACCGCGTGTTCGGTCAGGCCGGCGTGCTGGATTCGATCCGGTTCCGCACCTTCGTGGCGATGGAACTGGGCGTAGCCGTGACCGACACCCAGGCGATGGTGCTGGGCGGGCATGGTGACACGATGGTCCCGCTGCCGCGCTACACCACAGTAGGCGGTGTGCCGATTGCCGAACTGATACCGGCCGACCGGATCAAGGCGATCTGCGACCGCACCGCCGATGGCGGCGGCGAGATCGTCCGTCTTCTCAAAACCGGCTCGGCCTACTATGCCCCGGCGGCGGCTTCGGTTGATATGGTCAAGGCCGTGTTCAACGATGAGAAGCGCGTGCTGGCCGGTTCCGCCTGGCTGACCGGGCAGTACGGCATCAAGGACATTTACATCGGCGTGCCGGTGGTCCTCGGCGCCAAGGGTGTGGAGAAGATTCTCGAGCTGAAGCTCGACAAGGATGAGTTGGGCGCGCTGCAGAAGTCGGCTTCGACCTACAAAGAGCACCTCAAGATTCTTGGCTACTAAGAGGAAGGACCATGGCGAAATACAAACATATTGTGGTGCCGCCGGACGGCGCTCCGATTACGGTCAAGAACAAGAAGCTGGTGATTCCGGATAACCCGATCATTCCCTGTATCGAGGGGGACGGGATCGGCCGCGATATCATGAAAGCGACCCGCCGGGTGGTGGATGCGGCCGTCGCCAAAGCCTACAACGGCAAGAAGCGGATCGCGTGGATGGATGTCTACGCCGGTGAAAAAGCGTTCGAGTTGTACGGCGAGTGGTTGCCTAAAGAGACGATCGACGCCGTCAAGAAGTACTATGTCGGGATCAAGGGACCGCTCACGACGCCGGTTGGCGGCGGGTTCCGCTCGCTCAACGTGACGATCCGCCAGGTGATGAACCTGTACGCGTGTGTTCGCCCGGTGCGGTACTTCCCGGGAGTCGGCTCGCCGGTGGTGCACCCGGAGCGGGTCAACGTGGTAATCTTCCGCGAAAACACCGAGGATGTTTATGCCGGGATCGAGTGGAAGAAAGGGAGCGCCGACGCCAAAAAAGTCATCGGCTGGCTCAACAAGACCATGAAGACCAGCATCCGCCCGGACTCCGGAATCGGCATCAAGCCGATGTCGGTGACCGGTTCCAAGCGGCTGGTGCGGAAAGCGATCCAGTACGCGATCGACAAGAACCGCTCCTCGGTGACGCTCGTCCACAAAGGGAACATCATGAAGTTCACCGAGGGGGCGTTCCGTGACTGGGGCTACGAGGTGGCCAAGAAGGAGTTCGGCGACCGGATGATTACCGAGGATGAGGTCTTCGCCAAACACGGCGGCAAGGCGCCGGCGGGGAAGATTATCATCAAGGATCGGATCGCCGATTCCATGTTCCAGCAGGTGCTGACCCGCGCCGATGAGTACGACGTGGTGGCCACGCCGAACCTCAACGGTGATTATCTGTCCGATGCCCTCGCCGCGCAGGTGGGGGGACTCGGGATGGCGCCGGGCGCCAATATCGGCGACTACATCGGGATGTTCGAGGCGACCCACGGCACCGCGCCGAAGTACGCCGACAAGGACGTGATCAATCCCGGGTCGCTCCTGCTCTCGGCCGTGCTGATGCTTCAGTACCTGGGCTGGGATGAAGCGGCGGTGATGATCGAGAAAGGGGTCGAGAAGACGATCCAGCAGAAGATTGTCACCTATGATCTGGAGCGGCAGATGGAGGGGGCGACGAAAGTCGGCACCTCCGGCTTTGCGACCGCCATTATTGCGAATCTGTAGATTTCGGAGTCTGTCCGAACAAAACAAAACGCGGTGTCCTAATGGGCGCCGCGTTTGTATTTGCTGCTGATTCGCAGAGATGACTGAGAAGCTACTTCCCCTCGACAATTCGCTGCGTGTCCTGAGCGATCACCAGCTCTTCGTTGGTCGGAATCGCCAGCACGCGGACCTTGGCGTGTTCAGTCGAGATATCGACCTCTTTGGAGATGGCGCAGTTGTTCTTGGCGTCATCCAGCGATACGCCGAGGAACTCCAGCTTCTGACAGCTCAGCTTGCGCACCACCGGGGAATTTTCACCCACGCCGGCCGTAAACACCACGGCATCCAGCCCGCCCATGGCGGCGGCATAGCTGCCGATGTATTTCCGAATGCGATAGCAGAAGACGTCGAGGGCCAATTTGCCGTTGCTGTTGCCCGAATCGGCCGCGGAGATGATCTCGCGCATGTCTGAGGAGACGCCCGAAATGCCGGCCAGCCCGGAATGTTTGTTCAAGAGCGTATTGGCTTCGTGCAGCGACAGCTCCTCACGCGCCATGATATGCAGGATGATAGCCGGGTCGATGTCGCCGGACCGGGTTCCCATCAAGAGCCCCTCGAGCGGCGTGAACCCCATCGAGGTGTCGACCGACACGCCGCCGTCGACCGCCGCCATCGAAGCGCCGTTGCCTAAGTGGCAGGTGACGATCTTCAACTGCGAGAGCGGTTTCTTGAGCATGATGGCCGCCCGGTCGCTGACATAGCGATGCGAGGTGCCGTGAAAACCGTACCGACGTATACTGTACTTCTTGTAGAACAGATAGGGGATACCATAGATGTAGGCGTAGTTCGGCATATGATGGTGAAACGCCGTATCAAACACCGCCACCTGCGGAATACCCACCAGCGTCTTCTGGCAGGCATTGATTCCGCGAATGTTGTGCGGGTTGTGCAGGGGGGCCAGTTCGATCAACTGACGGAGGGTGGACATCAGTTCGGGCGTGATCAGTACCGAGTCCTTGAACTCCTCACCGCCATGAACGACCCGGTGGCCGACGGCATTGATCTCGTTCTTGTTCTTGATGACGCCGTGGTTCTCCGAAAGGAGAATGGAGACGACGTATTCGACTGCGACGATATGGTCGAGGATCTCGGCCGAGACTTTCACTTCCGGGCGATCCCAGGGTTTGTGGGTCAGCACTGATTCGGACATACCGATCCGCGAGACCAGGCCCTTGGCCAGACAAACCTGCGTCTCGGTGTCGATCAGTTGATATTTGACCGATGAGGAACCGCAATTAAGCACTAGGATTTTCATTATTCACCTGCCTCCCGGGCGCCGTTGACGCGGGCATCCAGTCGGTTCCCCTCGGCGTCGTATTCAAAGAACCCCTTGCCGGTCTTAACCCCGAGATTGCCGGCGCGGACCAGTTTCCGGAGCAGGGGACAGGGACTGTACTTGTTATCCGCCAACTCAGTCAGGAGGTTCATCATCCAGGACATGACCACATCCAGCCCCATCATGTCGGCAAGCGCCAGCGGCCCCACGTTGAACCCAAACCCGAGTTTCATCGCCTCGTCGATATCCTCGGCGCTGGCCGTTCCCTCCATCAGCACGTGCATGGCCTCGTTGAGCATCGGCACGATGATCCGGGTCGTGACATAGCCGGGGTATTCGTTGACCGTAATCCACTTCTTCTCGAGCATATGCGCGAAGTCAACCGCCGCCTTGAACGTGGCATCATCGGTCTTGAGTCCTTTAACGATCTCCACCATCGGCACTTTGATCACCGGCGTCAGGAAGTGCACGCCGATCACCTTGTGCGGACGGTTGGTGGCCGAAGCGATTTCCGATACCGAGAGGGTTCCGGTGGTGGTCACCAGCACCGCTTCCGGTTTGCAGATAGCATCCAGTTCGCGCATGAGCGCCCGTTTTTCGTCGAGGCTCTCCCAGATTGCTTCGATCACCAGTTCGGCCTCTTCGAGGGCCGACATATCGGAGGAAGGGTAGATGCGGGCGAGAATGGCCTTCTTGTCCGACTTGGTATAGCCCCAGCGGCCGATTTCGCGGTCGATCGCTTCGCCGATCTTCTTCAAGCCCCGTTCCGCCAGCTTTTCATTTCGGTCGATAAGGCTGAGCTCGTAGCCGGCCATAGAGATCGCCTCCGCCAGCCCCTGGCCCATCACGCCAGCCCCGATGATGACAATTTTGGTTTTCGCCATATGATCAACTTTGGTTTCTTTTTGTGAAATTTATAACAAGCGCTCCATAATGTCCCGGCAATATATCCTGTTATCTTATCGGTGCAAGTGGTAAATAAACAAGCGTTAATGTGTCTCTTTTTGCTCTTGGTTTAGTCCGCGGGACGGCAACTCTGTATAAAAGATATAGGTTTGTTGCCACGTGGCTAATGATTGACAAATGGGCTTGCTGCGGGTATATAGCGAACACGACAGTACTCCTTCAACGCGTTGGGAGACAAGTATGAACAGACGGATGCCTTTCTGGATAGTCGGCCTCGTGACCATGGTTCTCTGTGCCTCCAATGTGCTGGCCATCGGCCGGGTCGCCAAGCGCTGGTATGTGTTCGATATGTATGGCGGCCATTCCAAACCGGTCGGGTCGTATGACTATATCTCGTTCATCGATTTCGGCACCGAACTCGACGCCGACCAGGTGTACGACAATTCATTCCACCTGGGGTTCAGTTTGGGACGCATGGTGGCCAATCGCTTCGTTTCGACGATCGGATTCGCCTACACCAAGATCGAGCCATTGGACCGCTACTACATCAATTCCACCGAGTACTGGGAGTTCGATCCCTTTACGCCGAAGTTCAGTCAATACGATATCTCGTTGAGCGTTGCCTATCATTTCCTTCCCATAGAGCAGACCGGCTTCACGCCGTTTATAGGCGGATCCATGAAGGGCGGACTGACTCGTCAGTATCTGAGAGGATATGAATCGGAATATGAAGCCAACGGCGCGCTGGCCTTGCTGTTCGGCGCCGAGGTGAAGGTGTGGGAGGGGAAGAACCAGTCGATGTTGACGCTGATGTCGACCAACAGCTACGATTTCGCGGCCTCGGGGTATCGCCCCAAATACCTCAACCTCGGCGTTGGGCTGCGCTGGTACCTTCGGCCCTAACGGTGCATGAGGGCGATTCGCTTTTTGTTGACAGAAGACGGCAGCGGTCCTAAGCTGCATCTCCCATAAAGAAAGGAAACTTATGACCAGGACAATTATACGCACGGCGGCCGTTTTAGCATTGATGACCGGTGTGGCGGCCTACGCCCAGACCGGCAAGACCGAGACGCCCAAGAGCAAACCGGCCGCTGCCACGGAGCAGAAAGTGACTGTACCCAAAGATGCGGCCGGCCAGGCGGCTTTCCGGTATCCCATTCGGGACAAGGCCAACAAGATCGTCACGCTGGAGACCGATCACGGCAAAATGGTGCTGGAGCTGTACCGCGATGTCGCTCCCGCCCACGCCGATTCCTTTGCCGCCCGTTGTGGCGACGGCTTCTATGTCAACACGATCTTCCACCGAGTCATTGATGGTTTCATGATTCAGGGGGGAGACCCGAAAGGGGATGGCACCGGCGGAGCTGCCTATAACCTGAAGGCTGAATTCAACAAGCTGCCGCACATCGAGGGGACACTCTCGATGGCGCGGGTGATGGATCCCAATTCCGCTTCGACCCAGTTCTTCGTTTGCCTGGGACGGGCCGCCTCCCTCGATGGCCAGTACACCAATTTCGGTCATTTGATCAAGGGCTATGATGTTCTCCACAAAATCGGATCCGCCGAGGTGGGGCCGAGCTATGGTGGCGAGCGCTCCAAGCCGAAAGTGCCCGTGAAGATCCTCAAGGCGTATTTGTCCGACGCCGAGGGGAATGTCAAGAAGTAGAACGAGCGACTCTGGCGCCGGCGTGCGCCACGTCACGAAGGCGGAGGTGATCCTCCGCCTTTTCCGTCGAAAGCAGCCAACTGATGGTCCCAAAGAGCATTGCCATTCTCGGTTCGACCGGTTCGATCGGGCGCTCGACACTCGATGTCGTGCGCCGTCATCCCGGGCGATTCGTCATTTCGGCTCTGGCGGCGCACCGGAATGTCGAATTGTTGAGCGAGCAGTGTCGCGAATTCCGTCCCGCTTGCGCCTGTGTGGTGGATTCCGTTCAGGAGGAGGCACTCCGGCGGGCGCTCGATGGGACCGGGATCCGGGTGATCTCCGGCGAGGCCGGACTTTTGGCTCTCACCCGGCTGGCCGACGTGGAAATTGTGGTCAACGCCGTGGTGGGCGCGGCGGGTCTGAAGGCCTCACTGGAGACTCTGACCCACCGCAAGCATCTGGCTTTGGCCAATAAAGAATCGCTGGTGACCGGCGGGCCGCTGTTCCCGTCGCTGATCAAAGACTCGGCCGCTCGCATTCTGCCGGTCGATTCGGAGCATTCGGCCATCTGGCAGGCGCTCAGCGCCGGGCGAATGCAGGAGATCAAGGCGCTCATTCTCACCGCGTCGGGCGGACCGTTCCGAGAGCTGCCGATCGAGCAGTTCGGCGAGATAACGGTTGAGAAGGCCCTGGCCCACCCGACCTGGAAAATGGGTCCCAAGATTACCGTCGATTCCGCTACGCTGGTCAATAAGGGTCTGGAAGTGATCGAGGCGGTGACGTTGTTCGGCGTTGCGGTGGACAAAGTCAACGTGGTCGTGCACCCGCAGTCGATTATCCACTCGATGGTGGAGTATGTCGACTCCTCGGTGATCGCGCAACTTTCGCAGCCCGATATGCGTCTACCGATTAGTTACGCGTTGTTCTGGCCGGAGCGGGTCCCCTCGGAGTTTGGCCAGATGAACTGGCGACTACTCAAGTCGCTGACCTTCGAATTGCCGGATTACGAGAAATTCCCGCTTCTGCGGTTGGCCTTCGAGGTAGCGCGAACCGGCGGGACCGCGCCGGCCATCTACAACGCCGCCAACGAAGTAGCGGTGGAAGCGTTTCTGGGACGCCGTATCCGATTCGTGGAAATTGCCGACATAGTAGCGGAAACGGTTGAACAGGTTTCGGCGTTACAGAAACCAGACCTGGAGGGGATCCTTCGGGCGGATCAACGGGCGCGTGAACAGGCGCGCCGACAGGTGGAGAAAGCGGCATGTTACTGAGCATTGCATCGTTCATCTTCGTTCTCGGGGTACTGATCTTTATCCACGAGCTGGGACACTTTCTGGTTGCCAAAAAGGTCGGTATCAAGGTGGAGAAGTTCTCGCTTGGCTTCCCGCCCAACATTTTCTCCAAGCAGGTGGGCGAGACGACCTATTGTATCGGCCTGATTCCGCTCGGCGGCTATGTCAAGATGCTGGGGGAAGACCCGGTCGAAGAGAAAAAAGGTACCGGAGCGGTTCTGGAGCAAGCGGGCCGGGCGCAACTGGCCGGAAAGGGGGGCTCCGGCAGCACCTTTACCGGTAATGAGTTCATGTCCAAGACCGTCTGGCAACGGGCCGCGGTCATCTTCGCCGGCCCTTTCATGAATTACGTACTGGCGATCGCGCTGATGATCGGCATTTTCCTCTTCAGTGGCCGCCCGATCTTCGATGACGCGCGGGTGCTGGTGGGATCGGTGGCCAAGGAGAGTCCCGCCGCCGGCGCCGGGCTGGCCGAGGGGGACCAGATCGTGGCCGTCGATGGCGTCCCCGTGACCAATTTCGATTCCCTGCGGGTACGGATCAACAAACACCTGGCCACCCCGCTCGAACTGGCCTGGCTGCGCGCCAGTGACACCATGCGGGCCACGATCACGACGCGAGTGGAAGAGGTTCCCAATATGGATGGCGGCGTGGATTCCGTCGGCATCATCGGGTTCACTCAGAAAGTCCTGCGCTACGAGCGGTTCGGCATCGGCGAGTCGATCAGCCGCGGGTTCGTTACGGCCCACGTGATTGTCTGGGAGACAGTCAGGTTCGTCAAGAAGGCGATCTCGGGCCAGGTCTCGGCCAAGATGATCGGCGGTCCGCTCTTTATCGCCCAGCAGTCCGGCAAGGAGGCCGAAAAAGGGGCCTCCAGCCTGTTCTTTTTCATGGCGCTTTTGTCGGTCAATCTGGCCGTGCTGAACGTGCTGCCGATTCCGATTCTGGATGGCGGCCACCTGCTGTTCCTCCTGATCGAGAAGGTGCGCGGTGTCCCGCTCTCGATCAAAGCGCGGGCGCTGGCTCAGCAGGTCGGCATCATCTTTTTGTTTGGCCTGATTATCTTCGTGACCTATAATGACATCCTCAGGTATTTCCGCGGGTTCTGAAAACCTCCGGCGCGCCCTTGCGTAGATGGGTGTATAAAGAGGCAAGGACCCCGGACAGGTTCAGCAGAGGAGTCGGACCGAACATGAGTAATGCCAAGACGGACGCCAGGAAGCCAGCCGGTTCCCGTTCCCAAAAACCATCGGTAGCAGAGTCCCTGTGGGACAATGTCAAACAGATCGGTATCGCGGTTGTACTGGCGCTGCTGATCAAGACCTCGGTCGTCGAAGCGTACAAGATCCCGACCTCCTCGATGGAGGACACGCTGTTGATCGGCGACTTCCTGCTGGCCAACAAATTCGTCTATGGCGCCCGCGTCCCGCTTCTGGACTGGCGGCTGCCGGCCATCAGTGACCCCAAACGGGGAGAGGTTGTCATCTTCATCTTTCCCGGCGATGGCGTCACCAAGTACATCAAACGTTGCATCGGGACTCCGGGCGACACGATCGAGGTGAGAGACAAAGTCCTGTACGTCAACCATCAGGTGTTTCCGAACCCGCCTTTTGCCAAGTTCATTGATACGACCGTATCCGGGCAGCCGAACGTTATGCCTCGACCGGTGGGGGGACAGAACAGCCGGGACAACTTCGGCCCCTATATCGTGCCCAGGAATCACTATTTCATGATGGGCGACAACCGGGACAACTCCTATGATTCCCGTTATTGGTCGGCGGTCTCCCGCGACATGATCCTCGGGAAGGCGATTCTGGTGCACTGGTCGTGGGATGACAGCAAATACGAGTCGCCGCCCGCCTCGGTCAGCGATCCCCTGTCCGTGCCGCGCGTGTTCGTCTACAACGCCTTCCATTTCTTCGAAAAAGTCCGCTGGGAGCGGCTGTTTCACCTGATTTCCTGATTCGGACACGGAAACCGCTGGGCGGATTCATGGTACAATTCTCGAAAGAAGACGAGCGTGCGAGGTACAATGCGTAGCTATCGATACATTCCTGTCGCGGTCCTGCTGCTGGTACTGGCCGCCTCCGTGCTGGGTGGTCCGAAAATGAAGATCACCGATGACACGTTCGATTTCGGCAAGACAGTCAACAGCGCAATTCTGACCCACGCCTTCTGGATCAAGTCGGTGGGGGACCAACCGCTGCGGATCACCAAAGTCGAGCCGGGTTGCGGCTGCACCAAAGCGCCGCTTCTGGACTCGGTGCTCGCTCCCGGGGATAGCACGCGACTAGATATCACGCTCTCCACCAAGGGGTTTGTCGGGAGGATCGCCAAGCGCCCCTCCATCCTCACCAATGAGGGACCGGAGCAGGTGTATCTGAAGTTATTTGCCGAGATGGTCGACGGGCTCGACAGCCTGAAGCCCGTGTCGGTCGTGCCGTCGCGCGTCGATGTCTCCCAGTTCAACAAAACACGCCGCAAATCCCGCTTTACGCTGGTCAATAACAGCAATGTCGACCAGGTCGTGACGATTGTCGATGCCGCGCACAAGAGCTTCGATGTGAGTCTGCCGAGAACACTGAAGGCCCACGGCCAGATCGATGGCCAGCTGGTGGTACATGAAGATGCGGTCAAGACCAGTTTTGAAGAATCATTCACCATTGAGTGCGCCGGCGACGAGAGGACCCGACTTTCCGTTTTTGTCGTCCGCCTCTATCGACCCAGCGACGAGGCAACCGGGGAGACCGTCCGCAAATAGCAGACCTGTGCTTGAGTCCTTTGCCGGCTGGCGATGATTTTGGTTGGCTTTCGGCGGCCCCCCCCGTTTATTTCCCGACATGTACAGACTGACCGTCTCCGGCCTGGCCAAGCGATTCGGCCCACGCAAGGTGTTCAACGACATCTCGTTCGACTTGACCACCGGGCAATCCATGGCTATCGTCGGGCCGAATGGCTCCGGCAAGTCCACGCTCCTGATGGTCCTCCTGGCCGGACTTACCCCGACCCGGGGAACGGTCACTTATTCCCGGGACGAACAGACCCTGGATGACGGCGCCGTCCGGGATGCCACCTCGCTCGTCTCTCCCTATCTGAATCTCTACGACAGCCTGACGGCGGAAGAGAACCTGACGTTTTTTGCCACCGTTTCGGGAGGCCACATAACCGGCAAGGAGATCAACGCCCTGCTTGGCCGGGTCGGCCTGGAGGGGCGGGGGAGTGATCCGGTCGGGGCCTATTCCTCGGGCATGAAGCAGCGCCTCAAGTATGCCGTCGCTCTTTCGAACAAACCGGCCTTTCTGTTTCTCGATGAACCGACCTCGAATCTCGACGAGGCCGGCAAGAAGATCGTCTTCGATCTGGTCGAGGAGTGCCGTGCCCAATCGATCGTGATCATCGCGACCAATGAAAAGGAGGAGCAGTCACTTGCCGGACAGCTCTGTCGGGTTGGTCAGTAAGGCGTTTGCCGTCTTCGCCAAGGACCTCCGCACGGAGCTCCGGACGCGTTACGCGCTCAATGCCATTCTCATGTTCGGCATCACCACGCTGGCGGTGGTCTCGTACTCGCTGGGGCAGGCGGGCCTTCCCCCGAAACTGCTGGCGGCGCTGCTTTGGACGATCATCTTTTTCTCCGCCATGTCGGGACTGGCCCAGGTGTTCGTGCGGGAGGAGGAAACCGGCACGGCGCTGGTACTGAAACTGCGCGCCGATCCGACCGCCGTTTATGTCGGCAAGCTGTTGTTCAATCTGACGCTCCTGACCGTCATGACGCTCATCATCACGCCGCTCTTTTTCATGTTCACCGATGCCCCTGTAAACGGTGTCGGCGTGCTGATCCTGATCCTGATTCTGGGGGTGATCGGCCTCTGTGCCGCCACAACCCTGGTGGGAGCGATTATCGCCAAGGCGTCCGTCAAAGGGGCCCTGTTCGCGGTGTTGTCGTTTCCGATCCTGATTCCGATCCTCCTGCTGCTGGTCGGCGCCACCGCGGATATCCTCGACGGCAAGGGGCTGGCCGATGTCCTGACCTTTCTTCAAGGCCTGGTGGCGTATTCCGTGGTCATGATTACGCTCTCCGTTCTGCTGTTCCGCTTCGTCTGGCTGGAATAGGCACTCGCGTTTCCCCGATTTCTCGAAAGTCAGTCCTGATGTGATACAGGCCGATGAGCTTCTGCTTGACAGCCGGGCCGCGGCTCGGTTTCTTACCTGCACATTGTTCCGGTGCCGTCCATTGGGGACGGGTAATAGGGAAGACGGTGCGAATCCGTCGCAGCCCCGCTACTGTGTCGGCTACTTCGTGAGCAGACGCCACCTGTCGCGTTGACGGGGAAGGCGCTCACTGAAGGTTCGATGCCGCAAGCCAGGAAACCTGCCGGGACGTCATCAGTGCGTTCTGCCGTCAGCGTGGGCTGACCCGGAGTCTGTCTTGCGCCCGCGGCAGTCACAGCAAAGGAGACCGCCATGCGGCGCTTGTTCGTCATGCCGGTGGTGCTTCTGGTTCTGGGTGCGACGGGAACCCGGGCCGAAGTGGACACCCTCAGTACGCGGGAACATCCCCGCCTGTTATCCGACTCCATAGTCGTCACGGCCAACCGTTTTGGCCTCACCCCCGACCAATCGGCCTGGCCGGTGGGAGTCATCCCTGTCCGCCAGGTCGCCGCCGTGACAAGCATGCCGGAGCTGCTCGACGGCAGTTGCGGCCTGGATGTCCGGCAGTACAATGGGGTCGGCTCGGTGGCCACGCTTTCCAACTGGGGCGTGTTCAACCGCAGTATGCTCCTGCTCTACAATGGGCGGGTCGTCAAGGATTACTCCCTCGGTGGCTTCAATCTCTCCGATTACAGCCCCGATGAGTTCGATCGCGTGGAGCTGGTGAAGGGGCCGCAATCAGTCCTGTATGGCTCGGATGCCGTCGGGGGGGTGCTCAACCTCATTTCCCGAACGGCACTGGCGAACCGGGTGGCCGCGACCACACGCGTCGGCAGCTTCGGATTGCGGCAATACCAGGTCGATCTGTCGCGCCAGTTCGGTGAGATCGGTGTCGGCGGCATGCTGGATTACGGCGAGGCCGATAACGCGCGTGGCAATGCCGGCTCGCGGCATCTGGTCCTGGGCCTAAGGTCCGATTATGTCTCGCGCGATACTCGACACCGCTGGTCGCTCGCCGGACGGGTTTTCACCGACAGTCTCGGCGTGCCGGGCCCCCAACCCGATCCGGCCGCTCGGCCGCTCCATGGCAGCACCGAGTCGTCCAGTCTCTACGATCACCAATCCGACAACAACTACTCGGTCGATCTCTCCTATCGGTTCTTCGATCGCCAGGTCGGCGAGCTGCAGGCGGATGCCTTCTGGGAGAACAAGCGGCTGGATTATCATCAGCTCTATGACTACTGGTACAGCTACTTTGTCCCCGATGCGGGTTCGCCGGGGGACAGCCTGGCGGTGGTCGATTCGGTCGATGTGTTCTCCCGCTATCGCTATGACAAACGCTCGGCGGGGCTGAGTGGCAGGTACCTGCGCGAGCTGGGGCGCCTGTCGTGGTCGGCCGGAGTCGACTGGCTGTCCGGTTCGCTGAATTCCCGGAGTGAAGATCGGAATGTCGTGGCGAGTTACACGGAAGGCGGGGGATCATACGACTATGAGTACTCATCGGCCAGCGCCTGGACCGGCCGCCAGAATCAACTCGATCTCTGGACCGGCGCAGAGGGACGTCTGACGGGAGGGTTGCGAAGCACCCTCAGCGGCCGCGTGCAGTTCGTGCGCAACCGGTCGGCACAACCATCCTACAACCTGGGGCTGATCTGGCAGCCACGAGCGGGGCTGGTGGGGAAGATCGCCTATGGTTACGCTTTTCGGCTGCCCTCGCTGGCCGAGCAGTTTGCCAATGATCCTTACACCAAAGGAAACCCGGATCTGAGTCCGGAAACGGCTCGTTCACTCGTCGTGACTTTGACGGTCGAACCGCGCTCACCGCAGTTCCGCGCCGAGCTGTCGCTGTTTCGGCAGCGTATCGACTCGCTCATTCAGTATCGCCCGGAACCGACCAACTACTGGTGGACCGCCCGCAATGTGGAGCGCTTCAAGAGCGACGGAGTCGACCTGTCGCTGCATCTGGTGCCGATCGCAAAACTGAGACTGGATTGGAGCGGCGTACTCCAGCGCGCCCGACAGACGGAAGCAGGGCGATCGGTGCGGGCCTACTACGTCCCCACCTTCAAATGGCGGGCCGACCTCTCTTCGGACCCGGCGGGCAGAATCGCCGGAAATGTGAACATTGCCTTCACCTCGAATCGGGAGAACCGCGTGGCCGGCGCTAATAAGCGCATTGCCGCGGTCTACGAACTGGGGGCCGGAATATCCTATCGCCTGAGCCGGGTTTTCCTCCTGGCCCTGTCTGGCGCCGACCTGACCAATCAGCGTCGTCCCGACCAGTTTGGTTTCAGTCTGACCGACCACGACTACCCTTCACCGGGACGTCGTTTTGTCGCTCAGCTCCGCGCTGCGTGGCAATAGGAAAAGTCGATTTTTTATTGCGGTTGGCGGTTGTTGGACGTACCATATACATCACGTGACATAATGGCCGCGAGATGAATACTGCTTCCAGGGGCTGGCGTTCTCGCGGCAGATCCAGGGGTTTCAAATCCGGCACCCACGCCGGTAGCACATGTCACGACTTTTGACGCAGAAAGGCAATTTCGGACATGGCAAGCTGGAGTCTTGAATACTCCTTCAACGTCGACAAGAAGACGCGGATTATCTACGCGAAAGTGTTTGGCATCTGGAAGGCGGAGACCGGGAGAAACTACCACACCGATTTCAAGGTGGAGGTCGAGCCGCTTCTGGGAAAACCCTGGGCCAAGCTGATTGACCTTACCAACTGGAAGACGTCGTTTCCCGATGTTGTCGATGTGATCGGTGAACACATGGAGTGGTCGCGCGAAAACAGTTGTGTGCTCTCGCTGTACGTCCTGAACAACCCCAGCACTTTCCGGCAGTTGAACCAGATGTTCGAAGCCGGCGGCACGAAGGAGATCTCGCTGATCTTTCGTACGGTGGCCGAAGCCGAGCAGTATCTCAAGGAGAACTGGATCGGCAAAGCAAAAAAGGGAGCCTGAGCGGCTCCCTTTCGGTCGTTACCGTTTCAGGTAACGGTTGAACCACTTCAGTATCCAGTCCAGCCTGGCCAGCCGTCGATCCGGTCGGCCGTGCCGCGACAAGCCGTGAAACTCATCCGGGAAGCGCACCAGTTCGACGGTTTTTCCAAGCACCTTCAGGCGCGTGAAGAGCTGCTCGGCCTGCTCGATATTGCAGCGATGATCCCGCTCGTTATGGAGAATGAGCAGCGGTGTCCGGACCTTACGGCAGTAGGTCAATGGTGAACAGCGCTCGTAGTTCTCTTTGTTGGTCCACGGGAAACCGTTGAATTCCCGCTCCAGCGTCCAGCCGATATCCGAGGAGCCGAAGAACGACTCGAGCTCCACCACGGAGCGCTGGGTGACGGCCGCTTTGAACCGATCGGTGTGACCGACAATCCAGTTGGTCATGTAGCCGCCGTAGGAGCCGCCGGTGACCCCCATCCGCTTTTTGTCGATAAACTTCTGCGACGCCAGCCAGTCGGCGGCCGCCATGCAGTCCCGGTAATCAAGATCCCCCCAGCCCTCGGCGATGGCATCGGCCCAGGTCTCACCGCGACCCGAACCGCCACGGGGGTTCGTATACAGCACCACATACCCCTGGGCGGCCAGGAACTGCATTTCGTGGAAGAAAGTGAAGCCATACTGGACGCGCGGCCCGCCGTGGATCTCCAGAATGGAAGGATACTTCCGGGTCGGCGAGAAATTCGGCGGTGTCACCAGCCAGCCCTGAACGCGAGTGCCGTCGAACGACGAAAAGAACAACTCGCGCACGCGGCCCAGCTTAACCTCACTGCGGAGGAACCGGTTGAGGTGACTCTGGCGGCGGGCCCGCTTCTCCCCGCCGTAAACCGTGGGGCAGAGATACAGGTCTCCCGGTGTCTGCAGATCGGCGTAGATCAAGGCCAGTGTCTCGGTGGCACCGTTGACGCTGAAACCCTTAATATGGCACTTCCCCTTGAATATGCGCGTCGGCTTGCCGCCGCTTCGGGGAATGTAGTACAGGTTGGTATTGCCGGTGTCGGAGGAAACGAAGAAGAGCCGTTTGCCGTCGCGGGACCACTCGATACTGGCGGCATCATGCACATCGGCCAGATCGGCTATGGTCTGGTCGAACACCATCCGATCGAACTTCGGCATCAGGTCGTGCGCTTTCGGCGAGCCGTTGACACCCACCAGCCACACGTGGTGATTGGTGACACCCCAGGGATCGCGCGGATTGGCATGACCAACGTAAGCGAGCAGCTTGCCATCGGGAGAGAACCGCGCGGCCGCCTTGGGACCGGCCGGGGCCGGGACCAATCGCTCCCGCCCCCCCTTGAAGGAAATTACAAACAGGTCATCTCGAAGCGTTTCCAGATCAGGATCCTTGGAGCGATTGGATAGGAAAGCCACCCATTTGCCATCGGGCGACAAGGCGGGGGAGTGGTTGTCCCGCTTGCCGGAGGTAATGCGTCGCAGCTTCGCAGTCTCCAGGTTGAGCGTGTAGACCTGGAACGGGTCTTTGGGCAGGAAACCGACCCCGTCAAGGCGATACAGCAGTCTGGTGACGTGCCGGAACACCGGCGGCTCTGCTTTCTTTTTTTCATCTTTGATGAAATGCGAGTCATTGTAGCGCAGGGCGAATACGAGCGACCGACCATCCGGCGTCCAGAGAAGGTCGCCGATCGAGCCATCCAATTCGATGACCTTCCGCTCGGCGCCACCGGAGGCGGCTATCAGGTAGATGCCGGTCTTCTTGTCGCGGCGGGACACGAAGGCCATCTGGCTCCCGTCGGGGGACCAACTCGGCTTACCGTCATGGATCTTGCCGTACGTGAATTGCCGGTCGGTACCGGCGGCAAGGTCGCGCATAAAGAGGTGGCTGTAGTACGTGTTCTCCTCGCGGTCAATCGTCTCGATCGTGTACGCCACCTGGCGCTCACTGGGGGAGAGGGCAACCGAGGTCAGGACCTCGAGTTTGTATAGGTCGTCGGCCGCTAAGGGGCGGCGTCGACTGTGCGGCTTGGCGGGGTTTGGCATGGGGATCTGTCTTTCCTTATAACTTCTTGATCATCAAGCCAATCTGTCGGGTTAGGGTTCCCGGCACAAGTCAAAAAGAAAGCCTGAATTGGTCCAAAAAATCGGTTTGCCTTTTTTCTGTTGAGGGCTATATCTTTTTGGGAGCCTTTCCGAAAGGCTTATGTTATAGTCAACAAAATTGGTCCATATACGCGAGTGCGTCAACCGGCACGACCGGCTGACAGGAGGTAGTTGTTTGGAAGTCCTGGCATTAATCGACAAACTCACGCACTACGACGGCAAACTGCCGAGCCGTGCCAAAGATACCAAGGCCCTCGAAGGATATTCCGGAAAAACCCCGGCCGAGCTGAAGCGCATGCTCCGCACCATGCTGACCGCCCGGCGCGTCGAGCGCGAGGAGAAGCTCCTGCTTCGCAAGGGATATAACCGATTCTTCATCGGTTGCGGCGGCAAGGAACTCATGGATGTCGCCCTTGCCGAATCGCTCCGACCGACCGATCCCTTTTTCGGCTATTATCGCAACAAGGCGTTCGATCTGCACCGCACCACCAATCTCTGGAACAAGATGTTGGAGGCCATTGGTGATTTCCGCTCGCCCAACCGGGGACAGCAAATCCCGGCCCATCCGGGCTACCCGGAATTCGGCATTCTGCCACAGGCCTCTCCGACCGGTTCGCACGCCATCGAGGCGGCGGGTCTGGCCGAGGCGATCGGACATCCGCTTCCGATTTCCGATCTGTCCCAGTATCCGGGCGGGATGTTTCCCTCCGATGCCGTGACGCTCTGCTGTATTGGCGAAGGTTCTACCTCGGAGGCCGAATTCGGCCGGGCTGTCTTCTACTCCGTATTCTACAAGTCCCGCGCCGTTTATGCGATCTACAACTGCGGTTGGGCGATTTCCGTGTCGGTTCAGGAGCAGTTCCCGGAAGGGGACCCCACCACTCCGTACGAGGGGTACAAGCGATTCGGTCTGAAGATCCTTCAGGTCGACGGCACCGATGTGAAGGATGCTCTGGCCAAGGCGAATGAAGCCGTCGAGTACGCCCGCTCCGGCAAGGGACCGGTCCTGATGAATATTCGCGTTACCCGTGAGGGGTCGCACTCCGGCTCCGATGACCAGTCATTCTACATGGATCCGGTCGAGCAGGACTGGCACACCTATAATGACTGCATCCTGAAGACCTCGAACGCTTTCATCGAGGACGGCATCATCACCCCCAAGGAGATCGCCGAAATCTGGTCCGAGCTGGATCACGAGATATCCGAGCTCTCCGCCAAGGCGGTGGCGACGTTCGAGCCGAAAACCACCGAACAGATCTCCTCGCTCGTTTACGACTACAACTTCGAGCAGGCCAAAGAGACGTGGAAGAAGTACCGCCAGGCCTGCAAGTTCGACCGCGCCGCCAAGTTCAAGGAATACCACGAAAAGGGGTACTTCACCACGCCCGAGCTCCCCGAGAATGTCGGCCCCATGACCATGCGGTTCGCCATTAACTACACGCTTTTCGACCTGTTCCAGCTTACCGAGGACGTCCTGATGTTCGGCGAGGATGTCGCCGACTTCAGCGGCCACATGGTCGAAGAAAAAGAAAAGCAGGCCAAGCTGAAAGGCAAAGGCGGCGTGTTCCTCGTCAGCAAGAATCTGCAGCGGGAGTTTGGCAACCAGCGCTGCTTCAACACCCCGCTCGACGAAATCGGAATTCTGGGCCGGGCCGCCGGCCACTGTTATCAGGGGCGTCGCCCGATGCCGGAAATTCAGTTCCTCGACTACATGTCGCCGGCCTATCAGGTGCTCAAGGACCGCATTGCCACAACCTACCAGCGTTCCGGCGGGTTGTTCAAGATGCCGATGGTGATTCGCACCACCTACGGGGGCTACAAGCAAGGAGCCGGAGCATTCTGGCACTCCGAGGGGAACCTCGGCACCTGGATGAATATCCCGGGCTTGCTGATCGCCGTCCCCTCCAACGCCCATGATGCGGCCGGGCTTCTCAAGACCGCCTGGGCCACCGACAACCCGGTCCTGTTCTGCGAGTCCGTGGCCCTGTACAATCGCCGCGACTGGGAAGGCGTGCCGATGGAGGCCTCGCTGCCTGATATCGACGAATTGATCCCGTTCGGCGTGGCCAAGACCTATTATCCGGAGCATTCGGATGTCGGCGTCATCACCTACGGGGCCACGTTCCAGATGTGCCGCAAGGCGGCCGAGATCCTGAAGGAGCGCGGCATTCACGTGCGGCTGATCGATCTGCGGACGGTCAAGCCGATCGACGAAGCGGCCATTGTCCAGACGGCCAAAGACTGCGGCAAGGTCATGGTCGTGACCGAGGATCGCTTGCCGGGCGGAGCGGCCGCCACGATTTCGGCGATTATTACCGGTGGCGATAGCCTGTTCCACCTCGAAGCCCCGGTGAAGCTCGTTACGGCGATCGATGCCCGGGTCGCCTACGGTATGGACGGCGATGCCGCCTGTTTGCCGAATGTCGACAAGATTGTGGCTGCGGTCGAGGAACTGCACGACAAGTACTAGACCCCGCCCCTCTTCTTCTGACCGCCGTTGGAGTTCGCTCCGACGGCGGTTTTTCGTTTCCGTGAGAGCGCTCAGCAGGCCTTATCGGCGAGTGAAGAGAGACCGGACGGAGGCGAGCACGCTCTGGCGTTCGGGCTCCTGCAGCGCGAGATACCAACCGGCAGCGGCGGCGGCGAGTGTGACCACTGCCACATTGGCGACCAGCGCGCTCCAGGTGGCCACACCCAGCAGATTCCGCATGGCCAGGGCTGCCGCAACCGTGACGACCAGCGCCACCAGGCCGTATCCGAGGAGGCTCAGCACGATACTCCTCACCCTCACCGATACCACCTTGGCGATGATCCACGGGAACAGCGTGGAATAAATCACGATCTGGGGAACCGAGGTCGCCAGCGCCATGCCGGTGATGCCGTACTCCGGTATCAGGAGGAAGGAAAGCAGCAGCTTCAGCGCGCCTTCAACAGCGAGCACACCCAGCAGATACCGATGTTTGCCGACGCCGAACAGCAGAGCGTTGCCAATGATGTGAGGGAGATAGATGGCCGAACCGGCCGCCAGTATCACCATGGCACTGCCGCTGGCGGCAAACTCCGGCGCCAGCCAGAGCCGTACGAACGGGTGCGCGTACATGATCACGCCGGCGCACAGGAAGACCGAGACAAACGCCATGAGCGCGCTGACGCGCAGATAGGCCCGGCGGATCAAATCGTGTCGATTCTGACTCTCCAGAGCTGAGAGCGCCGGCATCAGCGGCGCGCCGACCGCGTCACAGCCCAGTCGCAGGTACAGCATCATCTGGGCGGCCGGGGCAAAGACACCGGCGGCGGCCGGACCGACCAGAAACCCCAACAGAATCGAGTCGGTGTTGAAGACAATCAGCCAGGCGATGGTAATGCCGAACGACACCGAGGCATATCCAAGCAGCGATCGAGAAGTCTCGCGACTTGCCAGGTGCAGGTCGAATTTCGCCCGTGGCTCGATGCGACGCATCCAGATGATGGCAACCACCTGCCGCACCAAACTCGAGCCGAAGATGATGGCGGCCAGGGCGACCAGTCCCAGTCCGTTGAGGAGGGCAATGACCATGAGGACGGATCGGGCGATCTCCTCGACCACTTCCAGCCCATTGTTCAGGTCATACCGCTGAAAGGCACCGAGACTCCCGGCGTACGGCCAGAGCCAGAACTTGACGGCCAAGTACCCGCCGGCGATCAGAAAGGCCAATTGCGCCTCTTCGGCTGAGGCCGGTGCAATCGAGGGTACACCCGCGAAAACGAGCCGTCCCACCAGCGGAGCGCAAAGAAGAACCAGGAGTCCGGCGACGCCGTACAAGAGAGTAGCCGTGTTGAGAATGCGATTCATTTCGTCGAAGTCACCGGCGCCGCGCGAGCGGCTCAAAGACCGCAAGAGCGCCTTCGGCATGCCGAAGTCCAACATCGAAAAGTAATTGAGCGTTTGGAAAATGATGACCCAGAGTCCGTACGTGTTGCCGCCGAGGTGTGTGGTAATGAACGGCGTGAATAGAAATGCGATCAGGGCCCGGATCACCAGACTCCCCCACATGGCACTCGAATTGCGCAGCAGTTCCCGCCAGAAACCCATCGCTCAAAAACCCTTTGCGTGTTCGCTCCGGTCGAGTATAATCGTTCGTAACTATAACGGCAATGGACTAATGTGCTTACACGGAGCGCCATGATCTGTTCAGGGCAGACCAAACCACCCCGCGATCGGACGAGCCGCTTCCGAGCCGTGGCTCTTGCGCCACTCTTCCTGCTTCTGGCCAACACCGCAAGCTCGGCCCGACCGATCGACTATGCCGGACTGACGCTGGCGTACCCGATCAACCAGCCCATCGACTTTCCTCGGTTCCTCGTCGACACGCTGGTTTCCGAGCAGGTCGTGGCGGCACTTCTCACCGTCGACAGCACCGGGTGTGTGCTCGGTGTCGCCCCGAGCGTGCCGTCCGACAGCCCAATGGTGATGTCGTATCAGGACTATTTCGGGCGTCTGGACTTCGCCCCCGGTGCGGTCGATGGCCGGGCCGTCAATCAAACACTGCCGATTCGGCTGCGGCTGCAGCCCCGCGTACCGTTTCCCATCGTCCTGTATCCGCGCGATTCCACCGGCGAAATTGGACAGCCGGACATCTATCTCGAAGCGCTTCGACATAGCGGTTTTCAGCCACCGAGCGTTCAGACCTTCCCCTGGTTCCATTGTGACCTTAAGGCCTCTGATACGTCGATCGTCTACCGATACGTCCTGCTCCGCCTCGCGCTTGACAGTCTCGGTGAACTGGTGGACCTGCAGGAGGTTCGGTCCACCTACCCCGCCTACACGATGCCAATCTCCTCGGCCGCGAACTACGCCGATTTTGCCCCCGCCCTCATCGCCGGAAGACCTGCTGCCGCCACTTGCTACCTGCTGGTTTCGTTCTTTGCGGAACTATCCTACCCGTCGCTCGAATGGACGGCGGGAGACTCCGCTTCCGCCCATTATCTCCGCTGGCTGTCGGTGCGGATGGTGCCGGATAGCCAAATGCTCCTGTCGTTACCGATCCCCCGGCTGGCGTCTCAGGGAGAGTTCGCGGTCAATGGTCCCGTGCCGCCGGTAGATTCTCTTTCGATCCGCTTCAATATCGATACCCTCGGACACGCGAGCTTCCAGCGGATCTTCCCGCAAACCGGAAAGACGACGGAACTGGCGCGTGTCCTGGAGCGCCAACTCAGGTTTTACCCGGCCCTCAGGTTCGATGGTTCTCCCGTCTCTTACGGCGTTATTGCCAATATCACGGTTACCGGCCCGAAGACCATACGAATTCGCTACTCGTGGATGCCCCCGTCGTCGATCTGACGAATGGCCTGTAAGTAATTGACGTACAATAGATTGCGCTATCCGTCGAGGTTGACGCTCTTTATGGATAGCGCAGCTTCTGCGTTATAGTTCGGCGGCAGCGCGGCTTGCCTCACTGGAACTTGGTCGTAATTCCTTTATCGCCAATGCCTTGCCATGTTCTTGCCCATAACGGCACACCGCTTGAAATACTATTCGAGTGTGATAGCTCTGTTCGTCGGCCAGCCAGTGACGGCGGCTGAAAGAATTGTCGGTTGAGTCGGTATAAGGGAAAGGAAGAAGGAGATGGCAAAAGTGATCTGGCTTTTGGACATGATCTCGGCAATCTCCCAACTGACGGCCACCGTCTATTTGGGAGTGGTGTTCCGGGATATCCTGGCGCCGGCCTCACTGACGGCTCTGGCCGCAATCGCCATTGTCTTCTTTCTGGTCCAGCTTCGGTTGCTGGCGCGCCGCGCAACATGGGCGTATGTTCGTGTGACGCGCGCACATCCGGAGGAAATTAGGGCTTGACTTTAACCGTCGCGGTCATATTTTGGTTGCCTTTGTTGGGAAAGAACATGAGCTACGAAAAAAACAGAACCTTCCGCAAGCCCCGGGCCTTCTGGCTTCCTCTGGTCCCGGTGCTCCTGCTGGCTATTGTCGCCAGTTCACAGGACGTAAAACTGCCTATTCGGCAGGCGCTTGATTCCGGCGACACGACGCTCGCCATCGATCTCATTAACAAGGATATTGCCGTCGATCCGGCGTTCAACGTCAACTACTACACCCTTGGCCGAATCCTCTACGCGCGCGGGCAGTATGATCAGGCGATCGCGCAGTTTCAGATCGCCCTGGAAAAGAAGAAGCGGGATTTCGAGTCGCAGTATTATCTCGGCCTCTGCTATCTGCAGAAGGGGGATCTGGTCACCGCTGAGAAGACGATGGATGAGGGGCGCAAGAAGGCCAAAGAAGCCCGGGACCGGTTCGAAGACGGCTACGGTATGGTCATGATGGCCAAGAAAGACTATCAGGCCGCAGATAAGGCGTTCCGCCAGGCGCTCGTGATCGACGACAAGAACGCCATGTATCATATCCATCTTGGCGACGCCAACCTCGCCTCCGGGGTTCCGTCGCTGGCCGCCGGCGAATATCAGAAGGCGCTGGAGAGCGACACCGGCTCCACCGAAGTCTATTTCCACTGGGCCGAAGCCTGTCTGGAGATGAAGGACTACACGTGCGCCATCGAAAAGCTGCGTATCGTGCTCACCAAGGATTCGACTCATGCCCAGGCCTGGATGCGGGCCGGCGGCATCTATTTCAAGGCCGCTCTTTCGACCTCGAATCGTGAGGAACGGGCCAACCGCTTCAAGGAAACCATTGGCTCTTACAAACGGTACCTGGAACTCTCACAGGCCAAGCCGGATTCGTCGACCGTCCGCGCCTACTTCGAAATCGCCATGGCGTATTCGAATCTGGGCGGGTATGAGGACGCCGCCAACTACTTCCAGCAGGTGCTGGCGATTCCCTACGAGCCGCGCGACATCTATTTCAATTACGGCAAGGCCCTCTGGGGGCTGAAGCGATTCGATGAGGCCGCGCAGACGCTGCAGCAGCACTTCGACTGGGTGGCCAAGCAGGGCGCCGAATACAACTCCACCATCTCGACCGGCGAAGTCTACCAGTTGATGGGCGACTGTTATTACTACCGCGAAACCAAAGACTATGCCAACGCCGTCACCAACTACAAGAAGTCACTCGAATATGATTCGACCCAGAAACGGGTCCTGGAGAACGTGGCGGTGGCGTATCACAGCCTGAAGAGCTTCGCCCAGGCGATTCAGTATTACGACAAACGGATCGCACTCGGTATCGACTCCGCCCGCTGCAACATCTACAAGAACGCCGGCTTCTGCGCCCTGAATCTGGCCGGCAATACCAGCGTCGATGATGACATGAATATCGATGCCGCAGCCGGCGACAGCACGACCGCTTCCACCAACGGCGCCGATCCGAACAAAAACTACTATCAGGTGGCGGTCGACTATCTCGAAAAGTACCTGACCTGTTCGCCCAACGATGTCAAGGCCCTGTCCCTGGCCGGCACCACCTACCTGTTCCAGCTCAAGGACTGCGCCAACGGCATCAAGCTCTTTGAGAAGGTGTTGACCCTGGAGCCGTCCAACTGCGAGGCCAAGCGCTCGCTGGGGTTTGCGTATTTCGGCGGCCTCTGTCAGAAGAGCTACTCCCGCGCCCTTGACTATCTCCTGGCGGCACACGATTGCACGGCCAAGGCCAAAGGGGCCTGTGCCGATCCCGACCTCGTCCTGTGGGTCGCGCAGGCGTATCACTCGCGGGCGGCCGAACGGGCCGGCAGCGACAAGGCCGGATCCAAGGCCGATTTCAAGGCCGCAAATGAATGGTATGGCAAAGTACTGAAGTGTCAGCCCGGCAACGCCGTTGCCAAGAAGGGCCAGAATGACACCCAGTTTGAATTCTGATACACGTGAGTAGGTTGGTTGATATCATATTGCGGGGTGTGAATGGCAAATCAAGATAAACAGTCAACGCCAGCCCGCCGCATTAGCGACGATGAGCGGTTTCAGTACATCGGTTTCGAGGTCTGTCCCGGAAAACCGAAGGACCTGTTCCGCAACGACGCTGAAAAGGCCGAGCTGGTTCGGAAAGTGGAAGCCAAACGGGCCAAAGGAGATTTGCTTCGCGACGACTGCAAGCTCCTCCAGGAGCGGGTCAGCACGAAGGAACGCTGGTACCTGACGGCGGCAAGCATCCTGATCGTTCTGTCGCTTTTCTTCCCCTGGTACTCGGCCTTCAAGGAGACCGAACTGCAGTCCGACCAGACGGCGGTGACGACCCAGAAGGCCGAAGACGCCGGCGCCGAGGTCATTACCTCGGCCCGCGCGCAGAAGAAAGTGCAGCGCGAATACGAGACACTCTCCGGACTCGGCGGACTGATTTCGATCGGTTCGGTCGGCGGCAAGATGTTCTCCTCGGGAATCGTCCTGATTCTCACGGCGATCATCATGCTCGCCTACACGCTCTTGTGCCTGTGGCTGCCGTTCCGGGCGCTCATGGGACTCTGGAAGTCGAAGAAGTCAGGTGACGATTTGGCGCTTCACCTGAAGTATCTGCTGCGACTCAACTGGGTGCCGGTCATCCTGCTGGTCGTGGCCTTTGTCTTCTCCTTCTTCGGCGGCGACTATGGCTTCAGTGCCGGCGCCTACGCCAGTCTCGGCTCTTCGTATGGTCCGGGGGTGTTCCTTGGAACCGCCACCTGGGGATTGCTGATTTCGCTGGCCGGATTCATCGTTCTGGCCACCAAAGGTATCGAAATATAAGGTTGTGAATTTTCTTAGCTTGGAGGGTTAAGACCCGTGGTTAAACAAACGCTTTTTGTGACGCTCAACGCTCTGGTGGCCCTGCTGATTGGTATCGGACTCTTTTATGGGGTGTTCCGTACGGCTACCAACCCGATCGTCCACTCGATCTATAAGGGAGGTCCCCTCGTTATCATCCTGATCATGGTGTTGTGCATGCTCATCGCGTTCGTGGTCGAACGCTACATGTCCCTGTACGGCAACGCCAAGGGCAAAAGCTCGGTTCAGGTCTTCTTCAAGAAGCTGGTCACCCTGTTGCAGGGCGACGACTTTGACGGCGCTCTGGCCGCCTGCGACAAGCAGCGCGGAACCACCGCCAACGTCCTTCGCGCCGGTATCGAACGGTACCGCGAAGTGAAGGCCGACAAGTCGCTCACCGGCGAGAAGCGCATCCAGCTCACCCAGTCGGCTATCGAAGAGGCCAACGCCCTCGAAGGCCCGCTCCTCGAGCGCAACCTGATCGCCATGTCCACTATCGCCTCCATCGCCACCATGATCGGTCTTCTGGGCACGACCATCGGTATGATCCGCGCCTTCGCGGCCACCGGTAACGTCGAGGGCGGCGTGATCGACGCCAGCCAGCTCGCCGTCGGTATCTCCGAAGCTCTGGTGAACACGGCCGGCGGTCTGATTTCCGGTATTTTGGGAATCTTCTTCTACAACTTCTTTGTTAATAAGGTAGACGCCTTCAACTACACCACCGATGAAGCGACCTTCGAAGTGATGCAGATCCTGAAGTCGAAAGAGGGTATCTAAACTATGTCCGGTAAGGGAAAGCGTCGGGTCGGCATTAGAATCGATATGACCCCCATGGTCGATATCGCCTTTCTCTTGTTGATCTTCTACATGGCGACCACGCAGTTCAAACCGCCGGAAGCGCGGGCGGTGGAACTGCCCAAGTCGCACTCGCAGATCGAGCTGCCGGACAAGGATATCATCAATGTCACGGTCACCAAGTTCGACTCTATCTATGTCGACTACCTGGAGAAGGATATCGTGATGATTGACGGCCAGAACGTCGCTTCCAACGTTCGTAAGGTCTTCACCGCGCCGGCATCCCGGGTGGCCGAGCAGATCCTGCGTGCTCGCGCCAAGAACATCAAAGCGCTGGTCGTCATTAAGGCGGATCGGCGCGCCACCTTTGGCGTCATGCAGGACGTGATGAAACAGATGCAGGAAAACAGCCTCGAGCGATTCCTGATTATCACCGACAACGAGGTGGACACCAAGGGTTAAGATCGCCGCCGACGGCGCGCTCGCGCGCCCCGGCGCCGAAAGGAGTGTGATTGCCGCATGGCCGGCGAAGTTGTAGAAAGACAAAAAAAGGGCGGAAAGAAGGGGCTCAGGCGCCCCAAGCGCCGTCTCGCCATCCGCATCGATATGACGCCGATGGTCGATATCGCCTTCTTGCTGCTCATCTTCTATATGGTCTCGACGGTGTTCGCGATGCCCCAGGCGATGGAAATCAACCTCCCGCCCAAGGAGCAGAAGGATACCGAGGTCGAGATCAAGGAGTCAAACCTCCTGACCGTCCGCGTTGACGACAACGGCCGGTACTGGTGGAACCTCAAAAACGTTTCACCCGAAAACCTGCCCCGGCTGATCCCGAGCGAGCGGAACCTCCCCGATACGGTGAAGTACCGCCTCAATTCGGATTCGCTGCAGAATCTGCTCGTCTCGCTCAACAAAGAGAATCCGAAGCTGAGCACGCTGATTCTGATCAATCGCAAGGCTTCGTACAACGACATGGTCAACATCCTCGATGAAATCGACCTGATCGAACGGTCCTGGAACGCCTATACGGCCAAGGAACTGAACGTCAAGGTCGACGAGCTTCCGTCCGACCGAAAGTTCTCCTACCGTTATGCGATGGGAGACTGGGAGGAACGGGATGACAAGATCATGTACGAGGCGCAGGCCGCCGCCCAGATTCGAGGTGAGATGTAATGGCACACGCAAATCAGGCGCTGTATTCTCCCTACGGCGCGTTTGAACTGAAATCGAAGTACCAGCGCAATTTTATGCTGGGAACCGGTTCGGTGATCGCGCTGGTCGTGGCCATCCTGCTGATCGTGTGGATCGTCTCAGCCGTCCGGTCGCAGGAGAAAGTGTTCTCCGCGCCCACCGTCATCAAGACGATCGCCGAACTCGGCCCGCCCCCCACCATCACCAAGCGCCCGCCGCAGGTGCAGGTGACGCAGCCCAACGTGGCGGCCCCCAAGATCGGTATCCCCAAGCCGGTCGCCGATGAAGAAGTGGCCGACGACGATGTAACGCTGGCGACCAAAGAAGAGCTGGCCGAAATCGTCGCCCCCGATGTCTCCGTCAGTCAGGGGGATAACAACGTAGTCGTGGACATCACCGAGGATGAGTATCTGCCGCCCCCGGATGAGTTCGTGCCGGTGGAAATCTACCCGGAGATGATCTACGAGGAGCACCCGGAATACCCCCGTCTGGCCAAGACCGCCCAGTTGTCCGGTCTGGTCTGGGTGAAGGCGCTGGTCGACAAGGACGGCAACGTCCGTGACGCCCAGGTAGGGAAGACCTCCGGAACGCCGTCGCTTGATGAGGCTGCCGTCAAGGCCGCCTTCAAGTGCAAGTTCAAGCCCGGCATTCAGAACGGCAAGCCGGTGGCCTGCTGGGTTACCTACAAGGTGGAATTCAAGCTGAACGATAACTAGTTCGGTATCACGTTCGATCTTTCGACGGCGTCGCTGCCCTGCAGCGGCGCCGTTTTCTTTGGTCAGACTCCACGTTCGGGAAGAATCGATCGGTCATCTCACTAAGCATTTTGGACGCCTGCTGCGTCTAACCTTTGAACGGCGCGTCCTCGCCGCGCGAGCCAGGAGGTGTATCATGACGAGAGTTATGCAATCCGCGCTCTACCTGCCGTATGGAGCGTTCGAACTGAAAGCCGCCTACCAGCGCAATATGCTGGTGGGGATGGCCACCCCGCTTGTGCTGATCGGTCTGGTGTTCACCGCGGTCACCCTGTGGCCCGCGCGGGCCGACCTTGTGCCGATTGCTCCATCGGGCTCGATTCCCGACACGGTAACGATTACGATCGATCTCCTGCGGCAGCGCACCATCATACCGGAAACACCCACCCCCGGCCCCACCCAGACACGACCGGCCATTGAGCAGGGCTCGATTCCGGTTGCGGTCCCGGACAACGACCTGCCGATAGAGGATGCGGTGCTGCCGAGCCAGGACGAGCTGCGCCGGATGCTCGGCCCAGGGCTCGATCCCGGTGATGGCGGTGAGCTCCCGGCGATCCTGCCCGTCCCGGATTTAATCCCGCCCCCGGATTCTTTCGTGCCGCTGGAGATCAAGCCGGAGATGATCTTCGAAGCCAAACCGGAATATCCCCGGCTGAATCGAATCGCCGGTCTTTCCGGGGCGGTTTGGGTGACGGCACTGGTGGATAAAGATGGAAGTGTCAAGGAGGCAAGAGTCGCCCGATCGTCGGGGAACCAGGCTTTCGATGAGGCGGCGGTAGCGGCCGCCCATAAGTGCAAATTCAGCCCCGGCATTCAGAACGGTACCCCGGTCTATTGCTGGGTGACCTATAAGGTCGATTTCCGGCTGTCAGAGTAGTCCTTTCAAGCTGTACTTCTTGCTACTCTGCGGCTCGATGACGCCGGTTTCAGACAGACCGGCGTCTTCTTTTTGGTTTCCTGTGATCTTGTAACCCCTTGCCCCGCAATGTCGCCTTTTCTTCGAATGCGTTTTTTCTCTTTTTCGCTTGACAGGTGCACAAATGTGCAGTATTCTGGGTTCAGATTGAAATCAGCCACAAGTTCACGCTGGAAAGGATGAATGCCATGATGGATGTCAGCATGGAGGCGGGGAAGTTCTCTCTGCCATCGGACGGGCTCACCGCCACACCGTACCCGCTGCTGGCCGGTCTGAACGGGCGGTTTGTCGTTGCTCTGGACAACGAGATTCTGAGTGCTCCGGCCTATCACGATGAGGACTTCTGTTTCCACAACGCCGGCACCTGTCCGGATTGCGGCAGCGGCCTCATCCGATCGGGGCTCTGTTTCAGTTGCCCGTCCTGCGGCTTCGGAACCTGCGGCGGGTGAGACGACGGGGGCTGATCGGATGATCAAATACGGGAGGTGCGACTATGAGTATGAGACTGAGTGATCTGGAAAAGTATGGTATTCCCCAATCGCTGCTGGCGATCTGGAGAGAGCAGCAGGGTGAGAATCTGCTGCCCGTGCAGCGTCAGGCGATCCGCAAAGGGCTCCTGGGGCGGCCGGAGCGGGGGAGTGGTGATCCGAACCTGATTATCACGGCCCCGACGTCGTCCGGGAAGTCGTTCTGCGCCGAACTGGCGGCGGCCCGGGCCATTGCCAGTCGTCGCAAGGCGCTGATTCTCTGCCCGCTCAAATCGCTGGCCGAGGAGAAATATCGCCGGCTGCAGAACATTTTCGGGACGCTCGGCATCGACTGTCTCATCGTCACCGGCGACCACCCGGAAAACGACCGCCGGTTCGCCGCCGGCGACTACCAACTGGCCGTGGCGATCTATGAAAAATGCGACCTGTTGCTCACCGGCTCGCTGGACGCGCTGCGCGATATCGCCCTCGTGGTGGTCGATGAACTCCAGATGATCGCCGAGCCGGGCCGGGGAGCGGTGCTGGAACGGTTGCTGACCAAGATCGTGGCCTCGCGCTATCGACCCGTGCTGATCGGCCTCTCCGCCGTCATCGGCGAAACCGCCGCCGGTCATTTGGCGGGCTGGCTCGGCGCCGAGGTGGTCGCCGAAACCATCCGGCCCGTCGATCTCATCCGCGGCGTGGCGGCCAACGGCGAATTGAAATACCGGTCATACAACGATGGCTCCGAGGGGGCCGAGCCGTTCCTGGCGGCCGAGCGGGGTGAAGAAACCGATCTGGCGATCCTGAAACAGATTCGCCGGCAGTCCGGCTCGGTGCTGGTGTTCGTGAAATCCCGGCGGGAAACGATCGATCTGGCCTTTCGGCTGGCCGGCATGACCGACTGGCCTGAAGCCAACGTCGCCCTCGCCGCGCTCCGCGATGAGGAACCGTCGTTCCTGACTCGCTCGCTTCGCCAGACCCTTTCCCGCGGGGTGGCTTTTCACAACGCCGACCTCTCGGCCGCGCAGCGCGCCGTGATCGAACAGGCGTTCATCCGCAAGGAGATTCGGGTGCTGTTTTCAACCACGACGTTGGCGCTCGGGGTGAACCTTCCGGCCGATGTCGTCTATCTGGAAACAGTCAAGTATACCGGAGGAGTCTATGATGACCGTCCCGGTCTGGTGCCGATCTCTCGCGCCGAGTTCGACAACATGACCGGACGGGCCGGGCGGCTCGGGTTGGCCGATGGCGCCCCGGGGCGGGCGGTCGTTCTGGCCGATTCCGAATTCGACCGGGACCTGCTCTGGCGGCACTATATCGAGGATCAATCCGATGGCCTGTTGCCGTCGGCGCTGAACTCGATGCCGCCTGAGGACTGGGCGCTTTCCATGATCGCCTCCGGACTGGCCCACACCGCCGATGATCTGCAGCGGCTCATGACGCACACTTTTCAATTTGCCCAGGGTGATCATCCCGGACATCCGTGGCCGGCCGTGCTGGAGCAACTCGTGCATGGGAATCTGGTGATCCCCGACCGGAACATGGGGGAGATGCAGATAACGCGGCTCGGCGCCGTGGTGGCCAAAACCGGCCTGACCTGTCGGGAAGCACAGCAGTTTCTCCAGGGGATGGAGCAGCAGCATCCGGCGACCATGCTGGGCTGGACGGCCCTGGCGCTCAGTTCGCCGTTCTGGGTGATCCCGACCGGACTGCTGACCCGTCGCGAACTGGCGGATAATCTGGCGGTGAAGATGCTGTACCAGCGTTTCGACCATGCGGTCGAGGAGATCGGTGACTTCCTGCCGGCCAGTCATCGTCGCCAGCCGCTGCCGTATCGGTCGGCGGCTATGCTGAAAGGACTGCTGGCGCTCGATGACTGGTGCCACCTGGCCCCGATGCAGCGACTGGAGGAGCGGTACCAGCTTCATCTGGGGCAGTTGACCCATCTCGGTGAAACCGCCGCCCATTTGGTCCGTGGTCTGGCTGCCCTGCGCGAAGCGGTCGACCATGAGGATCCCCTGATTCCGATCCTGCGCCAGCACGCGTTCAGTTTGCAGAACGGCCTGCCGGCCGGGATGGAGGAAATGTACGGTCGATTGGGGGGAGTACTGAAGCGCGGAGATTTTGCCGCGCTGCATCAGGCCGGTCTGGAAGATTTGTCGCAACTGGGATCCATGACGACCGAGGATCTTGGCAAGATATTGTCGTCCAATCAAAAAGCTGACATTGTGAAAGAGATACTTGCAACCATAACGGAGGAGTTACCCATGCATGCACCGTATTTGACATCCTGTGAGATGATCGGCTCGCGCCCCGAGGCGATCGAAATCGACGGCAGCTCGGTCGGGGATCGGTATCTGGTGAAGATCAATGGCGTGCCGCTGCGCCTGACCGGGAAGTCGTTTAAGTACTTCGCCAAACTGGCCTGGGCCAGGGCGTATCGGGAGGGGGGATGGATTTACAAGGAGGAGATCGAAAGCGGTTTCAACCAGGCCCGGTACCTGTATCGTATGAAGAATGAGTTTGGCACCGTTTTGCAGTCCCCGTGGCCGATTTTCGAGAATAACCGGCTGGGGTATTACCGGCTCGACATTGATCCGGACAAGATCAGTATCAATTTCGAGAACCTGCGGACCCATTTCGACTACGAGGTCCGGCAACTGACCCCTCCGGGGAAGCCGGTCGAGCGTTTGCAGGCGGACTGTCCGAGCCGCTCCGTAGCGTGATTCTCGGGCCGCCCGGGCGGATTTTCGAGGCCGCGGAGTGAAAAGAATTTGGTCGCTGCGATCTTTGCTGTTGAAATGACGCCCCTGAGCCGATACAGTAGGTCAAGGCCTCTGTATGATCATACGCAGCCGCAACCAGCTACCGATCGTGACATCGGATGTCGAGGCAGAGTATCCCATTCTGCCTCTGATGACCGGTGTCCTGTTTCCGGGCATGATCCTGTCGGTTCAGGTCAGCCGTCCGGAGAACCTGGAATTAATCGACTTCTGCCATGACGGTGGCAAGGAGTTCGTGGCCTCCTATTCCCACGCGGAAGTAGTCACCGCCGACCAACTCCCCATCCAGCAGGTGGGAGTCTTTGCCGCCATACGGGACGTGAAAGACGGACCCCGCGGCTCGAGAATGGTCACGCTGGAGGGGCTGCGCCGCGCCTCGATCAACCAGATCGCCAGCCCGACGCCGTTCCTCAGGGGAACCGTGTACGGTATCGATGAGCCGCCGTACGTCGCCAAGACCATCAAGTCCCGGGTCGAGGAAGTCATTTCGGTCGTGACCGAAATCACGCATCTCGATCCGATCTACTCGCCCGAGTTGTCCAACGTGCTTCGCATGAATGCGGAGGACCCGTCTCTCATGGCGGATCGCGTGGCCGCCCTGTTCCACTTCTCGCTGGGGGCCAAACAGGAACTGCTGGAAGCCGTGACGCTCGAGCTGCGTTATGAACGACTGCTGTTCTACCTGAACGGCGAGTTGACGCGGGTCGCCACCATGCTCAACATCAACGAAAACGCCAAGCAGCGGATTGCCGAAGAGCAGCAGCGGTACTTCCTCCGCCAGCAGTTGTACGAGATTCGACGGCAGCTTGGCGAGGACCCCACCGAAGAGAAAGACGCCGCCCGGTTCCGGCATATCGTCAAGTCCACCGCGCATCTGCCGGCCGAGGTCACCGCACGCGCCCGGATCGAAATCGATCGCCTGGGCCAACTCTCGCCGGCCTCCGCCGAGTACGGCGCCACCAAGGCGTACCTCGACTGGCTGCTCAATCTTCCCTGGGGAAAGTCATCCCCTGCGGATTATCAGATCTCCGAAGTGGAACGAATTCTGTCCAGCGATTACTATGGTCCGGTGGCGCTCAAGGAGCAGATCCTTCAGCGGCTGTCCGTCCGCAAGTTGCTGGGCGGGGCGGACGAAGGACCGACGCTCTGTCTGATCGGTGCGCCCGGCACGGGCAAGGCATCGCTGGCCAAAGCCGTGGCCAAGGCGCTGGGCAAGGAGTTCGTGCGTATTTCGGTCGGCGGCATCGTGGATGTGGCCGATATCAAGGGCTCGGTCCGCACCGATCTGGCGGCCAATCCGGGGAAGATCATGCGCACCCTGCGCGAGACGGGCACCTGCGACCCGGTCGTGCTGATCGAAGATATCGACTACTTCAATGTCGACAACGATTCCTCCGTCACCATGGCCCTCCTCGATGCCATCGACCCGCGACGAAACGCGCGCTTTCTCGATACGTACATCGGGATACCCTTTGACCTGAGCCGGGTGTTTTTCATCTGCTCAGTGCGCTCGTTCGAGGAGATTCCGGAGCAGTTCGTGCCGCGCCTGGAGATTATCGATCTGCCGGGGTATATCGAGCGCGAAAAAATCGTCATCGCCAAGCGGTACCTGATTCCGGGTCTGCTGAAAAAGCACGGGCTGGCCCGTTCCGAAATCAAGCTCAACGAGCGGACTCTGGCGCGGATCGTCACCAGCTACACGCAAGAGGCCGGCCTGCTGGGATTCTCTCAGCAGATCGAAAAGATCTGCCGCAAGATCGCGCTCGAGAAGGCGGACGCCAAGAAGAAGTCCTGGCACATCACCGAGAAGAATCTTGATACATTCCTCGGGACGCCGACCTTCATACCCGAAAAGGCCGAGAAGCAGCCCGAAATCGGGTATGTCGCGGGCCTCGCCTGGACCGGCGCCGGCGGCGAGCTCATGTTCATCGAAGGGCTGAAAATGAAAGGGGAGGGGCAGATTATCACGACCGGATCGCTCGGCGAAGTCATGCGTGAGTCGATTCAGGCCGCCCACTCCTATGTTCGCTCGAAAGCCGACATTCTTGGGATAGATTCCAACGACTTCAACGAATTCGACATACATATTCATTTCCCGTCCGGGGCCATACCCAAGGACGGCCCGTCGGCCGGCGTCACCGTCTGTCTCGTGATCGCATCGGTCATGTCCGAGCGCCCCATTCGCAACGACATTGCGATGACCGGCGAGGTGACGTTGCGGGGGAGAGTCCTGCCGGTGGCCGGTATCAAAGAGAAGGTCTCGGCCGCCTACCGGGCCGGTATCGCCAACGTGGTGCTGCCCAAGGAAAACCAGAAGGACATCAAGGAACTGCCCCGCGACATCGTGCGCAAAACCAAGTTCCACTTCATCGATCGCGTCGATCAGTTGTTCGAACTCTGTCTGCTGAACTTCACTCCCTCTACCTTCACGCTCGAGAAGATCTTCGCCCGGGAGATCGCGCGCGCCAAGCGCAAGAAGACCCGTCCCCGGAAAGAGCGCGCCGTGGCGGCCAAGCCGCACCGCAAGCGCTGAGCCTCGGCCCGCATCAGCTCATCGAACCACCCGCACGGCACCCGCAATAACCGCTTGACACGAGCGGCAATGGCGGTCTATATTACGGCGGACGAAAAATAGGGCCACGGTGTCCCTGCACGAGACAATTCTCATTACCTTTTTGTAAGGCAGTCGCACCCGATACGGTTCGTCGTCCGGGCCGGGGAATGAACATCGCGGAGCCAGCCGTCATCGGACCACGACCAGTCGATACATGTCTCGCACGCCGATCGACAAACGAGTTTTGACACACACTAATGCCGTAGACTTTTGCTGCATGGAGGCAATCATATGAAGGTACGCGCAATGCTGGCTGCCCTGGGTATCCTGCTGCTGACCGTTGGCGCCGTCGGCACCCGGAGCTTCGCCAGTCCCGCCTCGCCCTCGTTCACGATTTCCCTCGACCACGTCACCGGCCTCAAGGGTCCGGATACGATTCTGGCGGGGAAGGACGTCCGCTGGATCTTCCGGCTGCGCAACGACAGCTTCAACTTCGCCGTCAGCAACGGCTTTCGGGTCTACTCGCCCGATGGAGCGTTGTGGGACAGTACGACCGGCGACACGCTGGGCTGGCGCCCCGGCGATCCCACGCCCGGCCAGGCGATTCTGAGCCGGTCGGTCTTCGATCTGCAGTACGTGATCAACAAATTCAGCACCGATGGCGCCGGATCGGACACGATCGGCTTTCTGGGCGCCAAGATCTCGTCCACCGGTATGCCGCCCGGTTTCAACGACACAGCCTGGGCCGTGACCGCCCACAAGGTTCGCACCTCGTCGCACAACATGCACCTGTGTGTCGACTCCGCCTTTTTCCGTCCCGGCGGGACCTGGAAGTGGGTCGCCTCGGGCGGCGTCAATCGCTTCCCGGAGTGGTCCGGTCCCCACTGCTATCTCGTGTTCGATACCGGCTTCGTTCCGCCGGCCAATATCGTGCTCTCCGAGGATACGCTGGTCTTCACCGCGTTGCAGGGAAGTAGCAACCCGCCGAACCAGTCGTTTAACATCACCTCGACCGGGACGACCCTCAGCTTCACGCTGACCGAGAACGCCGCCTGGCTGACCAAAACCCCGATCAGCGGCACGACGCCACGCACGATTCTGGTCGGCGCCAACATCGCCGGACTGCTGGCGGGAACGTATTTCGACTCGATTCAGGTGGATGCCACTCCCGCGCTCAACAGCCCCCAATTCCTCTATGTGAAGTTGGTGGTCACCCCGCCGCCGTCGCTGATCGTGGTTAATCCGACGGCTTTCTTCTTCAGCGCCCTGGTGAACGGCGCCAATCCGCCGCTCGATACGCTGGCGATCAGCAACGGCAGCACCGGACCGCTGAACTGGTCGGTGAGCAACACGCAGAGCTGGCTCTCGTTGAATCCGCTCTCCGGACTCAACGCCGGGCAAACCGTACTCACGGTCGATATCACCGGTCTGCCGATCGGCGTGTATTATGATACGATCGTGGTCAGTGATCCGAACGCCACCAATGACCCCGTCCCTGTGCCGGTGCGCCTAACCATCGCCTCGGATCTCCCGCAGATCGCCGTCGACTCCGCGTTCAACTACATCGTGGTCGACCTGCCGAACACCGCACCGACCCCGCGCGACATCTACATCTACAACGCCGGGCTGGGGACCTACAACTTCACGATCCAGGAAAACTCCTCGCGCATCGTGAGCGCAACGCCGTCGTCGGGATCGTCACCGCAGAATGTCCAGGTCAGCTTCGATCTCACTGGGGCGGTGGCGGGGCAGAATCTGCACGACACGCTCTGGGTCGTCTCCGGGGAAGCGAGCAATTCGCCGTTCCCGGTCGTATTCTATTTCCACGTGGTGAACGATCCGGCCGTTCTGCATTTCAGCAAGGACACGGTTCGGCTGAGTGTGTATGAATGCTCCGATTCCAGTTCGCTGCCGTCCGACTTTACGGTCGGGGCCAATTTCGGTGGCGACAATCCGATGATCATTTCGGCGTCGTATGAGTCCATCTACTTCCACCTGGATGTTGACACGGCCATGGCCCCGTACACGTTCTATGCGCTGGCCAACAATCCGAATGTGCCGCTCGGGACCTACTATGACACGATCAAGTTCACGGCCGTCAATGCCGCCAACTCGCCGCAGTACGTGATCGTGCAGTTCAACAAGATTCCGGGCGACCAGCAGCCAGAGATGATCATCACGCGGCGAAATATCATCACGCCGCGACAGGAAGGCGCCGGCCCGATCCTGATTTCCTCGGGGGTTCAGAACTTCTATCCGGGTTGCATGCCCTGGAGTTTCGTGGAATCGATTCCGTGGTTCACGCCCGATGCCACCTCCGGAAACGTCAAGGGGTCCATCTCCGGAATCGTTGATCCCGGCTCACTGACGCTTGGCACGTACCGGGATTCCTTCTACGTTGAAGCCCCGAGCGCTTCGAACAGCCCGGAGAAAGTCGCCATCGAACTGCGCATCTGGCGCTTCCACGGGGATATGAACTGGGACGGCGTGATTGACATCTCGGACATCACGCAGTATGTCGCCTACCTGTTCAATAACCAATTCCCGCCACAACCGGAGTTCAGTGTCGGCGATGTCAACTGCGACGGCAAAGTGGACATTTCCGATCTGACATACATGGTCGCGTATCTTTGGGATCTGGGGCCGATTCCATGCGGTAACCCATACTGAGACTTGGCCATAACACTATTGGAGTACGCCCGCCGGGTCCGGCGGGC
>AMWB02096547.1_pt2 | contig 39694 bp, 27 predicted proteins | sample 200311 | NCBI WGS metagenome assembly AMWB02 (sample SAMN02737377, study PRJNA173069) | bioreactor metagenome | biome: anode biofilm in microbial fuel cells | place: USA: California | collected 2010-12-16
ACAAGCCGATAGCGTCTTCCGGGCTGTTTTCATCGATGGGCGTGTTGGCATTGGAGCGGATAATGAGGATGAAGAAAGACGAATACCCGATCAGCATGAAGACAAAGGATAGTAGGATCGAATTGAGGACGCTTTTGCCCTTTTTGGTCGTATAAAGATGCCCCCAGATGATGAGCCCGATCAGCAGGGCGAAGTAGATGATCGTCCCGGAGTTGAACGGCATGCCGATGGAGTTGACGAAGAACAACTCGAAGGAGCCGGCCAGCTTGACAATGCCCGGGATCAGGATATACATTAAGAGGAACAAAATAAAGATAGCCACGAGCCCGGCATAGAACATGCCTTTACGGGTAGGCTTATATTTTTTGAAATAATAGACGAAAACGATGGCCGGTACGGTAAGAAGGTTCAGCAAGTGCACCCCGATGGAAAGCCCGATCAGGAAGGCGATCAGGATAAGCCAGCGCAGGGAATGCTGTTCGTCGGCAACCGTTTCCCATTTGAGGATCGCCCAGAAACTGATTGCGGTGAATGTTGCCGACATGGCGTACACTTCTCCCTCGGATGCAGAGAACCAGAAGGAATCCGAAAAGGTAAAAGCCAGCGAACCTACGAAAGCAGCTCCAAACAACGCGATAACCTGGCCCAGTGAATAACCCTGTTCAGCCTTGACCAGTTTGCGACCCAGCAGGGTGATGGTCCAGAACAGGAACAGGATAGTCAGGCCGCTGGAAAAGGCCGACATCGTATTGATCATCATTGCCACGTTGGCGGTATTTCCAAAGGCAAGCAGCGAGAAAAACCGGCCGATGAGCTGGAAAGTCGGTGCGCCAGGAGGATGCCCTACCTGGAGCTTGTAGGCGGTGGCGATGTATTCTCCGCAGTCCCACCAACTGGCCGTAGGTTCCAGAGTTAACAGATAGACAATAAACGAAATGAGAAAAGCTGCCCATCCCATGATGGTGTTCCAGCGTTTAAAATCCTGGTGTGTGATCATGTAACGTGTTTTGGAGGTGCGAATTTAGAAAGAAAAAGCGAAAATAAACCGGATTTGAGGTAAATAATACATTTAGTATGCGGTTGGCCTGGAGGGCGGTAAGACGGGAGGACGGTAAGACGGTAAGACGGGAGGACTTTAGGGCGGGAGGAGTAGGTAAGTACGACAGTATAATAGGTTGATAAGATAGCATTACCGCGGAGCGGTACCATTTTTGTAGCACATGCGTGGGCGACGACCGATTATCCCCGGAGGGGGATATAGAATATAGCCAGGGATGTCAATCCCTGGATTAAAAAGGCACAAAACCAATCAACAGTTCCGGAGGAACGACACAAGGCAATATCGGATTGTTACAAAATTTGGAACCGACGGATTTACCCGTCGGAGCACAATCCCAGGAACCGACCGGTTTTCCCCGTCGGACTCCCAAAATAAATCCCAAATAAAATAATTCTCTCCAATATTTCATATCAATAAAAAAATTCCTAATTTTGCGCTCCCAAATTTGGGGACAGTTTGTCCGATGGTGTAACTGGCAACACGTCTGATTTTGGTTCAGAAGACTCCAGGTTCGAGTCCTGGTCGGACAACCGGATTAAATTCATTTTAATCATGTGGAGGGGACACGCGTCCCCTTCTTTATTGATTGTAAATGAAAAATGAAAAACGAAAAATGAATAATGGTAGCCTCCGAAATCATCGGTTTAATTGACAATCACCTGGCGGGAACTGATAAGTTCCTCGTCGATCTGCTGGTCAAGCCCGGTAACAAGATCTATGTATTTATCGACGGGGATCATGGCGTTACGATCTCGGATTGTGTCGAACTGAGCCGTTTTATTGAATCACAGCTCGACCGGGAAACGGAAGATTTTGAACTCAATGTGTCATCCTCAGGTGCCGACCAGCCCATCAAAATGCCGCGTCAGTACCCGAAAAATATCGGAAGATCACTGCAGGTGAAACTTTCTGAAGAAAATACGGTATCAGGAAAACTGGAGGCCGTCAATGAAACAGGAATTGTTCTGACAACACAAGGAGACAAGAAAAAGAAACTTCCTCCTGAAACGTTGACAATCCCGTTTCATGCGATCATCGAATCAAAAGTGATAATATCATTCAAATAAATTGTTAAACCCAAGTTCTAACTGAACCGGCTATGGATCACATTAATCTTGTAGAAACCTTTTCCGAATTTAAAGAATTCAAGAATATCGACCGGGAAACCATGATGCGTATCCTGGAAGATGTTTTCAAACATATGCTCGAAAAGAGATTTGGCAGTTGCGATAACTTTGAGATCATCGTCAATATCGACCGCGGTGACCTTGAAATCTGGCGCAACCGTAAAATCGTGGATGATGGAGCTGTGGAAGACGAAAACACCCAGATCGCTCTGTCGGATGCTGTAAAAATTGAGCCTGACTTTGAAGTCGGCGAAGATGTCTCTGAAGAACTTAAGCTCCTTGATTTCGGGCGCCGGGAGATCCTTTCCATCCGGCAGAACCTCGTAGCCAAGATCATGGAATACGAGAAAGACAGCATCTACAAGAAGTACATGGAGAAAATCGGTGAGATCATCACCGGGGAAGTATACCAGGTATGGAAAAAAGAGATCCTGGTGCTGGATGATGAAGGTTTTGAACTGAGCCTCCCCAAACAGGAACAGATCCCCAGCGATTTTTACCGCAAGGGCGATACAATCCGCGCTGTCGTTTCAAGGGTCGATATGAAAAACAATACGCCTGCCATCATTATTTCCAGGACCTCGCCTGTTTTCCTGGAAAGGCTTTTCGAATCGGAAGTGCCTGAAATTTATGATGGTCTGATCACCATTAAAAAGATCGTTAGGGTACCGGGCGAACGCGCGAAAGTAGCGGTTGAATCATATGATGACCGTATCGATCCGGTCGGCGCCTGTGTCGGGATGAAAGGCTCACGTATCCACGGCATCGTCAGGGAACTGAAGAACGAGAATATTGACGTGATCAATTTCACCAATAATTCATCATTGTTTATCCAGCGAGCATTGAGCCCGGCCAAGATCAGCTCGATCCACCTCGATGACGCTACCAAAAAAGCGGAAGTCTACATGAAACCCGACCAGGTTTCACTGGCGATCGGAAAAGGCGGTTATAACATTAAACTGGCCGGTAAACTGACCGGTTATGAGATTGATGTTTACCGTGAAGATATTGATTCAGAAGACGTTGATATCCAGGAATTCTCCGATGAAATCGACCAGTGGATCATCGATGAATTGAAAGCGATCGGTTGCGATACAGCCAAGAGCGTCCTCGAACTTGAAGTGAAAGAACTGGTGAAGAGAACGGACCTGGAAGAAGAAACCATCAAGGAGGTTATTCGCATACTGAAAGCCGAATTCGAATAAGAATAATAATATCTTTGCACCTTATTTATTTTTAGTAATAACTAAAGTTTGTTCATGTCAGAAGAGGTAAAACCGACCAGGCTAAATAAAGCTGCTGCCGAACTTAATGTCGGAATTTCCACCATCGTGGAATTTCTTCATAAGAAAGGCATTGTGATCGTGGAAAATCCCAACACCAAGATCACACCGGAGATCTTTGCCCTTCTGGTCAAGGAATATCAATCCGATAAAGCCGCAAAAGACGAGGCCATGAAAATAGGCCTTTCTTTTGTCAAACATGAGGCCATTACCCTGGAAGAAAAAGGGGTCAAAGGCCGGCCTGCCGAACGGGAAACCGAACCCGAAGACCTCATCATCAAAGGTTCTACGGTTACTTTTGAAAAACCTGCTGCGCCCAAAGATAAGAAACCCCCTGTTCAGGCGCCTGTTGCTGAACCTAAACCCGAAGTTAAACCGCAGGTTGTCGCCCCGCCGGCACCGGTGAAAGAAGAACCAGTCGTTGTTGCTGAAAAGAAAACCCCGGTTGAGGGGCCTGTCCAAGCAAAAGCAGAAAAGGAGGTAAAACCTGTTCCGGAAGAGGTTAAGGCCGTGGCCGAAGCTGAAGAAACAAAACCTGAATCCAGCATAAAGGTCCTCGGAAAGATCGATCTTGAAAGCATCAATCAAAAGACTAGGCCGGCAAAGAAAACCAAAGAAGAAAAGAAGGCCGAAGCCGAGCAAAAATCCAGGGAGAAAAAAGGAAAGAAAGAAGAGGAAATAATTTCTCAACCGGCTGAAGAAGTTATTGCGCCGCAAATACCCGAACCGGAACCCGCACCGGAACCGGCGGCTGAAGTCAAAGCCGAAGAAAAACCGGCTGAAGTCAAAGGACCTGTGCGTGCTGCCAATTTCATCCCTACCAGGATTGAGAAACTGGACGGACCCAAGATCTTTGGAAAAATTGAACTTCCGGTTGACAAAAAACAGGAGAAAAAGCCAGTCGCTTCAAGTACTGATGAAAAGCTGCAGCTAAAGAAAAAGAAACGCAAACGGATCAGGCAGGAAAAATTCCAGGAACCTGTTGCACCGGTTGAACATAAGGAAAAACCCAAACCGGGACCTAAGAAAAGACAAGTGTTCAAGCCCGAACCGACCGAAGAAGAAATTCAGAAGCAAATCAAGGAAACCCTCGCCAGGCTTGCCCCGACGGGAAAATCCAAAGCATCGAAATACCGCCGGCAGAAACGTGAAAATATCCGTGAAGAAATAGAAATTGACCGCCAGAAGGCCGAAGAGGAAAAGAAGATCCTGAAGGTCACCGAATTTGTGACCGTCAGTGAAATGGCCAACATGATGAATGTGCCGGCGATCAACATTATTTCGACCTTCATGCAACTGGGAATGTTCGTATCGATCAACCAGCGGTTGAACGCGGAAAGCCTTGCCCTTGTAGCGGAAGAATTCGGCTACAAGGTTGAATTTGTTGATGTCGGCGTACAAGAAGCCTTAGAACTGACCCAGGAAGAAGACAAAGAAGAAGACCTTGTTGAACGGCCACCGATCGTCACCGTGATGGGCCATGTTGACCATGGTAAAACCAAACTGCTTGACTTCATCCGCAGCGCCAACGTTGTAGCGGGAGAAGCTGGCGGCATCACACAGCATATCGGCGCCTACGAAATGCAGCTTGAAAGCGGTAAGAAGATCACTTTCCTCGATACACCGGGCCACGAAGCGTTTACGGCGATGCGTGCCCGCGGTGCCCTGGTGACCGACGTGGTTATCATCGTTATTGCAGCGGATGATGACGTTATGCCGCAAACCGTGGAAGCCATCAACCATGCCCAGGCCGGTGGTGTACCTCTGGTCTTCGCTATCAATAAAGTCGATAAGCCTACTGCGAATCCTGAAAAAATCAAGGAGCAACTGGCTAAAATGAATATCCTGGTTGAAGATTGGGGCGGTAAGTATCAATCCCAGGAAATCTCGGCAAAACAGGGTCTTAACGTCAACCTGCTGTTGGATAAAGTCCTCCTCGAAGCAGAGATGCTGGAGTTGAAAGCCAATCCGGGCCGCCTTGCGCTGGGAACCGTCCTGGAATCATCTCTCGACAAAGGACGTGGCTATGTGGCCAAGGTCCTGGTACAAAACGGCACCTTAAATATCGGCGACATGGTGCTGGCCGGATCACATTTCGGCAGGGTGAAAGCCATGTATAACGAAAGAAATCAGCGCATTGACACCGCAGGGCCATCGACGCCGGTGCTCTTGCTAGGCCTTGACGGGGCACCTCAGGCCGGCGACAAATTCAATGTGATGAAAGATGAGCGTGAAGCCAAAGCAATTGCGACCAAAAGGCTGCAACTCCAGCGCGAACAGGGCATACGCTCACAGAAACATATTACGCTCGACGAAATCGGGCGCCGTATCGCCATTGGCGATTTCAAAGAACTCAACCTCATTGTTAAAGGCGACGTCGACGGTTCCGTCGAAGCCCTCTCCGACTCATTGCTCAAGCTTTCGACTAAAGAAGTACAGGTCAATGTTATTCACAAGTCGGTCGGACAGGTTACTGAATCCGACGTTTTGCTGGCTTCCGCTTCCAATGCGATCATTGTCGGATTCCAGGTACGTCCTTCGCTCAGCGCACGCAAATTAGCCGAGAAAGAAGAGATCGAAATCAGGTCATACTCCATCATTTACCAGGCCATCGAGGAGATTAAAGCCGCTATCGAGGGTATGCTCTCCCCGGAGATCGAAGAAAAGATCACCTGCAACATCGAAATCCGCGAAGTCTTCAAGATTTCCAAGGTTGGAACGATTGCCGGCTGTTATGTCCTCGACGGGAAAATTACACGAAATACCCGTGTCAGGATCATCCGCAACGGTATCGTGGTATACACCGGCCGCCTGGGATCACTGAAAAGGTTCAAGGATGATGTCAAGGAAGTACTGGCCGGATTTGAATGCGGCTTGAATATTGATAACTTCAACGATATCAAAGAAGGTGATATCATCGAAGGTTTCGAGGAAGTCGAAATCAAGAGGAAACTTTAGAAGAACAGCGTTTCTTCACGGTCAGGACCGTATGATAACCCAATGACGGGCACTCCCGTATTTTTCTCAATGAATTTAATATAATCTGACAATGCTGCAGGCATGTCGGTTTTCTTCTTTAGCTGATCCAGCGATGTATTCCAGCCGGCCACTTCTTTATATACGACCGAGGGTGTTTCTTTGGTGATATCAAAAGGCACTTTGTCTTCCTGTCCGTCGCCATATCCAACACCGATCTGCAGGCTTTTAAAATCATTCAGAACATCCGTTTTCATCATGAATAATTTAGTTACCCCATTGATCATTACGGAATAATTCAGGGCGACAAGGTCGAGCCAGCCGCAGCGGCGCGGCCTTCCAGTCGTGGAGCCGTACTCGTGGCCTTTATTGCGCATGTATTCGCCTTCTTCACCATATTGTTCCGTCGGGAACGGGCCGCTGCCCACCCGGGTGCAATAGGCTTTGAAAACACCGATCACTTCGCCGATATTGGCCGGATTCACACCCAGGCCGGTGCAGACACCGCCGATGGATGTATTGGAAGAAGTGACGAACGGGTATGAGCCGAAATCGATATCCAGCATGGTTCCCTGCGCTCCCTCAGCCAGTACTTTTTTTCCTTTTCTGAGATTCTCGTGGATGAAATACTCGGAGTCGACCAGCTTCAACGTGCCCAGGTATTCTGCCGCTTCGAGCCATCGTTGTTCGTATTCATCAAATGGCAGCTTATCGATCTGGAACGAATGCTCATCATAACCCATGAACCTGATCAAAGCCAGGTGATGGTCGCGTAAAGCCCTGTAATTTTCCTTAAATCCGGCGGCCTGGATATCCCCTACCCTCAGCCCGTTACGGCCGATCTTGTCCGTATAGGTCGGGCCAATGCCTTTAAGGGTCGAGCCGATTTTGGATGCGCCTTTGCTGGTTTCACTGGCAGCATCCAGCAAACGGTGCGTCGGCGTGATCAGGTGGGCCCGCCTGGAGATGAACAGGTTGTAAGTGGCATCGATGCCATGGGTCTGAAGGTTTTCAATTTCTTTCCTGAAAATGTAAGTGTCGAGGATCACGCCATTGCCGACAAGGTTGATCTTTTCAGGATAAAAAATTCCGGACGGTATCGTATGGAGAACAAATTTATTCTGGTTGAATTCAATGGTATGTCCGGCATTGGGTCCTCCCTGGAAGCGGGCCACGATATCATATCCCGGGGTAAGGACGTCCACAATTTTTCCCTTGCCTTCGTCTCCCCACTGAAGGCCAAGAATTACATCTACTTTCATGTTTTGGTCTGGTAAAATATCTAATTTGTCAGGGCCGGTTCTTTCTTCTCTTCCAGGCTATAACCATAGAAGGTAAGTGAATGATGGGACACCCTGACTTTCAGCGTGTCTTCCACAAACTTCCTGATCTCCTCGATCCTGGGATCGGCGAATTCCATCACCTTTCCGGTTTCGGTATCTATAAAATGATCGTGTTTTTTAAACTTGTAAGATCTTTCGAACTGTGCACAGTTATTCCCGAATTGGTGTTTGGTCACCAGGCTGCAATCGAGCAGCAACTCGATCGTATTGTACAGCGTAGCACGGCTAACCCTGTACTTGTTGTTCTTCATACGGATGTAAAGGGTTTCGATATCAAAATGGCCATCCGTATTGTAGATCTCTTTGAGGATAGTAAACCGCTCGGGTGTCTTCCGGTGCCCGCGCTGTTCCAGGTAATCAGTGAAGATTTTCTTGACAGCTTCGAATGAGTCGCTTTGTTCTCTTTCTTTCATATACATATTAGAAAAGTGCATAAAATTAATTATTTTCTTTATCCCTATTTGGAATAAATAAAAATAATTTTTTAACATATGAATCTTCTAATCGCCGGATCACTCATTGAAACGGTCTATCCTGGCCACTTTGATGATTTCTTTGACCTTCATCAGGTTTTCGATAAGCTTGTGAAGGGTCTCCGTATCATGAAGATAAAGCATGATCGTACCTTCGGTCATCCCTTCTGAAGTATCGAGATGGAAAGAGCGTATGTTGATGTTATGTTTTTCGGTGATGACTTCGGTGATCTTCCGGATAAATCCTTTTTTGTCTTCCCCCTTGATTTTGATCCCGGTAAGAAAACCGATGGATTCCTTGTTTTTCCATTTAGCTTTGATGATGCGCTTGCCATATCTCGACATCAGGTCGATGGCATCGGGGCAGTTGGTACGGTGGATCTGGATCAACCCCGTATCGTTCATGAACCCGACTACATCGTCGCCAGGGATAGGGCTGCAACACCGGGAAAGAACATATTTGATCTGGGTGATGTCGTCCCCTAAAACGAGAGACTCAGGTTTTTCTTTCAGTTTTTCGACAATCGTTTCCGAAAGGCTTTTGTTGTTTACCGGTTTTGCTTTGACGAACGGCCGGCTCAGATAGCTCAGCAGCTTCCTGCGGTCACCTTCCTGGCTGAACCGTTTCACTTCCTCGATGCCGATATCGCCATTGGCCGACATGTAATACATATCGGCAGGACTTTTAATATTGTGAAATTCAATGAATTTCTGAACCGTCGCCTTATCATCCGGCAGGTTAAACTGGTGAAACAATGAACCGATTTTTTCTTTGCCCAGGATGGTCAGTTTATGTTGTTGTTCTTTGACGTATTGCTTGATATTTGTGCGTGCCTTGGCCGTCATGGCATACTGAAGCCAGTCGGATTCGGGGCCGGTGCTCTTGGAGGTCAAAACTTCAATCTGGTCGCCGTTTTTCAGCGGATATTTCCTGGAAACCAGCACCTGGTTAACTTTCGCGCCGATGCAATGATTCCCGATCTCGGTATGGACGATATAAGCAAAATCCAGCACAGTCGATCCGGCCGGCAGCGTCTTCACATCTCCTTTCGGGGTGTAGATATAAATTTCGTCGGCGAAAAGGTTTAGTTTGAAATCCGTCACAAAATCCAGCGCATCCGAATCTTCCACGACCAGCATATCCCTGATCTTGTTCAACCATTCCTCCACGCCGGTTTCCGTATCGATCAAATCTTTATACTTCCAGTGTGCCGCATAGCCCCGTTCGGCAATATCATCCATCCTGCGGCTCCTGATCTGGACTTCCACCCATTTTCCGGCATGGCTCATGACGGTGGTATGAAGCGCCTCATAGCCATTGGCTTTGGGGATGGAGATCCAGTCACGCAGACGGCTGTGGTTGGGGCGGTAATGATCCGTAATGATGGAATACACCTTCCAGCACTCCGATTTTTCCATATCCAGCGGCACATCCAGCACAATCCGTACGGCAAAAAGATCGTACACTTCCTCGAATGGGATCTCCTTCTTTTTCATCTTTTGCCAGATCGAGTAAATGCTTTTCTCCCGGGTGAATATCTGGAATTTCACACCTTTCTCCCGCAGGTCTTTCTTGATCGGGTAGATGAATTTATGGGTGAACCGCAGGCGGTCTTCTTTAGTTTCTTTCAGCTTTTGCTCCAGCGAATGATAGATATCCGGTTCGGTCGCCCGCAGCGAAAGATCTTCAAGTTCGCTCTTTATCGCAAACAATCCGAGCCGGTGGGCAAGCGGAGCAAAAAGATAAGAGGTTTCAGAAGCGATTTTAAGCTGCTTATCCTTGGGCAAAGCCTCCAGGGTTCGCATGTTATGCAATCGGTCGGCGAGTTTCACCAGGATGATCCTCACGTCCTGGGTCAACGTCAGCAATATTTTCCGGAAATTTTCAGCCTGCGGCGAAACGGTGGGGACATCGATAATTTCTTCGATTTTGGTCAGGCCATCGATAATCTGGGCGACTTTATCACCGAAATGAAAACGAATATCTTCCAGGGTGTAGTTTGTATCTTCAACGACATCGTGCAAAAGTGCGCTGACGATGGATGTCGTGCCCATACCGATTTCTCCGGCGACAATCGTAGCCACTTCCAGCGGGTGATAAATGTAGGGTTCTCCTGAATGGCGACGCATTTCTTTATGGGCATCGGCGGCCAGATCAAAAGCACGGCGCACCAGCTTCCGGTCGTCAGGATTTTTGGAATTCCAGACCCGAAGCAGGTTACGGTATCGTTTGATGATCTCTTTTTTTTCTATTTCCGGGTCGGCTGAAATCATGAAATGCATGGCAGATTAATGAAAACAAAGGTACAAATTAGAAACGATTAGGAAAGCAGGATTTATTTTAGTGCACTATCGTTTTTGCACCTCCCAGAAAAATCCGTCGGTTCGAGGTGTTTTTCTTACGACGACTAAAGCCGTCGGTAGCCGGTATTTTCTGCCTCCGCCCGCTGGTGGAGAGGGCAAGAGAAGCGCCGGCCACAAATATCCCGCAGGGATAATAGAAAGCTCTTTTCCAGGGATTGACGTCCCTGGGGCTACGATCAGCTCTCCCTGGCGGGAGATCAGGAATTGTATTCCGATTTTCGATCACATGGTCCATCCAGGGGATGGAGTCCCTTTTAATAATCATGGACGATGGACGATTGAGCATGGATCATATAACATGGCATTTTCCAATAAGCAATGTTCAATGCCATGTTATATGTAAAATCGTCCATGTTCCATCGTCCATGATTTTCCGGGTATTCCTCTTTTCCCCTCAACTTTACCATCACATTCAAAAATACGAAAAATTAATGCAACAAATTTCCCTCCCCCGAGTGGGGGAGGGTTTGGGAGGGGGCTGAACCGTCGGAAGCGTAAATATAGTTTAATTTTCGGTCGGTTCGGTAATCTGGGGGATGGAGTCCCAAAGGGTTGGAGTCCCTTTTAAAGGAAAGAAGGTGTTTTATAACAGATAGCCCTCGTTCTAAATCATCGATATTTTTCTATAGGAGCAATAAGTATTAAATTATCTTTTCTATCTAAAACGTGTTGGGAGTTTTTAAATCCATATGAATTAGTATCAAGCTGCCCATCATCTAAAATAATATACCGGACATCTTCAAACTCATCATCCTTTGTTGGTTTGTAGTCATATACTATTACTCCTAAATCTCTGTGTCTAAAACATGAGTTTATTTCATTTTCTTTCAGAAACAAAATGATTGAAAAAAAACGAATATCAGTATTTGTGTAATTTAATGGATTTAATCTAAGTTTAGACACAAACTCAGAATCGACTCTTCCGACTTCTTTTGTTCCAATTATTAATATATTAGCATCATCAATATAATAATTCACCTCATTATAAGAACTCAATAAAGAATTCATCACTTTAATAGAATCTGCTATTAATGAATTAGATACTTTAAATGATATTGTATTTTTTTCATTTGCATCATTGCATCCTGTCAAATAAATACACAATGCCAGGAGTAATTGAAGTAAATATTTCATTGCTTTACCATTTATGATTATACCCTCTAATAATCATTTCAGTATCTCTACCATGGTCAAAAAATCCTTCAGGATTCTCAAAATCAGGATTTAGTTTTGAAATTTGATTAAGACCTGCACCTAATAGGGCTTTATCAAGAGTTAAACCAAAATATTTAGCAGCAACGCCATAATTATAATTTCCAAAATCGTCATAGCGAAACTCTTGACCTCTATAAATCCCATACTCAGCGCCTAAGTTAGCTCTACTAAAAGCAGTTCTTTTAATGTCAAATACTGAATTGTCATTCACCTTGCTCCTGAAAAAGATCATCTTATCAGTTTCTTTTCTTAATCCTTCTTTGGGATAATTAATATCAAACCAATCTCGATAGATAGAGAAATAGACCATGGTTTTTTCAAGTTGATCATCAAATGCTTCCGTTACATCTATATATGCTCCTTCGCTTTGTGGATTTCCTTCAGCATCAATTGTATTTATAAATAGCCAATCATCGCTAATAGATACTTCCTCTTCCTCTGTTAGAACCCAAGCATAAATCGGTTCCGTTTGAAACTTACCATTACCTGGGTTTATCCAGGGATATTTCCATTCATTATAACCTCGATTTCTTCTTGATACAATTTTATAAGAATACCCATGTTCATGCATAAAACTTATACCAAATCCATACGCTTCTTCCTCTGAATGATAATAATAAGTCCCGGTTGTAGGTGACCAGGAACCTCCATGGGGAGAATTCAACAAATCATCTATTACTTTATCAAGATCTACAGTATACCCGCTGGGATCAACATATTTCAGTGGGTTATTCAAGCAGTAGCTGTATCGGTTATAACTCTGCGGATCAGCCCCCTCCCTAACCCTCCCCCATACGGGGGAGGAAATAATGGAAACTCTATTTGGAAAGTTCTGATTCAATTCTTCTTATGACCTGATCGGTCTTATGAATTTCTTCGTAATTGCTTAATCGGGTAATCCTCCTGTTCTTGCAATTTTGCCATTGATTTCAAAGATATCAAAAACTCTCAGCTCTATTTCCTCCCCCGGTTGGGAAGGATTGGGGATGGGGGCTGAACCTTCGGAAGCGATATTATAATTTAATTCTCGGTCGGTTCTTTCGTAACTTTCTTCTTCATTATAGTGGACAATCTCCTTACTTAGAATAACTTAATAGATTTCTTCTAAAAGATATATCTACAATATTAATCAGCAAAACCTGCCTCAGTTACAGAGCAGGTTTTACTTATCTTGAAACTTCTTATCTAAATAAATACTATCATTGCTAGTGACAGCAAAATGTAAAGGATAACCAAAAAATTCCCAACTTTTCTGCTCCTACCAAATTCTCCTTTGTAAATGCTAATAATCGCTTTAATCCGTTTCTTATTCAGGAACAAAATGGAGTTTGCGATAAAAAGAGCAATGCCGATCATAATCAAGAGAGTTTTATGGACCCCTTTAGAGTTTCTCTCGGTTATGTGGAAGATGTTGACGTAGATAACCACAATATTCCATCCAACAAGCACTGAAAGCGCATAAACTGGACCCCAATCATTGTTACCCTTTTTGTTAAGGAAGCGGGAAAGTTTGTAAAATAAGTAGTAATATGGGTTCATATCTATTTCAGTTTAAGGAAATAAGGAAACCCCATTGTACTGGGTACCATAATAATACCCGTATTGTTATAAAGCTGCTGATTTCCATCAAGATAGTTGTAGAAACCATTAAACCCACCTTGAAGGTCAATCACGCCAATTCCAATACCAACAGCTGTAGTGGCGGGGAAACATGTAAGACCAGCAGATAATAAGGATACTCCTAACTGCCCATAGTCTCCCCAACTTTTATCGGAAACCGAAAAATTGTAACCCCCTATAAGTACTCCGACAAATGAAGTACCATACCCAACACTAGTTCCAAGTTTTGACATACTATAGGTTGTCTTGACGTACTGGTTTCCAGTAATCCAACCTGACTTATACCATCTTAGGCTTATGCTTCCGCTCTTTACCAACCTGAATGTGCCACCTACTTCATAAGTACCGTATGCGCCTGCGTTTATTCCAATGTTTGTCCAACTCAACCAAGTAGGCAAAGTCTTATCCCCTGGTCCTGCGGGAACTTCCCCTCCTTCTTGCGGAACTCCATCTCCGTCAATTGTATTTATAAACAACCAATCCTCCCCCATTGATCCATTCTCTTCAGGTGCATCAATAAGAACCCAATCATAAACCGGTTGTTTGTAAAGCCAACCACTTTGAGGGTTTACCCAATGATAATTCATTCGAGTTTGAGAGTTTCTATTTCTTCTTGTTACCCTTTCATAAGATAATATTTTATCCCCATTAGCAAAATCTCTGGCTTCATTTTCCGACTGAAAATGATAAGTCCCGGTGCCCAGTGACCAGGAACCTCCATGGGGAGAATTCAACAAATCATCGATGATATATTCAAGAGCTGTATACCCGCTCGGATCGCTATACTTCAGCGGATTATTAAAGCAGTAGCTGTACCGGTTATAGCTCTGGCTGTAGCCGGGCGACTGCACAAACGGATCTGGGCTGAGGAAACGGCCGAGCCAGGGATCATACACCCTGCCGTTCATGTTGATCAGGCTGAATACATCCAGGTGTTCATGGCCGGTATATCCGCGGTCAAAAAGATGATTTGCAGAAAGATTATTAAAAGTCCAATTCGTTGCATTCCTCCTTCTCCCCCAGGGATCAAAGCTAAGGCGTTCCATAACATTGCTGCCCTCATCTGTGATCACATCGTACGATCCGAGGTAATCCTTGTGAATATAATACATCGTGTCGTTTTCGCCGTTCATGACATAAATGGCAAAGAGTCCGTCGCCACCGTAAATATAGTTTAATTTTCGCACGGTTCGTCCAGAAAATTCAACTTCATATAAATGACTGGAAAAATATTTGGTCAAAAGTAATTCATGGTTACATGATAATCTCGTGATTTTCCGTTGTTCGTCAGGTCCATATATTACATCCAGGTTCCAGGTCTGATCACCCGGATTATCACTTTGGGCTGGAAAAAATTGTGTCACTTGTTTAATCTTATTAAATGCAGTGTATACAATATCCTGCGGCGTACTGTGATCACGGAATTCTGTTGTTGGCATGGTGACTTTTGTTACAGCATGTGGCATCGATCCTGCTATATAACGGTATTCACTGGAAATCTTTGCATCAGAAGTTATGCCGGTTTTCGTCTTAATGTTTCCATTGTCAAAATATTGTATAGCATTGCGTCCTCCATCAACCTCCCAGCACGTCAATCGCGATTGAAGCAAATCATCATACCGAAATCTTTCCTGATGATGATTTTCACCAATCGACGAACTTCTTCCTGACAAATTACCGGTTACCGGATCAAAACTGTACCTTAAACTCTGAATATATTCTTCAATGTCTCTTCCCGGTTCACTTATATCGGTCCCTCCGTTTTGACTCCCAGGTTTTATGGTATTGATTTGAGCAGGATATCCGAACTCATCGTATGTTTTATCGGTATACAGACCATTTCCAAGGCTATAGTTTGTTAGCTGTCCTTTGGCATTGACGGCATTTAATTGCCATAGAATTTTATTGGCCTGGATGTCTTTTACCTGGATCAAGTCGCCGCTTGATTCATCGTAAATATTTTGAACCTGGAATGCAGACGGGTAGGTTATGGTTTGAAGCTTGCCGGTAATAGCGGAATATTCAAATCCAGTCGCTGAATAAATCCCATCCATGCTTTCAATGGATTGTTGCAACCTTCCGAAACAATCGTATTCGTACGCGTACCTGATATGATCAGTTCCTTCGATCGATTCGGGTAAACCATAACTCGGGGTAAGAAACTCATCATAATAAGAGTACCTCGCCTGCAACCCAACACCAAAGAGGGATTTTTCGTATAAACGATTCAATTCGTCATAGGTAAAATTATAGGTGTTTCCCTTGGCATCGGTTTGTGATGTCAGCAATCCATAAGCGTTGTAAGTATATGTCGTTGTACCGGCATCAGGATCCTCAAGGGCGATTTGATTACCGGCAGCGTCATATAACATTTCCGTTAAAATACCTGAAACATTAATGTTCCTGACCAACCCGGAACTGTAATAGCTATATTGGATAACTCCAGACGGATCGGTTATTTCGATTGTGTTTCCAATGGCATCAACTTTTTTAGTGGTAGATACCGCCGTTCCCTGATCAGTTGTCATGATATTTCTTCCAAGATAATTGGTGACAATTGTATTTGCCGGCAAAATCGTTGTATCTATTCTGCCTAATTCATCATAACCATACTCGACACAATGATTAGGGGATTCTTGACTAAAATAAGGTTCATAGGCTTTCCATAATCGCCCGTTACTATCATATAATTTATCCGTGTAAATAGTTGAGCCATTTATTCCCTTCGAAACAGTTCGGATGTCCTGGCCCAATTTATTATAATAAGTGGTAACCGATTCGGATTCCGACCGCAGGGAATTATACAACAATTTATTTGTGATGAATGAAAAAACAGCCCCGGCGGGAGCATCTTCCCTTTGAGCACACCAGGAAAGATGGGTTTGAATTTTAATATGATCCGGCGGATCTATTTCATAAAGCCTGCCGAAGCAATCGTAATTGTAATTTGTTACCAACCCCTGCGGATTGATTAGAGACAATAATTGTCCTGTCATTTCATCATAAGAGTATTGTGTAATAAATGGCTGATTTCTGGAACCTTCAGTCTTACTGGTCAGGAATCTTCCATCATAATCTTCATCAAAATCAAATATAGTTTGAATCTCGGGAAGTGGGGGTGAAGAATTGGGCGCTGTCTTTTTCAGTTCGAAAATGTTTCCGTACATGTCATAGGAATAGATTTCCCTTAACGCCATTAGATTTTCATGATTTGGAACAGTAGTCTTTTGTTTTAATAAGGGCCAATTTACTACGCCATTTGAACCCCTTTCACCGGGTTCATAATAAACAAATTCCGAAGAAATTTCACTATCGACAGGATCGGAATCGTTGCTTGATATTGTCTCTGAATTGGATACCCGTCCTGTTATCCAGTGTTCTTCATCAATTAAATAAGCAACTCTTTGAGTATTTGTAAAAGCATAAGTCCCAGGAGGATCATCCAATGTCATCGGACGCTCGTCACTACAGGAAATGTATTCAGCCAGATTTCCGTAATTATCAATATCGTCAATGGATATAAAAGATGCTGATGATTTAATGAAACTGTGTTGCATGTCATTTTCCCATGTTTTATTGAGGCTAACGGTCATTACCGGTTCATAAACAGGCGGGGTTGCATTCTGGAAAACCTTGACATCAATGACATTTGATGATTCCATCAACAATGTCCCCGGTTGAGTATCATAAATCAGCGTATAAGTTTTAACTGTATTCGGGTAACTGAAAAAGTAATGAGCTCCTTGATTAAATATTGAAAATTCAGCTTTAGTCAATGTTTGATTCTGAAGATTTATAACAGTTCTTTCCGTAAAACCCAGGAAACCCTTTCCCAGACAATGCATCATCGGGATTCCAAACGAATACTTCATGACATTCAAATCGGAGGTTCCGTCAGAAATATTCGTCGAATTAACCCAGTAAGTTCTTTCTGTGGATTTAATCAGCGGGTATGCCGGCAAAGCCTCGCTTGTTCTATCGGAAGGCACAATAGTTTCATCTTTCCAGAAAGAAGGTTTGTAAGTAACTTGGGTCTCTTTTCCAAATCCATCTTTGAAAGAAGTGATCAAATCTTTTGAAAAGCCGCTATCTTGTAATAAATATAGTTTTAAACGCTTTGCCTTTTCCCGGTTAACTGAGTCGCATACATTTTTTGAATTTAAAAAATCAAGTGGAGGAATCGGATTTATTTCTTCATAAAATTCCGTGACAAGGTCCTGAACACCATTTCCGTCAATATCCGCCAGGACCAATCCATAAATACCATCGATAGTTTCATATTCGGAAAAATCGAAGCTGAATGAAAACGTACCTGATACGTGATAACCATCAGGCATGCCATATTGAATACGTAAAAAACTTCCATTATAAAAAAGCTCAATATAATCTGCCAATCCATCATTGTTCATGTCCATAACAAGAGAGGGATGTATATTTAGATCCGCTTGTTTAATGCTCGTGAACCCCTCGCCAAAAGAAAAATAGCAATATTTTTGGCTGGAGACACTGGATGTAAAACAAAAATCGGTTTTGCCGTCATTATTCAGATCCACATAGGAAGGCAATATATTTTCATCGAATACTCCAAAATAAATATTTGATATTTCTGTAAAGCTATAATCTCCAATATACGAATAGATATAATAAAGATAAAATCCGTCTATTCTTCTTAATATATCGGCTTTGCCATCCCCGTTGAAATCTGTCAGGGCTTCAAATTCATCGAAAGTATAGGTATGTGGAATGAACACTTCATGGATTTCGAATAAATTGTCCGGATTTCCAGTACCTTTATAAAAGAGATGAGGATTTAAATGTCTTATTAAAATAATATCAGTTAATCCATCCCCATCAACATCGCCACATTTAATAGTTCCGTTACTATTCTGATCTTGATAGATTATATTTGCATTGTAGTTACCAAATTCATCATTTTCGAAATCATATATTTTCACCCCCTGGTCATCTTTAAGAACCAATTCCTCGTCGCCATCAAAATTAACATCTGCCGCAATGGGTTCGACAGGCTCATCACTTTGGACATTAATTCTTACTTCTCTTTCTAATTCCATATAATAAACACTGATCATTGAATGCCAATTGCCATCTTCGAAAATTCTTTTGCTTACAGCGATATCATCTTTATTGGTACCGGAAATATTAATTTTCGAGCATAAATTTTTATTGGCATACTCACTCCAATCTGCTAAATCGTGATCATCCTGATGATCAATAATAGTTTTATAATTTGGACGATAAAATGCCCAATCGAATGACGCTCCCTTCATTACTTTTTCGTTTTCTTCTAAATAAGACTTTATCAGAATTTCATTTAGAAAGTAGTCATTCAGAATGTTACTATGGTTCGGTAATAAATTATTAACATAATGAAAACAATATTCCTTGAATGGATTATAATCCCCGGTGTGCCTGATTTCGATGCTGGTTAAGATTTCTGAAGTCAGATTCATATATTCAACAGTGTCTTTCTGACAATAAAATGTTTGGTTAAGTGCCGGATTATTAAGATTTTCATAGTGAAATCCAATCGTATAAAATCCTTCCTGAACCATGTTACCACTCTCTTCGTAACCGGTGTATACAATTTTTAATGGGTGGAGTTCACCCTCTTCTATATTTTTAGTATATTCATACAATATGGTATTTCCCTGGGGATCAATTACCTTATTAATATGCCAGATTAATGGGCAAGCATCCTGTCCTTCATAAGAAAATTCTTGCCGGCTATCTTCTGTAAAACCGTACTCTTTAACTATTCCATCTCCACTTCTCACAATAAAATAATCATAAAACTCCGGATCCCATATCTCTTCTATTGTTGTGGATGGATCATTTTCCAATATATACTCATCTTCGCCAACCTTTATTAATTTTTGACCATCCAGGACTAATTGATCATTCGCGAAATCGATATTATCGGCCTCTCCTTTATAATATACTGTCGGGTTTGTCCGGGTGATGGATGAAAAACCGCTTAACCCCCATCCTTTACCGAGTACATTGCCTCCTTGCTGACTGTTATAGACCAATCCCAGTCCGGGAGTCATTCCAGCTCTTCCGGGAGGTAAATCCAGCGGAATTGTATAAACAGCCGCTCCTGACTCAGAAACATTCAAAGCACCATTCAGTGTACCCGGCTCAAATTCATCTTCACCGGAGTTCTGAACAGGTTGACAAATTGCAGTTAAAGCAACACAAATCATTAATACTGCAAATACTGAAGTAATTAGATTTTTCATGGCTATTATTGTTTTACTATTTTCCAGGAATCAGATTCTTTACCTCCCGTAATGGTTAAAAAATATATCCCCCTTGAAAATTGGCTGAAATCAAGTTTGTTTGTTGTCACTTCAATTTCACCGGAATAAATGGAAACGCCGGATACTGTGAACAACTCAACCTTGTTAGTTCCGGCAGGCAATTCGCCATTTACAGTAATATTCAGAACATTTTGAAACGGGTTGGGATAAATTACAAATTCATAAGAATGATCTTCTTTTTGAATCTTATGACTGATCGTATCAGCAATAATTTCGCTGAACTCAGTAGCAGTAGAAGCCTTAAGTGTCATGACTTCCTGGTGGATTCTGTTTCCGTTGAAATCATAATTAAATTCAACGTCCTGGGCATAGGCCAGGCATGTTCCACAGAACATTAGGGCTGAAAAAATAATGTACCTGATCATAATATTAGGTTTTAGATTATTAGGAGGCAAAGCTATTTCCTGGTGAAAAAAAGTATTAGTCAAATTATTCCAAACTTCAGGTAATAAATGACTAGCATTAGTCGTTAAATGACTAAGAAGTAAACAGGATTTTTATAGCGAATAAAGAGCCGGATTCAAGCACTTTAACAATCGTGTAATTATTTGCTATATTTGCCAAAGCCAGGTTTTACTGTTTTAGAAATAGCCGCATGGAAAAATAGTGGTCATCTTACCGATTCTGTCGGTATAACAACCATATATTAAAATTATTAACCATGCCATCACCTAAAGTAGGTAGTATTATAAGCTACATTAGAATGCGCAGAGGGTATTCCCAGGAGTATGTCGCATTCAACCTGAACATATCCCAAAAGACAATCTCAAGAATTGAACAGGACGGGGAGAGTTTAAACATTGCCAGGTTAAAAAAGATATCGGATTTTCTGGATGTTGACGCTCTTCGGTTGATTTCATTTTACTTCGACGAAAAACAAAAACCGGTAGATATTGAAACAATCTCCAATATTGTAGATAAGTCCTGTAATCAAACATGCGATTTGGATTCCTGCCCGTATAAAAAATTAATTCATCAGTTAGAGGTTGAAGTTGAGAAACTCAAAAATCAAAAGAATAATGCTGCGATAAGCAAAGCCTGTTTGGATTATTAAAACATTCTTTTTATTTTCGAGTCGTAAACCACCTATAATTATTAACCCTTTAAATCAAATAATTATGGCAAGCACTAATGAAACCGGCCATGCGAAAAATGTGGCCAACTTCGACGATTTGATTTCATTCGTTACTGGTTATGGAGCAGCTTATAACCCATCAAAAGCGCTGATCAAACTGCCCGCATTGCAAACCCTCTCGGCTGATGCCAGGTTGGCAATCAACGCTGTAAACGACGCCCTTCCTGCTTATAGCAATGCGGTTGCTGCACGAGACGCCTCCTTTGCTCCGCTTAGCAAACTGGTCACGCGGGTAATCAATGCTCTCAAAGCAACTGACACCACTGAACAGGTAGACAAGAACGCGAGGACCTTGGTACGTAAAATCCAGGGGACAAGGGCAACTCCTAAAAAAACTGAAGAAGAAAAACAAGCCGCTGCCGCGAACGGCAATGAAATTACGGAGATCTCCTCTGCCCAGATGAGTTTCGATGGCCGCCTGGATAATTTCGATAAACTGATAAAACTGCTCGCAAGTGTACCCTTGTACGTTCCAAATGAAACAGATCTGACCGTGGCATCGCTTACAGCCATATATACGGATTTGAAAGCCAAAAATACAGCCGTTTCAGCAGCTTCCGTTCCCGTTAGCAATGCCCGCATTGCACGTAATGATATTTTATATAAAGAAGATACCGGTTTGGTCGAAATTGCACTGGCGGTAAAGACCTATATCAAGTCACTGTATGGCGCAACAAGCCCTCAATATAAACAGGTGTCCAAATTAGCCTTCAGGGCAGTCAAAGTTTAAATGCCTACAACTACTTTAACTTTTCAATAGAGTACTCGATTTTTTAAATGATTAACTGCAGTTGTCTTCAAGGCAACTGCAGTTTTTTATTGAGCTACTGCTTTAATCGAATGTCTCACTGCATTTATTCAATAGCTCCCTGCTCGTTTTGAATGACGTACCGCAAGCTTTTAACAGCCTGCTGCTATATTCTAATAACCAACTACGACTTTTCAATTAACAGTGCGACGCATTGATCGAGGGCATTAGCCAAATCCTGACAGCGTCCGACGAAGGAGGACCTGGCAGCGATTAGCTTCCCAGGGATGGAGTCCCTTTTAATTCTGGCTTATTTTTTGCTGCATTCAGGTTTTGAAATTTGATGATGAACGAAGATTTCAAACCGCATCCTGTTAGAATTTACCTAAATTTGGCTTTTCGATCGAAAGCATAGAGATGAAAAGGATTATCCTGGCATTGGCCTTCTTCCTTGCTGCCTGCAGCTATGTTTCAGCCACCCACCAGCGGGCGGCCGAAATTACCTACCGGCATGTCGACGGCCTGACCTATGAAGTGAAGATCATCACGTATACCTACACGCCCAGCCCGGCCGACCGCCCTACACTGGATGTGTTCTGGGGCGACGGAACGGCCAGCACGCTGAGCCGAACGCAAAAGGTCTCCCTGCCGGATAATATCTCGCTGAATGTTTACGAATATGCGCCCGGTCTTGGCGCTGTCACCAACCGTCATACCTACAGCTCACCGGGTACGTACATGATCTACATGGAAGACCCGAACCGGAACCTGGGTGTGGTGAATATCCCGAACTCGGTGAATGTCCCGATGTATGTGCAGACCCAACTGGTGATCAATCCGTTCCTCGGGTACAACAACTCCCCTACCCTGCTGAATCCGCCGATTGACGTGGGCTGCGTGAACCAGATCTTCATTCATAACCCGGGTGCTTATGATGTCGACGGCGATAGCTTATCCTATCGACTGGTCAACTGTAAGACCACAGGAGGCATTGATATTCCGGGCTTCACCCAGCCCATGGCCAGTAATTCTTTCTCCATCAACGCCGTCAGTGGTGACGTGATCTGGGATACACCGGTCATGCAGGGTGAATACAATATAGCCTTTGTCATCGAAGAATGGCGCCAGGGCGTAAGGATCGGCAGCGTTACCCGCGATATGCAGATCGAGATCCTGGCCTGCAGTAACAACCCACCCATCATTAACGCCATCGACGACACCTGCGTGACAGCCGGTGAATCGCTCAGTTTCGATGTGACGGCACTGGACATTGACGGCAATGCCGTTATACTCACCGCAACGGGTGGCCCTTTTGAAGTCGATGAATCACCCGCAACCATTGATCCTGATCCTGCCGCGGGTAATGATACCGTAATGACTACATTTACATGGCAAACCACCTGCAACCATGTCCAGAAACAGCCTTTCCAGGTCTTTTTCAAAGCTGTAGATGATGATTATCCCGTCAACCTGGTCAATTATAAAACGGTAAACATAACCGTCATTTGTCCTGCGCCGGAGAACCTGGTTGCGGAATCGGTCGGAAGCACGATCAGGCTTCACTGGGACCAGGTGATCTGCTCACAGGCTGCAGGATACCGGATCTACCGCCGGATAGGCTCGACTGGTTACCTCCCTGAAACCTGCGTGACCGGAGTCCCGGAGAGCACAGGCTATGTGCTGATCCATCAGCATGAAAACGTAACCGATACGGCCTACACAGATGATGATGAAGGTGCCGGGCTTATCCACGGGAACCAGTATTGTTACCTGGTGACGGCATATTTCCTGGATGGAGCGGAGAGCTATCCGTCGAATGAGGCCTGTGCAACGCTCAAACGTGATATTCCGGTCATTACCAATGTCAGCAACGATAGTACTGATCTTACGGCCGGCCGAGGATTCATTGCCTGGTCCAAACCTACCGAACTGGATACCATTCAGATTCCCGGTCCCTACCAGTACGTGGTTAACCGTTCTGACGGAGATGCCGGGGCAGACTTTCAACCGGTTGCCATATTAAGCAGTCTCAATGATACGATGTATTTTGATCCGGGAATCAACCTGAACAGTAGCGGAATGCCTTACAGTTACAGGATTGCCCTGGAAAGCCTCACGTTTGGTTTTGTGGGCAACAGCCAGCTCGCCTCATCGATATTCCTTCAAATCACGGAAACCGATGAAGAACTTCAGCTTTCATTTCAGCCCAATATACCCTGGGTCAATGAATATTATGTGATTTACAGGCAGGCTGAAGGCTCGCCTGTTTTTGACTCCATCGGGGTGAGTTTTGAACCGTTTTACAATGATGTCGGATTGATCAACGGGCAGCAGTATTGTTATTATGTAAAAAGTGTGGGTGGTTACACGGCCAGCGGATTTGTCGATCCGATTATCAATTACTCGCAACTGTTATGCGCGGTTCCAGTGGATAACAAACCGCCCTGCCCGCCTGAACTTACCGTGGATGTGAACTGCGACCTTGCCGTGAATACCCTGAACTGGACCAATCCGAATTATTCATGCGCGGATGACGTCTTCAAATACCTGATCTTTTTCACGCCGCTGGAAGGATTGGATTTTTCGCTGATCGATTCGACAAGCCCGGCAACGACAACAACCTACGAACATTTCAATAACGGTTCGATAACCGGTTGTTATGCCGTCGTCGCTGTGGATTCTACGGGTAACCGAAGTGAATACAGCAATGAAGCTTGCATCGACAACGACACCTGTTCGGTGTATTCGCTGCCGAACGTCTTCACGCCTAATTTTGATGGCTATAACGATGTTTATCATCCTTTTCCTTATACTTCCGTAGAAAGAGTTGACATGACGATTTTCAACCGCTGGGGCGGAATAGTTTACGAAACTGATGACCCTGACATCAATTGGGACGGGAAGGATAAAAATACCAGCCAGGACTGCGCTGACGGGGTTTATTTCTATGTCTGCAAAGTTTATGAGATCACGCTTTACGGCGTGGTACCGAGAGAATTGAGAGGATCGATCACCCTTTTAAGAGAATAAAAAATCCGCGCAACAGCCCCTATCCCCGGCCCTTTCCCCAATCGGGGAAAGGGAGGAGAAAGGATATAATTTTTATTTACCATCCATAGTTTTGAAAAGCCTGATCAGGTCGACAACGCGGTTGCTATAGCCCCATTCGTTATCATACCAGCTTAACACTTTCACGATACGGTCACCGATCACCCGGGTATATTCCGGATCGAAGATCGATGAATACGGGTTGCCGACGATATCTGAGGAGACCCACTTGAAGTCGGAATAAAGAAGCACATTCTTCATCCTTTCGGTTCCGGCGGCGTTCTTCATCGCTTCATTGACCTGTGCAACAGTAACGTCTTTCGATACTTCCACGATAAGATCGACGACCGATCCGTCAGGAACCGGAACGCGCGAAGCCAGTCCGTCAAGTTTACCTTTCAGGGCCGGAATAACTTTACCGACAGCTTTGGCAGCCCCGGTGGTGGTCAGCACAATATTTTCAGCGGCAGCACGGCCACGGCGCCAGTCCTTGTGAGGAACGTCGGCGAGCCGCTGGTCATTGGTATAGGCGTGGGTGGTCGTCATAAGGCCTTCCACAATCCCGAAAGAATCGTTCAGCACTTTGGCGACGGGAGCAAGGCAGTTGGTGGTGCAACTTGCATTGGAGACTATTCTGTGCTCGGGCTTTAGTCCGTCTTCGTTCACACCAATAACCACAGTATAATCGATTTCGTCTTTTGATGGTACGGTCAGCACGACACGTTTTGCGCCGGCCTGGAGATGGACTTCAAGTTGCGAACGTTTCCTGAAAACGCCGGTTGCTTCGACGACGACGTCGATATCCAGCTCCTTCCAAGGCAGTTGGGCCATATCGCTTTGTGAAAGCATCAGCACCTTTTCCCTTGGAGTAACCAGGTAGTCGCCTTCTACCCTTGCTTCTGCATAGAATTTTGACATCACGGTGTCATATTTCAGCAAGTAGGCCAGTACGTCATTTTCATATAAATCATTGATGGCAATGACATCAATATTTGGATCTTCATCAAGAATTCTGTAAACCGAACGACCGATCCTTCCGAATCCGTTAATTGCTACTCTCATTTGGAACCTCCTTTCCCTGTTTTTTCCTGTAAATTATGATAAGTCCTGATCACATCGAGGATACGGCAGGCCTGTGCAAGTGCGGTATGATACCATACCAGCGTTTTGATCATTTTACCTGCTGATTTCATGGTCGCCAGCTTATCGAAAATGACGGCAGACCGGTTGTTGATCACATCGCTTGACACGATAGGATCTTCAGCTACCTGAACGAGTGTCGGATATTTTTTAGCAGCTTCGTACATGGTTTCATTCACCTGGTCGATGGTCACTTCATTGTTTTTAAAGATCATCGTAAGGTCCAGAAGCGAACCGTTCGGGATAGGGACATTCAATGCGGTCCCCTCGATCTTACCTTTAAAATTGGGAAGAATCGTCGGAATCCACTTTGGGGTAGGGGTTTCATTAGGGATTATATTTTCAGCGGCAGAACGCGAGCGGCGGTAATCGATGCCGGCTTTATCACGTAAAGGCTGATCGGAGGTATACGAATGTACGGTAGTCAGCATAGCATATTCGACGCCGAATCTTTCGTTGAAGAATTTCAGCATCAGGGCCGTGGCGTTGGTTGTAGCAGAGCCTGCCGAAACGATCTTGTCGTTAAGGTTGATTGTATCTTCATTGACACCCATCACCACGATCCGATCGATCTCATCATCGGGAAGTGTGGACAGCATAACGTGCGGTGCTCCAGCTTTCAGGTGTTTTTCAAGCTCTTTTTTGTTTTTAAAACTACCTGTGGCATCAATCACTACATCGACATCAAAAATATCCCATGGCACATCGCCGGGTTTGCCGCCTGTAATGACACGTGCGCGTCCGGCCGGTGAATTGATGAAGTTTCCGTCTTCCAGGGTAACTTTTACCCGGCCTTTGACTTCAGCTTCCAGTAAATAGGCGAGAATGTCGGGCTTGCCATAGTCGCTGATCGCAACCACTTCAAACATATCATCTTCCATGCAAAGGCGGTAGATGTGCCTCCCGATCTCCCCAAAACCCATTATTCCTAATCTTACCTTACTCATAATCAAAAGATTAAATTAATATTTAAGCTTATTTTGCCCTTTTTAAAAAAGTTGCGCAAAGGTAAGGACATTCTTTCTAATTCCTTGAATTGCAATTGCAAAGTTTTTAACTTTTTCTTACCTTTGCCCGCCATGAAAAATATCCGAAACTTCTGTATCATTGCCCATATCGACCACGGAAAAAGCACGCTGGCCGACAGGCTGCTGGAAATTACCGGTACAGTAACCGGCAAAGACTTGCAGGAACAGGTGCTCGATGATATGGACCTGGAGCGCGAACGAGGCATTACCATTAAAAGCCATGCAATCCAGATGGATTATCAGCATGAAGGAGTAAAGTACAAGCTAAACCTGATCGATACGCCCGGGCACGTCGACTTTTCCTACGAGGTTTCGCGTTCCATCGCCTCCTGCGAGGGCGCGCTGCTGATCGTCGATGCAACGCAGGGCGTCCAGGCGCAAACGATTTCCAACCTTTACATGGCCATCGACCATGACCTGGAGGTGATCCCGATCATGAACAAGATGGACAGTGAAAGCGCCATGCCTGATGAAGTGCGTGAACAAATCATCGACCTGCTGGGCTGCAAACCGGAAGAAATCATTGAAGCCAGCGGAAAAACCGGCTATGGCGTGGATAAGATCCTCGATGCCGTCATTCATCGTATTCCGGCACCGGAAGGCGATGAAAATGAACCTTTGCAGGCACTTATTTTCGATTCGGTCTTCAATCCTTTCCGCGGGATCATTGCTTATTTCAGGATATTTCATGGGGTTTTGCGCAAAGGTGACCATGTTAAATTTATCTCGACCGGACGGGAATATGATGCAGACGAGATTGGCGTTCTCAGGCTGAATATGGAACCACGGCAGGAAATGCAGACCGGCGATGTGGGCTATATCATCAGCGGCATAAAAACCTCACGAGAGGTACGCGTCGGGGATACGATCACACATGTTGACCGCCCGGCTGTGGCTGCCATCAGCGGTTTCCAGGAAGTTAAGCCGATGGTGTTTGCGGGCATTTATCCTGTCGATCCCGACGATTATGAGGAGCTCCGCACATCGCTCGAGAAGCTCCAGCTCAACGACGCATCACTGACCTTTGAGCCCGAATCCTCAGCCGCTTTGGGTTTCGGCTTCCGCGGCGGTTTTTTAGGTCTGCTACACATGGAAATCGTCCAGGAACGGCTCGACCGTGAGTTCGACATGGATGTCATCACTACGGTGCCGAACGTGTCTTACCAGGTGGTTTCACAAAAGGGCGAAATTACCGAAGTGCACAACCCATCCGGATTACCTGACATCAAGTACATCGATTATATCAACGAACCCTACATCAAGGCTCAGATCATTTCCAAAGTTGAATATATCGGGGCGATCATGAAGCTGTGCATTGACAAGCGGGGTATCCTGAAAAACCAGGTTTACCTGACCTCCAACCGTGTTGAGGTCACTTTCGAAATGCCGCTGGGCGAAATCGTTTTTGACTTTTACGACAAACTGAAAAGCATTTCCAAAGGATATGCATCTTTTGATTATCATCCGCTGGATTACCGGCCGGCCAAGCTGGTCAAGCTCGACATCCTCATCAACAAAGAGCCGGTGGATGCCCTGTCATCCCTGATCCACGCCGATCACAGCTATGAACTGGGCCGTAAAATGTGTGAAAAGCTGAAGGAACTGATCCCGCGCCAGCAGTTCGAAGTCGCCATACAGGCGGCGATAGGCGCCAAGATCATTGCTCGCGAAACGATTAAAGCCGTCAGAAAGGACGTTACGGCAAAATGTTACGGCGGTGATATCACGCGTAAGCGAAAACTCCTCGAAAAGCAGAAAAAAGGCAAGAAGCGCATGAGGCAGGTAGGAAATGTAGAAATCCCGCAAAAAGCGTTTTTAGCCGTGCTCAAACTGGATTAACCGGGCTTTAAAATTGATTTCATTCAATGCATGTGAGAAAGCTTCTAATCTAACAAATGTCCTTTCTGTCGATTTTTTGAACATTATCACCCACTGTTTGTTTTAGTTCAAACAGTGCTCTAGATGTTTAAACTGCTTATTACACTATTGTTTCTGCCTCTAACTTGGCAAGCAATGCCATCGGATACTACAAATAGAAACCACGTCCGGATCATCAACTTTGATCAATTGGAGCCATATCTGAACAGATCAAATGACACTATTTACCTTGTAAATTTCTGGGCCACCTGGTGTTTGCCGTGCAGGAAAGAAATGCCGGTCATCAAGGCTATTGAAAACAAATACAAGTATGATAAATTCAAAGTTATGCTGGTAAGCCTTGATTTTCCAAGGCAATTGGAAAGCAACTTAATTCCTTATCTGAAATCAAACAATATCACATCCGAAGTCGTAATTCTCAATGATCCGGATCAGAACCGATGGATTGACCGGGTTGATAAGAATTGGACCGGTGAAATTCCATTTACAATTATTTACAGTAAAGGTTTCAGAGAATCTTATTCAAGGTCTTTATCTTTTGAAATGCTGGATTCAATTATTTCATCAAAAATTCACAAAAAATGAATCGTATAATGATTATGCTCAGTATATCAATGGCATTTATGTCGGTATCGTACCCTCAAGGATATTCAATCGGTGATGCAGCGAGTGACTTCAAGTTAAAAAATACGGATGGGAAAATGGTATCATTAAATGATTATCCGGCATCTAAAGGATTTATCGTGATTTTTACCTGCAACCATTGCCCTTATGCTCAAGCATACCAGGAAAGGATACAATCTTTAGATACAAAATACAGCGCTCTTGGTTTTCCTGTCATCGCAATAAATCCGAATGATCCCAACCTGGTACCCGAGGATTCTTATGAAAATATGGTAACCCTGGCAAAACAAAAAAACCTGACTTACCCATATCTGTTTGATGCCACACAAGATGTCTACAGAAAATATGGTGCCAACCGTACACCACATGCTTTCCTCCTGGAAAAGAAAGGCAACCGGTTAATTGTTAGATATATAGGGGCAATTGACGACAATTATCAAGATGCCTCACAGGTAAAGACACCATATTTAGCAAATGCTATAGATGCATTACTGGCCGGAAAGACTCCGGATCCAACCATGACAAAATCAATAGGTTGTTCAATCAAGGATAAACAGCTGCACTAATTCAATTTTATCTGGCATCTTTTCGCCGAAACACGTCACGCCATGAAATCCATATCCCTTTTTGAAGGTTGACATTACCCAGACTACTTGAAATAAATACAATCAGGTATGTTCCCGAATATAATGAAACCATCAGGCCGTCGTTTGCGGCATCCGGCCCGTACCGGAAAGCAAGGGCAATAAATTCAAACAATAAAATGCCAGCCAACGTATACATCAGGTAATCTTCCATTTTACCCGGATCGATCTTCTTACTGGCATCAAAAAATCCGGACTGGTTCAGCGCATTGTTTTTCAGTGTATTCCAGATAAAAAGGCTTATTAAAAGGAAGACTATTGTAATGAAACTGAAATCACTGACTTTTTCGTTGATTAGCCAGAAATCATAGAATCCATGCGCTAAAGAGGCCAGTATAAAGAATAAAAGGAAATTCAGGACCGGGTAACGCCGGGTTTTATATTTATTCAACATAAGTCCGTATGCAACAACTGAAGAATCAAACATATGCGCAACAACTGCGGTCAGGGCCCTGCCGTGGATGATATGAAGGCTGTTTTCATCAAAATAAATGAGGTTCTCAACAAAAGCAAAGCCCAGTGCAGAAAGTGACGCGTACTTGATATAATCGAACGGTTCGTTGATGGCGCCGCTAAACCTGAGCATGATGAAAAGCGGGATGATCTTGACAAGTTCTTCCAGGGCCCCGATACCGAAAACGCAATATAAAAAATCATTCATTAACTGCCCGTTAAGATCAAATCCGAGAACCAGGTTATTAAAATCCGATATGGGGTAAACCAGTACACTGAACATCATCCCTAAAAGCACCGTTAATATCACATGTCTCCACTTTTCAACCTCGAAAATGTCGAGCTTTCGCAGGTAAACCACCCAGCTTGCCATGATCAGGAATGCGGCGAGAAATCCCATTACATTCATGCCCGAAGCCATACTTCTGAACAATACCCTGAAATAACTGAGTATCCGTGCTGACTTAAAATGCAACATCCTTTCGATACCGGGCGGAAAATACTCACGGGCTTCTACGTCTTCAAGCATTTGCTCAAGCAGATCAGTTTTTCCCCGGTAGTAAAGCAGGTAAATCAGGTTGGAATAAGCCCCCTGGAGATTACCTTTATTATATATTTCCACTCCAAAATAAAACTCTGCCTGGTCCAGTGAATCCAGCTGCATGTAAGCATTTCCGACAGAATTATAGAGATACTTCATTCGATGGTTTTTCACCATGGAAAAATAATCCAGGGCTGATGTACAATCATCAAGAAAAACGGCCGCCAATCCTGATCCATAGTGGCCAATATCGGCGATATCAGGATCTTCACTCCCGGCGAGCGAATCATAGAAATTCACTATTTTCTGATCGTCACGGTAAATGGTCTCCTCCCCTCGCTCCTTTTTTTCATAAGGAATATCGAAATGTGTGCAGATATATTCATAGTGCGCATCGATATTGAAAATATCCTGCGAAATGAGCTCAAGGAGGGTTTGCTCCGCTTTTTCAGGCTGATTGGCCTCTTGCTCGAAAACCGCTTTATCCTTCAAGTTTTCAAACTCAGGGTCTTCGAAAGCTAAATTGACCAGCAAAGCTATGGCAGCGAATGTTGCAGCCGTAATGTATAATGATTTTCTCAATTTCATAGATCGGCACGCAAGTTAATCATTCCTCCTGTAACTTTCAGGGCCCTCATCCGTCTTATGCGTAACTTTGTATAAACCAAAGCTGCAGCATGACGGTATCCGAGTACAATCAATGTGTTGACCTGCATTCCGATGGAGTGTACCGGTTCATCCTGAAAAACATAAAGGATGAAGATACGGCCATGGATATTGTGCAGGATGCTTTTGAAAAAATGTGGGTGAAATTCAGGGAAATCACAGCAGGCAGTGCCAAATCGTATCTTTTTACGACGGCATACCACCGGATGATCGACTATACCCGCAAAGAGAAAAGAATGGACAGACTGGAGGATGCATTCGAGCCGGCCAATGAAAATAGCGGTCATTACAGCGACTTGAAACAAATCCTGGACGATGCGCTTGAACGTCTGCCGGACCTTCAGAAATCATTGATTTTACTCAGGGATTATGAAGGTTATAGTTATGAGGAGATCGGGAAAATTACCGGTTTGAGCGCGTCGCAGGTTAAAGTGTATATTTTTCGCGGCCGGATGGCGCTGAAAAATTATCTTGTCAGTATTGAAAATTTAGTCTGATGAAAATCAACCAGGAAAATTACGAGCAGTACTTCCTCGATTATGCGGAAGGAAACCTTTCCCCGGAAATGGAAGAGGAGCTTAAGCTGTTCCTGGAATCTCACCCTGAACTTCAATCCGTTCTCGAAAGCTACGAATGTATTTCCCTTTCTCCTTCTGAAATCAAGAATAATAACCTGAAAAACAGGCTTAAAAAAAATATCCGTCCTACGATTCATATTGACGAAGCTCATGTCGATGAATGGCTGATCAGCGAAACGGAAGGATTATTAACCGAACAGGAAAAGGCCGAACTGAACGAATTTCTGGCGATGAACCCGGCTTATGAATATGACCGGAAAACATACGGCCTTACCAAAGTTTTACCGGATACAAGGATCAATTATCCGCAAAAAAACCAGTTAAAGAGAAAAATACCGGTTTTCCCACTCAACAGGCTAGCCTGGCTGACATCAGTTGCCGCAGCGCTGATCCTTATACTCATCAGCGTCAGGTACTTCCTTCAGCCGGAAATCATTGAAACCCCGCAGGTCATTCCGACTGCAGTGAAACCTGTAGCCGAAGCACAACCGGTGACTGAAATGAAGCCTGTGTCAGAGGTAAAACCTTTAGACGATGCAAAAAAAGGGATGGAGTCCGCCAGCTGGCGGATGGAGTCCCTAAGAATGGAGTCCGCCAGCTGGAGGATGGAGTCCCTGCAAGCAAATCCTCTGGAACCACAAAAGCCCGACCTGGCTTTGTATGATTTCACCCCTGTTTCCTTGGATATTGAAAAGAAAGAAAATCCGTTGATCGCCAAAGTATTCGGAAATATTATCATACAAACCAGGGATGCCATCCGGGGTAATAAAAACATAAAAAAAATCAGGAATACCGATATCGACATTTGGGATATTGCTGAAGCCGGCGTTAAAGGTTTTGGCACAGTCACCGACCGTGATCTCGAACTATTGGTCCGAAGGGATAAAGAAGGCCGGATAAAATCTTATGCATTGGTGGAAAATGACCGCCTTCTCGTTACAAAAAGCCGCGATAATAATTAGCTATTGTAACTTTTTACGGGGCCATTCCGTCCCACGCAAAAACACATTAATTCTTACAATCATGAAAAAGTACTCTGTATTAAAAACTGTTTTAGCATTATCCTTAATATGGATGGCATTTATACTGAATACCGCTGTCTTCGCTCAAAAAGAAATCGCCCGTGAAACCCGTGACCTTCCGGCCTTCGACCAACTCGATGCCGGGGGAGCATTTGAAGTCACAATTAATATCGGAGAGCCCCAGAAAGTCGAAGTCGAAACCCGTCAAAAAGATTTTGCCAATATTAAAACTGACGTAAAAAACAATAAGCTTGTCTTATCCTCACAAGGGATCAGTGGCAATTCTCCTTTAAATATTTACCTTACAGTGCCATCCCTGACAAGGATCGAAGCCCATGGAGCTGCAGAGGTAAAAAGCCTTGATGTGATTGCAGGCGATATGCTGAACCTTGAAATCTCAGGGGCGGCATCTGCAGAACTTCTGCTAGATGTGGTTACGCTCCGGTCGGAGGTATCAGGGGCCGCCGACCTTGAGCTTAGCGGTAAAGCTCAGCATCACAGTACGAATGTCAGCGGTGCAGCCACTCTCGATGCCGATCAGCTGGAAACAGCAACAACCGACGCGGATGTCAGCGGGGCCGCTACAGCCAGAATCAAAGCCGAAGACCTGACCGGGCAGACCAGCGGCGCCGGAGAAATTTATTCAAATGAGGGTGAAGTCGAATTCGATGAATCCGAACAGGTGATCGTAGATATCGATGATGATGGCGATACAACCTATGTCCATGTACCGGGAACCAGTATCGTTGTTACGGAAGGGGATGATTCTGTGAAAGTTAAAGTTGGGAACAGGGTGATCATCATTGATGAAGATGGCAATGTAAAAACCCGGCACAATAAATGGCCGAAATTCAACGGGCACTGGGCTGGTGTAGACATAGGCTTCAATGGATATGTCACTCCGGATTTTAACATGAACTTTCCCAAAGAATACGAGTATCTTGATCTGAGAATGGAGAAATCTGTTGCGGTCAACCTGAATTTCTTCGAACAAAATATACCACTGGCCAAAAACCAGAAATGGGGAATTGTTACCGGCCTTGGCCTTGGTTTTAACGACTATAAATTCATGCGCCCCACCCGGCTGAGCATGGACTCCTCCGCCCTGGTCGGTTACCTTTACGATGACATCAGTATCCGGAAATCAAAACTGTCGGCTATTTACCTTACACTGCCGGTATTATTCGAATTCCAGACGGCCCCGGCTTATCATAAGAACGGTTTCCATATCAACCTTGGGGTTCTTGTCAGTGCCAGGCTTTCAAGTCATACAAAAGTCTATTATAATGAGCTGAATACCGAATTTAACCTGACCCGTTACGACCCCAAAACCGGTCAGTATGAAGTCGAATTTACCGGTATATCACCGAATGATCCGAAGGAACATCATTACGGCGACTGGTTCCTGCAACCATTCAAATTTGATGCAACGGCCAGGATTGGATGGAATTTCCTGAATTTCTGGGCCAATTATTCGCTGAACACCATGTTCCGCGAAGGCAAAGGTCCGGAACTTTATCCCTGGTCGGCCGGGATTACGCTGGTGTGCTTTTGAGTGCTGAGTGATGAGTGATGAGTGATGAGTTGGAGTTATTGAGTTTTGAATTATTGAGTTGATTTTTCAAAAAATATTTTTACTTTTACAACGCATTTAAATCGAACGTTAGATTTCTATTAATCAATAATATAACCTGACAATAATTTAAACCAAACAAAAACTCAACAACTCAAAACTCACTAACTCCCACTCATCACTCAGCACTCAAAACTCAAAACTCACATATATGTCCGGACACAATAAATGGTCGACGATCAAGCATAAGAAAGGAGCAGCCGATGCAAAGCGTTCCAAGATATTTTCAAAACTGGTCAAAGAAATCCAGGTAGCCGTTAAAGAAGGCGGGCCTGATCCTGATCACAATGCAAGGTTAAGGCTGGTGGTCCAGAACGCTAAAGGAGTCAGTATGCCCAAGGATAATATCGAAAGGGCGATCAAAGGCGGAAATAAAGATGCAGCAAGTTTCTTTGAAACGACATTCGAAGGCTACCTCCCCAATGCAGTAGCAGTGTTCATTGAATGTACAACCGATAACCAGCAGAGATCTGTCAGTAATATAAGGTCGATCTTCAATAAATACAACGGAAACCTTGGAACCAACGGATCGCTGAGCTTTTTATTCGATCGTAAAGGAGTATTTTCAATCCCGAAAGAGAATTTCAAGGGCGAAGAGCATGAACTTGAGCTCATTGACGGTGGCGCTGAAGATATTTCGGAAGATGGTGACTATATTACTGTAATTACCGCAATGGATGATTTCGGCCGGATGCAGAAAAAGCTTGAAGAACTCGGCATCGTGGCTGAAAATGCCCGTTTGCAGCGTATCCCCAATGATTATAAAGTCCTTGGACTTGAGGAAACCAAAAAGGTGCTGAAAGCCATTGAAACCTTTGAAGATGACGATGACGTGCAAAACGTCTATCATAATCTCGAAATCCCTGATGAATACGCCGATCAACTGGAAGATTAGCCAGGCGGTTTTCCTGATCCTGCTGGGTCTTGTATTTTTATCCCACTTTCCTTTTCTTGAAGCCGATCCTGATCGCAATATGTCGGTCGGACGCGGGCCATTTACCGACGAAGGGCTCAACACCATTCAAATCAGAAACTGGGTCAACCAGGGTGACCTGAGCCTGACCGAATGTGACAACCTCCTTAAAACCCCGCTATTTGGTTTTCCCCTGGCCCTGAGCTTTAAAATTTTCGGAACCACCCATTCCGTTGCACGTCTCCATGTCCTGGTATTATTATTCCTGGCTTTATTGTGGATCGGTTTGAATAAGAAGAATGCATTCATGATGACGATCTTCCTGCTAATCTCCCTGCTTCAGTACCCGATCTTTCAGTCATCACATTTCAGCATGGCAGAAATGCTATCCATCGCCGCCATTTTATTTTCCATTCATTTTTTTACCTTGTCCTCTGAACCTGGAAATGACCGAAAATCAAATGACAGGTGTTCAATTTTATCAGGATTATTTCTGTCCTTATCCTATTTCATTAAAATCCAGTTCATCTATATAATCATGCTGATACCGGTTATTCTGGCCATTCGTTGGTTCACGACAAACTTTTATATCCGGAAAATGATGCTCAGGCAAGGTTTACTGATGACCGGAACACTGTTATTCTTCCTCCTCGTTTATCTACTGGCCTGGTATCTTCCCAATAAGGAAGCATATGATTACATGATGGCCCACCAATCCGGAGAATTTAAATTATCAAATAAAGTGTGGGAATATATCCGCTTCAACCTGGATTATCACTTCTTGAAAGGATGGAATCAATGGTTTGTGTACGGTTTCCTGATTTTGGTCGTATCAGGATTCAAATTCATGAAAACGAACCACTCAACCCATTTCAATGTATGGTTCCTTTCATCCCTGGCATGGTTTGTTATTGAGCTTCATAAAATTACCATGGTATATCTGCCAACACGATACCAGGTAAGTTTGTTCGTCTCAATGGGATTGCTGATGAGTATTGTGCTGTCAGAATTTATTACTTCGAATTCGGGAAGATGGAAGATCGTCTTAAAAACAGTCGCTGTTTCGCTGGTTATTTTTTTTAGTACAATCAATATGATCAATTATTCTGACACCTACCGGCACAGGAGTTATGCCATCAGGGACGTCAATCAGTATCTGGCCCGAAACCTGGATAAAAATGATCTTGTCTTAGGTGCCTGGGCCCCTTCTCTGACATGGGATTCCCGAGCCAAAGCCATCCCCGTCTGGAATGATTTTCTCAATTACCGGGATCCTTTAATTAAATTCAAGCCTGAAGTGATCATTTCTGAAATTGATGAACAGGACTCCGAGCAAGCCTGGAAAAGCCAGGGAATTTTTCTTCGGGAAATGGCAGATTCGTCAAAAACAGCCAGGATTGGACAATGGGATGTCGTGATCTGGTGGCTGCCTTATTTATAACGATTTTAAATTTCAAGCCCGTCAATTCATATAGCTTATAAACTATATAATATTTAGTTGCATGTCAGCTAATTAAGCATGGAACCGGTTTATATCTAACCTTCCCGATGGCTTGGATAATTCGAAAAAAATTTTAACTTCGCTTTTTTTAAATCTTTTATTGTTAATCAATTAACATAAGATTTTATGAGGAAACCTCTTCTTCTCCTTTGCCTGGTCTTATTGCCAATTTTAATGTTTTCACAGGATGAACCGGCCTTCGGAATTAAATTCAGTGGATTTGTCAAGACGGATATCCTCTGGGATTCCAGACAAACCGTTGATCTCCGCGAAGGTCATTTTTTACTGTTTCCCAAACCCGAAGTTCCCGATCCGGATGGAAATGATATCAATGCGAAAGCCAGCTTTAACTTCCTGAGCATACAGACCCGGCTCCGCGGAGATATTAAAGGCCCTGATGCGCTGGGAGCGAAAACATCCGGCGCCATTGAAGGGGAATTCTTCGGCATGGCAGACGGGGATATAAACGGCTTCAGGCTTCGCCATGCTTATGTTAAACTGAACTGGAAGACTACCGAACTGATGGTCGGGCAATTCTGGCACCCTATGTTCATCACCTCCAGCTATCCCGAAGTGGTATCGTTCAACACCGGGGCCCCATTCCTGGTGTTTTCCAGGAATCCGCAGATCAGGCTGACACAGGATATCAAAGGATTCAGGGTGATATTTACCGCATTATCCCAGATTGACTTTAAAAGCCCCGGTCCTGACGGTCCCAGTTCGAAATACATGAGAAATGCAGCAATCCCGTCGCTGAACCTTAACGTTGAATATTCATTGAAAGATGCTGAGTCAGGTAAAGATTTCCTGTTCGGTATCGCTGGTAATTTTAAACGATTGATCCCGGATCTGCAAAGCGATAGTGGCTATAAAACAACCGAGGGGATTAATTCCATTTCTGGAATAGCCTATGTTAAACTGGGCTTTAAGAAAGTTGCATTCAAACTCGCCGGTTATTACGGGCAAAATATGTACGATTATACGATGGTCGGCGGCTATGTACTTGAAGAAATCACAAACGAATCCCATGCACTGGTTAGCTATCGCAACCTGACCACATTTTCCTCCTGGCTGGAAGTCATGACGACCGGGAAAAAAGCTCAGGCAGGTATTTTCCTGGGCTGGTCTAAAAATATGGGTGCCGGGGAATTGGTTGATGGACCATATTATGCACGTGGACAGGATATTGCCAGCTTATACAGAATTTCCCCCAGGTTCATTTATAATGCAGGAAAGTTCCGCATAGCTCCGGAAATCGAATATACGGTTGCAAATTATGGCAAAACCGGGATGGATGGGGTGGTTTTCGATCCTGAACCTGTCGGCAATTTCAGATTCCTTGTCGGCGTCTACTATTTCTTTTAATTTTTAATTTTTAATTTTTAATTATTCCGAACCCAATAACTTATAAATATATCTTATTCATTATTTACAAACTAAAATCATAAGCAATATGATGAAGAAAATCTCAAGCTTTGTTGATTATTTTCAGCAATATCATGAAAGTGTGACCAATCCGGAGGGATACTGGGCGAAGATCGCGGATACTTTCCAATGGCACAGGAAGTGGGATAAAGTCCTTGACTGGAATTTTACAGAACCTAAAGTCAAGTGGTTCGACGGTGGGCAGTTGAACATTACGGAAAACATTTTTGAGCGCAACCTGCCGACTCGCAAGGACCAGGTAGCCCTGATCTGGGAACCGAATGACCCGAAAGAACCGGAAAAGAGGATTACTTATGGTGAATTGTATGAAAAAGTATGCCAGTTTGCCAACGCATTATTAAAGCACGGAATTAAAAAGGGAGATCGCGTTGCGATTTACCTCCCTATGGTACCTGAACTGCCGATTTCAATGCTGGCCTGTGCCCGTATCGGTGCTATTCACAGCATTGTTTTTGCCGGTTTTTCAGCGAATTCCCTGGCCGACCGGATCAACGACTCAAAATGCAACATGGTGATCACCTCCGATGGACTGTTCCGTGGTTCAAAGAATGTCCACCTGAAATCGATCGTGGATGAGGCCCTGCAAATGTGCGATTCAGTAGAAACGGTAGTCGTGCTGCACCGCACGGGTGATCATGTTCAGATGAAGGAAGGACGTGATATCTGGTGGGATGAATTTGTTGCCGGCGTACCGGTTGAAAACAAGGCCGCCGTGATGGAATCGGAAGACACCCTTTTCATTCTTTATACGTCCGGTTCGACCGGTAAACCCAAGGGGGTGCTGCACACAATCGCCGGATACATGGTGTATGCAGAATTTTCGTTCATGAATGTCTTCCAGTATAACGAAGGCGATATATTCTGGTGCACGGCGGATATCGGCTGGGTGACCGG
>AMWB02024775.1_pt1 | contig 39673 bp, 40 predicted proteins | sample 200311 | NCBI WGS metagenome assembly AMWB02 (sample SAMN02737377, study PRJNA173069) | bioreactor metagenome | biome: anode biofilm in microbial fuel cells | place: USA: California | collected 2010-12-16
CGTGTTCGACGAACCGGTCCGGCAGGCCGAGCCGCAGCAGCGGTTTCGCGCTGCCCAGGCCTTCCAGCACCCGGGCGACTTCCGAGCCGGCACCGCCGATGATCGCATTTTCCTCGACGGAAACCAGCAGATCGTGAGTCTGTGCCAACTGTCCGAGCAGATCGGCATCGAGCGGCTTGAGGCAGCGCATGTTGGCAACGGTTGCATCGAGCGCCTCGCCGGCCTCCAGTGCCGCGGCGAGCAGGGTGCCGAACGAGAGGATCGCGATCCGCCTTCCGCGGCGACGGATCTCGCCCTTGCCGATCTTGAGGCTGTCGAGACTCGGCGCCGGCGAGGCGGCGAAGGCGCTGCCGCCGCGCGGGTAGCGCACTGCCGCCGGGCCGGGATGATGGTAGGCGGCGGTCAGCATGCGGCGGCATTCCGCCTCGTCGGCGGGCGCCAGCACGACCAGGTTCGGAATGCAGGTCAGGTAGGACAGATCGAAGGCGCCCTGGTGCGTTGCGCCGTCGGCGCCGACCAGGCCGCCGCGGTCGATCGCGAAGGTGACGTCGAGGTCCTGCAGCGCGACGTCGTGGATCAGCTGGTCGTAGGCGCGCTGCAGGAAGGTCGAGTAGATCGCCACCACCGGCTTCATGCCCTCGCAGGCGAGGCCGGCGGCGAAGGTCACGGCGTGCTGCTCGGCGATGCCGACGTCGTGGTAGCGCTGCGGGAACGCGGCCGCGAAGCGCGTCATGCCCGAGCCCTCGCACATCGCTGGCGTGATGCCGACGAGGCGCTCGTCGGCCGCCGCCGTGTCGCACAGCCAGTCGCCGAACACCTGGGTGAAGGTCGGCTTGCCTGTGCCCTTGCCTCCCGCGCTGACCTGGATGCCATTGCTGGTGTCGAACTTCGAGACGCCGTGGTACAGCACCGGGTCGGCCTCGGCGAGCTTGTAGCCCTGGCCCTTGCGGGTGACGATGTGGAGGAACTGCGGACCCTTGAGCTGGCGCAGGTTTTCCAGCGTCGGGAGCAGCGAGTCGAGGTCGTGGCCGTCGATCGGCCCGATGTAGTTGAAGCCGAACTCCTCGAACAGCGTGCCGGGCACGAACATGCCCTTGACGTGCTCCTCGGCGCGCTTGGCCAGCTCGAGCAGCGGCGGCGCCATCGCGAGCACCTTCTCGCCGGCCTTGCGCGCAGCGTTGAAGGTGCGGCCCGACAGCAGGCGCGCCAGATACTTGTTGAGCGCGCCGACCGGCGGCGAGATCGACATGTCGTTGTCGTTGAGGACGACCAGCAGGTTGGCGTCGATCACGCCGGCGTTGTTGAGCGCCTCGAAGGCTTGGCCGGCCGACATCGCGCCGTCGCCGATCACCGCGACGACGCGGCGGTCCTCCCCCTTGTTGCGCGCCGCGACGGCCATGCCGAGCGCGGCCGAGATCGAGGTCGAGGAATGGCCGACGCCGAAGGTGTCGTAGGGACTCTCGCTGCGGCGCGGGAAGCCCGAGATGCCGTCCTTCATGCGCAGCCGCGCCATGCCGGCGCGCCGGCCGGTGAGGATCTTGTGGGCGTAGGTCTGGTGGCCGACGTCCCAGACCAGCCGATCCTCCGGGGTATTGAAGACGTAGTGCAGCGCGATGGTCAACTCGATGGTGCCGAGGTTGGACGACAGGTGGCCGCCGGTCCTGGCCACCGATTCGAGCAGGAAGGCGCGCAGCTCCTCGGCCAGCGCCGGCAGTTGTTCGCGCGGCAGGCGGCGCAGGTCGGCGGGGTCGGTGATCGATTCGAGCAGCGGGTAGGACATGTTTCTAGAAACGGCGGTCGGCGATGTAGTCCGTCAGGGCGGCGAGGCGTGCGGTATCGATGCGGCAGGCAGCCAGTGCCGCATGGGCCTCGACACGCAGCCGCGCGGCCAGTTCCTTGGCGCGCGCCAGGCCGAGCATGCTGACGTAGGTCGGCTTGTCCTGCGCGGCATCCTTGCCGGCCGTCTTGCCGAGGGTGACCGTGCTGCCTTCGGCGTCGAGGATGTCGTCCACCACCTGGAACAGCAGGCCGGCCCGGTTGGCGTAGTGGCCGAGCGCCTCCAGTCGCGCGTCGTCGGCATCGCCGCAATGGGCACCGAGCAGCACGGCGGCGCGGATCAGCGCCCCGGTCTTGTGGATGTGCATGAACTCGAGCTCTTCGAGGGAGAGCGCCATGCCGACGGCGGCGAGGTCGATCGCCTGGCCGCCGGCCATGCCGCGCGAGCCGGCGGCTTGGGCGAGCAGCGCCAGCATGGAAACTCGGCGCTCGCAGGGCGGCGCCGGCGCCTCGGCGAGAATCTGGAAGGCGAGCGTCTGCAGCGCGTCGCCGACCAGCAGGGCGGTGGCCTCGTCGTACTCGACGTGGCAGGTCGGCCGGCCGCGCCGCAGCACGTCGTCGTCCATGCAGGGCAGGTCGTCATGCACCAGCGAATAGGCGTGGACCAGTTCCACCGCGCAGGCGGCGACATCGACCTGCTGCGGATCGGCACCGAGGGCTTCGCCCGCGGCGTGGCACAACAGCGGGCGCATGCGCTTGCCGCCGCCGAGCGCGCTGTAGCGCATCGCGGCGTGCAGCCGCGCCGGCGCGATCGTGGCCGGCGGCAGGCAGTGCTCGAGCGCCACCTCGGTACGGCGCTGGATCATGGCCATCCAGGCGGCGAAATCGCTCATCGCTCGCCCTTGTCGGTCGGCTCTGCGTCCGTGCCGAACTCCCTGAGTTCTCCGCCGTCGAGGATGCGGATCTTCTGCTCGGCGCGGGCCAGCGTCTCCTGGCAATGCCGCAGCAGCGCCATGCCGCGCTCGTAGGCCTGCAGGCTCTCCTCAAGAGGCGCGCCACCGCTTTCCAGGACTTGGACGAGTCCTTCGAGCTCCTTGAGGGCGGCTTCGAAAGTGGCGGGGAGTTTGGCGGCGGCTTGCTTCATTGCGGTCGGTGCGGTGGCGAGCCCGCGAAAATAGCCTATCCGAGCCCTGTCGGTCAATCGGATTGGCTATACTGACCAACCCGGCGCACCGTTTCCGTGCGGACAGTGTACCGGTTCCCGGGCGTCTTTTCAGGAGGTTGCCGTCCCATGTCCGACATCGCATCGAGGGTGCAGCTGGCGCCGGGTGCTTCCCAGTTTCCCGTCGACTGGTATTTCGACGAAAAGCTGTTCGAGCTGGAAAAAAAGCTCCTGTTCGATACCGGACCAGGCTACGTCGGCCACGAGTTGATGGTGCCGGAGCTCTACAACTACCGCTCGACCGAGTGGAGCGACCATTCGCACATCCTGGTACGTCAGCCGGACGGCGTCTACCGGATGTCGAACGTCTGCCGCCATCGCCAGGCGATCATGCTGCAAGGCAGCGGCACCGCCGACAAGACCATCGTCTGTCCGGTGCACCGCTGGACCTATGACACCGGCGGCCAGTTGATCGGCGCGCCGCATTTCCCGGCCAACCCCTGTCTCAACCTTGACAAGGAAAAGCTGGAGAGCTGGAACGGCCTGTTGTTCAAGGGGCCGCGCTCGGCCAATGCCGACCTCGCCGGCATGCAGCTGGCGCCGGAATTCGATTTTTCCGGCTACAAGCTCGACCATGTCGAGCTGCACCAGTGCAATTACAACTGGAAGACCTTCATCGAGGTCTACCTCGAGGACTACCACGTCGTGCCCTTCCATCCCGGCCTCGGCCACTTCGTCACCTGCGACGACCTGACCTGGCAGTTCGCCGACTGGTATTCGGTGCAGAAGGTCGGCATCACCTCGCTGGCCAAGGCCGGCTCGTCGACCTACGCGCGCTGGCACAAGGCGGTGCTCGACTACTACAACGGCCAGCTGCCGCCGCAGGGCGCGGTGTGGCTGACCTACTACCCGAACATCATGGTCGAGTGGTATCCGCACGTGCTGGTCGTCTCGACGCTGATCCCGCAGGACGTCGACAAGACGCTCAACGTCGTCGAGTTCTACTACCCCGAGGACATCGCGCTGTTCGAGCCGGAGTTCATCAAGGCCGAACAGGCCGCCTACATGGAAACCGCGCTCGAGGACGACGACATCGGCGAACGCATGGACCGCGGCCGCCATGTCCTCTGGAAGCAGGGACGCAGCGAGACCGGTCCCTACCAGTCGCCGATGGAGGATGGCATGCAGCATTTCCACGAGTTCTATCGCCGCATCATGGCGGCGGCATCGGAGGCAAGATGATTACCGTTGATCACGACCAGTCGCTGGTCACTCTCGCCGTGCTCGGCGAATTCACCCTCGATGACTTCACCGAGTTCGAGGAATTCCTGATCTCCAAGCGGCTATTCGACGGCTCGCACAGCCTGCTGTTCGACCTGCGCGAGATGGCCGGCTTCACCGTCGACATGGCGGTCGAGGAGATCAAGTTCTCGCGCATCCACGGCGGCGACTTCCGGCGCATCGCCGTCGTCACCGACAGCCAGTGGGTGGCGTGGAGCGCCTGGCTCGAGCAGCTGTTCGTCAATGCCGACCTGCGCGTCTTCGGCGACAGCGCGGAAGCCCGCGCCTGGCTGGCGGAGACGGCCTGATGCACGACAAGCTCGTCGATGTGCAGACCTTGGCGGGTCACCTCGATGATCCGGACTGGCTGGTCTTCGATTGCCGCCACGACCTCGGCAACACCGGCTACGGCGCGCAGGCCTATGCCAAGGGCCATATTCCCGGCGCGCTGTTCCTGCATTGCGATCACGACCTGTCCGGCCCGATGACGGGCAAGAACGGTCGCCATCCGCTGCCCGATGTCGAGACCTTTGCGCGCCGCATGACCGAATGCGGCGTCACGCCCGCCACGCAGGTGGTCGCCTACGACAACGAGGCCAGCGCCTTCGCCAGCCGGCTCTGGTGGCTGCTGCGCTGGCTCGGCCACGACAAGGTCGCGGTGCTCGACGGCGGCCTGCCCGCCTGGCGGCGCGCCAAGCTGCCGCTCGACCAGTCGCAGCGCGCGGTGACGGCCGGCGCATTCGTCGCCTGGCCGCGCCCCGAGATGGTGGTCGATGCCGCCTATGTGCAGGCGCATCTCGGCCGGCCCGACATGCTGCTGATCGACGGCCGCAGCGAGGAGCGCTACGCCGGCCAGAACGAAACCCTCGATCCGGTCGCCGGCCACATTCCCGGCGCCATCAACCGCTTCTACTTCGACTGCCTCGACGATGCGGCCGTCCATTTCAAGGCAGCCGACGAGCTGCGCGCCGAGTTCGCCGACCTGATCGGCGACCGCGATCCGAAGAGCGTCGTGCATGTCTGCGGCTCGGGCGTCACCGCCTGCGTCAATGTGCTTGGCATGGAACTCGCCGGCCTGTCCGGCACCCGGCTCTACGCCGGCTCGTGGAGCGAGTGGTGCAGCGATCCGGCGCGACCGGTCGCGACCGGTGATCAACCGGGCTGAAACTGCTGTAGCGCCCAGGCGACGTGCTCGCGCACGAGGGCCGAGGGATGATCCGTCCGCGTCCGTAGCGCGGCGCGCGCGGCGGGGTCGGGCGCGGCATTGCCCAGCGCGACGGCGATGTTGCGCAGCCAGCGCTCGAAGCCGATGCGGCGGATCGGCGAGCCGGCCAGCCGCGCGTCGAATTCGCTTTCCGTCCAGCCGAACAGCTCGACCAGCGTCGCGCGGTCGAGGCCGTGGCGCGGCAAGAAATCGGCCTCCTGCGTCACGGGGGCGAAACGGTTCCATGGACAGACCAGCTGGCAGTCGTCGCAGCCGTAGATCCGGTTGCCGAGCAGCGGGCGCAATGCCTCCGGAATGCTGCCGGGATGTTCGATGGTCAGGTAGGAGATGCAGCGGCGTGCGTCGAGGCGGTAAGGCGCGGTGAAGGCGCCGGTCGGACAGGCGGCGAGGCAGGCGGTGCAGGAGCCGCAGTGCTCTTCCTGCGGCGAGTCGTGCGAATCGGGCGGCAGCGGCAGGCCGGTGAAGATCTCGCCGAGAAAAAACCACGAGCCAGAGCGGGAGAGCAGTAGCGTGTGCTTGCCGCGCCAGCCGAGGCCGGCATTCTTCGCAAGCTCCACTTCCATCACCGGCGCGGAATCGGTGAATACCCGGTAGCCGAAATTGCCGATCTCTCCGGCGATTTTGTCGGCGAGCTTCTGCAGCCGGCTGCGCAGCAGCTTGTGGTAATCGCGGCCGAGCGCGTAGCGCGAAATGACGGCGTCCGTCGAAAACTCGGCGCTGGCGGGGCGGCGTGCGGTGGCGGGAAACGGCGAATAGTCGAGGCGGCAGGCGATCACCGAAAGCGTGCCCGGCACCAGTTCCGCCGGCCGTGCGCGTTTCGTGCCGTGGCGCGCCATATAATCCATCGCGCCGTGGCAGCCTTCGCCCAGCCAGGCGAACAGCCCGGCTTCGGCGGCGCCCAGATCGACGCCGGCGCAGCCGACGGCGGCGAAGCCGAGCTCGGCCCCCCAGCCGCGAATCCTGTCCTTGAGAGCGAGCCAGTCATGCCCATCGTTCATATTGCCGATGATACCCGCCGCGAATATGCGCTGTCCGACGAGGCCGCCACGCTGGCGCTCGGCGCGCGGCTGGCGGCGTGCCTGCCTAAAGATGCGCTGCCGGCGGCCGTCGTTTACCTCGAGGGCGACCTCGGCGCGGGCAAGACGACGCTGGTGCGCGGGCTGTTGCGCGAACTCGGCGCCGGCGGGGCGGTGAAAAGCCCTACTTACACCCTGGTTGAACCTTATGTGATTTCTGGATTAAACTTATATCACTTTGATTTCTATAGGTTCAGTACTCCGGAAGAGTTTCTCGATGCGGGCCTCGACGAATATTTCTCCAGCGATGGTCTTTGTCTGGTCGAGTGGCCGGACCGGGCGCGGCCGTATCTGCCGTCGGCCGACCTGCGCATTCGTCTGGTTCTCGACGGCAGCGGACGGCGCGCCGGCATCGAGGCGGTCAGTGCGCGGGGGCGGCAATGGCTGAGCGCGCTCCCTCCCTCCCCCGTCGCCGCTTCCTGCACGCCTCCGGCGCCGTCCTGACGCTGCTCGTCACGCCGGTGGCGCGCGGCACCAAGGCGCCCGCGGTTTCGGCGACCCCGGCCCTGATCGCGGTGCGCGTCTGGCCGGCGGCCGACTACACGCGCATCACCCTCGAATACAGCACTTCGCTCGGCGCGCCGCTCAAGTTCAGCCATCTCCAACTCAAGGATCCCGACCGGCTGGTGCTCGACCTCGAGGGCGTCGAATTCGACTCGGTGCTGCAGAGCCTGCCCGGCAAGATCCTGGAAAACGACCCGCAGATCCGCCTGATCCGCGCCGGCCGCTTCAAGCCGGGCATCGTGCGCCTGGTCGTCGAGCTCAAGGGCGAGGTGAAGCCGCAGCTGTTCACGCTCAAGCCGGTCGGCGAATACGGCCACCGGCTGGTGCTCGATCTCTATCCGGCCGAGCCGCCCGATCCGCTGCTGGCGCTGCTCGAGAAGCACGGCCAGGGGGATCCATTCGCGCCGCCTGCGAAAGAGGCCAGAAGGGGAGGGCAGCCCCCCGAGATCGCGCGCCTGGTGACGGTGGTGATCGACCCGGGCCACGGCGGCGAGGACCCCGGCGCGATCGGCCGCGGCGGCAGCCTCGAAAAGAACGTCACGCTTGAAATCGCGCGCCGCCTCAAGGCGAAGATCGACGCCACGCCGAACATGCGTGCGCTGCTGACGCGCGACGGCGATTACTTCATCCCGCTCGGGCAGCGCGTCGCCAAGGCGCGCCGCGTCAAGGCCGACCTGTTCGTCTCGGTGCATGCCGACGCATTCGTCAAGCCGACCGCGCGCGGTTCCTCGGTGTTCGTGCTGTCGGAGAACGGCGCCTCGTCGTCCGCCGCGCGCTGGCTGGCCAACAAGGAAAACGCGGCCGACCTGATCGGCGGCGTGAATCTCGGCGTCAAGGATCCGCACCTCGCGCGCACGCTGTTCGACCTCTCGCAGACCGCCACCATCAACGACAGTCTCAAGCTCGGCAAGGCCGTGCTCGGCGAGATCGGCGGCATCAACACGCTGCACAAGGGCCACGTCGAACAGGCCGGTTTCGCGGTGCTCAAGGCGCCGGACATTCCCTCGATCCTCGTGGAGACCGCTTTCATCTCGAATCCCGAGGAAGAGGCGCGCCTGACCGACGACGGCTACCAGGACCAGATGGCCGAAGCGCTGCTGACCGGCATGAAGCGCTACTTCGCGCAGAACCCGCCGCAGCCGCGCGCCAAGATCGCCGCCGCCTTCTGAGCCATCGCGGGCCGGGCTGTTACAATTTGCCGCTTTTTCACGGCAATTTCCGATGCTGTTCTCCCGAACCATTCCGGCGCAGGCGACGACTTCCCGCGTGCTGGCCATCGGCAACTTCGACGGCGTGCACCTCGGGCATCGCGCGCTGCTCGAACGCCTGACCGCCACCGCGCGCCAGCACGGCCTGCCGGCGGCAGTGATGACGTTCGAGCCGCATCCGCGCGAGCTGTTCGCCCCCGAGCAGGCGCCGGCGCGGCTGACCAGCCTGCGCGAGAAGCTCGCGCTGCTGGAGGGCTGCGGCATCGACGAGGTCTACCTGCTGCACTTCAGCCGGAAGCTCGCGGGGCTGACCGCGCAAGAGTTCGTGGACAAGATTCTGGTGCGCGGGCTCGGCGTGCGCCACCTGATCATCGGCGACGACTTTCGTTTCGGCAAGGGCCGCGCCGGCGATTTCGCGATGCTCGAAGCCGCCGGCCGGGCACAAGGTTTCGGCGTCGAGGCGATGCACACCATCGAAATCGGCGGCGAGCGCGTGTCGAGCTCCGCCGTGCGCGATGCCCTCGGCGCGGGCGACCTCGAGCACGCCGCGCGCCTGCTCGGTCGTCCCTACTGCATCTCAGGCCGCGTCGTGCATGGCGACAAGATCGGCCGCCGGCTCGGCTGGCCTACCGCCAATATCCAGCTGAAAAGAAAACGCGTCGCGCTGACCGGCGTGTTCGCCGCGACCGTGTCCGGCATCGACAAGCGCCACCTGCCCGGCGCGGCCAGCCTCGGCGTGCGGCCGACGCTCGGCCTCGGGCTGCGGCCGGTGCTCGAGGTGCATCTGTTCGATTTCGACCAGGAGATCTACGGTGCGCACGTCACCGTGCACCTGTTGCACAAGCTGCGCGACGAGATGAAATTCGATTCTTTCGAAGCGCTGACCGCGCAGATCGCACACGATGTGCAAGTGACGCAGGCTTATTTTGAAGGCAAGAACTGAGATGGCTGACTACCGTAAAACGCTGAACATGCCCGACACGCCGTTCCCGATGCGCGGCGACCTCGCGAAACGCGAGCCGGGCTGGATCAAGGACTGGCAGGAGAAGCAGCTCTACCGGCAGATTCGCGCGGCCTGCCAGGGGCGCCCGCGCTTCGTGCTGCACGACGGCCCGCCCTACGCCAACGGCGACATCCATATCGGCCATGCGGTGAACAAGATCCTCAAGGACATCATCGTGCGCAGCAAGACGCTGGCCGGCTTCGACGCGCCCTACGTGCCCGGCTGGGACTGTCATGGATTGCCCATCGAGCACCAGATCGAGAAGACGCACGGGAAGCATCTCGAAGGCAACAAGGCGCGTGCCCTCTGCCGTGCCTACGCGCAGGAACAGGTCGAGCGGCAGAAGAAGGATTTCATTCGTTTGGGCGTCCTGGGTGACTGGGACAATCCCTACAAGACGATGGAATATCGCACCGAGGCCGACGAGATCCGCGCGCTCGGCGAGATGTATCGCAAGGGCTATCTGTTCAAGGGCCTCAAGCCGGTGAACTGGTGCTTCGACTGCGGCTCGGCGCTGGCCGAGGCCGAGGTCGAGTATGCCGACAAGAAGAGCCCGGCGATCGACGTCGCGTTCCCGCTGGCGGCATCCGAGCGCGACCGTCTCGCCAGCGCGTTCAACGTCACCGTGCTGCCGGAGAAGACCGCCTATGCGGTGATCTGGACGACGACGCCGTGGACGATTCCCGGCAACCAGGCGCTCAACGTCCATCCGGAATTCGTCTATGAATTGGTCGACACGTCCAAGGGCCTGCTGGTCCTCGCCGCCGAGCTGCGCGCTTCCGCCCTGGAGCGCTATGGGCTCGAAGGCAGGGTGCTCGGTGCCTGCCAAGGGGTCGCGCTCGATCGCATGCAGTTCCGCCATCCGTTCTACGACCGCGCTTCGACCGTGTTCCTCGGCGACTACGTGACGCTCGACACCGGCACCGGCATCGTGCACAGCGCGCCGGCCTACGGCGTCGAGGACTATGATTCCTGCAAGCGTGCCGGCATGAAGAACGAGGAGATCCTCACTCCCGTGCAGGGCGACGGTTGCTATGCCAAGGATTTGCCTTTCTTCGGCGGCCTGCACATCTGGAAAGCCAATCCGCTGATCGTCGACAAGCTCGCCGAAGTCGGCGCGCTGCTGGCCAGCGGCGAGATCACGCACAGCACCATGCACTGCTGGCGCCACAAGACGCCGACCATCTACCGCGCCACGACGCAATGGTTCGTCGGCATGGATCGCCAGCCCAACGAGGGCGAGACGCTGCGCACGGCGGCGCTCGCCGCCATCGAGGCGACCGAGTTCTTCCCGGGCTGGGGCAAGGCGCGCCTGCACGCGATGATCGCCAACCGTCCCGACTGGTGCGTCTCGCGCCAGCGCAACTGGGGCGTGCCGATTCCCTTCTTCCTGCACAAGGAGAGCGGCGAACCGCATCCGCGCACGCTCGAGTTGCTCGAGGCAGTCGCGCAGCGCGTGGAGCAGGGCGGCATCGAGGCCTGGTTTGCGCTCGACGCGAAGGAACTGCTCGGGAACGAGGCAAGCCAATACGACAAGATGAGCGATACGCTCGATGTCTGGTTCGACTCGGGCACCACGCACCGCAGCGTGATGCGCGGCTCGCACGCCGCCGACTGCGCCTTCCCGGCCGACCTCTACCTCGAAGGCTCCGACCAGCATCGCGGCTGGTTCCACTCCTCGCTCCTCACCGGCTGCTGCATCGACGGCCGCGCGCCCTACAAGGGGCTGCTGACCCATGGCTTCGTCGTCGACGGCAAGGGCATGAAGATGTCGAAGTCGAAGGGCAACGTCGTCGCGCCGCAGCAGGTCTCTGACACGCTCGGCGCCGAAATCCTGCGCCTGTGGGTCGCGGCGACCGACTACTCGGGCGAGCTGACGATCTCGAAGGAGATTCTCGACCGCGTCGTCGAGGTCTATCGCCGCCTGCGCAACACCCTCAAATTCCTGCTCGCCAACACGGCCGACTTCGATGCGCAGTCGCAGATGCTGCCGGTGAACGAATGGCTCGAGATCGACCGTTACGCGCTCGCGCTCACGCAGCAGCTGCACGAGACCTGCACGACCGCCTACGACCGCTACGAGTTCCACAAGGTGGTGCAGGCGCTGCAGAACTTCTGCGCCGAGGATCTCGGCGCCTTCTATCTCGACGTGCTCAAGGATCGCCTCTACACCACGGCGGCGGGCTCGCGCGCGCGCCGCTCGGCGCAGAGCGCGCTGTGGCACATCGTGCAGAGCCTCACCCGCCTGATGGCGCCGATCCTCGCCTTCACCGCCGAGGAAATCATGGCGGTGCAAGGCCGGGAAAGCGTGATGCTGGCAACCTGGCACGCGCTGCCGGAGCTGCCCGAAAACTCGGCGCTGACGGGGCGGTGGCAGGCGATCCGCGCGGTGCGCGCCGAGGTGATGAAGAGGATCGAGGAGGTGCGCAGCGCCGGCGGCATCGGTTCCTCGCTGCAGGCCGAGGTGGAGATCCGCGCCGCGGGCGAAACCCACGACGTGCTCGCCGCGCTCGGCGACGACCTCAAGTTCGTGCTGATCTGCTCGAAGGCGACCGTGGTTCCTGCCGCCAAGACTGAAATCGTCGTGACGCCCAGCCCGCACGCCAAGTGCGCGCGCTGCTGGCACTGGCGCGACGATGTCGGCCGGCACGATCACGCCGCCGAGCATCCCGAACTGTGCGGCCGCTGCGCCAGCAACCTGTTCGGCGCGGGCGAGGCGCGCGATTTTGCCTAGCTTCGCAGGCTGGTTCGCGCTGGCCGGCGCGATCGTCGCCGCCGACTTCGCGACCAAGGCCTGGGTGCTGGCGGTCTTCCGCCCGCATGAAACGCTCACCGTCACGCCATTCTTCAATCTGGTGCTGGTCTTCAATCCGGGCGCCTCGTTCAGCTTCCTGGCGGATGCCGGCGGCTGGCAACGCTGGCTCTTCGTGGTGCTGGCGCTGGCGATCTCCGCCTGGCTGATCGTCATGCTCCGCCGCCATGCGCGCGAGCGCCTACTGCCGACCGCGTTCGCGCTGGTGCTCGGCGGCGCGCTCGGCAACGTGATCGACCGCATCCGCTTCGGCGCGGTCGTCGACTTCCTCGATTTCCACGCCTTCGGCTGGCACTGGCCGGCCTTCAACGTCGCCGATTCCGCGATCACCATCGGCGTTATCCTGCTCATCTGGCAGCAGCTGTTCCACGAGGGAAAAGCGCATGACCGACCGCATCCGGCTCGATAGCCTCATCACCCTGCATTACCGCCTAGCCACGGCGGACGACATCGAACTCGTGTCGACCTTCGGCAGTACGCCGGCCACGCTGCAGCTCGGCAGCGGCGAACTCGCCCCGCCGCTCGAAGCCTGCCTCGAAGACCTGCCGATCGGGGAACGCCACGTCTTTCTGCTCGAAGCGGAACAGGCCTTCGGGCCCCACAACCCCGAACTGGTCAAGCGCATGGCCAGGAACGAACTGCCCGGCGGCGGAGCCAAGGCCGAACCGATGGCGCTGGTCGAGTTCGAGGCTCCGAATGGAGCGAAATTCGCCGGCATCGTGCGCGAAGCCGATGCCGATTCGGCGCTGATCGACTTCAACCACCCGCTGGCCGGCAAGTCGATCCGCTTCGAGGTCGAAGTGATCGGCATCCTCTGATGGACATCCTGCTCGCCAACCCCCGCGGTTTCTGCGCCGGCGTCGAGCGCGCGATCGCCATCGTCGAGCGCGCGCTCCAGAAGTTCGGTGCACCGATCTACGTGCGCCACGAGATCGTGCACAACCGTTTCGTCGTCGACGACCTCAAGGCCAAGGGCGCGCTCTTCGTCAAGGAACTCGACGAGGTGCCGGCCGGCGGCATCGTCGTCTTCAGCGCCCACGGCGTCTCGAAGGAAGTGCAGGCGGAAGCCGGGCGGCGCGGGCTGCGCGTCTTCGACGCCACCTGCCCGCTGGTGACCAAGGTCCATCTCGAGGTCGAGCGCCATCGCAAGGCCGGCCGCGAGGTGGTGATGATCGGCCACAAGGGGCACCCCGAGGTCGAGGGCACGATGGGGCAAAGCCAGGGCGGCATGCACCTCGTCGAGAACGTCGCGGATGCCGCAACACTGAAACTCGGCGCTGACGAGGCGGCGCAAGAGCAGGTGCCGGTGGCCTACGTCACCCAGACGACGCTATCGGTGGACGACGCCGCCGGTATCGTCGCCGCGCTGAAGAGTCATTTCCCCGGCATCGTCGGACCGAAGAAGGACGACATCTGTTACGCGACGCAGAACCGCCAGGATGCGGTCAAGACACTTGCGCAGCAGTGCGACGTCGTCATCGTCGTCGGCTCGCCGAACAGCTCGAACTCGAACCGGCTGCGCGAAGTGGCGGAAAACCTCGGCGTGCCGGCCTATCTCGTCGATACCGCGACGCAGATCGATCCCGCATGGCTGGCGGGGAAACGGCTCGTCGGGCTGACAGCCGGCGCCTCCGCCCCGGAAATCCTCGTCGCCGAGGTCGTCGCGCGCCTGCAGGCGCTCGGCGGCGAGTCGGTGCGCACGCTCGCGGGCGGTGATGAAGGGGTCAGTTTTCCGTTGCCGAGGGGGTTGGCTTGATCGGAGTTAGCATGCAGACAACCGTTTAGCCTGGATAAACCGCCATTTGTCGGGGCTTGCTGGCGAGGAGGGATAAACATGGATAGATTAACAATCGAGAAAAGGAGCCAGCTTATGAAGCCTACCCATCAGGGATTTACTTTGATCGAATTGATGATCGCGCTTACGGTTATCGGTATTCTGGCTGCGATTGCTTTGCCTTCCTACAATGATTACGTGATGCGCGGGAGAATTCAGGAAGCAACCTCCACTTTGGCTTCCAACCGCGTACGGCTCGAGCAATATTTTCAGGACAATCGCACCTATGTGGGGGCGACGCTCAATACCGTCGGGACAAAGTACTTCAACTATGCCTTTACCGACGGCCCTGATGCAGACAGCTATCAGATCACCGCGACAGGAATTGCTGGCCAAGGAATGGCGGGATATTCCTACACGGTCGATCAAAACAATACCAAGACATCGGTAGCTGGGGGTACGGTTGGGGCGACCTGTTGGCTCGACAGAAAAGGCGGTAGTTGCTGATGAGTAGGGCTGCCAACAATCCTGAGGTGGGGTTCACCCTGATTGAGTTGCTGATCTCGCTCGTTGTCCTCGGGGTGTTTATTCTGCTGGCAATGCCGTCATTCTCGGCATGGCTGATGAATTCGAAGATTCGCACCACTGCCGAATCGATTGTCAATGGCCTGCAGGTCGCAAGAAACGAGGCCGTCCAGCGCAATGCGACAGTCGAATTCGTCCTCGGAGCCGGCTCCAGTTGGGCGGTCAGATGTGCGGTAGTTGCGCCAGCCTGTCCTGATATGAATCCTATTCAGGCACGGGCCACTGGCGAGGGATCGAACAGCACGATCACGGTCACGCCCAGTCACGGCAATACGATAATTTTCAATAACCTTGGCCTGATGACTTCACCGGCGGTCGGTGTTGATGACGTTGTTCGTTTCGACGTGGACGGCCCAAGCTCGGCTGCGGCGGATAGCCGCGAATTGCGTGTGACGATTCGGTCCGGAGGGAATGTGCGCTTGTGCGACCCCAATGTGACTGGCGCAGACCCTCGGGCCTGCTGATGAATATGGTGAAATCATGCATGTAACTACCATGCGGTCAAAGCAAGGCGGCATCATGCTGATCGAGGCATTGATTGCAGTGCTGATATTCTCGATTGGCATATTGGCGCTTGTCGGCATCCAGGCAGTCATGATCAGCAATACTTCCGATTCGAGGTATCGTGCGGAAGCGAACTTCATTGCCCAGAAACGAATTGCCGAGTTGTGGGCAGATCCGGCCAACATCGTCAATTTTGTCGATTCGGGCACCGATGTTTCCGATGTGCTGCCAGGGGGGGCGAGAACCACCGTGCAGATTTCTCCTGGTGAATTCATGGTGACTGTTTCGTGGCAGCCGCCGGGTGATGTGGACGATCCGGTTGTGCACCAACACGTTGCCGTAGCCCGGATTGCTGGAGGGTGACCAGTATGCCATCTTGGTCTCAGACAGATCGCCGCCTTCAGTGGGGTTTTACGATGATCGAATTGTTGGTTGGCATGGTGATTGCCATGCTGGCAACAATTATCATCATGCAGGTCTACGAGGTATTCGAAGGGCAGAAGCGCACGACAACCGGCGGCGCGGATACCCAGACGAATGGCATGATCGCCCTCTACAACATCCAGCGGGATGCTGCGTCGACTGGCTATGGTCTGCCCGTCTTCAGCAAACGCGGATCGGCCTTACTATGCGAGCCCGTCCCAACTATTAATCATGACGGCAATGCAGCTACTGCTGAAATCGGTATTTATCCAGCCCTGCTTACAGATGGGGGGGCAGGGGCAGGGGCCAGTGACACCATCACCCTGACCTATGGTGATACACAGACCGGGGGCGTTCCGGTGCCGGTGACTGTTGCCGGGAATTCCGCTATGGTTGATAACAATCTCGGCTGCAAGGCAGGGGACATCGCCCTGCTGGTCAATGGAGCCAATTGCGACCTGGAAAAGGTGACTGCCCTGACCGGGACTACGGGCATCACTTTCGAGAACAATCCAACTGTGGTAACCGGCTCGGTCGCCTGCCTAGGCAACTGGAATGAGTTCAGCTACAGCGTGGTTAACAACACCCTGATGCGAAATGGAGCAGCGACGGTGGCTGGCATCGTGGCAATTCAGGCTCAGTATGGTATTTCTGCTACGCCCAACAGCAACACCATCACTCAGTGGGTAAATCCCACTGGAGCCTGGGCCCTCACCAAGGCGGGGAACGCGATAATCACGCCTACATTAAGCGACCGCAATCGCATCAAGGCAATCCGTGTGGCCATAGTGGCCCAGAGCGGGCTGTGGGAAAAGGAGGGGGTGTCCACTGCCTGCAGTTCCACCACTTCGGCGAATCCCACGGGAGTTTGCGCTTGGGCAGGAACCCCGATATCACCGGCCCCTGGCATCGACCTGACACACCTGCCCGATTGGGATCACTATCGCTATCGTGTCTTTGATGTGGTCATTCCAGTACGCAACGTGATCTGGTCGCGCAGCGTTTTTGGGTAAGCCATCATGACCGACAATTTCAATTTTTTGCCCAAGCAATCTTTTCGGCAGCGTGGTGTGGTCCTTTTCCTCGCCCTGATTGCCTTGGTGGCCATGTCCTTGGCAGCGGTTGCGTTGATTCGCTCTGTCGATACGGCCACGATGATCACTGGCAACTTGGCTTTCAAGCAATCAGCCACCAGTTCGGCGGATAGCGGCGTTGAGGGTGCCATTGTCTGGCTGGTCAATACCTCCAACATGGCGGGTACTGATCCTTGGACGGACACTTTGCACCCACTCAACGTCACGAATACTGGCGTCGGCTTTTATTCGAGCCTTGCTGAAAGTGAAGCCGACCCGGACTTCCTGTTCAAGGATTCGACCTGGATACCGGCCAAAACCGCCCCGGCAGCGGGTTTGTTCTATGACGTCAATGGGGTCGAGTATTTCGACCAGAATCACACGAGACCGACTGGCAATGTGGTGCGCTACATTGTTCAGCGCATGTGTCGCTCGCCGAACACGGTGCTGTCGCTAACCGACTGTCTCTTCAGCGATACCGGCGAAGATAACCGCCCTCACGATACTCCGGACCTCGCTAATCAGGGCGGTGGAGGAACGTTGAGCGGATCGGCCGGCAGCCCGCTCTATCGGATTACCGTGCGGACTGTCGGACCACGCAATACCGTCAGTTTCGTTCAGGCTTATGCTTACTAGGAGGTCAAAGTGATTAGCCCTCTCTCTCTGCGTCCTTTCCCCCGTCCATTTCTTTGGCTTTTCCTTTGTGCCGGCCTGTTGATCTCGCCAGTCGGCCAGGCGGCAAGTCTCAATCTCGCGACTGCCCCTCTGGCGAATGCGACGACCACGCAGGTATTGCCGAACATCATGTTCACTCTCGATGATTCGGGCAGTATGGGTTGGGATTTCATGCCTGACTGGGTGGGGGGCGATTATCCGCGTAGTTCCTATCCGACGCTGTATAAAAACTCCAGTTTCAACGTCGCTTATTACAACCCGGCGATCCGCTATGTTCCCCCTGTGACGTACACCAGCAGTGGCGCATTGGATACCACCACCTATCCAAGCAAGACGTCCGGTTGGACGGCTGTCAAGTACGATGCTTTCGGCAAGCAGGGCAACAATGTCTCTACTTATCCTGATCAATTGTGTCCGAATGGCAGTGTGCCTTCCGGCTCCAGTCCGAACCAGACGTGCAATTTGGTGGGGGGGGCGGATTATTACGCCTTCGTGGCAGGAGAGTATTGCACAGCGGTAGATTTGAAGACCTGCAACGTGCAATCTGCTCCGACTGCCACCTATCCATTCCCAGGCAACTTGCGCTGGTGCAGTGATGCTGCATTGACTACTTGCCAAGTGACGAAGACGAGTACCTATCAATATCCCCGCTATCCAGGCCTGCCTGCGACGGCTACGCTGACGGTAGGAGGGCCTTCTGGTGGGGGAACAACCGTTTCAAGCGTAAAAGTTAACGGCCAGGAAATTCTTTTCGCTCCAACGACCAGCAGCAATACGACCAGTACCATCGCGCAACGAATCAGGGACAATATCAACGCTTGTACCCTAGGGGTAGTAGGCAATTGCCAGGTTGCCGGTTATAGAGCAATTTCCTCTGGGAGCGTGGTGACGGTAACGGCACCGGATGGAAGCGGCACAATCACTTTTACTCCAGTCGTCACGAAATCCGGGACGAGAACGGTGACGGCAACTGCGTTTTCTGGTGGTGTTCCTGGTTCGGTGATTTATACCGATATTGTCAGTGCGAACAACAGTTACCCCTATCCTGGAACGGCCTCGAAGCATTCCGACCGAACCGATTGTGCTGGAACGACATGCACCTACAACGAGGAGATGACCAACTTCGCGAACTGGTTCACTTATTACCACACGCGGATGCAGATGATGAAATCAGGGGTCAGTCGCTCATTCAAGACGATCGACAACAAGTTTCGGGTCGGCTTCAATTCGATCAGCTACACCGGAGCGAACACGAGTAACAGCAAGTTTCTGAACATAGACAAGTTCGAGACCACGCATAAATACAATTGGTACGTAAAGCTATTCAATGCCGACCCGACTTCCTCTACCCCATTGCGCGGGGCATTGTCGAAAGTGGGCAAGATCTTCGCGAAGAAATTTACCGGCGCAGCCGATCCTCTCCAGTATTCCTGTCAGCAGAACTTCTCGATTCTATCCACGGACGGCTACTGGAATACCGACTATGAAGTCGACTCTACGACGAGCAGTTCTTATGGTCCTGACAAGCTGGACAACACGAATGTCGGGAACCTTGATGGGGGTACCACTCCGCGTCCGATGCTCGACGCTGCAAATGCCTCCAACACGCTCGCGGATGTGGCCAAGTATTACTACGATACCGATCTGCGCACATCGACCCTGGGCAACTGTACCGGAGCCCTGGGCTACGATGTTTGCGAGAACAACGTATTCGTCAGTTCGACCGACAACAACGTGAAGCAGCACATGACAAGCTTCACGATCGGTCTGGGCGCAGACGGTACCCTTAACTACCAGAGCGACTATCTCACCGCCACATCTGGTGATTATTACAACCTCAAGAATGGCCTGGCCGGGGTGAACTGGCCGAATCCGATCACTAACACTGGCGCGGAACGCATCGATGATCTCTGGCATGCCGCCGTGAATGGACAAGGCCAGTATTTCAGTGCCAAGAATCCCAGCGACATCGTCAGCGGCCTGAATACTGCCCTGGCGTCGATATCCTCGAAAATCGGCTCCGGTGCGGCGGCGGCAACGAGTACCCTCAACCCGGTAGCGGGTGACAACGGCGTATTCGTGGCGAGCTACACCACCGTGAAATGGACCGGCAACCTCGAGAAGCGTTTGATGAACCTCGACACGGGGGCGACGAGCGAGCAGGCGAGCTGGTGCGCGGAAGATGTCATTGCCGACCCCTGCAATGCGCCCAGCTACCTGGAAAATGACACCAGTAGCGGTAGCAGCGTTTGGTACTGCGTGACGCCCAGCCAGACAAGCTGTCCGGATGGCACGCTGGTGGGCACCGACTGCAAGGTTGAGGTGAGCAAGGCTTGCGCTGGAACGTTGAAAAGCAAAGTGGCGGCCATGAGTGATACACGCAACATCAAGATGAATGTCGGCGGAGCTTTGGGGAACTTCAGCTATGCAAACATTTCCTCGGTTGGGCTGGGAGGGAATTTTTCCAACAGTTTTCTCGTTGCCAACCTGAGCCAGGCCTCGATCATGCTGCCTGCCCAACAGGCATTGCTGACGGGTGACAACTTGGTGAGTTTCTTGCGTGGTCAAACAGGTTACGAAGATCGGGCAAGCAATACTGCGGCCAACCGGCTATTCCGCTACCGTGAGGCGACGATGGGAGATGCCGTCGAGTCCCAGCCGAGTTTCATTGGCAAGCCGCCATTCAATTATGTGGATCCGGGGTATAGCACTTACAAATCAGCCCAGGCATCTCGACAGAAAGTCGTGTTCCTGGGGGCGAACGACGGCATGCTGCATGCCTTCGATGCCGAAAACGGCCAGGAACTCTGGACGTATGTTCCGACCCCTGTGATCCAGAACCTTTGGAAGCTCGCAGACAAGAATTACAGCACGCTGCACACCTATTACGTCAATGGTTCCGCCACCCTCGGTGATGCATATTTTGACGGAGGATGGCACTCGATCCTGGTTGGAGGTCTGCGCGGCGGCGGTCGCGGCTACTATGCGCTCGACGTGACGAATCCCGCGAGCCCTACCTTGCTATGGGAAATCACTCCAACCCAGGATATCGATATGGGCTACAGCTTTGGGAACGCACTCATCACCAAGCGGCCGTCCGATGGCAAATGGGTGGTGATCCTGGCGTCCGGCTACAACAATACGAGCCCCGGCACCGGTGTGGGGTTCATCTACATCCTCGACGCGAAAACGGGTGCGATACTGGACAAAATCTCCACGGGAGCAGGGAGCACGGTTACCCCCAGCGGTTTGGCGAAATTGACGGGCTGGACCAACAGGGGGGAGATCGACAATACGACGTTATGGGTCTATGGGGGCGATCTGCTGGGCAATGTCTGGCGCGTCAACATGACGGACAAGACCGTGCTGAAATTTGCAGAACTGCGGGATCCGTCCGGAGTGGCACAGCCGATCACCACGAAACCTACATTGGCGAGCATCAATGACAAGAGGGTGCTTTACGTTGCGACCGGCAAGTATCTCGAGCAGTCGGATCTGACGACAACGCAGAGGCAGACCTTCTACGCGATCAAGGACGATGACGCGACAACCACGTTCAGCAATCCGCGCGCCGCGACTTCAGGAACGGACAAGATGGTCGAACAGGTGTTTACCAACGATGGCGCGACACGAGTGATCACACCGGCGAATTGCCATGACATCAGCTTTGCTTCCGACCGTGGTTTCTATCTGGACTTCCCGGATTTATATACCTCGCCGACCAGCGGTACCCAAGCGAGCGAGCGAGCCAATATCGACCCGATGCTGCGTTTCGGTACCCTGCTGATCCCGACGACCGTACCTGCAAGCGACGTTTGTGCGCCAGGGGGCTATGGCTGGCTCAATTTTGTCGATTACAAGACCGGTTGCATGGTCGAAGGCGGCGACATCGCGGGTCAGCGAACCAATTCGCCAATTGTTGGTGTTAACGTCGTCGTGCTGCCACCGAAAACCGGGGTCTCGATCAACGACCGCATCAAGGTGTCCGCCGTGACTGCGGACAACCCGACGCCGCAGCTGATTCCCGGGGCACCCTTCAATGCGGCAATTGGGAGCTTCCAGGGGCATAGGGCAATATGGCGTGAAATGCTTCGTTAGCCACTGTTTGCGCTACAATGCAGCCCCTTCGCTGCTGTAGCTCAGTCGGTAGAGCAACTGATTCGTAATCAGTAGGTCGCCAGTTCGATTCCGGCCAGCAGCACCAGTTTCGCGGCCCCCGGCAACGGGGGCCGTTTTGGTTTATAAATCCGCCCCATGGATATCCGCTCCCACACCTTCGACCGCATCCGCCGCTTCTTCAGCGGCGGACTCGACCTTGTCGAATACATCGGTCTGCTGGTGATCGGCATCGCCACCACGGTGGCGATGTACCAGGAGATCATGGTGATGGTGCATGCCGGCGAGGTGCGCCTGGCCGACCTGCTGCTGATGTTCCTGTACCTCGAGGTGCTGGCGATGATCGGCCAGTACTTCAAGTCCGGCCAGTTGCCGGTACGCTTCCCGATGTACATCGCCATGGTGGCGCTGGCGCGCTACCTGATCCTGGATATCAAGGACATGTCCGAGTGGCGCATGCTGGCGGTGGCCGCCGCGATTTTCCTGTTGACCCTGGGCGTCCTGGCGATCCGTTACGGCCACGTGCGCTTTCCCTACCGCGAAGATGCCAGCGAGGCATCAGGCAAACCTTTTGTGCGAGAGTAATTCAACATGAGCCAGCCGCTTTACGAATCCACCATCAAGAGCCTGCCGCTGCTCGGCCGCGGCAAGGTGCGTGACAACTACGCCGTCGGCGATGACAAGATGCTGATCGTCACCAGCGACCGGCTGTCCGCCTTCGACGTGATCCTGCCCGACCCGATCCCGGGCAAGGGCGAGGTGCTCACCGCCGTCGCGGATTTCTGGTTCGCCAAGCTCGGCCACATCATCCCCAACCAGCTGACCGGCATCGACCCGGAATCCGTGGTGGCGCCTGACGAGCGCGAGCAGGTGCGCGGACGTGCCATCGTCGTCAAGCGGCTCAAGCCGCTGCCGATCGAGGCGGTGGTGCGCGGCTATCTGATCGGTTCCGGCTGGAAGGATTACCAGAAGACCGGCAGCGTCTGCGGCATTCCGCTGCCGGCCGGCCTGCAGATGGCGCAACAGCTGCCGCAGCCTTTGTTTACCCCTTCGACCAAGGCCGAGCTCGGCGATCACGACGAGAACATCGACTACGCCACGGTCGAGAAGACCATCGGCCCGGCGCTCGCCGCCCAGGTGCGCGATGCCGCGCTTCGGCTCTACAGCGAAGCGGCCGCCTATGCGCTGACGCGCGGCATCATCATCGCCGACACCAAGTTCGAGTTCGGCCTCGACGCCGCCGGCACGCTGCACCTGATCGACGAGGTGCTGACGCCCGATTCCTCGCGCTTCTGGCCGGCCGACACTTACCGGGTCGGCACCAGCCCCGCCAGCTTCGACAAGCAGTTCGTGCGCGACTACCTCGAGACGCTCGACTGGAACAAGCAGGCACCCGGACCGCGGCTGCCGGCCGAGATCATCGAGAAGACCGCCGCCAAATACCGCGAGGCGCTGGCGCGGCTGACGGGTTGATTCGATATAACTCGGCGCTGGCAGGGCGGCGCCGAGGGTTGAATGTCGGCCGCTTTGCCACCATTTGCGCAACATGAACCCACTGCTCGATTTCACCGGTCTGCCGCGCTTTGCCGACATCGCGCCGGAACACGTCGCTCCCGCCGTTCGCCAGCTGCTCGATGAGAATCGTGCGCTGCTGGCCCGGCTCGAGCATCCCGAAACTCCCGCGAGCTGGGACGACTTCGTCCAGCCGATGACCGATGCCGGCGAACGGCTCGGCCGCGCCTGGGGCATCGTCGGCCACCTGCACGGCGTGAACGACGTGCCGGAATGGCGCGAAGCCTACAACGCCATGCTGCCCGAGGTGACGCGCTTCTATGCCGAGCTCGGCCAGAATCTGGCGCTCTACGAAAAGTTCAAGGCGCTCGCCGCCGGGCCGGAATACGCCACGCTGAGTCCGGTGCGCAAGCGTATTGTGGACAATGAGTTGCGCGACTTCCGCCTCGCCGGTGCCGAACTGCCCGCCGGGAAAAAGCCGCGCTTCCAGGCAATCCAGGAAGAGCTTTCCGCGCTGGGCGCGAAATTCTCGGAGAACCTGCTCGACGCCACCAACGCGCATGCGGAGTGGGTGGCCGATGAAGTCGGCCTCGCCGGACTGCCGGACGATGTGAAGGCCGCCGCGCGTGCCGCAGCGGAACGCGACGGCAAGCCCGGCTGGAAATTCACGCTGCACGCACCGTCCTATCTGCCGGTGATGCAATACGCCGACGACCGGGAACTGCGCGCGCGCATGTACCGTGCTTACGCGACGCGCGCCTCCGAGTTCGGCAACCCGGAGTGGAATAACGGCCCGCTGATCGAGCGCATCCTCGAGTTGCGCGCGGAGGAGGCCCGCATGCTCGGCTTCGCCGACTATGCCGAGCTGTCGCTCACGCCGAAGATGGCCGATTCGCCCGCGCAGGTCGCCGCCTTCCTGCGCGACATGGCCGTGAAGGCGAAGCCCTTTGGTGAGCGTGATCTGGTCGAACTGCGCGAGTTCGCGGCCAGGGAACTGGAGTTGGACAAGCTCGAAAGTTGGGACATGTCCTGGGCCTCGGAAAAGCTCAAGCAGGCGCGCTATGCCTTTTCCGACGACGAAGTGAAGCAATACTTCCCCGAGCACAAGGTGCTGGCAGGGCTGTTCCGCTGCATCCAGACGCTGTTCGGCGTGCAGGTGCTGCCGGACGCCGCGCCGGCCTGGCATCCGGCCGTGCGCTTCTTCCGCATCGAACGCGCCGGCAAGCTCGTCGGCCGCTTCTTCCTCGACCTCTACGCGCGCGAGACCAAGCGCGGTGGCGCCTGGATGGCCGACGCGATCTCGCGCCGCCGCCTCGCCAAAGCCGAGTTTCCCGATATCCAGACGCCGGTCGCCTACCTGTGCTGCAACTTCCCCGCGCCGGTGGGAAACAAGCCGGCGACCTTCACCCACGACGACGTGCTGACACTGTTCCACGAAACCGGCCATGGCCTGCACCACCTGCTCACCGAGGTCGACGAGCTGGCGGTTTCGGGCATCGACGGTGTGGAGTGGGACGCGGTCGAGTTGCCCTCCCAGTTCATGGAGAACTTCTGCTGGGAATGGGACGTGCTCAAGGACATGACCGCGCACGCCGAGACGGGCGCACCGCTGCCGCGCGCGCTGTTCGACAAGATGATCGCGGCGAAGAATTTCCAGAGCGGCCTGTTCACGCTGCGGCAGATCGAGTTCGCGCTGTTCGACCTGCGCCTGCACGCCGAGGGCCGGCGCGATTTCCTGGCGCTGCTCGACGAGGTGCGCCGGGAGGTCGCCGTGGTGTCGCCGCCGGAGTGGAACCGCTTTCCGCAGAGCTTCTCGCACATCTTCGCGGGCGGCTACGCGGCCGGCTACTACAGCTACAAGTGGGCCGAGGTGCTGTCGGCCGACGCCTACGCCGCCTTCGAGGAGGTCATGCCGACGGTCGGCACGGTGCTCGACGCGGCGACCGGCGAACGCTGCCGGCGTGAAATTCTGGCGGTGGGCGGCTCGCGGCCGGCGCTCGAATCCTTCAAGGCCTTCCGCGGCCGCGAACCGACGCCGGACGCGCTCTTGCGCCATAATGGCATGGTCGCCATTGCCTGATTCGGAGTTTGAAATGAAATTCCTGCTGCTGCTCTGCCTGTGCGTCGTTGGCCTGGCCCAGGCACAAGGCACCTATCGCTGGGTCGACAAGGACGGCAAGGTGCACTACGGCGACCGCTACCCGTCAGCGGTGGCCGGCGAGGTCAACAAGCGCAAGATCGAGGCGCCGGCGGCCGACAAGCAGATTCCCTATGCCCTGCAGCAGGCGATCGCGAACTTTCCCGTCACGTTGTTCGTCAGCAAGGATTGTGGCGCAGGGTGTCAGGAGGGCCGCGACTATCTGGCCAAGCGCGGCACGCCTTTCACCGAAAAGGCCGTCCAGTCGCAGGAAGACATCGATGCGCTCAAGGACTTGCTCGGCGGCGGCCAGGCGCAGGTGCCAGTGCTGAAGGTCGGCTCGCGCTTCACCAAGGGCTGGCTGCGCGAGGAATGGCAGCGCCTGCTCGACGCCGCCGGCTATCCGAAGGCTCCGTAGGTTCTACTCCCCGGCCTCGTGCAGCAGTGCGGAGAGCTCGCGGTCGAGAATGCCGGGATCGCCCGAGTTGAATTCGACCAGCCGGCGCAGGTGCGTCACGCTGTCGAGGTCGATATTGTCGCAATGCAGGCCGAGGCGCCGCCCGGAGTAATGCGCCACCACGCAGCTCATGCTGATCGTCGCGTCGGATGAGAGCCGCAGCCGCAGCTGGCAGTGCTCGCCGCTCTTGCCCGTCCAGCCCTCCGGCACCTTGACCAGCGCGCCTTTCAGGGAGATGTCGTACAGATCGGCCTCCGCGACGTGGCCGTGCATCGCGAGCTGCACCGGCGAATGGAAGTGAGCCCGCCAGAACTGGCGACGGTTTTTCTGCATCGGCATGGCTTGTTCCCTCGGGTCAGATGGCTTCCCGTATCATACCGCTCCCCGCGCTGCGTATTTCCCGATGAAGATCGCCACCTGGAACGTCAATTCGCTGAAAGTCAGGCTGCCCCATGTGCTTGACTGGCTGGCCGCGGTGCAACCCGATGCGCTCTGCCTGCAGGAGACCAAGACCGAGGACGGCGGCTTTCCCTTCGACGCGCTCGAAGCAGCCGGCTATCGTGCGCTGCACAACGGGCAGAAGACCTACAACGGCGTCGCGATCCTCGCCCGCGACGAACCGGCGGACGTCGTGCGCGACCTGCCGGGCTTCGCGGACGCGCAGAAGCGCATCATCGCGGCGACGCTCGGCGGCGTGCGGCTGGTGTGCGCCTACATGCCCAACGGCCAGGCGGTGGGCTCCGACAAGTACGAATACAAGCTGCGATGGCTCGCGGCGCTGGCCGATTGGCTGAAGGCGGAGCTGCAGCGCCATCCGCATGTCGCCCTGCTTGGCGACTTCAACATCGCGCCCGAGGACCGCGACGTGCATGATCCGATCGCCTGGCAGGGGCAGATCCTCTGCAGCGAGCCGGAGCGCGCCGCCTTCCGCCGGCTGACCGATCTTGGCTTCGTCGATGCCTTCCGGCAGTTCGAGCAGCCGGAAAAAAGTTTTTCCTGGTGGGACTACCGCATGATGGCCTTCCGCCGCAACCAGGGCCTGCGCATCGACCACATCCTGCTTTCGTCCGCGCTGGCCGGCCGCTGCCGTGCCTGCACGATCGACAAGGCGCCGCGCAAGCTGGAGCGGCCTTCCGATCATGCGCCCGTGGTGGCCGACCTCGCCGATCCGGAGCCAGCATGACGTTCGCCGAACTCTATCCGGTTCTCGGCAATCTGCCCGCGGCACTGCAGGCGCGTTTTGCCGCCGAAGCGCAGCAGATGAGGGTGCCTGCCGGAACGGTGCTGTTCGACGAGCGACAACCCTGCCAAGGCTTTCCGTTCGTGCTGTCAGGCGGCATCCGGGTCGTCAAGCTCGCGGCCAACGGCCGGGAACTGCCGCTCTACAAGGTGATGCCGGGCGAAAGCTGCATCATCACCTCGAGTTGTCTGCTCGGCCGGCAGGACTACAACGCCCGGGGCGTCGCCGCGCTGGAAACCACCCTGGCGTTGCTGCCCAGACAACTGTTCGAGGAGATGCTCGGCGAACCGGATTTCCGCGGCTTCGTTTTCCAGCTGTTCGCCGAGCGCATCGCCGAGCTGATGCAACTGGTGGAGGAAGTCGCCTTCCGCAAGCTCGACCAGCGGCTCGCCAACCTGCTGCTCGGCAAGGGGCGGCAACTGCAGGTCACGCACCAGCAGCTCGCCGACGAGCTCGGCAGTGTGCGCGAGATGGTCAGCCGCCTGCTCAAGGGCTTCGCCGAACAGGGGCTGGTCCGGCTCGGCCGCGAGCAGGTCGAAATCCTCGATCCGGCCGGGCTGCGCAAGATTGCCGGGTAGCAATGTGACAATGGTTACTGAAGCGGGTCGGTCGACTATGCTGGAATGCGTTCATCAACACATCACCCAAAGGAGAACGACATGAAAGCAAACGTGGGCGGCATCGACCGCATCCTGCGCATCGTGGTGGGCATCGCCCTGATCGCCTGGGCCCTGCTGGGCGGCCCGGTCTGGGCCTGGATCGGCGTCGTGCCGTTGGTCACGGGCCTGATCGGCTTCTGCGCGCTGTACCCCCTGCTCGGCATCAACACCTGCCCGACCAAGAAATAAGGTCGGCCGGCTCCAGCGAGCGATCGGCGTGCCCCGGCACGCCGATTTGTTTTGTCGATGCGATTTATTACTTTAATTTCAGGCTTCGGCAGGGTTCAGGCGCGTAAAATCGCGCGATGCTGAAGCAACGCACCCTCAAGTCGCTCGTCCGCACCACCGGCGTCGGTCTGCATTCCGGCCACAAGGTCACGCTCGTGCTGCGTCCCGCCGCGCCGGGCACCGGCATCGTCTTCCGCCGCGTCGACCTGACGCCGCCGGTGGACATCAAGGCCGATCCCTACGCGGTGGGCGACACGCGCATGGCGTCGTGTCTGGAAAAGGACGGCGCCAGGCTCGGCACCGTCGAGCATCTGATGTCGGCGCTGGCCGGTCTCGGCATCGACAACCTTTACGTCGATGTCGACGCCGAGGAGATCCCAATCCTTGACGGCTCGGCCGCGCCCTTCGTCTTCCTGCTGCAGTCGGCCGGCATCGAGGAGCAGAACGCGCCGAAACGCTTCCTGCGCGTCAAGAAGGCCGTCGAGGTCAAGGACGGCGACAAGTGGGCGCGTCTCGAACCCTACGAAGGCTTCCGCCTCGAATTCTCGATCCAGTTCAACCACCCGGCGGTGGACAAGTCCGGCACGCAGGTCGCGGTCGATTTCGCCGACCAGTCCTACATCCGCGACATTGCCCGCGCGCGCACCTTCGGCTTCACGCAGGACGTCGAGGCGATGCGCGCCCAGGGGCTGGCGCTCGGCGGCAGCCTGGAAAACGCCATCGTGATGGACGAATACCGCGTCCTCAACGCCGACGGGCTGCGCCTGCCCGACGAGTTCGTGCGTCACAAGGTGCTCGACGCGGTCGGCGACCTTTACCTCGTCGGTGCGCCGCTGCTGGCGAAGTTCAACGCCTACAAGTCCGGCCACGCGCTCAACAACCGGCTGCTGCGCGCCCTGCTGGCGGACCAGACGGCCTGGGAGTGGACGACCTTCGAGGTGGCCGCCAAGACGCCGGCGCGCATCGCCCACCTCTACCCGGATCTGCAGTTCGCCTAACCAATAATGCTGCTGCTGCGCATCGTCGGCATCCTGGCGGTCATCGCGACCGGCGCGGGCATCGTCGCCTATCTGTTCACCCGCGACCGGCGCTACCTCGGTTTGTCGTGGCGGATCGCCAAATACGGCCTGATCTTCGTACTGCTGCTGTTCGCGCTGCTGGCCTTCGAGCGGCTGCTGGTGATGGTCTGACCCTTGCCGCTGCGCCGCCACGCCAGCGCCGAGTTTCCTTCAGCCGTTCTTCAGCAGCTTCTCGAGCGCGCGCCGCAGCGGCGAATCCTCCGCGAGTCCCGCGACCAGCGATGTGAGTGACTGCTTCGATCGTGCGCCTAGTACTTTTGGCGGTGTCCGGCGCGCTGTGGAAGCGGTTCGGCGGCGGGGTTGCACCCGCACCTCGATTCCGGTAACCTCCTGTCCCTGTTGAATAAAACCCTCGGTGAGCCGGGGCGCCAACTGCCTCAGCTTGACCGCGACCGCGCCGCTGTCGGCGTGGATAACGATCTTGCCCCGCTTGAGATTCGCGATGTGCGCGCCCGGCGCCAGATGTGCCGGGAGGGTCGCATCGAGATAGTGTTGCAGTTGCCGCAGGCGCTCCGCCTGCCCGGACAAACGGGCGAAGGCGTCGGAGGCGGCGAGATGGTCTTTCAATGCGCCCCGGCGGCGCGGGGACATGCTGTCGGACAGGCGTGTTTTCGAAGGCGGCATCATGTCGCGGTGACCGGGTCGAACGAAGAAAGGAAGGGAGAACGCCCATGCATATTATTCTGGTCTCCGACCGCATGGCAACCGCCCGCAGCATCACGCTGACGAGGCGCCATCTGATCCTCGCCGTCACCGGCTTCGCGGCCTTGGTGCTCGCCCTCTCCTCGATGTTCTCCTACCTGACGGTGCGCCATGCCGCGGAGTTACGCCTGCCCTTCCTGCAGGAGCTGGTGCGCAGCCTCAACCTCGAGGAGGCGGTCAAGACGCGGGAACTGGTGCGCGAGAACCTGGCGAACATGGCGATCCGCCTCGGCGAACTGCAGGGCAAGCTGATGCAGCTCGACACTGTGGGCGAGCGCCTCGCCGGCCTGGCGGGCGTCGGCAAGCCGAAGGAGAGCAAGGCCAGCCCGGCGAAGCTCCCGGCCGGTACCGGCGGTCCCTTGGTGCGGCCCGACAATCTCACTCCGCTGGACATGCAGCGCGCGCTCGACGACCTGTCGCGCCAGGTCGAGGTGCAGAGCGATACGCTGGCGGCGTTCGAAAGCCGTGTTCTCGAGGAGCGCGTCCGCATGAACCTGCTGCCTACCGCCCCGCCGGTGGCAAGCGATACGCGCGTTTCCAATTTCGGCTTGCGCGTCGATCCGTTTACCGGCCAGTCGGCGATGCATGAAGGCATCGATTTCATCGCCGAGACGGGCACACCGATCCTCGCCGCCGCCGCCGGCATCGTCGTGAACGTCGAGCGCCATTCGCAGTACGGCAACATGGTCGAAATCGACCATGGCGACGAGTTGCAGACGCGCTACGCCCATGCGTCGGAAGTCTTCGTCAAGCCGGGCGAACTCGTCCGGCGCGGCCAGAAGATCGCCGCCGTCGGTACGACCGGCCGCTCGACCGGGCCGCATCTGCATTTCGAGGTGCGCATCCGCGGCGCGGCCCAGAATCCCGCGCGCTTCCTCAACCAGCCGACGCAGCCTCGGCTGGCACGGCGCTGACCGGCCAGCCGCCGCCCCTCGCCGCCCAGGCGCGGCAACGGGTTTGTCAAGGTCGGGGTGCTAGAATCCGGCGCTTGACTTAGGGACGCCGGATTCATGATCGCCAATTTCCTCAAGAAGATTTTCGGCAGCCGCAACGACCGCCTGCTGCGCCAGTATTCCGCCATCGTCGCCCGCATCAACGCGCTGGAGCCGCAGATGCAGGCGCTCGACGACGCCGGACTCGCGGCCAGGACGCCTGCCTTCAAGGAGCGGCTGCGGAATGGCGAACCGCTCGACAGCCTGCTGCCCGAGGCCTTTGCCGTCGTGCGCGAAGCGGCGCGCCGCGTGCTCGGCATGCGGCACTTCGACGTCCAGCTGATCGGCGGCATGGTGCTCAACGACAACAAGATCGCCGAAATGCGCACCGGCGAGGGCAAGACGCTGATGGCGACGCTGCCGGCCTACCTGAACGCCCTGAGCGGCAAGGGTGTGCATATCGTCACGGTGAACGACTACCTGGCCAGCCGCGACGCGGAGTGGATGGGCCGCCTCTACAACTTTCTCGGTCTGACGGTCGGCTGCAACCTGCCGCAGATGGATCACGAGGCCAAGCAGGCCGCCTACGCTGCCGACATCACCTACGGCACCAACGGCGAGTTCGGTTTCGACTACCTGCGCGACAACATGGTCTATGCCGCCGGCGAGCGCGTGCAGCGCGCCCTCAACTACGCGATCGTGGACGAGGTCGACTCGATCCTCATCGACGAGGCGCGCACGCCGCTGATCATCTCCGGCCAGGCCGAGCAGCACACCGACCTCTACGTCAAGATGAACGCCGTGCCGCCGCTGCTCGAAAAGGGCGAGGCCGCGCAGAATCCCCAGGAAAAGGACAGTGGCGACTTCGTCGTCGATCTCAAGGCGCACTCGGTGCTGCTCACCGAGCAGGGCCACGAGAAGGCGGAGCAAGTCCTCGCCAATCTCGGCCTGCTGGCCGAAGGCGGCAGCCTCTACGATCCGCAGAACATCCTGCTGATCCACCATCTCTATGCGGCGCTCAAGGCGCACAACCTGTTCCACCGCGACCAGCACTACGTGGTGCAGAACGGCGAGGTGGTGATCGTCGACGAATTCACCGGCCGCCTGATGGCCGGGCGGCGCTGGTCCGACGGCCTGCACCAGGCGGTCGAAGCCAAGGAAGGCGTGCCGATCCAGTCGGAGAACCAGACGCTCGCCTCGATCACCTTCCAGAACTACTTCCGCATGTTCCACAAGCTGGCCGGCATGACCGGCACGGCCGACACGGAAGCCTACGAGTTCCAGCAGATCTACGGCCTCGAGACGGTGGTCATCCCGACCAACCGGCCGATGGTCCGCGACGACCGCAACGACCAGATCTACCGCACCGCGGCCGAGAAATACAACGCCATCCTCGCCGACATCCGCGACTGCCACCAGCGCGGCCAGCCGGTGCTGGTCGGCACCACCTCGATCGAGAACTCCGAGCTGCTGTCCGGCCTGCTGACGCGCGAGAAGCTCGACCACCAGGTGCTCAACGCCAAGCAGCACGCGCGCGAGGCCGAGATCGTCGCCCAGGCCGGCCGGCCCGGCATGATCACCATCGCCACCAACATGGCCGGCCGCGGCACCGACATCGTGCTCGGCGGCAACATCGACAAGCAGCTCAAGGCGCTGCAGGCCGACGAGGCGCTGCCCGCCGACGAAAAGCAGCGCCGCGCCGAGGCGCTCAAGGCGGAGTGGCGGAAGCTGCACGACCAGGTGCTCGCCGCCGGCGGCCTGCACATCATCGGCTCCGAACGCCACGAGTCGCGCCGCATCGACAACCAGTTGCGCGGCCGCTCCGGCCGCCAGGGCGATGCCGGCTCCTCGCGCTTCTATCTCTCGCTGGACGACCCGCTGCTCAAGATCTTCGCCGGCGAGCGCCTCAATGCGATCATGGTGCGCCTCAAGATGCCCGAGGGCGAAGCGATCGAGCATCCGCTCGTCAGCCGCTCGCTCGAGTCGGCCCAGCGCAAGGTCGAGCAGCGCAACTTCGACATCCGCAAGCAGCTCCTCGAGTACGACGACGTCGCCAACGACCAGCGCAAGGTCATCTACCAGCAGCGCAACGAGCTGCTCGACGCCGCCGACATCGCCGATACGATTGCGGCGATGCGCCAGGGCGTGGTGCATGACCTGTTCCGCGAATACGTGCCCGCCGAGAGCGTCGAGGAGCAGTGGCACCTCGGCGGCCTCGAAATCGCCCTGCAGTCCGAACTGGCCCTCAAGCTGCCGGTCGGGCAGTGGGTCAAGGACGATCCGAAGCTGGGCGAGGACGACCTCCTCAGGCGCATCCTCGACGCCGCCGACGCCGCCTACGAAGAGAAGGTGTCCCGGGTCGATCTCGCCGCCTGGCGCGGCTTCGAGCGCAGCGTCATGCTGCAGAGCCTCGACACCCACTGGCGCGAGCACCTCGCCGCGCTCGACCACCTGCGCCAGGGCATCCACCTGCGCGGCTACGCACAGAAGAACCCGAAGCAGGAGTACAAGCGCGAGGCCTTCGAGCTGTTCGAAGCGCTGCTCGGCACGGTGCGCAACGAGGTCACGCGGCTCCTGATGACCGTCGAGATCCGCAGCGAGGCGCAGATCGAGGAGGCCGAGCAGGTGCACCCGCAGGTCGAGAACGTCCAGTACCACCACGCCGACTACGAAGAGGCGCTGGCCGAAACGCAGGAAAAGAAACCCCAGCCGCAGGAGCGTGCACTGCCGAAGGTCGGCCGCAACGATCCCTGCCCCTGCGGCTCCGGCAAGAAATACAAGCACTGCCACGGAAAACTGAGTTGAGCGAACTCGCCACCATCCGCGAGGATGATGGTGCAGTCATCATCCTCGACCAGACGAAACTGCCGCGCGAAACGGCCTTCGTTCGCCTGAAAACGCTGGCTGACGCGGCCCATGCGATCCGCGTCATGCAGGTGCGCGGCGCACCGCTGATCGGCGCCACCGCCGCCTTCGGCGTTGCACTCGGCTTGCAGGAAGGCCGGCCGCTCGAGGAAATCATCGCCACGCTGGCCGCCACGCGGCCGACCGCCGTCAATCTGCAGTGGGCGCTGGCCCGCATGGAGAAGGTCCTTGAAAACTCGGCGCTGGCAGGGCGGCGGGAAATCGCATGGCAGGAAGCCCGCGCCATCGCCGCGGAGGACGCCGCTGCCAATGCGGCCATCGGCCGCCACGGGCTGGGAATCCTCGAACCCATCGCTCGCCGCAAGGGCAGGGCGGAGGTGATGACCCACTGCAACGCCGGCCGGCTCGCCACCGTCGCGCACGGCACCGCGCTCGCGCCGGTCTATGCCGCGCAGGAAGCCGGGTTCGACATTCATGTCTGGGTTTCCGAAACGCGCCCGCGCAACCAGGGCCTGCTCACCTGCTGGGAACTCGGCCAGGCCGGCGTCTCCCATACGCTGATCGCCGACAACGCCGCCGGCCTGCTGCTGATGCAGGGCAAAGTGGACTGCGTGATCGTCGGCGCCGACCGCATCGCGGCGAATGGCGACGTGGCCAACAAGGTCGGCACCTATCTCAAGGCGCTGGCGGCGCGGGCGCACGGCGTGCCCTTCTACGTCGCCGCGCCGGTGTCCACCATCGACTTCGCCTGTCCGGACGGCGCCCACATCCCGATCGAGGAGCGCCATGCCGAGGAGTTCGGCGCCCTGCGCACGCAAGTCGCCAACCCGGCGTTCGACGTCACGCCGGCGGAGTTGATCGCCGGCATCATCACGGAGCGCGGTATCATTGCCGCAAAGAGTCTCGGAGCCCTAAAGCCATGAGAGTTGTTGGCACACGGCAGTTGCATGATGTCGTTCGCGACGCTTCCGCAACGAAGCTTGTCGAAGGCGCGCGCTGGAACGATGCCATGAACAAGGCATTTGGCGCCCATCATCCGGGGATTTTCCCGCAAGGCGTGTATTGCTATCGCTCCCATGAAGAAGCCGATGCCGCATGGTTCAACGCGATTACGACGCGAATGGCGAAAATCGCCCTGTCACGCGGCGATGACTGACGAAAGGGAAAGCCGTCCGGCGACCCTCGCCGACCTATTGGACGTGATTCGCGCCCTGAACGCCCAAGGCGCGGAATATCTGCTGGTCGGCGGCTATGCATTACTGGCGCATGGCTACGTGCGTGGCACGACCGACATCGATATCCTTGTGCCGCCGACACGAACGAGCGCTGAACGGGTCACACGCGCACTGCTGCTGTTACCCCAACAAGTCGCCAAGGATATTGACCCTGCCTGGTTCGAGGAGGGCAATACCATTCGTGTTGCCGACGAATTCGTGGTCGATGTGATGTTCAATGCCTGCGGCGAAACTTATGCAAGCTTGTTGCCGCATGCACAGACCGTTGTCCTCGACGACGGTACGCCGGTCACGACGCTGGACCTCGAAGGACTCCTGAAGACGAAACAAACCGTGCGCGACAAGGACAAGATCGACCGCTTCGCGCTTGAACGCGCACTCGCTGAAAAGCAGGCACGGGAAAATCATGAGTGACCTCGCCGCCGAACTGCTCGCCACCGCGCGCGCCATGAACGCCGCCGGCATCAACCGCGGCGCGGCCGGCAACGTCAGCGCGCGCACCGAATGGGGTTTCTTGATCACCCCCACGGGGATGGCCTACGACGAATGCGAACCCGAGGACATGGTGAAAGTCGGCGCTGACGGAGCGGCGCACGGCCGGCGCAAACCATCGTCGGAATGGCGCTTCCATCATGACATCTATGCGGCACGGCCCGAAGCCGGCGCGATCATCCACGCGCATTCGCCCTTCGCCACCGCGCTGGCCTGCCAGCGGCTGGAGATTCCGCCCTTCCACTACATGATCGCGCGCTTCGGCGGCCAGGGTGGTGACTGTGGCGTGCGCTGCGCCGCCTACGCCACCTTCGGCACGCAGGAACTGTCCGACGCGGTCGTCGCCGCCCTGCGCGAGCGCCGCGCCTGCCTGATGGCGCATCACGGCATGGTGGTGTTCGGCGCCAGCCTCAAGGAAGCCCTCGCGCTGGCGGTCGAATTCGAAACGCTCTGCGAGCAGTACTGGCGCGTGCTGCAGCTCGGCGCGCCGCAGCTCCTGCCCGCCGACGAGATGGCGCGGGTGATCGGGAAGTTCAGGGATTACGGCCGGCAGGACTGACTAACCAACGGGAAATGCTCGGGATGCCGAATCGAATCGACGGCTAAATCGATGTCGAGCTCAGGCCAGTAGAGATGATTGGCCGATGGCAGTTCGACGTTCAGTATCTTGCCCACGGCGGCATCGCGAAACCAGGGGAATTCGGAAAAAGGCAGGAACAGCTCCTCGTCACGCAGCAAAATCCAGAAGCCGTGCTTCGAGATCTGCGTGACTTCAACCGCCGAAATGTCTGTGCCAAGCGTCGCGGATGTCATTTTCGTGCTCCTGCACCAATTGTTGAGCCTCGCTGATTTCCCGCCGAGACAGACCCGTATGCTGTGCCAAGGCAATCACCGGCTCGAGCCAGAACTTCGCTTCGCCGTCGGGTGGCTGCACATGCAACACTGCAAATAAAAACAGCCACCCGAAGGTGGCTGTCTTAAATCTAACTCAGACCAGGTCTGGATTAGAAGGAGTGACGCAGACCAACCATGAAGCCGGTCGAGTCGGAACCAGCGGTAGCCGAGAACGGGTTCTTGACTTCGTTGTTGTAGAAGCTGGCCTTGCCACCATCGTCGTTGCTCAGCTTCGAGTAACGAGCGTGAATTGTGGTGCGCTTGCTCATAGCATACTGATAGCCAAGGGTCCAGATATGAGCGGCGTCATTGAGGTCGCCGCCGCCATCAAGATCGAATTCGCTGTTCTTGGCATACTGCAGGCCAATGGTGTGGGCGCCGATGGTGTGGTTTGCGCCAAGCGACCAAGCCGAACGATCTCCAAGGTTATCGACTTCGGTGTTATCGTACAGGAAGGATACGGTAGTACCGAAAGCGAACTTGTACTGGGCAGCCAAGCGCCAGACACTAGCGTCATCACCACCACCCTCGTGGATCGTGGCCGTAGCTACTGGAATAAGGCCAGGAGGAAGAGTAGTATTAACCGTCGAAGTGGTCGTTGGGCCAGCACCGAAGTCATAGGTCTTGTGGTAGGCACCAGCCAGCCACAGTGGGCCGTTCTCGTACTGAGCAGCCAACTGCCAAGCCTTCTGACTGATGGACTTGCCATCGTCAGCTTGGGCACCATCCACTTCATACTCGCCGTTCACGTAGGCGCCGATAACGGTGAAGCCGTTGAAGTTCGGCGAAACGTAGGCGATGGCATTCTTCGCGCGATCGTCGGCACCAGTCTTAGCGTTAAGAGCAGCAACCTTGCCCGTGATGCTGGAAACCGTACCGAAACCGGCGGCACCCGGCAGGATGTCAACACGGATACCCATCGTGCGCAGCGGGTGGGTCAGCGTACCAGCCAGAACGGTACCGAAGTTGCCAGCCAGGCCAACGTAGGAGTCGCGATCCGTCCACTTGGTGGCGTTGTCACCGTTGTCCGGCGCAACGCTCGTCTCGAGCTGGAACATGGCCTTCAGGCCATTGCCCAGATCTTCGGTGCCCTTGAAGCCGATGTGGGAACTGTTGTTGTCCAAGCGGCCAACGCTGTCCTGATCCTTGTTAGCAGCAACAGCGCCGTCAGTCTTGACCCAGGCCTGACCGAGGTCAACAACACCGTAGACAGTGACGTTCGACTGGGCGAAAGCGGCGCCCGACATCAGACCGGCAACAGCCAGGGCGATGATTTTCTTTTGCATGTAAATCTCCTTTACGTTGAAGATTGCGGTTTCAATGACTCCACGTGGTTGGCCACTGTCGCCGCTTGAACTCCCTTGATTGGAAGCTGCCGGTATTCTCCCAAATCGCGTGCGGCCGAACGACATCGATGTCGCTTTATCCCTGTTTCCGGGGGAGGGTTGTGGGATTTTTGCAACGGACGGACTGCCGGCTCCGCCTATTACCAAAGTTATCCACAGGGCGCCTGCGGAAACTCGGCGCCGGCGGGGCGGCGAGCCACCGGTCTCTTCCCTCAGGCCGGGCTTTGTTGCCAGCCCCAGTATTTTTCGCCATCATGTCGGCATGAAGCCTTCGGTGATTCTCGATAAGGAACGCGCTGCCATCCGTGCGGCGGTTTGCCGTCACCGCACGGCCAATCCGCGCGTATTCGGCTCGGTTCTGTCCGGTTCCGATGCGGAAGGCAGCGATCTCGATCTGCTGGTCGACGCCCTGCCGGGCGCGACCTTGTTCGATCTCGGCGGCCTGCAGGTGGAGCTGGAAGCGCTGCTCGGCATCCCCGTCGATGTGCTGACGCCACAGGACTTGCCGTACAAGTTCCGTGACAAGGTGTTGAAGGAAGCGCGGCCAGTATGAATGAAGGCAGGCTGGCCGATTATCTGGAGCACATCCGGCAAGCCGCGGCCGACGCGTGCTCATATACCGGAGGAATGAGCCGCGAGGATTTGCTGGCCGATAAACGAACGCAGCAGGCGGTGGTGATGAACCTGATCGTCATCGGCGAGGCGGCGACGAAGCTCCTGCAAGAGCATGGCGATTTCACGAGTCGCCATGCCGAAATCCCGTGGCGCAATATGAAAGGCATGCGCAACCGGATCGCGCACGGCTATTTCGAGATCAACCTCGAAGTGGTTTGGGAAACCGTGCAGTCCGCCTTGCCGGAATTGCTCGGGCACTTGCCAAAACCGGCCCAGGACGATTAGGCGAGTTTGACGCCCGCCGGCGGCGCGGGGCGAGGCCGGCGGCCTGTAGAATTCCCGGAATTCATTCCGGAGGCAGCCATGCGGATCAAGGACAGCGTTTTCATCGTCAGCGGCGGCGCGTCGGGCCTGGGCGCCGCCGCCGCGCGATTTCTCGCCGGACGGGGCGGCAGGGTCGTGCTGGCGGACATGAACGCCGCGGCGGGCGAGGCGCTTGCGGCGGAACTGGGCGCGGCGGTGCGTTTCGTCGCGACGGACGTGGCCGACGAGGCGAGTGCGGCGGCCTGCGTGGCGGCGGCGGCCGAGGCTTTCGGCGCGCTGCATGGGCTGGTGAATTGCGCCGGCATCGTCGCCGGCGAAAAGACGCTGGGCAAGGAAGGGCCCCACGCGCTGGCGAGCTTCAGGCGCGTCATCGACGTCAATCTGGTCGGCACCTTCAACATGATCCGCCTGGCGGCCGAGGCGATGAACCGCAATGCGCCGAACGCCGACGGCGAGCGCGGCGTGATCGTGAATACCGCGTCGGTGGCGGCCTCCGACGGCCAGATGGGGCAGGCGGCCTACGCGGCCTCGAAGGCCGGCATCGCCGGCATGACGCTGCCGATCGCGCGCGACCTCGCCCGCAACGGCATCCGTGTGATGACGGTCGCGCCGGGCATCTTCGAGACGCCGATGATGGCGGGCATGGCGCCCGAGGTGCAGGAAGCCCTGGGCAAGATGGTGCCGTTTCCGCCGCGGCTGGGCCGGCCGGCCGAGTTCGCCGCGCTGGTGGGACAGATCGTCGAAAACCCGTATCTGAACGGCGAGGTGATCCGGCTCGACGGCGCCATCCGCATGCAGCCGAAGTAACCGGTGACGCAAGAGAACTGCTACAACTGCTACCACTGCGGCCTGCCGGTGCCGCAAGGGGTCGATCTGCAGGTCGAGATCGACGGCCGGCCGCGCGCGATGTGTTGCGCCGGCTGCCAGGCGGTGGCCCAGGCGATCGTCGCGAACGGCCTGACCGAGTACTACCGCCATCGCGACGCCATGCCGGAATCGCCGCGCGAGGCGCTGCCCCAGGCGCTCTCCGAGCTCGGCCTGTTCGACCATCCCGAGGTGCAGAAGAACTTCGTGCGTCCGGTCGGCGAACATGAGCGCGAGGCGGCGCTGATCCTCGAGGGCATCACCTGCGCCGCCTGCGTCTGGCTCAACGAGGCGCACATCGCCCGGCAGCCGGGCGTGACGGCGGTGGACATCAACTACGCGACGCGGCGCGCCCGCGTGCGCTGGGACGAAAACCTCACCAGGCTGTCGGCGATCCTCGAGGCGGTGCGGGCGATCGGCTACCGCGCCCACCCCTACGACGCGACGCGCTCGGAGCAGCTCGCCCAGCAGGAGCGGCGCAAGGCGCAGTGGCGCTTGTTCGTCGCCGGCTTCGGCATGATGCAGGTGATGATGTACGCCGTGCCGGTGTATATGGCCGACGGCGACATGACGCCCGACATCGAACGGCTGATGCGCTGGGCGAGCCTGATCCTCACGCTGCCGGTGATGTTCTATTCGGCGGCGCCCTTCTTCATCAGCGCCTGGCGCGACCTCAAGCTGCGCCGCGTCGGCATGGACGTGCCGGTGGCGCTCGGCATCGGCAGCGCCTTTCTCGCCAGCGTCTGGGCCACGCTGACGGCGTCCGGCGAGGTGTATTTCGATTCGGTGACGATGTTCGTGTTCTTCCTGCTCGGCGGCCGCTATCTGGAAATGATGGCGCGCCAGAAGGCGGCGCGCGGCGTCGAGGCGCTGGCCCGCGCGCTGCCGGCGTTCG
>AMWB02024798.1_pt1 | contig 39649 bp, 28 predicted proteins | sample 200311 | NCBI WGS metagenome assembly AMWB02 (sample SAMN02737377, study PRJNA173069) | bioreactor metagenome | biome: anode biofilm in microbial fuel cells | place: USA: California | collected 2010-12-16
CGGCCGAATCCGCAGCGGCCATGGCCGTGCGGGCGGCAGCCGCCAGACGCTCCGGTGCCACCGGCATGACCAGATAGTCGCGTGCGCCGTTCTGAATGGCTTTGACGGCATCGGAAACCGATCCGCAGGCGCTCACGAGGATGACCGGCAGCGGAGCCCGCATCCGGCCAACCGCTTGGAGCAGCTCCGCTCCATCCGCGTGGCCGTTTTCAGCAGCAGCAACCATCAGGTTCAACCCTCCCCGTGACATCCGCGCCAAGGCCTGGCGGATGTCGGCTGAGACNNCAACCGCCCAGCCGTCCTGCTGCAGCGCGCGCATCCATGTCGCACGCTCGCCGGCGTCATCATGCATGACTAGTATGGTTTTCGGCTCGACCCCCACGGTTGGTCCTCACATCGTCCGATTCCTCCAGGCTTGAGCACGAGGAGGGGCTTATCATCCAGCGTGATTCAGCAAATAGCATGCCATGCGACAACGGAAAGGGCGTAGCCACAGCAGAAGGAAGGAGCGGTTTTTACGGATGTTCGTTCGCGCCGCCGGGTCAATCGTCTTCAGGATCGATCGTTCCGTTCGGTCGGAGCTGGTGGCGCTTGATTTTTTCGACCAGAGTGGTGCGGTTGAGATGGAGCAGTTTAGCTGCCTTGTTTTTGACCCATTTGGTTTTTTCAAGCGATTGCAGGATCAATGCTTTCTCGAACTCGGTGACAGCGCTGTTGAGACAGATGCCATCCTCGGAAATTTCGATCATGGTCGGACACTCCACCGCTCGCGCTTCGCCGCGCAGTTCCTCCGGCAGATCGCGCCGGCTGATCAGGCCAGTGCCTTTGAGCACGATTAGACGCTCCACCAGGTTGCGCAGTTCGCGAACGTTTCCAGGCCAGGCATGGCCCGCCAGCGCTTCCAGCGCATCCTCGCTGATGCCCTTCACCTGGCGTCGATTCTTGGAGTTGGCTTGCTGCAGAAAATAATGCGCCAAATGGCGAATGTCTTCCGGCCGGTCCCTCAGGGCGGGAAGCGTCATGGGGATGACATACAGACGGTAGAACAGGTCTTCGCGAAAGTTGCCTTTCTGCACCTCCTCGGAAAGGTCGCGATGCGTAGCGGCGATGATGCGCACATCCACCTTGACGCTCTTCGCGCCTCCGACCGGCTCGAACTCACCTTCTTCCAGCACCTTAAGTACTTTCACCTGGAGGTCGGGGCTCATGTCGCCAATTTCGTCCAGAAACACCGTGCCGCCATCCGCCAATTCAAATTTGCCGGGCTTGGAGCTGGTGGCGCCGGTGAAGGCACCCTTCAGATGGCCGAAGAGTTCGCTTTCGAGCAGGTTTTCAGGGATGGCGCCGCAGTTGATCGAAATGAACGGCTTGCTGCGCCGGCGCGACTTCTGATGGATGGCGCGGGCCACCAGCCCCTTGCCCGTCCCGGTCTCGCCGTTGATGAGGATGGTGCTGTCGCAGTCGGCCACTTTTTCGACGAGATCGAAGATCTCGACCATGCGCGGGCTTCGACCGATGATGTGCTCAAAACGACGGGCGGGCGGTTCGGATTCGGGATTGACGGCCGGAGCGGAAAACAGATCCAATTGTTCCGAAGCGGTCTTGCGGACAGCAGCATTCTGCACGGGCACCTCCTTTGCCCTCCCGCCGCATAATATGCACGTTCGCCGAACTCTCCGTTGCGACAGGCAGGGCGTCAAAAAATCAAACGCACCGTGCTTGTAGCAAGTTCTGTACCGCAACCGTCAAAAAATAGTCGCAGGCCCTTTCACTCGGAATCGCCGACGCGGACGTCCGGCAGGCGGGTGTCAAGGTATGGTGGATGTGGGAATTTTGACACCACCATATTTGGGGTCGGGTTTGAACGCGGATGGATTCAGTCAATTAGAAATAAAACAACTCCTCGGGTGCCACCGCGGCGAATGAGCCGGCCCCGAGGTGTCCGTTAAATGCAAGTCTTTTGCAAGCTGCAAAAGAAAAGCGTTTCCAAGGAAGGATCTTGGAGGCTTTTCGATACACCTAAACTGGAATCGCGATCAACGCGCCAGCCATTTAAAAACCTTTGACACTGCTTCCCAATATATCCTGGATAAGTAAAAATTTGTATTTATTACAAAGTGTTGCATCCGTTTCCCATTGTGCTTTTCAAAGCTCGGATAGCGCCCCGGACGTTCAGGCTGCAGTTCTAATTCTCGCGGCGAACCGTCTCAAGTGCAATTTGCGAAAAGCCCCTTTCATTTTGCATTAACGCTCAGCTGGATTGAAATTCGGATTTTTCACCCGATGAAAACCCAATCGAATCAGAGGACGGCCTTGGCTTCCTCGATCGAATGGGATACGGTTATCTGGCTCGTCTCCTGGAAGCCTTTTAATTCCTCGCTTTGCTTGGGGTTCGCCACCAATTTAACGGCAATGCTGGCTTGCTGGCACTGCTGAAAGGCCGCAATGATCAGCTTGATCAGCGACAGATTGGTTTCCGACACCCCGCCCATGTCGAGAATCATTTTCTTGAGCTGCGCCGCGGTCATTTCCTGAACCTTGGCCTGCAGTTTCCCCTCCACCTCGACGGTCACGGGACGGGTGACTTTCGCCGGCAAGCTGAGAACGACGATATCCTCCACCTGCGTGAAGTATTTGACGGGTTTACTCTCGGCCGAATCGGCTTCGGTTTTGGATTCCAGAGGCATGATCTTCCGGACGCGTTCGATCAAATCTTCCCCCTTGAAAGGTTTGACCATGTAGTCCTTGATGCCTTTCTTGACGATATTGAGCACGTTGTCCTTGCCGGATTCCGCCGTCAGCATGATGACGGGGATATTCTTCAGGTCCGAATCGCTCTTCAGGCGATCGAGCATCTCAATGCCGTTCATGACCGGCATGGTGATATCAAGGATAATAAGACCCGGCTTCTCCTTGGTTGCCGCGGCCAGGCCCTCGGCACCGTTTTCCGCCTCGCAAATCGCGCAGTCGTAGGACTGAAATGCTTTCTTGACGATCATGCGAATGGTTTTGCTATCGTCAACCGTTAATACTTTCAGGGTCATATGGCTCCTCCCGCAGGGTTAATTGCCGTTCTTGACATAAATTTCAACAAGGGCGGAATGCTGGATGTTCCGAAAGCCCAGCTGTTCGTGGCGGGCCCACCCCTTGGATTCTATTTTAAAACCGTTGCCGTAAGTGACGGAGGGAATCGAGAGGGAACAGGTCAGGCCGGCATCGCACAGTCGCGACTTCAGGTCTCCGCCCACCATGTTGCATACTTCCCCGATAACGTCGTTTACTTCTTCGTCGCTGCCGATATCGTCCACCGTCATCCCCAGCATGGCAGCCGCCATTTCGCGCCCGAAGGTTCGGCTGACGAAAAGATTGACGGTTCCCATGACCGCCCCGGCGAACCCGACGGTGCCGACGATGTGCCCGTTCGTGCAGATGCCTTCCTTGTCCGGTGGATTGTCCAACTCGATTTCCATGGACAGCATGGTCTGGAAGACGCTTTTGACGGAATTCGTGACGAAACCTTTCAAATCCAACGCCTGAATATCGCTCATACCCTCTTTCTTTCAATTTAGGGTTTCTTAGGCAGCACTCTCGTTTTCACAGCCCTTATCGGCATATCCGAAAAGAGACTAAAGAATTTTTTGCTAGCGGAAAAATGAACCGATGTCATCGAACTCATCGAGCATGGCCGCCATGACGGCATCGAGCGAACCATCTTTCAGCTTGAGAAGTTCCCAGGCGAAGCGATCGACCGGAGGCACCTTGTCGTCTCCGCCGGAGCCGAGGCTGAGCGCACGAGTCAAAATGTCCGCAAGGTGCACGATGGAGGCCTCAAGCGCCCATGCGCCCGCCGCCGCAGGGTGATGGTGGTGTTCGATCAGACCCATCAGTTTGGCGGGGAGGTTCCAACGTTGGGCCAGCAGCCGCCCGATGTCGGCATGCGTACAACCCAGTATTTCGGCCTCGGCGGCCGAAATCAGGAGGCGATCTTGAATGACGCGATCGGTGATGCGTTCGAATTGCTCCGGCAGCATCGTCATCGTCACGATCTTGCCGATGTCGTGCAGCAGGCCGGCGACAAAAAGCTCTTCCAGTTTCTCGTAACGCAGGATCTCCCCGATGGTCTTGGCCCCGATGGCGCAGCCCAGCGAATGGTCCCAGAGCGATTCCTGGTGCCGCCGGCCTCTGGATGTCCGCGACGGAAAAAGGTCGAACACGGAGGTGGTCAGGAGCAGGTTGCGGATGGCGTCGAAGCCGATCAGTACAATGGCACCAGTGACTGTGGAGACCCGCTGGGGAAATCCGTAGAAGGAAGAGTTGACGAGTTTCAGCAGCCGAGCCGTCAACACTTGGTCATCGGTAATGATCCGCGAAAGATCCCGGGCCGATGCCCGCGGATCGTTCACCATTTCGGTGATCCTAAGGACCGTGCGCGGCAGGGTGGGCAGGTCTTCGACCTTCGCGATCAAACGCTTGAGATCAGCGACGGCCATATCCGCTCTTCTTCTTGGGTTGGCGGGCGGCGAGCTGACGAGCAGCGGCTTGCATGATCACGGCCATAAGCGGATCCGACGCCACATCGGAGAAACGCTCCTTGAGCGCGTCATCGATAGCCGGCGGCAGCTCCCGTGAAGCGGCACCGGCGCCCGATCCGTCGAGAGACGACCCGAGCTTGACGTTGATCCGCCGTATCCCCCATGACTTGAAAACCCGAATGCTCTTTTCCGTGATCCGCCGGCCGCTTTCAAGCAGCAGCTGATCCTGGTGGTTGCGCACCGCCTCGGCCAGCAGCATTCCCGGCTGAATATCATCTATGTTCACGATCGGCATGGATCAAAGATATGGATTCGGTGGATTGGCGTTCGACCGGCCGGCACAAGGCTCAGCGAACAAACGATGTTGAACATAGCACGAACCGTACCATTCGCGAAACCCCTTGAAGGCTGGGAGGAAGCAACGTAAAAACAGCTAAAGTTTACCGGAAAGTCTCCGATAATGTCTGCGAAGGCGGCAGAATCAAGGGGCTGAAAGGAGGGGGGGAAACCTGACCCGGCTGCGCCGAAACCAAAAATCGACTCAACAACAGAACCACCCAACTTGGCAAGAATGCCAAAATAACAAAACCAGAAAAGGAGAACACAGACAATGGCAATGCAACCCATCACCCTAACCTCAGGCATGCGGGCCAACCTGGTCAGCCTTCAGAACACCAACAGCATGTTGGAGACCACCCAGAAGCGACTGGCCTCCGGCAAGAAGGTCAACAGCGCCCTGGACGACCCCGTGGCGTATTTCACCGCGGTAAACCACGAACAACGCTCCAGCGACTTGGCCGCTCGTAAGGACGAGATGTCCGAGGCGGTCCAGACAATCAAGGCGGGGGACGCCGGCATCTCATCGATCAACACCCTGATCGCAGCGGCCAAGTCCTTGGCGACGTCTGCTCTTTCCGCCGATTCGACGACCGCTGAAACGCTGATGGACCAGTTCAACACCGTCCGGACCCAGATCGACGAAATGGCTGCCGATTCTGGTTACAAAGGCGTCAATCTGCTCGGCGGCGAATCCGTCTCTCTCACCGTCAAATTCGACGAACTGGGGGATTCGAAACTCGGAATCTCGGGTTTCGATGCCAGCACAAGCGGTCTTAGCATCACTGAAGGATCGGGCTGGGTGTCCGGGACCGACGTTGTGGCCAGCACGATCGATGCCGCAATCGTTGAGCTCGATGATGCGAAAAACACCCTGCGGACCCAATCGAGCAAACTGGCCAACAATCTGAGCATCATCACCGCCCGGCAGGAGTTCACCCAGGGGATGATCAACGTCCTCAAGGATGGCGCTGCCTCACTGACCAACGCCGACATGAACGAGGAGGGCGCCAACATGCTCATGCTCCAGACACGCCAGTCTCTGGGCACGACATCGTTGAGCCTCGCTTCGCAGGCAGCCCAGGCAGTCCTGAGATTGTTCTAATCGGAGTCATCTTAACGGGAGGGGAATCTTTCCCCTCCCGCTTTTCAACTTCAACAAGCTTACGGATCAACCCATAACACCATGGCCTTGAAAATCACTCTGAAGTCCGGCGAGCGCATGATTATCGGAGGAGCCGTTCTGACCAACGGCGGCCCTTCCAGCTGTGATCTGGTGATAGAAAACAAAACCCCTATTCTCCGACAGAAAGACATCTTGACCGAAGAAAAAGCGACCTCGCCCTGCCGCCGGATCTACTACGCGATTCAGTTGATGTACATCGATGAAAATAATTTGGCCGCATACCACGAGACCTATTGGGATCTCGTGAAGGATTTGGTCCGTGCGGCTCCGGGTACCGTCGGCTTGGTCGACTCGATCAACGAACACATCCTGCAACGGCGTTATTATCCGGCATTAAAGCTGACGAAGAAACTGATCGAATACGAACAGGAGATTATCAGACGTGTATCAAGCGGCATTGAAAGCATATGACAGCGTCAACAAGTCCACGATGAGCGGACGGGATGTCGAGGCCGAAGTCCTCACCAAAGCTGCGCTTAAGCTGAAGGATTGCCAGGACCATTGGGCCGAAAAAGACCAGGATTCCCGACTCAAAACCGCACTCAACTACAACCAACGGATCTGGACTATTTTTCAGGCTGAGTTGGAGAAAGCCGAGAACCAACTGCCCGATGCCTTGAAGGTTGACTTGCTCCGTCTGAGCGTCTTCATCGACCGGCGCACGATGGAGATGATTGCCTACCCCGCTCCTGAAAAACTTACCATCCTCATTAATATCAATCACAACATTGCTGCCGGATTGCGCAGCAGACCGAAAGCGGCCGTGGTTGGAAAGGCCCTGGTGTGACGGCGAATTGAGATGGGCAGATCCGGTGGCGACCCGGAACCGCCTCCCCCTCCTACCCCAACGGTTCAGGTGATCCCGCGCTGCAGCCTTTGAGCAGTTTCTCCATGATGGGATTCGAAAAACCGAAGAACGCAGCGGCCTCAAGAGTTCGGCGGGCGTAGTCTCTGCGCGAGGCTTTCAAAAACTGCCGGGCGATATCGAGAAATGACTCGCCGATATAGTCTCCGATGGGCAGAACCCTGATTTGTTTGAAGAGGTTTTCCGCCGGCGCTCTCTCCTGCTTGCAGACATAGGCCACGCACAGCAAAAATTGAGCTGCCGTGTAGTCGGGGTGCTCATTCACACTCTTTTCCAATATCTTCCGCGCGTCCTCTGCCTGGCCCAGCATCAGCATCGCAAATGCCAGGTTGAACCTTGCTTCTTTCAGCTTGGGATCCAGCTCCAGTGCTTTTCGGGCATTGGAAGCCGCTTCCGAAAAACGGCCCATGTTCGCGCAAACGGCCCCGATGTTCAGGCACGCTTCGGCCGAACGCGGATGTCGTTGAAGGAAACGTCTCCAGAGATCGAGAGACTCCGCACTCCTTCCGACCCGTGCCGATTGAATGGCCGCTTCCTTCAGGGCGGTGGCGTCCCTTAAATGCTTTAGCTTTTTTTTCCCGAGCGTTCGATAAGCGCTTGTTTTCTGCAGCGCACGGGCATTGTTCAACACCCCGTAATGGTGAATGGCGACCGCACATTCGCGGATGGGTATTTTCAAATCGTTCAAGCGGGGCTCGACCAGTTCGTGAACCGGGTAATCAAAATGAATGCGACGGTCGTTTGAAAACAAGCGCACTTTATCACTCGGATACCAGCCCTGCCCGGCTTCGTTCGGGTATTCGCCCCTATTCGGCCGGAATCCGACGGTATTGGCCAGATTCGAATAGTTGCGGGTCTGCATGCGGAAAGCGGCGGGTCGGCATTCTTTCAGCAAGCGCCTGAATTCCTCATAGTCTTTGCTCGACAGGGCCTCATCCGCATCGAGCACCAGAATCCAATCCCCGGACGCCTTGGAAAGCGAAAAATTCCGGGCTTTTGAAAAGTCATCCACCCATGCGAAATCGAAAAGCTTTGCGCCGAAGACGAGGGCCATATCTTTGGTTTCATCGCTGGAACCGGTGTCGACGACGATGATTTCGTCCACAACCGGTTTGGCGCTGGCCAAGCAGCGGGCGATATGGCTGCTCTCATCTTTGGTGATGATACACAGGGACACACTGCCGCTCGACGTCGTCGTCAACGGGGCGTCCATGGGCCCGAGTTTCTCTCTAATTTTAAGCGCGGCGCCGACAATGCCCGGGTCGGCCCCGAAATCGAGGATGGCCGACTCGACGGCTGCCATGGCTTCCGCGTGCTTATTTTGGCGCAGAAGGAGATCGATCAACAGATATCGAAGGCGCCGGTCCATCCTTCGGCAGGATACCGCTTCCCGGAAAGCGGTTTCCGCTTCAGCGAGCCTCTGAGATGCGAGCGCGCTTTCATGAAACGCCGTTACGACCGCACGCGACGCCGGTGTGCATGCAAAGGCCTTAGCAGCCAAACGAAAACACGCCTCGGCGTCACCCTGCCGCCTTCGCAGGCCGGCATAATCATGCCAGGCGATCCCACATCCCGGATTACATTCGACCGCCTCCGTGAGCAGTCTTTCGACCTCGTTGCTGTCTCCGTGAAAAGTGGCAGTCCGTGCTTTCAGAACGAGGGCTAATGCATCCCTGCCCTTCTCAGCCAGAAGCCGATCCGCGATCCTGGCGGCGGCATCAAGGTTCCCCAAGGCATGATGACACACCCCATATAAATAGGCAGTTCGCGAATCGGCCTCAACTGCGGGTATCCGTTTCAGAAATTCCAGGGCTCGTTCATGCCGTTCCGAGTCAATCAGGAGTTCGGCCACACGGATATTGGCTGCATCAGGATTGGGCGCACACGCGATGAAATCCGCCAATGTTCTGATCGCGTCATCGCAACGGCCTTGAAAATAGAGCGTATCGGCGCGCTGAATGACGGACTCTGCCGTTTCGGTCATCATACTTGTCAAACCCCTGCCCGATTCTCGACCGGCTCCCTGGATTTTTGCGTCGAGTGGGCAGGAGAAAGGGCTGGTGGTTCGCAGAGAGGAAGGTCGCCATCGATCCTCGACCGGCATTCCGCCAGCAAATGACTCAAGCGGCCGTTGCCGATCCCCTTTTCGATGGCCGCCGTTAAAAGGAGGGCCGCCGCTTCATGTTTAGACTCCGAAAGGAATGCCCGCGCTTGTTCTTCGCAAGCGCCCGCGCAGTCAAACCCTCTTGAATTCAGCTTTTCGAGACAGCGAAGGCCATCTGCTTTCCGGCCGGACACGATATATGCAGCGGCCAGTCGCCCCATGGCAGGCGGGTAGTCTGCATGCCGCTCCAATAGATGCTCAAGGGTAGAGATCGCGGTGCGGATGTCGCCTGCAAACATTGAGGCCGCCGAATAGTTTAAAGCCGCCTCCCGCAATTCCGGATCGATCGCCATGGCTTTTTTCGAAGATTCTACCGCTTTGGCGTGCTGCCTCATCATCAAAAATGCAAAACCCAGATTCATGTGCGCCACGGCGTCATTGGACTGGCGCTCGATCACTTTCTGCCAGACGCCGACCGCCTCTTCATACTCTCCTATTTCAGATGCCTGGATGGCCAGTTCTTTGAGCGCACTGCAGTCCCCCTGGGTCTGTTCGATTTTGGCAATCCCCAGCCGGTAGTATTCTTTTCCCTTTGCCATCAGCTTGCCCTGGTTCAATCGTCCGTAATGATGCACCGGGACGTCACAGGTCCGGATCGGAATTCCCAACTTGGCCAGTGTCGGCTCAACCAGTTCATGCACCGGATTCACAAAGCGGATGCGCTGGTCATTGATAAAAAGCCGGACCTTGGGGCTCGGCACCCAACCCGCTCCGGCTTCTTCTTCGATATACCGGCCCTCGTTGGCGACCCACCCTCTAGCACCCGGATTGTTCGTGTAGTTTCGAGTAATCAGAATGTAAGCATGGTGCTTTGCCGGACGCTTCCTGGTAATTTTCTGCAGCAGGCCGTGATCCAGCGTTGAGATAACTTCATCGGCATCCAGAACGAAGATCCAATCGCCGGAGGCTTGCGACAACGAATAATTCCTGGCTTCGGAGAAATCGTTCGTCCAGGGATATTCGAAAACCCTTGCCCCCAAAGCCGCGGCAATGTCCTTGGATCGATCGCTGGAGCCGGTATCCACCACGATCATCTCGTCGACGACCGGCTTGACGCTCATCAGGCATTTGGCCAGATGGGGCTCCTCGTTCTTGACAATCATGCATAAGGAAAGCGTGGCCCTTTTGCATTTCGACTTGTCGACCTGCAATGCACCGATTCGTTTTCGAACTTCGAGGCCGGCGGATAGAATGCCGTCATCGATTCCATACTGAAGCATGGCCTTTTCGATTTCCGCCATGGCCGGATCAACCTTTTCTTGTTCCAGCAGCAACGCGATCATCAAAAAGGCTAAACGCTTATGATTCGGATACAGAGCCTTCGCCTCGTGCAGCACTGCCTCGGCCTTTTCGAATGACTTCGTTTCAACGACCGCCGTATGATACGCCGTCGCCACATCGTCAATGGTTGGCGATAAAATGAAGCCCCGCTCGAATGCATCGAGCGCTTCTTTTTGTTCACCTGCCTCCCACTTCAAAGAACCCAGATTCGTGTAGGACTCTCCGAAACATGGGTCGGATTCGATCGCGCGCCTGAACCAGGCTTCTGCGGCGGCCTTATCGTTCCTTTTAAATGCCAGCACCCCCTTTACATTAAGGGCGAGTGCCGACGCAGGCAGGTTCGCCAGCGCTTGGTCTGCATAGTCTTCGGCGGACCGGTCGTTTCCGAGGGCTTCGTGGCAGTATCCCATCAAAGCATACTGTCTGGAATCGAAGTTGTTCTCCGGCAGCGACGCCAGAATTCCAAGCGCATCGTCGAAACGCTTCTTTTCGATCAGCATTTGCGCCAACTGGATGTAAAGCTGCCGTTCACCGGGCGCTTGCTGGATGGCATCCAAAATCGATGCCGTTGCTTTTTCCAAATCGTCTTTCCGAAAATATTCCTCAGCCTGAAAAATACCTTTTTGGATGATGAGCCTTTTCCCGAAGCGCTTGAGGATATCCGGTTGCCGCCATTTATCTTGAAAAACCTTCCGATTCCGACTCAAAGACGAACCGTAGCTCATTTTGTTGCCGACAAAGGTACGGCTGCCGTAGTGGTGGATGAAAACATCGCCAGCGATCAGATTTCGATATCCGCCAAGACAGGCTCGCAGGCAGAGGTCGTCATCTTCATAGTTACCCGACCCGAAACTCTCGTCCAAGCGGCCGATTTCGTCTATAAGGCGCCGCTTGAAAAGCATGCAGAAACCGACGACGCGCCTGTTCGAAATCCGGCGATATCGGTTTTTGGTGCGGAAGACGCTGGCATATCCGTGTAGGTCCGCCACCGATGAATAATCGACGTGTGGCACTTTCTGGGGACCGCTGATATTGTTGGTCATGGGGCCGACGATGCCGATATCGGCGGCACTATGCAGGCACTCCATCAGACCGGAGAGCCAGTCTTTGGTAACCACGACATCGTTGTTGATCAGGACAACGTGATCCCCGGTGGATGCCTCGATACCCTGGTTGCAGCCCTTGGAGAAACCGAGATTGCTATCGTTTTCGATCAGTCTGTAGTTTGAATGCTGCTCGACGAGCCGTTTCAGCCATTTAACGGTACCGTCGTTTGAACCGTTGTCGATAAAGATAATTTCATGCGGCTCGGGGGTATATTGTTGAATGCTCTGAATGCACTCCTTTGTGTATTGGAGCTGGTTAAAGGTCAGAATAACAATCGAGGTAAGGTCTTTTGTTATGCTCTTGTTTGGGCCGGCCTGAAAACCGGATCTAAAAGGAGTGCCCTTTAACGGTGGAATTAGTGCAACCCGATTTATCATCCCCGCAATCATCAGGTCGACTTTCTCCGGCGAACAGGAGTCATAAACGAGTTGTCGCGCAGCGGACGCGATGGACCGCCAAGCTTCGTCGTTCGTGCACAGCGCGATAATATGGTCCGCGAATTCTTGGGGGGACTCCGCAATCAGTGCGTCTCGACCGGAAACCAACCCCATACCCTCAGCCCCGATGGAGGTGGTGACAACGGGCAACCCGTGTGCCATGGCCTCACCGATCTTTCCCTTCATTCCGGCTCCATAGCGAAGCGGCGCAATCGATACACGGGCTGTTTTCAGGTAAGGCGCGGTCGAAGGCACATACCCGGTTACCAAAATGCTTCTGCTCGCTAGCGCACGAACCTCTTTGGGGGGATTGTTTCCGACAATGGTAAGAGTCAGTTCGGGCAGCGTGCGCCGTACGATCGGAAAAACCTCAGCGACGAAATACAGCATGGCATCGGTGTTGGGGGTATGATTGAAATTGCCGATAAAAAGGAGCCCCTTTCGGCCGTTGAGACCGATCGACGACCCGCCGACGGGATGTATGTTCGGAATGACGAAATGCGGCTTGCTCGGGAGAGACGCCCGGATATGGTCCCAATCCCGCTCTGTCACGGTTATTACGCCGTCCGCCTCCGCGTAGATGGCCAACTCGCGCTCCTTTGTCGCGTCGGCACGCTTCAGGGCTGCCGAGTCTCCGTTGATTTCAGCTTGCCGCATTTCTCTGACAAAGTGGATGTCCACCGTATCGATTAGAATCCGTGTCTCCGGGGAAGCGCTGCGGATCATGGGCAGGTATTGCTCGGCGATGTCGTAAAATGAGAGGATGGCCAATTGATAGCACCGCGTTCTCAGGATCTGGTTGAAATCGAATGGACGGGCATGGACGGCATAGCCCATCTGCCTGAGCATATCGCCGTCGGTTGCATAGACTTCAACTCCCATTTTTCGCAAAACGGCGGAATAAGACTCCTGCTCCTGGCCGTTCCGGGCAATGAACGTGATATGGTAGCCCTGCTTGCGCAAGAGCGAGACGATGGTGAACAGCCGCAGAGACCCTGAAGCTCGATCGAACATAGGTAGAAACGGGTCGATGATCAGGATGTTTCCGGAGACACCTCGCTCGCTAGCCGGAATCACATTCTTGGAGTCGGCAGGGTGCTGGCTGTGCAGTGCAATTTCCCACTTTGCTTGGAATTTTTCCCGGTTGATGACCTGGAACTTTTTCATCCCCTGTTTCAGATCGTTGCCGCTTGATACTCCCTCATGATGCACAACGACGGAAAAGGGACAGTATATGACTTTGTACCCGAGGGACCGGGCTCCGAAGCAAAGATCGGTATCCTCATAATAGCCTGGGGAATAGCGCTCATCAAAGTAGTTCAATTTCTTAAGTAGGTCATGCCGAATCAGGAGTGATGCACCAGACACATAATCAACTTCTCGCACATAATTGAAGGAAGGATCGTCGGGGTCCCCAAATCTGCCATAGTTCCAACCGCTGCCATCGCTAAAAACGATCCCCCCAGCCTCCTGAAGTCTCCGGTCTGGATAGACCAGTTTTGAGCCGACAATCCCGATGGAATCGTCGGATTCAGCAAGTCCAACCATGTTTTCAAGCCAGCCTGGCTCAGGTTCGGCATCGTTGTTCAAAAAGCATATGTATTTTCCCTTGGCGATCCTTGCACCTTGATTGCATGCCTTTGTGAATCCGACATTTTCAATATTGGTACGCACGGTGACAGCCTTCTCCAACGACGCGAGATAATCTCGCGTTCCGTCGCTCGATGCGTTGTCCACGACTATGATCTCGTACATGCCAGCCGGGGTATTTCTCTCGATTGCTTTTAGACAGTTACGTGTGTAAGAGAGCTTATTGAAAACAGGAATAATTATAGAAACAATGTCATTCTTTGACTGAGAATGCATTTCGCCACCGTCGCGGACGGGTAGACTATTTGGCAGTTCCTTTTTTTTCGCTATAAATATCATCTGGTTATTGCCAAGGTAGCCAAGATGCCTTGACCAGTAAAAGTATGCTGCCGAGTCGTCAAACCCCGCGCGTTTTAGCTGCTCGATCATATCCCATCCGAAAACCTGATAACACAGGCAGCCTTTAAACCGGTTTAGGGGATCGCCATGGTATTCCGGCGGCGAGAGATGCTCGACAGTGCCATCGGAGTTATGGCGTGCCCGGATCACGGTTTGTCGGCTATTGCTGTTGAAGGGCGCCGTGAAAAGCATTACGCCGCCAGGCTTCAACACGCGTTGGCATTCATTGAACGCCTTTTGATAGTCTGGAATGTGCTCGAACACGTCATTGGTCATAACGCAGTCAAAGGATCCGTCGGGAAAAGTGAGAGCGGTGAGGTCTTCATTCCTTATTCCATCAGGACGTTTTGATCCTAGTGGTATCGCTCTACCGAGAAATTCACTGCCGACCGTATGGGGATAACGTTTAGAGAGCCATTGATAAACCGGCGTCGTCTGTTCTGCGATGAAGATTTTTGATTCTGCTGAAGGGCTAAGTATTTTCTCAATAATATGGATAACCGCGCGGCAGCGATTGATTAAACCGCAGCCAGGACATCCGAGCCTTTCGCGCCAGTTCGGTATTCTTCTGCCATTTTCTTTTACGCTAGCAGCGAAATAGTCTACATGGAATTCGACTTCTCTTTTGCAGATCGCACAGGTTCCAGGAACGGTAAAAAACTCCTTCTCACCGATGACATTCTGTTCCTCTTGCATGCGTTGCTTAAATACCTCACGCATGGCATCCGTGTACTGGGCATAGTCATCAAAAGATTCTATTCGTTTGATTTCAAAAGTATTTAAAGTAGTTGCAACACTATCTGCGTGCACAGATCCGGGGACGGTGGCATTTTCATCTTTCAACTGAATCCGATGATGGTCAGGCCGAGTCCGATCTGAACCATCTGGGTTTACGGCATCATCAATAGATAAGAGGCTTTTCAAAATTCCTGCAGCTTCAGCGTCGGATGGGTCCCTTTCTTGAATTTTCAAAAAAATTTCTAATGCATCTTCGTAGCGTTCTAATTGAATACAGATTGAACCAATTGCTTTCAGCGCTTCTGTATCTCTCGGGTGTTCTTGGAGGACTAGGGTATATAGCTTTAGCGCCTCCTCAGTCTGTTTCAATTCGATCAGGTAAAAATCAGCCAGGTTTTTGAGGACTGTAGGATTTTTTCGGTCGATCGAGATGGCTTTCTCATAATGTGCAAGCGCTTTTTCAACCTCGCCTTTTCGATAGTGCAGAAACCCTAGGTCGTTATGTGCGATCGCGTGATCCGGAAAGGCGCTGAGGAGCTTCTCAAGCGTGTATATGGCCTGATCGCTTCTGCCCCTTTGAGCGAGCACTCGAGCATCCTCCAGCAGAAGGTCAGGGCTCGATACAATCGATTTTTCCTTGATTTTAGCCGCCAGTTCATCAAACATTTTTCCGGCAAACTCATGCGCGGGGTTCCGCACCAGAACCTTAAGAAAAGCCTGGAGCGCCTTCTCAAATCGGCGCTGAATCGTTGAAAGATTCCCAAGCATGAGAAGTGCTTCTTCATCTTCCGGGCTCAGGGATACGATTTTCTCGTAGAGAGCTTCTGCATCTTCGTTCCTTTTCAGTTCGACGAAATAGAAGTCTGCCAGGCATCTCAGGCAACTGGCATTCAAAGGCTCCAGAGCGCAGGCCTTCTCGTAGGCCGCCAGGGCGTTCCGCGTGTCGCCGGCCTGCTTGAAAAGCGCGCCCAAATCCAGATAGGCGGGGGCATAATCCGGATGAAATACGACAAGTTCCATCAGGCGGTCCAAAGTGTTCTGTAGCTTGCCCTCCGGCAAAATTTCGGACCTGATACGCTCGTGAAATACGATGGCTTCTTTCCGCAAATTTTGCTTTGCGGTTTCGATTGAGTTTCGCGTGGCTTCGAGATAACCATGGCCGAATTTTTCGTCCGGCTCTAGATGGTTGCCTTCTCCCCATTCATTCCAAGCGTTGATGAATACGAGCCGTTCTTCTGCTTTCGTAGCACCCAACTTGCTGCAGGCGCCGGTAAGCCACCTTTCGTAGTGGGCCGGTGAATTTTCCGTAAAGAACAAAGAATGGCTGTTCCGTCTTGGCGTGTTATCCCATGAAGGCGTAACGCATTGAAACCGCTGGTAGCCGGAAAGCGGTTTGGCGAGCATTCGGTCAACGACCTTTTCATAGTGATACGCTCTCAGGTTCGGGACCCGTCTATCGCGCAGATCCTCGGATAAAAGCGTCCAGTCCGGTTGAAATTCGACCGCTGCATCAAAGCCGATCGCAGCCGGATCGGTGTGTTCGTCGCGAAAGCTTTCAACCCGGCAAAGGTAGAGCTCGCCGACCCCTAGCCGTTTCGCTTCCTCTCGCCATAGGACGGTTGTTCGCATCGGGTTGGGCAAGAGATTGGCTCGGTAAACAAGGAAAAGGGGCTTGTCATGAATACGGATGTAGCGCGGGTCCCGGAAAATCCTTGAAAGGTACCGAATATGCTGGAGGTCATCGTCTTCGCTGTAATTCTGGGCAATCAGGATATGCTGATCCCCTCCGTCCCATGTGCGTGTCCAGTTTTCGTTCGCCCAGCAAAGGCAAAACGGAAAATCAGGATTTTCCGATCTCAACATCTCTTGAAGCGGCCGCTCCAAAATTAACTTGCCTCCGAACCAATAGTGATAGTAGCAAAACCCGAAAATTCCATAAGCCTTGGCAAGATCAGCCTGAGCCTTCCGCACTTCGGCTACACGCAGATCGTAAAACCCAAGATCCGCAGGACGATGCGGCTGGTAGTGGCCTTCGAATAACGGTTCGGCCTTGGTTACATTAGTCCACTCCGTGAAGCCTTTGCCCCACCAAGTATCGTTCTCCGGGATCGGATGATATTGCGGCAGATAAAATGCTATAGCCTTGATCCCGGCTCCGCCCATATTGTTGCTTCCGGTTTTGTGGCAGGTAATTTGGTTTGCGTTCGGCAGGCTTCGTGGGTATACGCAACAGTTTTCCGGTGTGAACGTTTGGTAGAATTTTGAAATCGAGTCAGTCTCTTTGAAATGCTTCATGACTTCCAGAAACGCTGCAAACCATTTCCCGTTGTTGAAGACGTTTTCCTTTTTGGTATCGTATTTGGTCAACAACCAGCACAAGATTTTCTCTTTGGTCTCCGTATTGGCGCGTGCAATCAGCCGGCACAACGGGTTTCGCATACCGAAGCTATCATCCACGTATGGGAGTTCGTGTCGAATCGAGACCATTTCATTTTTAAAGAAAAGAACTTGGTTGGCAACGCTGCTGAAATCCCCGATGACCGCATCGACATGCGGAATGATGCATTGGGAACCGATCTCTTGCAGATCCATTGAGAGGTTTCCAAATTTTGCTTTCAAAAATGCAGTTTCTGAATCGCTCAGCGCTTTTTCTAATGGGTGCTGGGTGATCACATAGCACGTGCGGTCATCCGCTCTGCGCTCAAAGAACCATTCGAGCGCAGCAAATACCGGCGTCTCTCCGTCCGTGACATACCTTCCGGATATCGGTAGCAGGACGACCCGTTTGAAGTTGCGTCTTATGGCGTGAATCGATTCTTTCGCCCTTTGGTTTGCTGCCAGTTTCTTAACCCCTGGGCCACATATCTGGTTTACTATGTTTCTCTCGTTGTCGTTCACCTCAAAGTTCGATAGAAGTTCATCGGCGTACCGCGCCAGAACCCTGCCTTTCCCTTTGCCGACCGGGTCCAGCGAATAGAGGGTTGGAAATGGATCTCGATGAATCCAGGAGACTTCGATGTTTATGAATAGTGCGTCGGGAAACGTGCGTCTCAACCACGGAGCCTCGCTCAGCAATATAACAGCATCCGGAGACAGCCCTTCCGTTCGTCTACGGATTAAATCGACAAGCTCGATCTCATTGCTGTGCGAAAGATCCTTTTCATATTTCAAAGAAAGATTTCCCTTTTCGGACCAATTCGATCTTAGATCCGAGTGGCTCAACATAACGGATTTTCTGAAGTTTTCGTGGCCTTCATAAAATCTCATGCTTTCAAACGCGATGATGGCGGACCGATAGTTCGTCAGCGCCGTCGCCAATTGCTGATCGATACACGCAAACCATTTATGCCAGGTTTTCATTAAGAACGGTGAATGCAACTCGGCCATCGGCTCCAGCCAAAATAGAATGTCCATTTCTCAGATCTCTTTCCCTTCTTGTTGATCAACCGAAAGGCGTTCTCAATACAACGTCGCGATGGATAAATATTCTACAAAATCGCTTCGACCCGGTCGTTTAAAAAAGCCCACGCCAGGGGATTGGACGCGACATAACTGACTAGCATTTTCTCTGGATCTACACATGTATACCTTAGAGAAGCTCCCGCAAGCCTCACCAGAAGAAGGCCGGCGGCAATATCCCAAAACTTGTTCGCTTTCCCCCAGCATCCGCCCAGACGGCCTTCGGCCAGGAAGGCCAGATTCATTGCCGCCGACCCCGTACGTAGGCAGCCACGGGAGGAATCGTTGATGTCGGCCATTATCCCGAACTCATCCTTTCTCCTCTCCGGGTCATGATTTTTTCCCGAGAAGGCGACGGCAAAAAGGCTTTCGGAGCCGGAACGGTTTTTGACTTTAATCGGACTCTGGTTTCTGAAAACGCCGATCCCCTCCGCTCCGTAATAAAGATCGCTGGCCATCGGATTATAGACAGCCCCCAGCACCGGTTGCCGATCTTCGATGTAGGCGATTGAAACGCAGAAAAACGGTATGTGATTGACAAAGTTTACGGTCCCGTCGAGCGCATCAACCAACCAGAATCCGTTGTCCTCGGATCCGGAAACGCTCCCTCGCTCCTCGGTGATGATCGACTCATCGCTCCGTGCTCCACGGAGGATGTCTATGACGCAAGACTCCGCCATACGATCGATTTCAGTGACGATATCCCGAAGGGATTCCTTACAGGTCGCATCCACCTTTTCATGGTAGTGCCGGATCAAAATGTCACCCGCTGCAACCGCCGCACGGATAGCCGTTTCTAATCGCCTTTCCCTATTCATTTTTAAGCTCTTTCAAAATTTCCAGGGTTTTATTCCATTCAGCATGGAGCAGGGCAAACAGAGCTTCGTGAGGATTCAACCGGATGATAATCCTTAAAAAATCGTAAGGCCTGAGGGCGTTGATCAAATACGTGATGTTGTGATCGGGATCGCTGCTGTCTTGGTAGCAGAACGCCGCCATGATCCCCAGCAGGAGGTTTGAGGGAATGATGCCGGCTCCCAAGCATTGTTGAGCGGCTCCGATCAGCCGATCATTCTGGGCCAGTTTGCGAAACGGCTCCCGCGCGACTCGATGGATCGGATCGAACAACAGATCATTCCGGAACCGTTGGATCTCCTTGCGGCCGTACCACCTCACGAACACCTCGTCGAGACGATACCGCTTCATTAGCATCTGTTCCATTTCCGCCATGGCCCCGCTGACGATTTCGCCGACATTCTTCTTTTTCAAGGCTTCATGAAGATAGCGCACCCCGATCAATGCGCCGAGATAAGCCGCAATACAATGGGGAGTATTGTGGATATAAAGCTTAGCCAGCCACTGGGTGTTCAATTCTCGGGTGTCGACAAACCGTCCGTTTGCCGCAATTCCTTCGACTTTCTTGTCGATGAAGCATACACCGTCCTCGGTGACGACGCTCAAATCGTCTTCAGCGAGCAGCGCGGGCGGAGCAGAGTTTGAAGTGATCACGTCCGGGATCGCAAACACGAAGTTGTCGTTTCCAGTGGCCGCGTTCATAAGAGACGGAATCGAAGCGTCATTCTCGCAGCAGATGATTGGTGCACGCACCGGCCTCAATCGTTCGGCGAGCGGGAGCATGTTCCGAGGGCCGACAGCGGTGACGACCAGATCGGCTTTCCCGAGCACTTCCGCTTCCTGGCCGGATTCAAAACACTCTGCGATGCCGACGATTTTGGAAAGATACCGGCCGCCGTCCGTTTTATGAGTGGTGAACTGCCTGTGTTCCCTCAATCGGGTCGCGAGCCGAACATTGTTCTCCACATAGAAGTAGTCGTATACTTCCGGATCGAACACCCAAGGCAGGTATCCTCTTCCGATCGCGCCGGCTCCGTACACCACTAATTTTTTTTTGGCATTCTTTTTCATACCGTCCGTATCCGGATAAGGCTTTTTATAGTGTCCATCGCTTGACGCGCTTCGAGTTCATCCCGACCAGTTGCGATGATAAAGCAAACACGTTTCGTGCAATCCGTGTAAGAATCCACGACATCGCCTTCCCGGTAGCGGAAAAACACCGCTTCGAATCCGGGGACGCGCTTCGCATCATCGATTCCGGAGATGGATTCGATTCTCCCCGGAGCCGGCCAGAGCGACTCGCTGAGACCGACCCGGTGCTTGACATCGGTCAGAAGCGAATCGTCGAAAGGCTGGCCCAGCGCCGTCTGGATGCCTGCTTGGAGCACATTTTTGCCAGTTGCGGCTGGCACCAGGTATTGGCAGTCAAACCCGCCCGAAAGGCGCACGGTCATTTCGATGATTCGTGGGCCGGCGCTCGTGAGAATCATGTCGTACTTGGCGGCACCGATCGTGACTCCCAAATCGCGAGCGACCTTCTCCGCCAGCGCAAACATTTCCTTCTGGATCGGTTCCGGCAAGGCGGAAGGATGCCTTAACCCGGTTTCGATCGCATACCCCTGGCGTTTGTCGAACACCCGGTCCGTAATAAAGCAGGGATGGAACCGGCCCTCGCAGTCAAAGATCGTTTCGACCGTCTGCTCCGGACCTTCCCAATACTCTTCGATAAGAGCTTGTTTGGAACGAGAAACGGCCATGGCCGCAAGCGCGGCCGAGTGAATGCCTGGCAGATCTCTCACATGCAATATTCGGGTCCCCCGACTTCCGCTGCTGTCCGTGTTCTTTACGATCAGCGGGAGTCCGACGCGCGCGACGACGTCCTCTAAATTCGACAATTGTGCTTTTCCGATCACTTCGAATTTCGGCACCGGATAACCCAGGCGACGGAGCGCTCTTCGAAATTGATCCTTGTTGTTAACTAAATGGGCAATGGACCGTTTAACCGACGGAAGACCCAGATCTTCCGCCACCGCCGCCATTGTCTCCGGAGCATCAATGCCTGCAGCCAGCACGCCGGAAATTTTGCCCCCTTGCGCACTGAATGCGTTGGCGCCTGCCACATGGCCGATGACGTCGAAAATATCGTTTTGAAAAAAAACGTCGGCCAGCTCCCGACAGACGCAGGTTTCATCACGGTCGGATACGATGACTTGGTATCCGGCTTTACGGACTTCAGCGATCAATGGAACCTGCAGCATTCCTCCGCCGATGACCCAAAAATATCCTTCATGTTTCACATGAGGCTCCATGCAATTGGCCAATTTTGAGAGCTTCACTTCGCGATTACAACGCTTCCAGATATGTCGTGCAGCGGGAAATATGAAACGTTTTCCTCACCGCAAAACTCTCGCACAGCTTTCTTAACTCCCTGAAATCTAATACTGTTATAATCATGAACAAAAATGTAACCGCCTTTCATCATTCTCGGAAAGAAATATTTAAGGCCTTCGATGGTCGGCTGGTAAAGATCAACGTCGAGGCTGACAAAAGCGAAACAATCATTCACATCGGCTGCCGATTCAGGGAAGAAGCCTTTCCGCACTATGCACTTATCCGCAAATGGCATTCGTTCAAGAATAGAGTCGATATCGCTGTAATAAAAATCTCCTTTTTGAGACGAAGACAATCCGTTACGCTCGTCAATCTCGATGTCGGCCGCGTTGAATCCCTCGAACGTGTCGAAAAGATACAACATCCGATCGGGGAACAACTCATTGATTCGAACCGCGAAGTCTCCTCTGTAAACGCCTAGCTCAGCCACGTTCCCTTTTACGCCTGCATCATAGATTTCATGGGCCGCCATTTTCAGTGAAGCGGCACGCGCATCGTTCAAATCTTGGTTGAAAAAATCCTTGATCTTTGATTCAGGAACATTGAACTCGTGTACGAGTTGATTTCTAACGGCATCACCATGCACATTGGATACAATGATTAAATCGTACTCGTACTCGCAAATCTTTGTGGGTGGGATAACCGATTTGCCGCAAACGGTCTTTCCATGTTTCTGAGAGTCATTGTCCACAAAAGATACGATCCTGTAATTTCTGTCGATGATCTGGAAGACCCTTTCGCCCGCATCCCCTGCTCCGAATAGCAAGACATTCATGTTCATCACTCGCCTCTTGATTCTGCAGCCAACGAGGATTGCAATCGATCCCCAAAATGGCCTCGATACGTCCAGACATCGTCATATACAACGAGCCGATCATTTTCTTTATCGACGACCAAATAGTTGCCGGAATGCATGCGGATGACCTTTGCGGGATTGCGAAATTGATCTGTCCCATTACCCCGAGTGCCAAATTTTTTTATCAGTCGCCCGTCGAATGAAAGAATGTAGATGAAGTTAGGTCCTCGGACGCAGGCCATGATCCGGTTTTCATGCACGGTTACGCCTCGAAGCACGTTTATCTCAGGGTAACGGTTCTTCAGGTCTAAAATCCACCTTGGGGTCCCGTTCGGATTTAAACAGTAAACGATACATCGGTCGAAATCTGCTGTGTATATCGCCCCGTCTGGCGTCGTGCAGACGCTGCGAATTTGAACCGCTGGATTTCCCGACAGCTTGGCCATATCGATCGTTTTCTGATGATCTCCGACGCGATTGAACTGCTGGAGGGCGCGGTTACCGGAATCGGCGATAATAAGCCCGCCGAGAGAATTCACAGCGATATCGTGCGGATGTTGGAGGCACATCCCTCTTGCCGCTGAACGAATGGTTCGTATCCGCTCACCCGATGGCTTCAGGAGGGATAACTGATGGCACCCCCGCTCGACGACCCAATGCATCGGAGGAGAGTCTATCGTCAGAGCAACCGCTGCCGGACGGCTCACTTCCCTGACCGTATTCAGGACGCGGCCATTTGAGGTGAAGATTTGAAGGCAGTCGTTATCCCGATCCGCCACACAGATTCGATTGTGTTGATCGACGGCCGCACCACAAGGCCTGCGCAACACTCCGGGAATAAAGCGTGGCGTCACGAGCGCTTCAATAGCGGCGCGCTCCGGACGGTAGCGCAAAATGCGATCGTTATTCCGGTCGCAGATGTATAGCGCCATATGATGAACGGATAGGGTGCTTGCCAAATCGAACTTCCCTATCGCCGAACCTTTTCCGCCGAACTGGAACAAGAATTCAAACTCCGGAGTATAAACTTGAATCAGGTAATTATTGCTGTCATTTACGTAAAATCGGTTGTCGATGAATTTGATATCCGTTGGCTTTCGGACCGATCCTTCGCCTCGGCCGAAGCCTAGAAATGATTGGACTTTTCCGGTTTTCAGATCGAATGCGCAGATGCGGTCATTATCGCGATCGGCTACAATCAGGCGATCGCCGACCACACAAATCCCCCTGGGAGAGCGGAGCCTGCCGGTGGCAGAGCCTGGTCCGCCCAGCGCGCGTTTCACCACCCCGTCCCGCAGGTCGATAGCATGAATCACGTGGTTTCTAAGATCCGAACAGAAAAGCGTACAATCGGCAAGCGCGAGGGAATCCAACAAGGGTCGATGGTTGCTCAGGTCGATGCGCCCTGTGAGACGAAGCGTGTCGTCGAAAATCAGGATACGACCGTTTCCGCTGTCTGAAACCAGCAGATGACCGGAACCATCAAAACACAGCCCTCTAGGCCGTTTCAAGTCTCCCAGCTCAGCGCTTTGATAAAAACGTCGCAGGCTGCCGTTTGGATTGAATAAAAACAATCCGTTGCTGTCGCGGTCGGCCACATAAAGACAGCGATCCGCGCTCACTGCTACGACGGTAGGTCTGCGGAACACAATACTCATGGCAAATCACCGACGCTCGTCGTGCAGACGCTGCCTTTGACGTAATATCTATTTTGGATCCCCTCTACGATATCGGAGAACAAACTACGGTTATCCAAGCCATGCGATAGATAGGCTTTCCAGTATGAAGCTCCGATGGCTTTGCAGATGGCTGCAAAGCGCAGGGGGTGGTCGAATCCAACATCGATCAAGTATGGCGTCTCGCCTTCCACAATGACGTCGTATTTGACAATCTGGCCGTCCAGCTCGCTTTTGCGATGAAAAGCAATTGCACATTCCAGCGCAAGTTTGCTTTCCGCACAAAGGTCTTTCTTAAGCAGGTTTCGGTAAATCTCAGCGCCCTCATGGCGTAAGATGAGGAAGCATTCGCCCGGGAATATGTCAATCCGGTATTCGCTGCCGCGAACCTCTCGCTGCGCTATCCATTTCCCCAGTTCGGATGAGTTCTTCGTTTTGAAGGCGGCCAATTGCTCTGCCGTTTGCAGGCGGTGGACCGGCCCGTTCTTGGCATTAATGCCTTTGACAACGACAGGGTAGCGTTTGGGGATCTCGGATGAAATCGAACCGGAAAGCAAATAGTTGAATCCGTTCTGCGCCAACCAACGATCCAGGAGAATCTTATCGCGGCATCTCCGGATGGTAGATAGAGGCGGAAAGCCCTTGGATGAAAGGGCTTCCCCAAGGACGACGAGCGTTTCAAACGCGGCATCCGTCGTAGTGCCCAACAGGATTTCGCAGGCATGAATTCCGCGCTGATGGAGGCATCGAGCGATACCGTTGGCGTCCTGGTGAGACATGTTCAGGAATATATCGACGTAGCCCTTCCCGGCGGCCTGCGGGGAACGGTCGCTGCCGATGATGCAGATTTCATAATTATCCCGAGCCGCCTGGAGCAGCGGGATATTGGAGGGACTCAATCCCAACACGAGCAAGTGCAGGCGAGATCCTCGAGTCCTCGTGGCGCCAAATGCATTCAATTCAAAGGTCCTTTTGCTCCGGCCGCCAACGTGGTCGCGTCCAGATACCCCAAACCGGCGGCGGGCGTACCGCTTATCAAAAGCGGCCGGCAGAGCTCAGCCCAGGGGCGAATGGCCGTTAGATCTCCTAACAGCGTATGACGAACATAGGCATCAGCGAAATCGAGCCTCAGCCAGGCATAGAGCGATTTCAGGCGAAAAGGCGGATCCAGGCCGATGTCAATTACAAAAGCCTTTTTGGCGTTGGCGACAACGTCGAATTTGGTTATGATCGTTTCAAGCCCCAACCGTCCGACAATGTCGGACAAAGCGGCATGAATCAGTGAATGGCCTGGGCCGAGGCATGGTATCGGAAGACAGACATCGTCTCTGATTTTCAGAAAGACGGCCATCTGATTCCCGTAAAGATCCACACGGTAATGCGATCCGAGGATTTCCTCCTGAAGAAGGAAATGCTTCCGGTAGTATCGATCGTGGGCCGCAGGGATCGTGGGCCAGTCCCCGCCCGCTACCCGGTAGCAGTAGTGAGGGCTTTTGCCGTAATCTGATTTCAGGTAATAGACCTTGGACTTGTCCAGCACGAAAGCCGAATCCGGTTGGTAGAGCTCGGTCGGCGGCAGAAGGTCGTACTCCCGCAGCAGTTCGTAGAATTTGATTTTATCCAGGCAAACATCGACGCTGGCAGGGCTGATGAATGGAATGCCGGCCGCTTGAGCGACCTGCGCCGCGCCCTCCCAGGCGAAGTGGGCGGCCGCCGTGAAAAGCCGGTCCTTCGATGAGATTCCTTCTTCACGGACAATGTTCAAAAGCGCATCCACATCATCGTATCCGACACAATAAAAACGGTCAGCCAGGGCGGCGCCGGGTGCGATAGGGTTCAAATCCGTCGCGATGACGTGAAACCCGTTTCGCCGTGCGGCGTCGATATAGGGTGATTGATTGTGATTGCAGCCTAAAAATAGCACGTTAGGCATGGATGTTTGCCTCATCTCTGAGGATTTGGCGCTCGAGTTCTGTGCGGCTTTCAGCCCGAAGCAGGCGGAAGGATCGTTCGCATTCCGGCTCCTTCTTGTCGCCGTATAGCAGCGCGACCGGTTGCGGGCTGATCTTCGCCGGGCGTTGCCGTTCCCCGGTAAGTGCTCGTATAAAATAGGCGAAAAAATCGAAATCAGTGCTTGCCGGAAGCAATTCTTCAAGTATCAGGTCGGCTCCCATGTCGAGATGCATTTCGATCAGGGTGGGCTCCCCGCCGGTTGGACAGCGGAAAGAGAGATAGCAAACGGAGGTCCCGATGCCTAACCGAGCGACCGCGTGGATCGCAGCATCCTCGATTTTGAGGCTTTCCTCGCTGTGTTGGAAGCGGCTAGGGACGACCATTCCAACGCCTTTCACAGCCCCTTCCGGGCTGATTCCATTCAACTCATCGATCAGGACAAGGGGCCGAAGCTCTCCGTTTTGCACGAACCCATATAGGGACAGATTATATCCGCGGATAAATTCCTCCACCATGACCCGACCGTTGAGAGAAACCTTGCATGCTTGTCCGATTGCCTGCGGGAGAGTCTCACGTTCTGCGACCAACCACACCCCGCTCTTGCCGACGAGCGACAGGGTCGGCCGCACGACACAGGGAATTTCGACGTGTTTACCGGATAATTCCGAATTGTCGGAAACACATTGCCCTGCCGGCACCCTGACGCCGCTGTCCTGAAGCGATAGTTTCAGCTGTTCCTTGTCGATAGCCCTGCGTGCAATGTTTGGCGCAGCGCCTGGCAGACCCATTCGCTCGCTCAGCTCGGCGGCGGTCACCACCGGGGGACCGGAGGACCGGTTGACCACTCCGGCGATATCATACTCATTTATGAACCGGTCCAACTCGGATAATATGGGAACTGACTCGTAGGTGCTGGCGATAATTCTTTCATCGGCCAACTGAAACCCCGGCGCGGCCGGGTTCCGGTCGACCGCAATGACGGAAAACCCCAATTCCTTGGCCTTTCGGATCACCACCAACTGGGATTTCCCTGCCGCCAGGCAGATAACCGCCCGTGGTTTGCCAGGCTTCCGGTTCATGGTCGTGACTCAAGCGAATGGGCTATTTCTTCGGCGACTCGCCGCCGGCCTTCGGCGAGCCGATGCTTCCGGGTCCGCTCGCGCATTTCCTGCCGCTGAGGGCGATTGTTCAGGAGCTCTCTGACGGCACTCGCGATTTCCCCCGGCCGCACGTGCTCATGGACGCCCAAGTTGATAATCGATTCAGCCTCGCCGAGCGTTCGGGCGGAAAGCGCATGGTCATTGGTCAAGCAGATGACGACTGCGGGGACCCCGGTTGCAGCCAGTTCGTACGCCGTCATCCCGAAGGAGGCGACGGCCAGGTCCGCTGCCGCCATGAGCGCCGCCATGTCTTCGACATTCTCGCGAATGTCGTACGATCGGCGTACCCGCGACATACGTTCTGCCAGGGACTGGCGTTGATTGAACGCCCGCCCCACCACTATGGTTGCCTGGAATTCTTCCGGTAAGGCTTCCAGCGCATCGATCACCTTGAATACCAGCCCCGCCGGGTCGCTCGCTCCCATAGAAACCAGGATTTTCGGGGGGGTATTGCCGGGGTCGGGTACCGGACCGACGAAGCTCCGCCGCAGAAGAACATACTGCAACCCGACGAAAATCTTTCCGGAAAAACCGGTCCAATCCATTTGCTCAAGCTGCGGGATCGGCGGAGAAAACACCAAATCAGCCGCTCGTCGACGTTCGCTGGTATCATCGATCGCTACAACCAATATCCCTTGTTTGCGATACCGCTGAAGCGCCTCAGGGGGTAGCTCGGTGCGGATGTCCAAGATGAGGGCGTCCGTCGGTCGGTTATCGAGGATCGCTTGGATCCATTCCGTCTCTTTCGCCTGCTTGGGCTTGATCTCGACCGGGAAGCCGGATTGTTCGACCATTTCACAGCCGATCACGCCGGACACCATTGCGAACGTCACCCCGAAACCATGCCCCTCCCGCAGTTCATCCGCGAGCGCGACACTCCTGACCACATGCCCTAGACCGATCTCTTCGTCTCCATCACAGCGAACTAATATGCGGCGGGTTTTTTCTCGAGCCACCTTCTGGTGAATATGACAGTTGATTTTCAAGAGTTCAGGTTGGTTTTGCAGAAGGGAGACAACATCTGCCACCGCGGCTTCACCTGGAGCAGCGTTGAGCCGCTGATAAATGGCTTCCATAAACCGCATATCGGCAGGCGTATCGACTGACAGCCGCGCCCCCTCGAACACATGCTTCGGGTCTTTGGGCTGATAAGCGATTCGGTATGACTCAGGGTGCTCTTTGAAATAGGCCGTGATGTGCTCGCGGGCGGCCGGGTCGTCGGGAGCTTCCTGCAACAGCCGCTCGAATGCATTTCGTGTAAACGTGCAAAAGCCTTCGTGAATCGCACGAGGCGGCGATGGATCGCTGGTGCAATAGTCGGCATGCTCCGAGTTGAGTCTCGAGATAAAGAGATCTAACGTCACCGGGTCAATCAGAGGAGCATCGCCGGTCACACGCACCATAACATCCGGGCCAATCTGCCGCGCGGCCAGCGCGAATCGCTGAAGGACATTGTCTTCCGAGCCGCGCACGAGTTCAACATCCTGTTCGTCTGCAAATTCCGCCAAAGGGTCGTCTGAAAGTCGATCCGATGTCGCGATAACGATGCGCTGAACCAGGCGGCATTTTCGCAGCCGGTGGATGACATGCCACAGTACCGGCTTCCCAGCCAGCGGCATCAGCACCTTGCCGGGTAGCCGAGAGGAGCCCATGCGCGCCTGCACAATTGCAGCAACCAGCGTCTCAGCCATTCCAGTTGACTCTCACTTGCTTGAAAGGACGTAGACCATCGCTCGGATCGGCTCGCCAGTTGCGGTCCGGTAGTTCTGCAGGTGTCGGCGCTTTTTCGCCGGAGCCGTCGGAAGTCATCGCCGCCTTCACATCCCGAATGACGCACGCCATCGGCTCGGGAAGCCAGCAGTGCCCTGTCGCGAATTCTTCGCCGTGACCATCGAGATCAAGATGGAACTCCACCATTGAAGCCCCCCAACGGTGGACCGCTCGTGTGATTACCGTTGCGGAAACGCTGTGGTCGGACCAGCCCACGTCGCAGCTGAAGGCCTTTCGCATGGTTTCAATTGCCGCCAAATTGCACTCTTCGACCGGCGTCGGATATCCAGAGACGCAGTGCAGCAAGGTGAGGTTGCGGCAGCCTGCTGCCTGCAGGGTCGCAACCGCCCCGGCGATTTCATCGATAGTCGCCATCCCGGTAGAGAGGACCACAGGCTTTCCGGACGCTGCACAGGCCTTTAGAAGCTCTTTCCAAAGCAGTTCATAGGACGCAATTTTGAAAAAATCGACATACGGAGCAAGCTGGTTGACGGCTTCCAGGTAAAACGGTGTGCATGAGAACAAAAGATCCCTGCTGCGACAGCGGGTAGAAAGCGCGGGCAGAAACTCCGGAGGCAACTCCCAGTTTTTCCGCCGGCGAATTTTTTCGCTTTTCGCGAGGATTTCAGGAGCAAATAAATCTTCGAGCTTGAACAGTTGGAACTTGACTGCGCCACAACCGATCGAAGCAGCAACGTCGATAAAGCGCAGGCAGCGGTCAATGTCACGGAAGTGATTGCTGGATACTTCGGCGACAAAATTCGGCATCATCCTCCTGCCTCCTGGGCGGCTATGAAAAGCCGGGAAATCACATGATCGACTTCGGCATCGGACATGCCGGCATAAATCGGAATGCTCAAAATCTCTTGATAGGCATCCTCGGCGACCGGACACAGTCCGGGCTCCGTGCCCAGCCGACGGCGATAGTAGGGATGCAGGTGAACAGGAATATAATGAACATTGGTGCCGACCCCCTCTTGCCTCAGCCTCGAAAAGATGCTCGTGCGTGCCGGGGCCGGTACACGCACCACATAAAGATGGTAGGCATGTCGGATTTCTCCTTGCACATCCAAAGGACGAACATGCAGGCATTCGGAAAATGCGGCATCATACCGTTCTGCAATAGATCTTCGCCGCTTGAGGAATTCCGGCAGTTTGGCTAGCTGGGAGATTCCCAATGCGCTTTGAAAGTCTGTAATTCGGTAGTTAAAGCCAAGGTCCGTCATTTCATAATGCCAAACTCCCTGCTGCTCTCGCTGATGCGCATCCGAAGAGATTCCATGGTTGCGGAATAGGCGCAGGCGTTTGTCCAGAGCGGCGCTATGCGTCAGCACCATTCCACCCTCGCCGGTCGTGATGTGCTTGACCGGGTGGAAGCTGAACACGGTCATGTCGGCCAGCACCCCAGCCTTGCGGCCTTTGTATTCAGCCCCCAAAGCGTGGCAGGAATCCGCCACCAAGGCCAGATGGTTGCGGTCGGCGATATCCCTCAACGCATCCCAATCGCAGGGATGCCCGGCATAGTCCACGCCGATGATCGCTCGGGTTTTTGAAGTAATTTTGCTTTCGACTTTGTCGGGATCGACCAAAAGCGTGCCGGGGTCCACATCCGCGAAAACAGGTGTACCGCCCTGGTACAGAACGCAGTTCGCTGTTGCCGCAAAGGTCATGGACGGCACGATCACTTCGTCCGCTGGCTTGATTCCCAGAGCGAACATGGCCGCATGCAAGCCGGCCGTGCCGCTGGACACGGCCACCGCGTGGGGAACGCCCCCGGCGAAAACGGCAATGGCTTCCTCGAATTTCCGAACACTCGGTCCCGTAGTCAGCCAGTTCGTTTGCAAAACGGCGCAAACGGCCTCTATATCGGCGGCATCGAGGAACTGCCGCGCATATGGAATGAAATGGGACGAGACCGGATCAGGTGGTGCAGCGAGTGACGTCTTCATGTCGCCTCAGGGGGGCCCGAGCAGGAAGTTGGGGAGTCGATGTCCGTTGTTGGTTTGTCTTGTTGGGTGTCGGCGCTTCGCGCTTGATCTCGAACGGCCTCCGATCTTCCAATTCTGCATGAAGGATTTGTTTCAGCTCATCGACTCCGAGGATATGGCGATGGTTATTGCTGGCATATACAAACCCTTCGGGAACGGGAGTGGCCGTCTTATAATTTCTCTGCTTCCACCATTCTCGATGAGGCGTGATGACAAACATGCCTTCATAATCCAGCGTGCTGCGGCCCTCCTCTTCCGTTGTCAAGACTTCGTGAAGTTTTTCGCCGGGACGGATGCCGATGAATTCCACTTCGCAGTCGGGGGCAACGGCTTTGGCCAAGTCGGTGATTTTCATGCTGGGGATTTTCGGCACAAAGATCTCACCGCCCTGCATGTGCCGCAGCCCTTTAAGGACAAGTTCCACGGCCTCATCGAGCGTAATCCAGAAACGCGTCATCCGTGGGTCCGTTACGGTGATTTTTCCGGTATTTCGCTGCTTCAGGAAAAGCGGGATGACGCTGCCCCGGCTGCCGATAACATTGCCGTAGCGCACGCAGCTGAAACGGGCCGATTGCTTTTTGGAATAGACATTCCCTTGAATGAAGATCTTTTCGGCGCAGAGTTTGGTTGCGCCGTAAAGGTTCACGGGGTTGACCGCCTTGTCCGTGCTGAGTGCGATTACCTGGTTGACCCCGCAGTCGATAGCCGTATCGATGATGTTCTGAGCTCCGAGAATATTTGTTTTAACGGCTTCAAATGGGTTGTATTCGCAGACGGGGACCTGTTTGAGAGCCGCCGCATGGATCACGATATCCACCCCGGCCATCGCGCGCTTCAATCTATCCTTGTCGCGGACATCACCGATAAAGTAGCGCAGGCTCGGATGATCATATCCGCCGGTCTTCATCTCATGCTGCTTGAGTTCGTCTCGACTGAACACGATCAATTTTGAAGGTCGGCATCTATCAATAAGGATGTCAACGCATCTTTTCCCGAACGACCCTGTTCCGCCGGTGATTAAAATATTCTTTCCGTTCAGCATGCCTGCTCCCTAAATGCTGTGAGGTCCGACAATTCACGCCCGACCAACGAACTCTCCGACCTCCGATCGATAGCGTGTTAATTCGTCAGCAACAAAATGGTTGGTCCTGCGAAAAATCCCATCCCGCCGAAATCCGCGGCCGCGCTTCAGCAAAATACAACTGCCGCTCTTGTATGAGCAAATTATGTGCCATTCGCAGCCAATCAAGTGATACCCAACTTTTTCAATGACATGAAGCCACCTATCCCAGCTTAAATCGGATTTTTGTCAATTTTGTGACACAGGCATGGCCGCTTTTATCGTGGAGCATCTTGTACAATTCGGTAAAGTTCACCCGCTTTGGACCGATATATAATTAGGAGCGGAGTAGCCGCTGATCAAAAACGAACGATGGATGACTGGAGGATTCCCAACCGAGGAACCATCATGGAAATTTCCAATGCCGTTTATGCCGACAGTCTGTTTTCAGCCACGCTGACCCAGTCCAACGGACTGGAGAATCTCGCCAATGCCGCCTTGCAGCGGGGGATTGATGCTTATACGAAGCAGGACTACGAAACCGCCGTCAGGGAGTTCAAACGGGCGTCCGGCCTCGGACGCAGCTCGTCGTATGGCGCCGATGCCGCCCAATACCTTGCTATGGCCTATCTGCAGTTGGATGATACCGAAAACGCAATCAAGGCTTACCAATCGGCCCTACAGATCGATCCTTACCGCGACGACATCCGGGTCAAACTCGGTAATCTTTATTTTTCCCAGGAAAAATATGACGATGCCCGCGGGCAGTATGCCGAGGCCGTGCGATTGAACCCCAGCACGGTGAACCGCTATTCGCTCGGCCAGGCCTTCATCGAGTTGGGGCGCTATACCGATGCCGAGACACAATACGATGAGATCCAGCGATTGGCGCCCCAGGAGGCAGGCGGGTATTTGGGAATGGGACAGGTCTATGGTCGGCAGGGGAAATACGAAGATGCGATCCGGCAATTCCAGCAGGCGATCAACTTGGACCCGGACCTATATGACGCTTATAGCGAAATAGGATACAGCTACGCGGAAATGGGCGATATGGAAAACGCCCAAACGATGGTGGACGCATTAGAAGGGCTTGAACAAACCGAACTCGCAGACACTCTCAGCCGCTATATGTACAAGGTCGATCCGCCCAAGATGGTCTATGCGGCATCATCCAGTTCTTTCCCCTACCCAATGGGACGGGGCACACCGCTGGCGGCCCTCAACAGCTACCTCGTTAACCCCAATTCTTCCAAAACTCTGTCCATCACGATTCAATTTGATAAACAGATGGATCGGGATTCGATCGAAAACCCAATTAACTGGCAGATCAGCCGAGCGATCGGCCAGGGCCCAGGGCAAGCATATAATTTCGGACTCTCCGTAACTCCGAATGAAGCTAAACTGGCCCCTATTCCAAACGCCGTGACTTGGGATGAAGACAACCTGTCGGCGACCGTTTATTTCACGGTCGCCCAGAACGCCGCTGCCAACGCCACCATCGATCCGGCCCACATCGAGTTCAAATTCTCCGGCAAAGACATCTACGGCCTGAAAATGAACCCCGAGTTCGACCAGTTCACAGGATTTTCCGGAGTTTTTTGATTATTGCCGAACCCGCTTAAACCTTAAGTGTAAATAACATTGACCGGCAGCGGCGGATAGTTCCATACGCCGGGCTTCGGTAGGATGTGCTGCTCGCCAACGGTCAGCCAGTTCAGATCCGGTTTGATGTCGCGCAGCTTGCCGTCCTCGGGGGGACGCGCCTGCGAGGTGAGCGAATAGGTCGCCTGAACCGTGCAGACCCGCTCCCTTCCCTCTCTCGCCACGACATAGTATTTTTTCACCTTGTGAGGAGACAACCCGTTGGCGGCGGCAATCTGCTCCAGGTCCGTCTTCAGAAACTTCATCAGCACCATTTTGGCCACCCCGCGCTCACAAATACGAATCAAGGCGCGCGAGGCGCTGCTGCTGACATATACCGTGGTAATTCCTCGCATGCGGCGCATGTATTGAGCCGCTACAACCGCCGCGGTTCGGCGGCCGCCCGACATGAAGGGCTGGTTGTAGTATTCGAACAGCTTCCGCTGGAGGTCTTCAGCTGGTTTTTCCCCCTTTTCGTATAACTCTTTGGATATGTACCGCAGACTGCGCGCCAGGTCCTCGGCCGCATCACTGATCGGCCAGTCGATTCGCACATGGTAATGTGAGAGGCAATACCGGTTGCGGGACTTTCCGGCGGGGTCCCGCTGGATCATGACGGCATAGTCGACCGGCAGGAGCGCCCGGATAAAATTCCGGAAATGAACGGACTCCAAATACCGTGCCTGGCGGTCGCGCAGTTCCATCAGCGAGAAGCTCTCGCACCTCATCAGGTTGACTTTGGTCGTCCGATTTTCATCGAAAAAGCGGATGTATTTCTTATGCTCGGACGGAATCGAGTCCTCGGCGAAAATGACCAGAAAGGAATTGTGAAGTTCGAATTCCTGGTCGGGTATTCGCGCGCGGGGCTTGAGTTCGCGCTTTTCCGCGAAGGGATATGCGATTTGGCGGCTAGTGAAGTTATGGTAGGAATCGATCAGAGCGTATTGGATGAGGAATTGATCGAGGTCATCCCGCAGAAGCTCGTAATAGGATCGGCGCAGCTTGTTGGCCAGGCTCAATTCTTCGCGGTATTGCCAGAATGCCAAGGAGCTCTCCTCTCGGTAAAAAACGCATGCGCCCCTGCGTCGGGTCGATCGTCCGGTGCGAGTGTTGTTTTCTCCTGTATCACAAGAAAACCGGATCGATAAAGAACCGATTGAATGCCGCTAACGTTACGGACCACAGACTTTTTTCTTGCTGTGCCGGGCAATCCAACGATAGAGCGAATCCCGTGCCAGGTAGCTGACCAGAGCGAAAAGCAAAGACAAAACGGTGATGAAAACGAAAGCGATATAGTTTTTTTCAAAAATAGACGCGCCCTGCAAGCTCAGCGCGAATGTGCCGGGCAGCCGGCCCACGGTGGAGAGAACGAAGAACACACGGGCCGGCAAGGTGGTCAATCCGAGGAACATGCACAGGTAATCTTTGGGAAAACCCGGAATCAGGAAAAATATGAAGATGACCAGAATGCCCTTGTATTGGACCATCTGGTTATACTTTTCATAGGTTTCGCAACGCACGAGTTTTCGGACGATCCGCTCACCTAAAAAGTGCCCGATGCCGAAATTGATCATGGACCCGGTGGTTAAACCGATGGTGGACAGAAGAAAACCGTTGAGGGCGCCGAACATGTAGCCCCCCAGAAACCCGGTCAGTTCGCCCGGAATGGGAGCAAAGAGGACCTGGCCGATCTGCACGCCCACAAACACCAGGGTCGCGGCCCCGCCCGATGAGTCTACGGCCTGCCGCAGCCATTCCCGGTCCGTTATCCGGTCATAGTAGTTGAGAAGCTGGTCCCACAACCCGCAATTTAAAAACACGAAGACGACCAGGCAGGATGCCAGGAAGATGACCACCACCAGTGTAATGAATGCTCTGCCCATTTCAATCGATGACCGGTCGCACCCGCCCGATCACCTAACCTTGCCTTTCAACGATCATGACGCATGAAAAGCATCCGAAAACGCCGCCAGCGGCTCGTTGCCTTACTGCGCTGTTTGAGTTCCTTCTGCTGCGCCCAGCGTTCGATAAAACCGACCTGGCCGGCCTGATAGGAGCGGGCCAGGCGCTCCTCGTGCACGGCCACCCCCTGTTGCCCACCCAATGCCGAACGCAGGCATTCGGTTTTGAGGTCACATTCAAGGCATGCCGGTGGCGTCTGCCGCAACCCATCGGGGCCCATGGGGAAAACCGTTTCGATGGAAGCAAAACACTCCGGTGGCGGCTTGGGTTTTGAATCGGCCATGGGGCTCACGAGCTTTAGTTATTTCGGCGACTACGGCGGCCAGCCGCCGGGTCCGGCTTCGAATTCGGAGTTCATCCTCGCCAAGTGTCCCTGGTCCGCAAAGCTGTAATAGCGATTCTCACCAATAATCAGATGTTCATGTACCGTAATGCCCATGACGCGGCCGGCATGGACGAGCTGCCGAGTGACGGCAACGTCTTCCGCCGACGGCCGGGGTTCCCCCGAGGGATGATTGTGGGCGAAGATGAGAGCCGCTGCGCGATGCTGGAGTGCCGCGCGGATGACTTCACGGGGATAGACGCCGCTGGCGGTCAGGGTTCCTTCAAAAAGCGTGTCCATGGCGAGCACTCGATTTTTTGAATCTAGGAATATCGCCATGAAGCACTCGCGCGTCTTATCCCGGATGGCGCCGTTCAGATAGGTGTAGAGGTCTCGCGAATTGGTGATGGCGTTCTTGCCGATGACCTTTTTTGCGAGAAACCGATCCGAAACCGCCTTGATCAGCTTGATGCCCAGCATGTTGATGGGGCCGATGCCCGGCACATCCTGCAGCTCGCGGGGGTCGGCCTCCAAGACCCCCTGAAGAGTTTTAAATTTCTTTAGGGCCAGTTTGGCAGCTGCCTTGCAATCCTTGCGCGGGGTGGCCAGCGTCAGCAGCAGCTCGATCACTTCATAATCCAGAAAACCGTCGAGCCCGGCTGTGAGAAAACGCTGCCGCAACCGTTGGCGATGCCCCGCGCCGGGGTAATCTGGTTTGCGATCCATCGGCGAACTCCCCGCAGATTCATGCAAACATCCGGGTTGGCATCGGTTCAGTCTTCGTCCAGTTCCTGCTTCAGATCACGCGTCATCAATTGGGATAATGCCTCCCGCGGCGCAAGATTTTCATAAAGGATTCGGTAGATCTGATGGCAGATCGGCATCTCCACTCCCAGTTGGCTGGATAGGTCATACACCGATTTGGCGGTGCGCACGCCCTCGGCCACCATTCGCATCTGAGCCAGGATATCCTTCAAGGACTGGCCGGATGCGATTTTACGGCCCACGGCATGGTTACGGCTGAGGTCGCCGGTGCAGGTCAAAATCAAATCCCCAAAGCCCGCCAGCCCAGTGAAGGTGCGCGGGTTGGCTCCCATGCGCTTGCCCAAGCGCCGGATTTCGGTCATCCCCCGGGTGATCAGAGCCGCGCGGGTGTTCAACCCCAGGCCCAGACCGTCGACCATTCCAGCCGCGATCGCGATCACGTTCTTCACCGACCCGCCTAGCTCGACGCCGATGGCGTCTTCACAGGTATATACTCGGAAATAAGGCGTTACAAACACCTGCTGAACGAATCGGGCCAGTGTTGGATTGCCGGATGCCACCGTCACGACGGTCGGATATTTCTTAGCCACCTCCATTGCGAAACTTGGCCCCGACAACACCGCCAAACGATCATCGGCGAACCTGAGCGTCTCTTTTAAGACCCCGGTCATGGTGAGGTGGGTCTGGTTCTCAATGCCCTTGGAGGCGGAGACGATCGATGTTCTCGCATCCAGACGGCCGGCCAGCACCGCCATCGTTTCGCGGATCACATGCGACGGCACGACCACTACCAGCAGATCCTTGCCGGAGGCAACTTCTGCAAGATCGCTTGAGGCCGTCAGCCTCGGCGATAGCAGGATTCCGGGCAGAAAGAAACGGTTCTCCCGGTGCGCATGAATCTGCTCAACCACCTCGGGTTCGAATGCCCACAGATCCACGCGCAGACCTTTGACCGCCAAGAGATCCGCAAGGACCGTACCCCAACTGCCGGCGCCGATTACGCCGATGCGCGGAGCAGGCGGATCCTGATCATATCGATGGAGCATCTTCCTCTCGTGCCTCATCCGGTTTGTCGTCTTCATCCTTTTCGCCGAGGCGGGCGGCCCCCACAACCCGCTCGCCAATGTCCATGCCCATGAGCTTGACGCCTTGCGTATTACGACTGATGACCGAAATTTCTCTGATCTGGGTGCGGATGATCTTGCCGATCGTCGTCATGAGCATGACATCGTCATCTTCGTCCACCACCATGATCGATACCACCTTTCCGTTGCGCGGACTGGCCTTGATGGCGATGACACCTTTGCCCCCGCGTTTGTGCACCGGATATTCGTCGATCGAGGTTCGCTTGCCGAAGCCGTTCTCGGTGACCGCGAACAGGGTCTGCCCGTAATTCAGCACCTCCATGGCGACGAGGTGATCGCCTTCGGAAAATTTCATACCACGCACACCGCTGGCCGTGCGGCCGGAGGGCCGCACGTCCGATTCATGGAAGCGGATGGCTTTGCCCTCGGCCGATCCTAGGAAAACGTTCATGGTGCCGTCGCTGATACGCGCCGCGATCAATTCGTCGCCCTCCAGCAAATTGATCGCGATGATACCGCCGGCCCGCGGCCGGCTGTAAGCCATAATATCGGTCTTCTTCACCAGTCCCTTCTTCGTCGCCATCAGCACGAAGGCGCCCGGAGTGAACTCCGGCACGGCCAGAACGGTGGCGAGCTTCTCGTGCTCTTCCATGTTCAGCAGGTTGACGATGGCCTTGCCCATGCTCAGGCGACCGGCCTGGGGGATGTCGTAGCACTTGCACCAGTAGACTTTGCCCAAGTTGCTAAAAAATAAGAACATATGGTGGGTCGACGCCACGAAGATCCGCTCCACAAAGTCGTCGTCGCGCGTGCCCATGGCGGTGACTCCTTTGCCGCCGCGGTGCTGGCTGCGGTAGAGCGTGATGGGGTTGCGTTTGATGTAACCGCGCTTGGAGATGGTGACGGTCATGTCCTCTTCTGCGATCATGTCCTCGATCGATATCTCCCGAGTCTCCTCGACAATCTCGGTCAGCCGCCGATCCCCGTACTGCTGCTGGATCTCGGTCAGCTCGTCTTTAATGATCTGCAGCACCAGGCGCTCGCTGGCCAGGATCTCCTTGAAGCGCGCGATATCCATTAAGACGTTCTTGTGTTCCTCGATGATCTTGCCGCGCTCAAGCCCGGTCAGCCGTTGCAGGCGCATGTCCAGGATGGCCTGGGCCTGGATTTCGGAAAGGCCGAAGGTGGCCATGAGCCGTTCACGGGCTTCGGCCGGTGACGCTGAGCTGCGGATCAACGCCACTACTTCGTCCAGATGATCCAACGCCACCCGAAGCCCCTCGAGGATATGAGCGCGCGCTTCAGCCTTGGCCAGATCATACCGCGTCCGGCGGATGATGATGTCCTTGCGATGAAGGACGAAGTACTCCAGCACCTCTTTGAGATTCAGCAGCTCGGGGCGGTTGTTGACGATGGCCAGGAAAATAACGCCAAACGTGGTCTCCATGCGGGTGTTCTTGTACAGCTGGTTGAGGATCACCGGCGTTGCCGCCTCTTTCCGGAGCCCCAGGGCGACGCGCATCCCCTCTCGGTCGGATTCGTCGCGCACGTACTTGACACCGTCGATTTCCTTGTCCCGGATCAATTCGGCAATCCGCTCAATCAGCTTGGCCTTGTTGACCTGATAGGGCAGCTCGGTGATGACCAGGGTGTCTGCCTGATTGCGTTTGTCCGTCTCCACCATCACCCGCGCCCGAACCCGGATGATGCCTCGTCCGGTGCTATAGGCATCGCGGATGCCCTTTTTCCCGTAAATGATACCGCCGGTCGGAAAGTCCGGCCCGGGAATGAGAGCCATCAGCTCGTCGCTGGTCATCTGAGGGTTGTCGATGAGCAGACGCAGGGCTTCGACGACCTCCGAGAGGTTGTGCGGCGGGATGTTGGTGGCCATGCCGACGGCGATGCCGGACGACCCGTTGATGAGCAGGTTCGGAATCTTGGCCGGGAGCACGGCAGGTTCGGTGAGCGATTCGTCGTAATTGGGGGTGAAATCCACCGTTTCCTTGTCGAGGTCTTCCAGCATTTCGTGCGCGAGGCGCTGCATTCGAATTTCGGTGTAGCGCATGGCCGCGGGAGGATCGCCGTCGATGGATCCGAAATTGCCCTGGCCGTCCACCAGCGGGTAGCGCAT
>AMWB02021595.1_pt1 | contig 39581 bp, 33 predicted proteins | sample 200311 | NCBI WGS metagenome assembly AMWB02 (sample SAMN02737377, study PRJNA173069) | bioreactor metagenome | biome: anode biofilm in microbial fuel cells | place: USA: California | collected 2010-12-16
AGTATTACATCATTATTTAAACGAATTATTGCCCCATCACCAATCCAAAGAAAGTTGCCGGCCCAAGTGGTTGCTGCGGTTCCTAACACAAATGTTTTTGTAGTTAAATCAATTGTTCCACTTCCCTTGAATGAATATTGAGGGGCAATTCCGGAGTTTTGAGAAAAAATAATTCGTCCACCTTTTAAGTCAATATCGCCTACGTTTAAAATCTGTTGCGAGTCCCATGTAAGTTGAGACTGATTGCTGGCGAAATTTATATATCCGGTTAAAGATCCATTTCCGGAAATTACGTTGCCGTCTTGGATTACGTCTATAAATTGAAACATTGGACCTGTTACAAGATTTAAAGAATCGTTTTGATCTAGCACTGTTGTGAAATAATTTGGCACGGTTCCGGTTGTTATTTGATCTGCGGACAGATCAAGAGGAGAAAGTCTTGTGTTTTCGAGTGTAAAATAAGCACTTGGGTCAATAACTAGTCTGGAAGTGGTGTCCGAGAGAATCCATCCATTTGTTATGGTTAGCGGTGATTTTATGTAAACAGTTGCAGTTGAGTTCATGGAAAGTTGTGTTTGGCCATAAAATTGAATCATTGAATATGTTGTTGCAGCATCAAGAACAACTGCGCCATTCAATATTGTTAAACGTGTTCCATTTCCACGAAGTATTAACCAAGGGTCGTTTGAAGAATTTTGTCCATCGCCAAAGATTAAGCCTTGGTTTGTAGCGGTTACGTTTGTGTCTGACGTATTTGCAGGGGTCCAGTCGATATCAAAAGTTGAGTTTCCCGAAATATTTACGGTTCCTTTTTTTATAGAAAGGCCCGAGCCCGTTGTATGAAGTGTTGCATTATTAAGGTTTAAATTTGATGATACATTTTCAAAATATAGAGGGTCCCTTGACAGCTCATTCGCTTTGCCTACTTGAAAAGTAGCTCCGTTATCGATCAAAAGAGTCGAATTTGAGTGAATCGTGGATGTGTAGTTGGATTGATATTCAAATGTATGTGGTCCTGTTATTGTTAAGTCATCATATACATCAAATTTTCCGTTATTTAAAAATATGTCAGAGTTCAGCTCAATCTTGCTATTTTTGAATGAAAGATTGGATGATGCACCCTGCAAAGAAAATGAGCTTGGTGTTGTGAATTTTAAAGTGGCCAGAGAAATTTCAAGATTGCTATCAGGGGATAGATTGATTGATCCGTTTGAGGTGAATGTGATTCTGTTATTTTGCGCGTTTATAGTACAGTTTCCGGTGAATGATAGTGGTGCACTAAGCGTTAAGTCGCCATTTAAAAAGAGATTAACATCGCGGAAAATAAATGATGAATAATTTTCTTTGTAAACAGTTAAATTTGAGGGACTTAATTGCGACTGAGCAATGTATGTTGTGTCCCCTAACGTATAATAACGTAAGCAATAAGAAGATGTTCCTAACCCGATGCTACATTTTTGTGTTAATGCATATGTTGAGTTATTGAAAGCGTAAATTTTAAATTGATTAACTGCGGCGACAGCTTGTCCGATAGCAAGTTCTGATCCGTTATATTTCCAGCTTGCAGTGAGGCATTTGGCGGCAGGCGATGTAGTTACTGAGTATCTTTGTGTGATTATATTTGTAGCGGCTGTGTGTTGATAAGTTCGTATTGTTCCGTCAGTGAATCCAACTACGACGTAGGTGCTTGTTGGCGACCAATCAATTGATTCTCCGGACTTGCCTTGATTGTAAGCTTTTAAGTGGTTAAGCGCTGAGCCTGTAAAATTATAAAGGTGTAATGTTCCGGTGGTATCTCCGTTGTTTGTGATTGCAATAATATCATTTTTATTTCCTGTTGGAGCCCAATTAATGCAATCAAATCGAACTAATCCGTTAAGCGCTGCGCTGTTTGTTGATGTTGCAACAAGCGAAAAGGCCGTCGAATTGTATGAGTATACCCTTATGCCTGTGGATGTTGTTCCGCCTACGGCAACATGTGTTCCTCGTGGGTGCCATGTGACGGCAATGTTGCTGGTTAGACCGGAAACTGTGCCGCGTGCTGTTAGCGTTGATGGAGGTGTAAATTGGTATGCTCTGAGCTCAGGGGAAGTTGCGACAACAAGGGCTAGATAATATGTATTTGGTCTCCAGCGTAATGAGTAAACAGTGGACCCTAGATTTACGTTGGCGCGTTGAACCAGCGATGTTCCCGTAAATTCATAAATGTATAACTCACTTCCTGTTCCCGATAATATACCTGCGGCGAGATATTTGCCATCAGATGACCATGCAATTGAATTTGCCGCTCTTGTTAATGTTGTATTGGCTACGGTGTTTAAAACAAGTTTTCCCGTTGGATTTGTGCCTGAGGAAAATACTCTATTTGATTGTGATAGATCTACAACGTGGTTGGCTCCGCGAATTGTTCCAAGATCGATAAATGCTCCGGTGTTATTTAAAATCAGATCGCTCATCAGGTAAAGTGATCCACCTTTGAGTGAAATTGGTCCGGCGACAGGAAAAATCGATTGAAATGTGCATGAGGTGCTAGCGTCAGCAAAGCCAAATCCATTTTTGGCGCAGCCAAAAGTTTTTATGATATTGTCAGTGCTGGAAGGTATATTCATTGGATTGACAATTGACACTGTTGAGTCTGAACCATAAGTTGCAGCAGATATAATATTTTGTGATAGTGTGAACAGCACAAGCGTAAAAGTGATTACTACTTTTGACTTCACCATTTTTTCCTCTCTTCTTTTTTATTATCCTGCAGGACCTATAATCGCATTTTGTGCAATTATAGGCCCTTTATTTAGGATTTTTATTCGTGAGAATATTTTCAAACTTGGCATTAAGCTTTTTAAACCTTTAATTTAGCTCCAGATAATTGATATATCCACTCACAAGTAAGGAGCCATTTGTTTTTTTGCCGGGTGCATAAAAAAATCCGCCACGGCCTTTGTAATTTAAAAAACCGGGAGAAATATTCAGATCTTGGTACAGGTATAGGTTGCTGTTTGCGTTTATTGCAACAGAAGATAGGTTGTTTTCCATTACCCAGGACGTAGGTGAAACGTTTCTGTATTTTAATGATCCTGTTTTTAGTTCTAAGCTTGAGCCGTTTAAACTTTGGCAGTATAAATCTTCTTGTGCATTGTCATTGCCTATTGTTATTCCTTCATCTAAGAGAGTATATGTTATGCCTTTATCTAGGAGTGTAATTTGTTCAGAGGACAGATATGAATTACTGTTTATAACCAAAGTGCCTTTTGTTAAATTCATACCGGTTAGTGTTGCGTGTAGTGTTGCTCCATTAAGAGCCAGTGTTGAGTATTCGTCTTCGAATACAATTAAATCTTTTCTCATGCAATTTGGATCATAACTGAAAGTTATTCCCTGATCCAACGTTAATATTGATTTTGATGTAATTAGACTTTCCATTGGGCTTTGATATATAAATTTGCAGTTGCCCAAAAATGCAACTTGGTCTGAGGTGGCAAACTTTCCAATCGAAAAAGTGTAGTCATTTGCTAGATATATCGTTACGTTTTGAAATGTTACTGTTGCACTGTTGTCCATGCAAAATAAATTTCCATCTTGAATGTCATGCAGTATTATATCTTTAATTAAAAGAGATGAGTTTTTGGCGATACCTATTTTTCCATCTTTAATGTAAAGTGAGTTTAAATTTCCGCCTAGTGTCGAGTTTCCGCTAAATGTCCAATTCCCTTGCAGTGTTACATCTGCATTGAATTGAATATCTTCTGCGTTGATAAAACGTATATTTTCACTAAAAGTAAGAGGTTTTGCTCCATATATTAATTTGCTTCCGCTTTCGCAAATTGTTCCCGGCCCAACAATTTTCTTACCATCATTAAATTTTAAATTGTTTTCCATTAAACACAGCATTCCACCATTTAAATAAATATTTCCGTTTAAATTACTGATCAAATTTACAGAAACAGAGGTGTTTGAATCTTGAAGAGTAATATTGTTACCTAATGTTAGGTTGCCTTCAATAATATTGTTTTTGCCAATAACGCTTATTGGTTGATAAAAGCTTCCTGTTCGTCCGGAAAAAAGACCTTCACCATTTAACGTAAATATATATTCATTTGGGTCCAAAATTCCTGTAATTTTAAGTTTATTACCGCAATCTATAAAAGTGCTATATTTAAATATTATTGGAGCTCCACGGGCTATTCCGTACTGTTCTCTGTTTATTACTCCATTTTCGATGTAGCGTGGATTTTCGAATATGCAAGCGGCTCCGGAGTCAATTTTAATAGTTGAGTACTTTGATCCGAATGTTACGCTTGAGGATTCTAAATTATTTAGAGAAAATAAAATTAATATATTTGTACAGAAACTTAATATCTTTAGGTTTATAAAACTCATTACATTCTCCCTTTATTGTTCCGGATTTTAGTCGGAATATATCTAAAATTCTTAATTTAAGTTTTTCATAATCATGCAACCGGATGTTATTTCCAAATTTGATGAAGCTAAAATTTTAATTTTTAAATCATTTTCTGTGGATATACCGTCTCCACATATTACGCCTTCGGCTATGCATGTTGCATCGCTGGCAACATAGCAGGCGCCGTTAACTTCTAAGATGCCTTTTGTCATTTTCATTCCGGTACTTGTTGAATGAAGTGTTGCTTTATCAAGAACAATTTTCGATCCTGAGGATTCAAGTTTAATTAAATCTCTTATATTGCATGTAGGTTCATAGCTGAAGATTATTCCTTCATTAATATAAAGAATTCCACATGGATTTATTATGCTTTGTTGTTTTGTTTTATAGGCAAAGGTAAGTGGTTCATCGCTTGGTTTATTTATTTGTAATAAATTATTGATAGTTAGTTTTCCGGTATCGAAAGTATAATTATCCAAAAGAATGTATCTACTATTTTCTAATGCTATTGTTCCCGCATCGTCCAGACATCTGAAATTTGAATTTTTTAATCCATAGATGTTTAAGTTTTCAATTGATAATGTCGATCCACGTTCTACAATGATGCAAGCAGATGAGTCAAGTTGCAGTATGTTGTTGTTACCTTTAATTTTGCAGTTTCCGCTAAAAGTCCATGTTCCTGCAAGAGTAACATCTGAGTTCAGCTCAATTGATCCTGAATCTCCATCCCAGTAAATAGAATCTGTCCAATTTAAGTTATTAATTCCAAACTTAATATTGTAGCTTGATAAATTTACTGTACCGCTGCCCAAAAATGTTTTATCATGTGCAAATTCCAGATCTCTATTGAGAAAAACTTTACCACCATTTAAAGTTACATAGTTTAAAAGTTGCCCGTTTAGATTGAAAGTAAGTTCAGCATTGTTGTTGTATAAAGTTATTCCGCCACTTATATCACCATTTCCTTTAATAGCATTTCCGGCGTTTTGTATAAGCGTATAAACTGGCAAAACCCCATCCGAGATAAATATTTCATCGTTTCCATCCAGCAATGATGTGTACGTATTAAACCTTGCTCCGGTGATTGAAAATTTAGTTGTAGGCATATTTAAGGTACAATTACTGTATCCAACAAGAGTTCCCGGATCAACCAAAATTGTTGATGTTGGTTCAACCGTAACCGTAATGTCGGAGTAGACAATGTTTTTTTTGATATAAAAGCAGCTTGATGGGCCACGTATAACTTTTGAGAAACTTGATGCAGATTCAAAGCTGTTAGGATTTGTAAGATTGTATGTGAGATGGCTGTTGGTGAAATTTACCCTTGCGGCGGGATAAAATTTTACAAGAATGTCATCTGCTGCTACACCGGTGCCAAAAATAAGGCCATTGGATGTGTTGGTTGAGTGGGCGTCAATATTTACTCTACCGTCGAAAATAACCGTTCCCCTGGTTAACAGTATTCCTCCTGTCCCAATTGCGATGGAAGAATTTAAAAATTCAAATTCCGAAGTATTATCGTCAAAATAAGTGAAATTTTTTCCATAAGATGTGTTATTTATTCTTACGCCAAGAGTTATTCCCGCTGTCATTTTGCAATGAGAGTTGGCATGAACAGTAAGTGATTGTGAGCTGTCATAAAAGAATGTGTATGATCCGGAAAAGTCTACATTATTTAATACTTGCATGCTGCCAACAGTAAAATTATAATTTCCGTCGAGGTTGCAACAAGAGTTATCTAAAATAATTGTTCCGGTCTCGTCAAAACATCGAAGATTGTATCTTTGAAGCCCAATCAAACTTATATTTTTCAATGTTAGTGTTGAATTTTTGCCTACTATAATTTCGATATTTGGATCCAGTTCTATTCTGCGGTCTCGTCCGTTAATGTAGCAGTTTCCGTTAAATAATAATGTTGTGCTGACTTGCAAATCTGAGTGAACGAAAAGATCTATATCTTGAAATATGGTATTTATATTAGAGCTTATTAATCTTCCTACGCTTGAGTCTAAGCTTACTATGTGTCCATTACCGTAAAAGTTCCCCAAATCATTTAGAGTGGTTATGTTTTCAAGATGCATATCTGATGTCAGATATATTGTTCCCCCATTTATATCAACGGTTCCTGAAACAGGAAATGCAGAATCAAATGTGCATGATGTGTTTGAATCTTCCAGTGTAAATCCATTTCTAAACCAGCCGAAGGCCAGCATTTTGTTGTCGTTGTCATCGGAATAAAAATTTGCCTGGGGTTCAATTGATACGACTGTATCGGAACCTTTGTGAACTGGACTTAGCTGTAAAAAAAAACAAAATTGGGCGATGCCCAGTGATAGAATTAAAATCACTTTCTTCATGAATCTCTCTCTCTCTTTTTGTAACCAAAGAATTAATTCTTTGAATATAAGCTATAATAAAAATTTTTATATTTTGCAAGTAATCCGTTTATTTATTTTTTTATTTTTCGTAAATTGGATATTATATAAATATTTTTCATATAATGTTTTTGTTTTTGTCTTTTCATAGTAGCAAAATTTGATAAAAAACCTTTACTTTGGTATATATAAAGAAACGATTGGTACGACAATTGCCTGTGTGCTGAATTTATTTTATAATCGTCCGAAGTGCCCATTACAAAAGCAGAAGAGGTTTGGGTTGATCCGTTTTTGTCATGCTGAACTCGTTTCAGCATCCATGGATAAATTAAGTTCATAATATTTTATATGAATTTTACCAATCCATGGATCCTGAAATAAATTCAGGATGACACAGGGTTTCGATTAAAGTGATTTCCCATTATAGGATACTCCGGACAGTTGTGAATTTATTTCAGGATTCATAATAAGTTTATTATCTTTATGAAATTTAGGAGTTTAAATATGAACGAAGTACGCACAAGATTTGCCCCAAGTCCAACGGGGTTTTTGCATGTTGGTGGACTTAGAACGGCATTGTATGCATATCTTTATGCTAAAAAACATGGTGGAAAGTTTGTGCTTCGTATTGAAGATACCGATCAAAACCGTTTGGTTGAAGGTGCTGTTGAAAATTTAATTGCAACTTTGCGCTGGGCCGGGCTTGATTTTGATGAAGGTCCGGGAAAAGGCGGACCGTTTGGGCCATATATCCAATCTGAAAATTTACCAAGATATAAACAGTATGCCGAGCAACTGATTGAAGCCGGACATGCTTACTACTGTTTTTGTACGACCGAGCGTCTTGATATACTTCGTCAACATCAGACTGCCGCCAAGCTTCCAACCCGTTACGATTTACATTGCCGCAAATTGGATTTGGCAGAGGCAAAAAAACGTGTAGAAGCCGGTGAAAAGCATGTTATTCGTATGAAAGTGCCAATGACGGGTGAGCTTACGTTCAATGATATCATTCGTGGTAATGTTACAATCGCTTATAAAAATATTGATGATCAGGTGATTATGAAATCCGATGGATTCCCAACTTATCACTTGGCCGTTGTAGTTGATGACCACCACATGAAAATCAGCCATATTATTCGTGGTGAAGAGTGGTTGCCAAGTACACCAAAACATATTTTACTTTATCAATATTTTGGATGGGAGATGCCACAAATTGCTCATCTTCCTCTGTTATTAAATCCTGACAAAAGTAAATTGAGCAAGCGTCAAGGCGATGTTGCTGTTGAAGATTATCGTGATAAGGGTTATCTGAAAGAGGCATTAGTTAATTTTATTGCTTTGCTTGGCTGGAATCCCGGTGATACCCGTGAAGTTTTTTCACTGGAACAGCTTGTTCAAGAATTTTCTCTTGAACGTGTTGGAAAGTCAGGTGCTGTATTTGATGTTGAAAAATTAAAATGGATGAATGAGCAGCACATGAGGTTAAAGACAGACGATGATATGCTTGAACTTGTAAAACCAATTTTGAAAGAAAAGCACTGGGGTGCGTTTTCGGACGATTATTTAAAACAGATTTTTGGTTTGATGCGTGAACGTGTAAAGTTCCCGCAAGATTATGTTGAGACCTGTTCATACTTATATAAAGATCCGCATACGTTTGATGAAGCGGCAAAAGCAAAAAGTTGGACAGAGCAATCATCAGTTCTTTTAAATGGCTTGCTCGAACGTTACAAAAATTTAGAAACTTTTGGTGCCGCAACTGTTGAAAGTGAGCTTAGACAAGAGGCAGAAAAGCAACAGATCAATGCCGGCAAGTTTATTCATCCGTTGCGTCTTGCTTTGACAGGTGTGGCAGTTGGCGCAAGTTTATTCCATCTGATAGAAATTTTGGGTAAAGAGACTGTTGTCAGACGAATGGAATTTGCGATTAAACATTTCGGCTCGGCAAGTTACTAAATAAAAGGGGATTTGGAATGAAAAACTTGCCAATCGGATTACAAAGCATAGAAGATATAATTACACAAGATTTTACATATGTTGATAAAACAGGCATATTATACGATTTTGTAAAAAGTAAGGGGTATTATTTTCTTTCACGGCCACGCCGCTTTGGCAAGTCTTTGACGTGTTCAACACTTGAAGCTATCTTTCAGGGACGAAAAGAGCTATTTGATGGGCTTGCTATCAGCAAACTTGATTATGATTGGAAAAAATATCCAATTGTCAGGCTTGATTTTAGCGGAATTGATCACGAAACTCCAACTGAACTCCGCGTTGCGCTTCTTGAAATAATCAATGAAATTGCAGAACAAAATAAAATAGTTATTAAAAGCAAACTTCTCAAATCTGCATTCAGGCAATTAATAGTTGAACTGGCAGATAAGCTTGGTCCAGTTGTCATCATAATTGATGAGTATGACAAGCCAATTCTGGACCATATTGGTAACAACGTAATGGCAATAAAAATGCGTGATGCGCTGAAAAGTTTTTATGGAGTTCTCAAAGATAAAGAGGTCGATGCTAATTTACGTTTTCTTTTTATGACGGGTGTCAGCAAGTTTTCAAAAGTCTCAATTTTTTCTGAACTGAATAATTTAAATGATTTAACATTGGACGAACGATTTGCAACTCTTTGTGGCTACACGCAGCAAGAGCTGGAGCTAGTTTTTGCGGAGCATATCGAATTGCTTGCTAACCACATTGGTAAAGATAAAGCAGATACTCTTGCAGCTTTAAAATATTGGTACAACGGGTTTCAGTTTAGCAGGGTTAATAATAAAGTTTATAATCCATTTTCTATATTAAATTGTTTAAGTAAGCATGATTTTGCAAACTACTGGTTTTCAAGCGGAACTCCAACTTTTATCATGAAGTTTATTGAAAATAATCCTGATGATGTTAAAAAACTTATTATGATGGAGACAGAACAGATATCAGGTAATGGGCTGGATAAATTAACTCTTGAAGATTATTTTAAAAATATAACAGTGCTTTTTCTTCAGGCTGGGTATTTGACTTTTACTGACTATGATCCTAAAACTAACATTTATAGTCTTGGATATGCAAATCAGGAGATTCGTTTATCCATGACTGAGCAAATTTTAGATTTTGTTTCGAATGTTGATGATGTCAAAATTTCAAAGTTCCAAGCTAAGTTTAAAGATGCACTTTTGAATGACGATATAAATATGTTTTGTTCAACTATGAAAGATTTCTTTGTTCTAATTCCAAACACTGTGATCATTAATTTAGAAAAATACTATCAAGGTATATTTTTTACCATTACCAAGCTGATTGGTGCAAAGATCACAGTTGAAGATGCTACAAATATAGGCTTTATCGATGCTGTGCTTGAAGGTAAGAATAATACATATATTATTGAATTTAAAAAAGACAAAACGCCTGATGTTGCGTTAGCCCAGATCGAAGATAAAGAGTATTTTAGAAAATTTCAAATCGATGGTACAAAGCCTATAGTTCTTGTCGGCATGAATTTTGATTATGATAAAAATGGAAAAAACTCAAAAGGCGTGACGCTTGATTGGAAAATTAAGGCTAAACATGATTGAATCTTATGGAAGTCTTGAAATTAAAATATGATTTGGCGAGTCGGCTTGTTTTGGATTTAAATAAAGAGTTTCTGTTCGAGGACAGAGGGGTTAAGCACGATTCCCCCAAATCAGTTTTTCGCGCTTGCCATGCAGTTGGTCTGATAACTGCACCTGAAACAGAATTATTAATCGAAATGATTGATGATAGAAATTTGACAACGCATACATACAAAGAGGATTTGGCTGAACGGATTTCAAAAAAGATTCCTGATTACGGAAAACTTATGGAAAAATTGCTTAAAGCTGCAAAGTAGCTTTGCCTGTAAATTATTAAACTATTGATTTTTAAATAAGCCCTCTCTTAGTTTTATAAACAAATAATTTTTGTTTTAAATCTAGGAGAGGGTTTTTTAATGAAAAATAAATTCATATTTTTATTTCTGTCTTTTTTGATTTGGAATTTTGCTTCAGCAGATACTATTTACACGATTCAGAATTCTGTGCCGTATGCGGCTCCCAATGCTGACAACTTATTTTGGGTTCCTGTTACTGGTGACAGTGTTCTGGTTAAAGTTACCGACAAATCAAAGTCTGCAGCTCCGGCAATTATAGAGCAAACTGATGGACAGCTTATACCAAATTTTGAATATACTTTACCATCTTTTGCTCAGAAACAAAAACCGCTTCCGAATGGATTATTTCATTTCTTTAAAGACAAGGATGCAAAACTTAACGATGAGTATGTGTTGAGACTTTTTCCTAAATCAGAGCGCACTTTTATTTGGAGTAAGGTAAAGCAAGATTATTTTGGGTACTCTAATCAATGGCATGCAATATATAATTCTTCAGGGAAAGATCCTCATCCATTCAAATTCAAGGTGCCAGATGCGCAGAGAAAATTACAGGAATTGAAAATTGGTGCGATTGCAGTTGGAGGTGCGGTGGGTGCTGCGGGCGCGGGTGCTCCTAAAACAGTTACTGGAATGATTGATGGTTTTGAATGGGCTGGTGAATCTGGTGGATGGATTTTGGCTAAAACTAAAGACTGTACTGATAAAAATCACATTCGTCGAAGAGGCGAAGATGGCATTTTTAAGTATGTGACGGGAGTGGCTGAAAGTGATTTTGAATCTAAAACTGAAGCAGATAAACCTAAAATTTTTAATGGGCCAAGCGTTGAGGATAATAAAGTTATTTGTGGTACAGTCGGCCCAGATAATTTAAAATGTGGAACAATTAATTTTTATAGAGTTGGCGAACTTATAAATGAAGAACAAGGCAATAAGTTTTCTTCATCAGGAAAAAAACCATCTTTTAATATTATTTGGTATCAGTTAAGTAATATCAAAGAAGTAACAAAGCAAGGACAGAACTTTACCGGCCAAAGAAAATTTAGAAGATTTGCTGATGTGGGTGCATTGCAGGCAAGACCTGAAAATAAAGATGCTGTTTTCCAACTTGCATCCAGACCCAACTGTCTTGAGGGTGGAAGAGCTTACAGGGGGCAAGACTTCGCTGAAATTATGGGGACTATGGCTGTGCAGGGTGAGGAGGCCGCCTCATCAGCTTTCCCTGGCGGTTTTGCCAGAATGTTTGTTGGTATTCCTGAAATTGCCAGAGATGATAATAACAATGGTGCGATTAATATATTTAAACATACAAATCTTGGAGAATTTGTAACTTCAGGTGGTGATATTGGTAGTAAGACAAAACCATATACTGCTGTGAATTTGGATACAAAATCAAATTGGGAACATAATTTATTGATTTGCTTTCATGAAGACATAGCTGTTACAACAGGTTTTACTTGTGTTCATAGACCTGGGGATTTAAGGCGAGATGTTCCTTTTTTCCCAAACCAAGATACGAAAATAGATTATAACTCTGCAAATTGCAATGAGAAAGTTGATAATCCAAATGATCAGTTGATAAATCAGGTTCCCGTATGTGCTTTAGATTTACGTTGGCAGAATATTACAGAAAATCATAAAACTTATTCCAAGCAATTACTCAAAGCGTTTTATACAGGAACAATTCTTTCTGCAGTAAAACACAAAAAATATAAAATATTTTTAACAATGGTTGGGGGAAGTGCTTTTAAAAATGATATAAGTTGGATTGTGGAAGCGATACAGGCGCAAGAAGAATATATAAAAAAATACGGGCTGACTGTTTCTGTTGTGTTTTTAGATTTCCCAAGTGATTCGGCTAATCAGGGAACACCTGCAAATTCACGGCTACCACTTTATGAAATCGTCAAACGAATTGGTGGAAATACGTTAAAATTTACAATTGATAATGCTACTGGTGCAGAAACGGCAGAATGGGATTTTTATGAGGGAGGCGGCAAAGATGCAGTGTCTCATGGGCCAGAAAAAGATCCTAAGGAATTTGAAGAAGTTTTTATCAAAATTTTATCTGAACCGTCAAAATCTAAGATTCAAGAAAACAAGGGAACAGGAAAAATTCTTTCACCTGGGACTTATGTTGTGAAGAATAAAATTGATAAAACATTTGGGGGGACGGGAGGAACCAATAATCCTCTGGCTTGGCTTTATTCGCCAAGTGAAATTAAAGAAAAAAATGAGATAGGAGAGAATTTTGATGCTGTACTTATAAATAAAGAAGAAGAGACAGGGGGTGAGTTTAAATTTGAGATAAAAATAGACAGTGTGATCAGGAATTTTAATTATATAGAATTGGATCCAAACCCAGTTGTCCTTTCTCGTGGGGTATTTGTGTGGAAATGTGATTTTGCAAGCGAGATTAACAAATATTTATATAGACGTATAGGAATGCTACCTTTGTTTGTAGAGGATCAAGCCGAGGGGAAGGTAGATGTATTTTATGAATATACCCTTAAAGATGTTAAAGCTGTAGGTTGCATGCAGTCTTTTATAAACACAGGGAAACAGTATGATGCTTCAAAATACCCAGAACATCCGTTTAATTTTAAAGTCAAAAAAATAGTTGGAGATAAGGAAGAAGGCCCAGAGTATCTGGTTGATTTTAATAAACAAAAACCTGAAATAATTTCTGTTATAGAGGTGGTTGAACAACTTCCAGCGCCACAGCCTCAACCAGGTCCTCAACCGCAACCAGCGCCTAAACCTCAGCCACAACCTCAAGCACAATTACAACTCCAAGGCAAACTTGCACAACTCAAAAATAATCTTTTGGGATTGAAAAATAAACTTGGATCGTTGGGTGGAAAGCTGGGGGCGTTGAAGGTAAAGTTGGGGGGAGTAAAAGCGGGTGGGGATGGAAGAGTCCCTAAATATCCTAAATTTACAGAGGCAAAAACTGGATTAGAAGGTACGTTGCAATTTGTAAAGCTTGTGTATTTAGAGCAACAATCTAGTACATTTAAAACAAATTTAACCAAGCCGGCGTTCAATATAATTGTGTATAACGATAAGAATGCAAAAAAATTTAAGAAATTTGCAGATGTTGCGCAGGTTATGGCAAACAGTTTAAATAATAACGCGGTTTTTCAGTTTGCTTCAAATGATGATCCAACCTGGACAAGCGGAGGTGGACAAGCTACAGCGATTTTGAAAGCAACCCAAGAAGCTGCGAAAAGACGAAATACAGCGAGAGATTTGGAACCTTTGGAAAAAGCATCACTTAATACGAAGAATGAAGATCCTGCAAATATTGATAACATTTGGATTGGAATACATTCAAATATTCGAGTTGCAGGTGTGAGAGATCCTCACAAAATTAATTTAATTCTTGTTGCGGCAAGAGATCCAAACTATGGAGGAGATAAAACTCCACATACAGAGAATTGTCAAAAAGTTGCATACGAAGGAACGTTGCTTGCTGCGGCAAATTTAAAAGCTCCGAATGTTTTTTTAACGTTTATGGGTGGAGCGATTTTTGCGACTGCAAATCCAAGAGATAAAATTCTTAGAGCAATGGAATATGCTCTGAAATCTTATGTGAAAAAATTTGGGTTAAATGTAACTTTAATTTACTGGTCGGATAAAATTCCAACAGATATTTTACTACTTACGAAAGAAATTGGTGGATATGTTTGTTTTTTTGAAAATGAGAATAATGCAACTTATAAAAAATATCCTGGGAACAAAAATCCAGGGGGCAGTGTTGAAAATATAGCAAGTTTTACAGATGATGTAATTAGCCAAAAGCTTTTTGGGCCGGCAAAGTGGTAGGAATATTGTGAGATTTATTGAGGTTTTAAGACAAGTTGTTTATATTTCAATATTGTTAATATTTCAATAACATCCCCGTCATCATTGGGCGGAAGGAAGTGCTTTGAAATTTTTTCAATTGCACTATCCCAATAATCATGAGTTATTTTTAAAATATCGAGTGAATTCGAATAAAATAACATGTCAGCTATTAATTGATTAGAAATTGTGGATCGGCCATCAGAAAATGTTTTTCTGGCGTGCAGTAAATCTGCGATAAAATTTTCTAAAAATTCACTAGGATCAACATCTAAGTGTTTTTTTATGCAGCGCAAGAGTTCGTCTGTGTGGGTTTTGAAAATATAAAAGCAAGCTTTTTCCGGTGTATCTACTTGACGGAGATACTCGTTCATACACAAAACATTTTTACTGATTAAATTTAAAAAAACAAATGAGATAAAAAATATTCTGATTAATTTCATTAAATTATTCGTATAAATTTTCATATATTCAAAAACTTTCCAGTTAAAATTTCAGATGTTTAAATTTATAGATTTGAGTTATTTAAATTTCGTCGTTTAATATTTTATTTCTGTAGCTTTTCATTAATTCAACCATGTGGTTGAGGTTGTGAATTGTTGCAAGGGTGTATGCTGACAGTTCATGAGCTTTGAATAAGTGGCAGAGATAAGCAAGCGAGTAATTTTTGCATGTGTAGCAGTTACAATCTTTTTCGATTGGCCCAAAATTTGTGCTGTTTCCACTTTTTACAACTCTCATTGTGCCTTGTTTTGTGAAGAGTTGTCCGTGCCTGGCGGCTTTGGTTGGATGTGAGCAGTCAAATGTGTCAACGCCAAGTGGAATTATTTGATGAATTGATTCTAAATCACCTATTCCGAGCAGATGATTTGGTTTGTCGGTTCTTATTGTTGGCATTAAAAATTTAAGCAGTTCAATCATCTGTTCTCTAGATTTGCCCAAACTTCCGCCGATTGCGTAGCCATCAAAATTTAATGACGATAAATATTCACAGCTTTTACTACGTAAATCTTGGTCAAGTCCGCCGTGTATAACGGCATAAAGCGCTTGATTGTTTGGATTTTTTAAATGCTCATCTAATGATCTTTTTTCCCAGCGATGAGTACGTTCAAGAGAGCGTTTAAGTTTGGCAGGGTCTGTGTGATATCCGGGCAGTTCGTCAAAACAGACGATCATATCTGCGCCGATATTTTTTTGGGCCTGAATTGATGTTTCGGGTGTGAGTAAAACTTTTGCACCGTCACGATATGATCTGAAAAGTACTCCGTCTTCTGATATTTTTAAAACACTGTTATCGTGAGTTTTTGTTCCGTTGCTTTTTAGTTCGCTGTGTACGCCGCCATACATCAAACTGAAAACCTGAAATCCTCCGGAATCTGTAATAATTGGCATGGTGCGATTAATAAATTTATGCAGTCCGCCGGCTTGATTGATAAGCTCTGATCCTGGTTGCAGCATTAAATGATATGTGTTGCAGAACATCATTTGAATGCCCATTTGTTCGATTGCTTGATTATCAATTGCTTTGAGCGATCCATTTGTTCCGACTGCAACAAAATTTGGTGTATCAATTATCCCGTGTGGTGTGTGTATTTTGCCAACACGTGCACGAGATTTTGTTGATTGGTGTATGGGTTCAAATTTAAATTTGGGTTTAGATTCAGGTGTTTTTGTGTTCATGAGGGAGTATCTTTTTTTGTATGGGCTGCTTTTCTTGCCCGTCGAAGCCACGAGCAAAGCGAGGGCGAAGGCTGGGTAAATATTGTTTTTGCAAAAGCTACAAATGGTGTTGCCAGTGCTATTGCAAAAATTTTAATTGTAAAACTTAACGTTATAATCTGTGCAACAGAATAAGTAATTCCGTACAGCGCTGCTATTGTGAATACAACCGTATCAATAAATTGGCTGAGTGAGGTGGTAAGTCCGGAGCGCAGTGCAAAATATTTGTTATTAAATAATTTTTTGAAAAAACTGAAAATTAAAATAGAGCTGCTTTGTGCTATGAAATATGCAAGGATTGATGCGAATATTATTCGTGGGGTAAAACTTAAAATGGCATAAAAGCTTGAGTGCATTGTGTCCACTTGGCTTGGAGTGTACCAAAGTTGAAATCTGCTGTAAACCAGAAAGCTTAACAACATTAAAAAACTGATTTTGATTGCCTTTTTAGCTGCTTGCATTCCATAAAACTCTTGGAGTAGGTTTAGGCTCAGCTCTGCGCCAATTATGAAAACATCTGTTCCTGTAACATTAAAACCAAAAAGCATAATCTGTTTTGTTACAAAAATGTTAGCAACTATGCATTGTAATGCGATTATGGAAATAAGTGCAGATTTGCCTAACCTCAAGGCAATAAGTCCCAAAATTGTGACAGAAATGATATGTAATATGAATATGAATTCGTTTAACATATTTTAAAAAATCTCATAAAATGTTCTGGAAAACGCTTTTAAATCCAACTTATTCAATGCCAATCATAATTTTATCATATTTATTACATATTGGAAATTACGTTTATTTTGTTGAATATTTATGAGTTTTGAGTACTATTTTTTATATAACGACTGCGGAAAGTCCGCCAGAATGCCTATTTTTACAGAAAACCTAATTTTAATTTTATTCTAGGATTTTATGAAAGATAATATTTGGACAAATGGAATTGGGTCTTGGTATCACAAAATTTTACAAGACAAACGGTGGGTGAATATTTCAAATATTTTTACTTTGCTAAGAATTTTGCTTTCGCCTGTGATTGTTTGGCAAATGTATTGTCGAAATTGGAACTTAGCCTTTGGCTTTTTTGTTGTCGGAGCAATTACAGATCTTTTGGATGGATATTTGGCCAGACTTTTTGATACACAAACAAATCTTGGACGAATGCTTGATCCGGTTGCAGATAAGATATTTTTGGTTTCTTCTTTTTTTTCACTATCTTTTATAAGTACCCCGTCGTTTCATGTTCCGTCCTGGTTTGTATATTTATTACTTTTTAGGGAGTTTGCATTACTATCCGGATGCGTGATTTTATTTGTGCTTAAAGTAAATTTTGAAGTTCAGCCAATTATGTGGGGAAAGTTGACAACAGTTTTTCAAATTCTTTTTATTGTATGGATTTTTTCTTGTTATTTTTTCCATTGGATTCCATTAAAAACTTATAGTGTAAGTTTAGTTTTACTTGCAGGGTATTCGATTTTCTCTTTATTGCAGTATATTCGTGTAGGTTTTAATTATTTAAAGAGATAAAAAATTGTTTTTTATGGTTGATTTTTTTAAAAAAATACACATACTTACAGCCAGATTTTATATGATTTTAAAATGCGTTTGTTGGCTGTTTGTTTAATTTAAAGGAGTTTGAATATGAAAAAATTATTTCCATTAATGTTCGCGTTAGTATTTGCAAGCCAAGCATTTGCTATGGAAACAGAAGTTGTTGTTACAGATGAAACAACCAAATCAGAAGTTGTTGCAACTGAAGTTGCTTCGGTAGTAGAAGAAACCAGATCTGTTGTGTTGGATGAAGCAACCAAAGCAGAGGCTGAAGTTGTTTATGATGAGCTAAAAACACGTGGTTTGACTGATGCTCAAATTGTTACAGTAGTTGAAGAAAAATTGCGCAATGACACAACTGAAAATGCATACCGTTCAATCTTGGATAAACACAACCAAGAAAAAATTGTATGGGCTTTAGTTGGCTCAGCAGCAACATGTGGTTTAATTTACGGTGTCATTCCAGGGGTTAAATACGCTTATAATTCATACAAGACTGCAAAGCCAGCCGATAAAAAAGGTTCAGCAGAAACGTCATCAGAACCTGCAAAGTAAAGTAAGTAATTAATAGAAATTTACACCAGTCAGCGATGCATTAATTAATAGAAGGGGTATGCTAAAACATGCCCCTTTTTAATATATAAAAATTTGTTTTTTAGGATTGATTTTTTTTAAAAAATACACATACTTACAGCCAGTTTTGTATGATTTTAAAATGCGTTTGTTGGCTGTCTGTTTAATTTTAAGGAGCAAAATATGAAAAAATTATTTCCATTGATGTTCGCATTAGTGTTTGCAAACCAAGCATTTGCATTAGAATCAGAAGCTGTTGTTACAGATGAAACAACCAGGTCCATTGAGACAGATGAAGCAATCAAGGTAGAGGCTGCGGCTGTTTATAATGAATTAAAAAAAGATGGTTTGACAGACGCCCAAATCGTTGTAGAAGTTGAAGAAAAATTGCGTAATGAAACAACGCAAGAAGCATATCATTCAGTTTTTAGCAAAAAAAATCAAAAATATATTGTATGGAGTCTGGTTGGGGTGCTTGCAACTGTTAGTGTATATTTTGGTGTAAGATGGGTTTATGGTAAACTGACAGCAGAGCAAAAAGATGCGAATAAAGGTGAGCCACAGGTGGTAAATGGTGGTATTGAATTGCAAGAAGGTGTTAACAAGGGTTTAGCACAAAAAAGAGCCGAGTCTTCGCACCCTATGACTTTGAGGCCTCGCCATAAGTAATTAAAAAAATTTACATCAGTCAGCGATGCATTAATTTATAGAAGGGGTATGCTAAAACATGCCCCTTCTTAATCATTTAAGGAGATTATATGTTGTTAGCTAGATTTTTAAGTTTAATGCTTTTTGCCAGCAGTGTAGCTTTTGCGCAATCCAGTAAAAACGATGTAAGTGCTTCCACCGGTAAAATTGTTGATGGTGGCGAATTTATTGTTAAAAAAGATGTTCAAGTTGTGCCTCAAGTTCGGTCAATGTCAAAAAATAGGCTGAAAGAAGAAATTGGAAATGTTACGCGTAGAGCTTTTAATTCATCAACGAGTTTGGGTAAAAGTGTTGGAACTGTTAAGATTGGTTTAGTAGATAAAGTTTCAGGCTTTTACCAGGCAGATAGCGGAAAAATTGCTTCTGAAGTAGACAAAAACGATGGTATATTGCAAGTTGAGCTATCAGATATACAAAGTTGTTTTTCTAATGTAATTTCAAACTTGGTTGAGAATAGAGGTTTTTTCAAAAAAGCGTCGCGTGGTGATTTAAGAGAATTTTTAAGTTTAATGGATGAGATGGTTAGTAATTTAAATTTACAAGTAAACTCATTTAATGCTTTGAAGAGTTTAATTGTAAAGAAAGATGTGAAAACAAGTATAGAACCAAATATTTTTGATAAAATTAAGCAGCAATTTTGTTCTAGTGCTGTCGAGCTTAAAAAGCTGCAAGAAAAAATTAAAACGTCTAAATGTTTAAAGAAGAGTGCTTAAAAAAATATGAAAAAGATTTTTATAGTTACGGGTGAACTTTCCGGTGATATTACGGCTGCTTGGTATGTAAAGCGTTTGCAGTTAGAGAATTCTGCGACAGAATTTTCTGAGTTAGATATACATGCAGTTGGTGGGGATAATTTGCAGGCGCTTGGTGTTACAATTTTTAAGCGCTTTGAAGAGCTAAATGTTGTTGGGGTTTTTGAGATATTAAGGCATCTACCAAAAATTTTGCATATTTTAAATGCGCTTATTGCGCATATTAAAGCCAATGGCTTTGATGAAGTTATTTTGGTTGATTTCCCGGGTTTTAATTTAAGATTGGCCAAAAAATTAAAATCACTAGATCCAAAAATTAAAGTGACATATCTTGCGCCTCCACAGTTGTGGTGTTGGGGTGCGTGGAGAGTTAATAAAATTAAGAGATATTGTGATAATGTAATTGTACTTTATCCGTTTGAGGTAGAGTGGTACAAGCAGCGTGGTGTTACAGCTCAATGGCTGGGAAATCCCGTTTACGATTCTTTACAACAATATTTTCCATTAACTGAAAATAAAGAAAAATTGATAGCACTTCTTCCGGGTTCGCGTAAGGCTGAGATCGAAAGGTTCTTGCCAATTTTCAGAGATATAGTTAAAAATTTTGTGCTACGTCATCCGGATGTGAAATTTGTTATTCCACTTGCAAGTTCATTATCCGACGATTTTATTAAGCAACAACTTGAAAAGTCCGGTTTGAATGTTTACTCGAACAAATTAATTTTTACTCGAACGGATAAAGAAAAATTTGAAAAGCTAAGTGAGTGTTGCTTGGCTGTCACCAAGCCTGGGACTGTTTCATTGGAATTGGCTTTGCTAAAAATTCCAGCTGTGATGATATTTAAAATTTCTTGGCTTACATATATTTTGGCTCGCCCGCTTGTTAAGGTAAAATATATGTCGTTACCGAATCTTTTACTTGATGTTCCACTTTACAAAGAATTGGTGCAATCCGACTGTAAGCTGGATTTAATATTAAGGGAGATGGAAAATCTTTATCTGGGGTTCACTCGTGGGACCAACGATTATGTCATGAAGATGAAAAAACTTGATGAATTGAGACGGTTGCTTAGTCGTTAGACAGGTGCGTCACCTATCGGCGCATCACATATTTAAGTTATGGTAGCGTGACTTTTACTTTACTGTTTTTTGCATCAGGGGAATTGTTTTTTCTTCCAATTCTTTCGTGAAAAACAGAGTCTTCGAGGCAGAGTAATGATTTTGCAGATATTCTTTTTAGTTTATTAAATTCGATTGTAGATTTTAGAACAATTCTTGGAAGTTTGATAAAGTTATCTGCAAGTGTTACGCTCCATTCCTCAATTTTTTCAACATATTTGGGATCGACAAGAATAATTAGACTGTTTTTAGGAATGACAAAGTTTTTACGGTTCAGTCTTTTTTCTTTTTGAAGCCAAATTCCTTGGTTATGTCCGAGTTTTTTGAATGAGAAGCCCAGATAGTTTTTATCGGGAATTACTTTTAGGTTTGCAAAGGTGTTTTTTTTATCTACCACATGCTGAATTTTACGAGTAATAATTAGTTTATATTTTTGTAAGTCATTATCATTAATGGGAAATGTAAAAAAACCGTCTTCATCTGTGAGAGCCTCTTGCCCTTCAAAAAATATCCTAAATTCAGGAATGTCATCGACCCAGTTGGCAATTCTTATTGATCCCTTAAGAAAAGTAGGGTGACTATTTGATGGTCTGGAAAAAACATTTGGTTTTAATTCAATTGAGCCAAAATCGTTTTGACTGACTTCTGTTCGAGGGTAAAAATTTCCAAAATCTTGCTTATCAATTTTTTTATCAAGTTCGTCATTGGCATTAACTTGTGGAATATATATGAGTGCGAGTAGTGTTATACTCGACAAAAAATGAATAATATTTTTTTTCAACATACGTCTCCAGCTTTTTTTTAGTCCAACTTATTTAGTTCAACAAATTTATTTTATTATTTTTGTAATTTTATCTAAGTTTATATTATGGTATTCTAAAAATTAAGATAAGAAAATAGATTTTGATCAATTTTTTTTTAAACCTTTTAATAAAGGATTTTTATAGATGAAATTTTGGGACAAGTTAAGAGAGTCTTTTTCTAACGCAATGAGATCAGGAAAGCCGCCACATGCTTTGACTATGGCTTTTTGTGTTGGAATTTATGTTGCATTTTCGCCTTTCCCAATGGCTCATACAGTTATGATTGTTATTTTTAGTTGGCTTTTGGGATTAAATTTCCCGATAATGTTTATAGCTGCCTCGATAAATAATCCTTGGACGATGATTCCATTTTATTCTATTGATTATGCTTTTGGTTTTTGGTTTGTTCACAATTTACTCGGTTTGGAGCCGACTTGGGTTATTTCTTTGGTAAAAATATTCGGATGTGGTAAAATCTGTTTATGGTCTTTTTTGATTGGCGGGAATGTTTTAGGTATTGCAGCCGGTCTAATTTGTTATCCAATAGCGTATTATTTTTTTAAAAAATTTATTAAAAGTGTGTAGATTGGGCTTAACCTGTTAAGGTTGGATTATGAGCGTTGTAGTTGTAAATAAAAAAGCAAGATTTGATTACGAGATATTAGAAACTATTGAAGCTGGTATAGAGCTGCGTGGTGACGAGGTGAAGTCTTTGCGAAAAAAGGCAGTGTCGCTAGAAGAAACTTATGCTGTTGCAAAAGACGGTCAGATGATGCTTTTGAATTGTTATATCGCCCCATATACCCATGCATACGCCAAAAATGAAATAACAGATACTTCAAGACGTAGTCGTCGGTTGTTGTTGCACAAGCGAGAAATTGATAAGATGATTGGTCAAATTTCTCGTAAGGGCCTAACCATAATCCCTTTAAAAATTTATTTTAATAATAAAGGCTTTGCAAAGATTGAGCTTGGAATTGCAAAACACAAAAAATTAATTGATAAAAAAAGAGAGCTTAGGGAAAAAGACATAAAACGTGAAACCGAACGGCAGATAAAAGCTCGTTTCAATTAGGGGGGTTATGATAATTGGTAGCAAACTTTATCGCACGCTTCAATGTGCGGACTCGATGGCATGGGCAAAGCAGAATATGGCAACAGCGCCGGACGGAGCTGTTTTTTTAGCGGACAAACTTACTCAAGCCAAGGGTCGAGGAGATAGGGTTTGGAAGATTTATGATGGCCAGTTGAATGTAACTATCCTACTCAAGCCCAAAATTTTGCACGGATTTGCGTCTGAGGATCTTCCCATTCGGATTAATCAGTTAAATATGGCGGTTTCTCTAGGCATATATGATGTCATAAAAGATTTTGGAGTTGGTATTAAGTGGCCCAACGATTTTGTTATCCAAAGTGAGGCGATGGCGAATTCGGGAGAGCCAACAATTCCAGATGCTTTGAGTCCGGATAAGCGAGTGAACAAAAAAGTCGGTGGAATATTGTTTCATCTTGTATGGGAAGATGGTATTCCTGTAGGAATAGTTTGCGGATTTGCAATTAATGTAAATAATATTTTCGATAAATCAGACGAACTGTTTGATATTGCTACAAGCTTAGCATTTATTTCAGGCAGCAAAGTTGAGATGAGGCCATTGTATAAAAATTTACTTATATCAATAAATAACTATTACAAAAAATGGCTTACAGGTAATTTTGATGAAATTTACAAGCTTTGGCGTAAGGCTCAGTTATTTTTGGGTAAATCTATTAAAATACATCAGAAAGATGGTGCAATAATCACCGGAACAATGATGCAGGTTCTACCAAATGGGGATATACTTCTTATTGAAAGCTCTGGTCAAGATAGGTCTGGTAATTCTGGCACAGATAATTCTGGCACAGATAAATCTGGCACAGATAAATCTGGCAAGCAAAAAATTGTCTCTTTTTACATGGTTGAACAAGTTAGTCTAAATTAAATTTCAGATTGAATTCAAATTAAAATAAATAGCACTTTAACATAGCGTTTATATTGGGGTTGGGGAACAGGGGGCTTTTGCAACTCCTTTCTATTTACTCTAAGCTTAAAATACTTAGTCTAGATTCAGCATAACAATAGTATTTATTTTTTATGGAGGTTTTTCTATGAAGTTTTCTATAAAACGATTACTTTTTTTGACAGTAGGTTTTCTGACTGTTTGTCTTAACGTTACACCAATGACGACAACTGAGGTTTCAGTGCCGGCAGAAGTAGCGGAAGTAAACAAATTTTTTGGTGGTGCAAGTTCTGCAGCAGAATTGCAAAGTCGTGTTGCTGAAAATTTTGATCAATATGGGATGGTTACAGAGATTGTTCCTTGCCCATGGTACAGAAGATTGCTAAATTCTTTTTCATCAGATTCAGCCCATGCTGTTTGTACAGAAGAACAAAGGGAATTGATTCGTCCAGGTGCCGTCGATGCAAAATTAAGGGAAGTTGCGGCATCTCAAGCACAAACACAGGCTTATATTGATGCATTGAAAAAAGATACTCAAATTTCTGATGCAGCAAGAGCGGCAGCAATTGAGGAGCTTGAGCTTCGTAAAAAGTTTTTATTGCAAGTTGGGCAATGTCATGAGAGTTTACGTGATGATTTGATGCGAGCAAGAGCAACTGTTGGAATTAATGCCCGTGAAATTGATCGCATTGCCAAAATTGGTGCAGGTGAACCAGTGGTTGATCGTGATACGAAGATTGCAAGAACAGTGAATGATGCAATGAAAGCTCCATTTGAGAGAGCTGAGACATGTTACAGGCATGTTATTTCAAGAGATTCCCTTGCACAACCGCAAGCAGCTTTAGGAGATAGGCTTGTTGAACATAAAGCTGATCCTTACGTTGAAAGTAATAGGCATGTGGCGCAGGTATCCAGTGACTTGGATCGAAAAGCAGCGCAAGCCAGAAAAGAATTAGCACAGCAAGAGCTTACGGAAAGATGCGCGGTAAGCGGAAGTTCTTCGTTGGATTGTCGTTGGAATGCCGCCAAGACTGAGGCCTTTGTGGCCAAAGACTGGGTTGCTGGAGGATGGGAAGTATTAGGACATAAAATTGCAGCGGTAGAGGCGCCCGATTTTGCAGGAATGTTTGGTGCTGTTCGTGATTATGGAGTCAATGATATGTCAGAGTGTCCTACAATTCCGGATATGTGCACTGCATGCGAGCATGAAATGGATGTGCAAATGTGTAGAGCAAATCCATATGAATACTACGCAATTCAAAGTGGTAAAGTTGCTGGAGGCGTGGCCCTTGCAGCAGTAGGTTTGTATGCGGCTTATAAGCTGTCAAAACTTGGCTGGCGAGGTGCATGTGCGTTGAAAAATGCATTATGGACTAACAGCTCTAAAAAAGCCAGAGCTGCCATTCTTATGGCTCTTGGAACTGCAGTTGTAGTTGCCCCAAGCGTTGCAATGCATTATGGTTTAATGCAACCATAAAAAAGTATATGTAACAAAATATAGGCAATAAACGAAGCATCTTAGCTAAAACAAACGATAATACAAAAAGCGCCGTCTGTAATTCAGGCGGCGCTCAGTTATTTTAATGAATCTGAAATGTTCTTTTGATTTTACGATATTCTTAAAGAGTTGCTTTCAACTGCTTGCTGATTTATGAATGTTGAATACGCTTTGCTGGTAAATATTCCAACATTTTCTGCAAAGGAGCGACTTTCCATGCCATACTCTTCTTCATCTGCAGAAGTTAGCATTTTGAGTATGCTGGTTCTTTTCTTAGGTTGGATTAGTTTAACTTCAGTTTCAATTTTGGCTAATTTTTTAATCAGATCAATTCCATCTTGTATTGTGCCAAGTTGGTCGATGAGCTTGAGCTCAAGCGCTTGTGTTCCGGTAAAGACCTTTCCGTCAGCCCATTTTGTAAAATCTTTTTCGGATAGATTTCTGCTTTCTGCAACATCTTTTACAAATTGAGTGTATGTGCTGTCAGATAGTTTTTGTAAATAAGCAACCTCATCACCTGAAGTATCTTTAAGAGGGCTTCCTGCAGTCTTAAATTTACCAGATTGTATGTAACTGTATTTGATTTTCCAAGAATTTAAAAGATCCTTTACATTTGGAAGCTCAAGTATAACACCGATGCTACCAAGCAGTGATGATGGGTTTGCAATGATTTTGTCTGAAGATGCGGCAATATAGTAGGCTCCTGAAGCACAAAGATTTTCCACTACCGTAACTACAGGTTTTTTCTTTTTAAATTTTTTGAGTTCCGCAAAAATTGCTTGAGCAGAACCGGGCATTCCACCGGGGGAGTTTATTTTTATAATAAGGCCTTTGATGTTGTCATCTTTTGAAAATGCCTCTATTTTTTTCAGGTAATAACTTGAGTCATACAATGCTCCATCAATTTTTAACAGTCCAACATCAGTTTTTGGTCTTATTGAATCTACTATTGTTGTCTTAATACTTGAAATTATAGTGGGAGCAAAGCTTAAGAATAATAGAACCATAAAAATATTTTTAATGTAGTAAAAAAATGTGTCTGCTTTTTCGTGTCTTGAGCTTTTCACGAGATATTCTCCAAATGGTTAAAAATTATTGAGTAATAAATGAGTTTATACATGGAATAGGTCTATTGTTTTACGGGGATATCTGGTGGGCGATTGGAATCTGTTTCTTTGAATAATTCTTGGCTTACACCACAGTCTGGACAAGTCCATTCCGGATCAAGATTTTCGAATTGAATGGCTTGATTTTCGATATTTTTTTCGGCTGATTCTTCGTCATAAAGATAGCCGCAGACCCTACAAATATATGCTTTCATAGATAATCTCTTTTTAAAAACAAAAGTGAAGCATTTACAACTTATCAATTGGAAGTATAGCATTTTTTTAGTTCAAGCGCGAGCGTATTCCCGCCGCTTGCAGCGTGGATAAGTGCAGTGGGATATAAAAAAGAATTTATAGGTGGATTAAGGTTACGCAGCCAGTAAAGATGCAGGTGCGGCAACTTCTTTACGGCTTATTTGTTCATGCTTATGTCTTGGGTCTTTGAAACTTAATGACATAGATTTATCATGTTTGTTGTAGAGAATCTCAACAACTTTATCTGCAGGGATTGCATCGTGAAGGTAACATTCTTTGAAAAAGTCTGGTCTTTTGTGATATTCATCGTAATAAATTTTGGTTGTTGTTGAAATTGTATTGGATCCGGAAAGAGAATATGTGCAACGAATAGAAGAAGGATGTCCGGATTTTTTCAGACTGGATTTGATTTTTGCCGTGGCGTCCTTGATTATTGCCTTTTCGGTATCAAGTTTCTTTAGTCTAAACTGTTGGCATTCTTTGCTTATGCTTTCATGGTGTCGTGCCTGGAGTGGTAACTCTTGTAATGTCATTAAAAGAACAATTAAAAAACTCAAACTGCTTGAAAAAACAATCTTACACAAAGTTAAAATTTTCATATTTTAACTCCCATCTATTTAAAAAATATTTAATCAAAATTCGATTATGTATTAACTCAGTTGTTTATAATAGAAATAATTTTATATAATTAGTCGGTTAAAAGTAAAAGATCTTGTTTTTAGGTATACAATGAGCCTACTTTAAAACCCTTTCTTTGTCAAATCCAGCACCCCACCCAGCGGCCTTGATGTTGCATATCTTTGTATAATATGAATTTTTTAAACTTGTAAATTGGTAAAATATTTTCTATTGTTCGCTGCGCCGGGCCAATCTCAACAACTATTTGTGGTATGGATATGTTGATTGGGACAAGCAATTTATGTGATTCAGCGAATATTTTATGGTAAAAATACATTCCTTCATCCTGCGCAACCAAAGCCATGTGATCTTCCCAATCTTTAACATCGGGATCTAGGTTGGCAAGTTCTTGTTTTGCCAAATATGGCGGATTGCTGACGATCAAATTGCAACTAAAATTGCTTGGTAAATTTTCGAACAGATCAGATTGTATAAAATCGATATTTTCAATTTTATTATGATTCTTGTTCTCGTTACTTAATTTTATGGCTTCCGGATTAATATCAATTCCAATTATTTTTGATTTAGGGAATGCTTTGGCAATTGCCAGACCAATGCAGCCGGAGCCACAGCATAGATCAAGGGCTGTGAATTTAGTAAAATTTGCCTGTTTCAGTTGCTCGATTAGCCAACTGACCCACTCCTCGGTCTCCGGTCTGGGAATTAGAATGGGGGGTTTTACCAATATCTCCAGATCACAAAATGGAACACTGCCCAGAATGTATGCGAGTGGTTTGTTGTGCTGAACGCGATCCGTAGTCCATTGTGTGAGTTGTTCTTGTTCACTTGCAGAAATAGATCTGTTTGGGTTGGTAAGTAACCATGTTTTACTTTTATTCGTTAGTTTCTCAACTAACCACCAAGCCTCTTGTTCAGCATTAATCTTATCCTTGCAGCAAGATTCAATTTGGGATGCTATGTTGTGGATCAATTTTAAGATATCGATTTTATGCATGAATTATAAACTATCCATTACTTTAATTATTTCATTCAGTGTTTCTGAATATTTTACTATGTCCTGGGCAAGTTCAAGATATTTTTTTTCAAGTTCTTTGAATTTTTTAACGGTAGGCATAGCTTTTTGAAGTTTGGCCTTAACGACTTCTAAGGTTTCATTTTCTTGCGCAAGGTCTTTGGCAAATGTCATTAACGGGGATTTGACATTTGAATACTTTTCTTTGAATTTTTCTTTAAGTAAACTCAAACTATTTTGTGCCTGCAAGTTTTCTGGCGCTGTGAGTTCTTTTGCAAAAGTTTCCTGTTTACACCAGTAAAGATTAACTAAAATAGCATCAATCTCTTTAATTTCATTTTCAAGCGATTTCAGTTCTGCGTCAGCATTTAATGATTCAACACTTCGACCATTTATAAAAATTTTACTACCAACGTTTTTTGTTTTTTCTAAAAAATCTTTTAGTGATACTTTGGGCCCCTGCAATGCCCCTTCCACTTTGTTTTTTAATCGTTCAAGGCTTGGCATTATGTGTTTTGGGCTAAGATTTGGTGCCAAAGCTAGCGTACTTGCTACAATGGTACAACAGATAATTTTTTTCTTCATTGTTTCCCCTTTTCCTTTTGTTACTCATAAAGTAATCCGTGAACATACTCTTTTGCGTCAAAGACTTTTATGTCCTCAAGCTTTTCCCCAAATGTTGTGTATAGGATTGGAATTTTAAATTGTTGAGTTATAGAAAAAACGATACCGCCTTTTCCGGTTCCGTCAAGTTTGGTTAGTATAATTCCATTTAATGCAGTTGCCTGTTCGAAGAGCTCTGCCTGTCTTAGAGAATTTTGTCCGATCATGGCATCTACCGTGAGCCATGTGCTGATATCTTCAGCTGAAAGCTGGTCAGATATTTGTTTGTCTAGGATTTTTCGGATTTTTTCAAGTTCTTTCATTAAGTTTACTTTAGTTTGAAGTCTGCCTGCCGTATCTATTATTATGTGATCATAATTTTCATCTTTAAATTTTTTGCATGCATCAAAAATAACAGATGCTGGATCCTGATTTTCACGCCCTACAAATACCGGTACCCCAATTTTTTCCCCCCATTCCATTAACTGTTGTGTGGCAGCTGCTCGAAAAGTATCACCGGCTACAAGAATTACGCGCTTTCCATTCTGTCGCATTATGTTTGCAAGTTTTGCACTGAACGTTGTTTTTCCGCTGCCATTAATTCCAACAAGTAATGTGATTTTGGGAAGAAAATTTACTGTTTGGGGTGCGGTTGTTTTTGCCTCTGAATCTTGTGTTGACAGTGTTTGGGATAACGAAAGTTGTGGCAGTGAAAGCTGCGATAATAATAGTTGTTCAAGCGCTGTTTTTACTTCATTTATATCTTTAATTTTAGATGAACCAATGTCAGTTTTAAGTTGCGTAATTATACTGTTTGTTGTTTTTGCTCCAGTATCCGCTGAAATAAGTAGCACAGAAAGCTCTTTTAATAGTTGTTCATCAAGCTTGTTGCGAGAAAAAATGGTACTAATTTGACTTGTAAACGTATTATAAACTTTTTTAATTTTGTCTTTTATAAAACCGAACATAATTTAATCCTGTTTAAATTTTATTTGTATACCAGTCCAAAAATTTTTTCAAAGCTTGCAAACGATAAAGATATTTTGTGGCTAACGGAGTGTTTCTGATCTGAGCATAAGTCAGCTTTTCATTATTAGGAATAAAGTATGCATCATAAGGAAGATCAGGGCGGGCATTAAAATTTTCTGGTTTGGTTAGGTAGCCGTCGCAGCGTCCTTCAAATATTTGGTAAGAATCAGGGCCGTCAATATAAATCATACAAAGAAGAAAGTAAGCTTTGTCTCCTTCATCAAAAATTCTCTTTATTCCTTCAAAGCCAATTCCCATTGAGACAAATTTTGACATAGTTCCCGGGAATTTGGTGTAACGATTAAAATAAATTCCTGCATCATCCAAAAGTAATGGCTTTTTTACGATATCCCATGCCTTTTTGGCCTTATCAATTGCAATTTTTATTTGATCATCTGTTTGGATTTCTTCGATATCAAAGGCGAGTTGTTCGAGTTCTATTTCAGGGTTGTACTTAGCCAAATAAGTAGAGACTTCTTGAAATTTCCCCGAATTAGATGTTACGTAATAAAGCTTTTTAGCCATTATCTTTTAACCCCTGATTTTTACGGCCTTTAGGCCTTTGTTTTATGCTAGTTTGAAATAAGTTTACAGGATAAGATTTTACAGTCAAATTTGTAAAAAAAGCCGCTTCTAGAAAACAGAAGCGGCTTTTGATTTAAAAAAATACTTGTTGATGTGTTATTTTGATTCATTTTCCAATGCAAGATTTAATCTTGATTCACCTGGATATCTGATCGCCATTCCTGGAGTAAGAGTGAAGAGATACCTATTAGTTTCATCTTCATAATAGGATGCAATGTTGGCTAAAGTAATTTCACGATCACCTGATTGGACGCGAATAAGACATTTAAACTCTTCAAATTCTACTTTTGAAAGTGAGAAATGAAATGGTTTGTTAAAAATATTATAAAAGTAAACGTCTTTGTGGGGATAAATTGTTCTTTGTAGGTTTGGCTTTAACGTTATGCGTATAGGTGTACTGTTCATAAGCCATATCCATTGAGATGGTTCAAGATTGCATCTGTAACGCATTCCTGTTCCATTCATATATTGTTCGATGACTATATCACATATTTTACTTGCATCGTACAACAATTCTGGTTTTCTAGCTCGCATATCGGTTTCTGTAATGCTGGATTGTTCAAAGATATCTTTAGTAATTGAAAATTCGATATTTCCGTTGAATTCGCAGCGCAATCCGACTAGCTCTGGTTTTTGTGTTGCCGCATTACCAAATTTGGATGAGATTAGTATCCCAAAACTTAAAAGTATAACTTTTTGTATATTCATAATAATCCAATCGTAATTATTTTTAGGGTTGTTTAAAAGTACCACAGAAAATACGGATCCGTGACAAGATAATAATTCAAAATAAATAAAAGTCGAGAGTCTTTTTGTGTTTTATTGTTTATTTGCGTTCTTGTATGTATAAAATAATTAAATTTAGTTTTTTAAAATTAAGGAGAATTTATGGATATACTTGTATTACTCAAACAAAGCATGACGGCAGACGCATCAATGGCGTGGATTTTATTGTTATCTTTTTTATCTGGCGTTCTTATAAGTTTTACGCCTTGTATTTATCCAATGATTCCAATAACTATTGGCATCATGCAAACACAGGCGACTCGTTCATTGTGGCGTGGGTTGTTAACCGGACTCTTTTATGTTTTGGGGCTTGCAATGGTTTATGCAACATTAGGTTTTATCTCTGCAACCACTTCAGTAATGTTTGGGCAGTGGACGTCTAGCCCATGGTTTACATTTTTTATTGTGCTTTTGTTTTTATATCTTGCATTCTCATTGTTTGGTTTCTACGAAATTACAATTCCAGCGTTCTTTACACGCGGTATGCAAAATAATCCTTCGATACGATTTGCTACGCAGGAAGCTGCTACGCAAATCACTCAGGATGAGCGGGTGGTGAGTGGGCGCGCAGGGGCAGAACAGTCTTCGACTGAAAAGTCTTCGACTGAAAAGTCTTCGACTGGACAGGTTCAGTCTGCCAGCCATCCATTATTTAAAAGTTTTTTACTGGGGCTTTTTGCGGGAACGGTTGCATCACCTTGTCTAACGCCTGCGTTGGCAATGCTTTTAACGTTGGTGGCAGAAAAGGGCAATCCGCTACTTGGATTTTTTGCCATGTTTCTTTTTGCTTTCGGAATGGGCTTTTTACTTATGTTCATCGGAATGTTTTCAGCTTCTCTTAATGTTTTGCCAAGAGCAGGCGAGTGGATGAACGAAGTGAAAAAGTTTTTTGGATTTGTTATGCTTGGTGTCTGTGTTCACATGTCACGGAATGTTCTTTGGCCGTCAGCCATTAACTCTCTTTATGCAACAATTTGTATTGGGGCCTCAATTTATTATTTTTATACAGGTTATTATATGGAAGTGGGATTGAGCAAAAAAATTAAGTATTTTTTGGGGATATGTTTTGCTGTTATTGCAATGTATTTGTTGCTGCAGATAATATAAAGTTAGCGCAAACAACCAAGCCGTAACTAGTTATCTAACTGGCGTTAATTACGTCACAAAATAAAAGCGCCGACAATGCTATTAAACATTGTCGGCGCTTTTCAATCGTATGTTACTTTAGTAACAGTACTGGGAGTCGAGTCTTTGCCAAGTGTGTGATTCTAGATGATTAATTCTAAAAGTTTTTGTAATTCGTTTATAATTAAAGGATTCTTTGCTTGAGCCGTTATTATAATTCAAAGTGCCAGTTGATGATGTTTGTTTAAGTTGCAAGTCTTCTACTACCTGTTTATGAGATTTGTGGTTTTGTACAAATTTCTTATAAACATTTTCTATAAAATTTCTGGTTGTTTCATTTTCAATATCCTGGGTGCTAGCGTCTTGATCTGGATTAATGATTAAGTCTGACTCTTGTTCTTCATGTGTATGTTCTGATGCTTCCATGGAGAAAAATATTTCAGCAGATATTGCGGTGATTAATAGTAATATAATTAATTTAACTTTTTTGCTCATGATAGAATCCTTTCGTTTTTAATTTTAATAAAGATTTTTATGGTACCTGGTTATTTGAATGTTCAAAATAGTAGTTCATTTTTTCCTTTCTAAGTTTTATTTAATCCTAAGTTTTATTTAATATTTCACAGAACAATGACCATAAAAAAGCCCCGGCTGTTTTTGCCGGGGCTTAGATAATTTTAACGTTTTGCTAAATTTCAGGTATCTAATCCCCGGCATGTGCCTTTATTAAAATAAATAGACCACAATGATGTATGGGAAATGGTACGGGAATTAGAAAAAATAGTATCGAGGACAATTTCTTGCCCTAAGACAAATTCTTGTCCGATTAGAGCTGCTTGCCTTGAGACACCAGATATAAATGCTTGTAACTTACTCATAATCGATACTCTTTTAATACTCTAAAATTTAAAAACAATCTTAACTTAAACCATATCATAATAAATTCGTGATTTCAAGTAGAAATTTATTATGATATGGTTTGTGTTGAATTTACCAGCAGAAATTGCATCATTCGATATTATACCATATATATACGCAGATATTTGGGGCTAATTGTATTTGGTTTTATTTGAATTTGTCAGAACATTTAATTTACGTTAAAATTTGGCTTTAATATACCGTATTAAATATGCTTTTAAACGAAAAATTGTGTACTTTGAAGATTCATATACTTTGCACTTTGCGAAAGGATGTCGTGGAAAACTCAATGAAGAACTTAAAACGTAGTGTGTTTTGCGGGCAGATTAACCAAAGCTATTTGGATAAAGAGGTTGTTCTTGCCGGTTGGGTCAACCGTCGTCGAGATCTTGGCGGTCTAATTTTTGTTGATCTGCGTGATCGATCCGGTTTGATGCAACTTGTCTTTGATCCGGAATTATCTCCCGATGCTACTGCAAAAGCACATGAGATTCGTAGTGAGTATGTAATTGCTGTTAAGGGAACCGTAATCAAACGGCAGGGTGCAATCAATTCAAAGATTAGCACTGGAGAGTTTGAGCTCAAAGTTTCTGATGTACAAGTTTTTAACGAATCCCAGACTCTACCATTTCAACTCGACGGAACAAATGTTTCAGAGGATTTGCGTTTAAAATACAGATACCTTGATCTACGTCGTCCTGTAATGCAAAATTATTTAAAGATGCGTCATGATATTGTTTACGCAATGCGTGATTATTTAAACCGAAGTGATTTTTACGAAATTGAAACTCCTATACTTTCCAAAAGTACTCCGGAAGGTGCGCGTGACTTCTTGGTTCCATGCCGCATTCAACCCGGAACATTTTATGCACTTCCACAATCCCCTCAATTATACAAACAACTTTTGATTGTTGGCGGTCTTGAACGTTACTTCCAAATTGCACGTTGCTTTCGCGATGAGGCACTACGTGCCAACCGCCAGCCTGAATTTACACAACTTGATATTGAAATGTCGTTTGTTGATGAGCAAGATATTCAAAATATGTGCGAAGGACTTTTTAAAGAGTTGTGGAAGAAATTTTTTGGTATTGATTTGCAACTTCCATTTCCACGTTACTCTTACGACGAAGTGTTTTCAAAATATGGTAGCGACAAGCCTGATACTCGTTTTGGTTTAGAAATCAATAATCTTACGGAAATTTTTAAAAATTTAGCAATTAACCCAATCAAATCTGTTTTAAATGATGACGGACAGATTGGGTGTGTTTGTGTGCCGGGTGTTGGTGCTACGAGCGAAAGCTCAACGAGTGGAAGCTCAACGAGTGGAAGCTCAACGAGCGCAAGCTCAACTGGAAAAAAATTCAGTCGTTCGGAACTTGATTCATACGTTGAGCTTGTAACAAAAGAACTTGGTGGCAAGGCTTTGTTGTGGATCAGATGGAAAGAGAGTGGGGCGGTTGACTCTCCTATTGCCAAACAGTTGCCGGAAAACTTTTTCGAGTTGGTACAAAAGCATATTCCAGGTCTGACAAAATCTGACACTCTGTTTTTAGTTGCAGGTCAGTTTGACTCTGCATGGACAATTCTTGGACAACTTCGTTTGGTGCTTGGCAAAAATTTAAATCTTATTAATAAAACCGATTTTAATCTGTTCTGGGTTGTCGACTTTCCAATGTTTGAATGGAGTGAAGAGGATAACCGTTGGATGGCAAAGCATCATCCTTTTACCAGTCCTCAGCAGGGTTGGGAAAACATGGAGATTGGTAAAGTAAAAGCAAGAGCTTATGATCTTGTTTGTAATGGCGAGGAACTTGGTGGTGGATCGATAAGAATTCACGATCCAAAAGTTCAGAGTAAAATTTTTGAAATGATTGGAATTACTCCGGAACAGGCAAAAGAGAGATTTGGATTTTTGCTTGAAGCACAAACATTTGGATATCCACCGGATGGCGGAATTGCATTTGGGATAGACAGGCTTGTTATGATGTTTGCAGGGACCGATTCAATTCGCGATGTGATTGCATTTCCTAAAACCCAGAAGGGTGGTTGTTTGATGATGGAAACTCCATCTGCCGTTGATCAAGCACAACTTGATGAACTTCATATCAAGAGTACTGTTAAAAAGTAATAGGCTCAACAGGTTATCTGTGTTTATATATTTGTGAGAGAATTTTGTAGCCCCGGTGCGTAAAAGTGCCGGGGCTTGTTTTTTTATTTACGAATCAAACGGCTCATTTTTACTACCTTTTGGTTAAAAATGCTACTTATTGTAGCAATGTTTTGGTCGAAAATGCAATAATTTTACATTCACCTAGGTCCATATTCATGACACAGCGCGAGGCGCGCAGTTCAATTATTTGGAATTAAATAACGCCAACTTGAGAATTCAACAAAGTTTTAAAACACCTATGGAGAGAGGCCTTTGAATTGTATTTTTGTCATCCTGAACTTGATTCACAACTGTCCGAAGTGCAAAGACACTTGAAATTTGCGAAAAAGTATGAACGCTAAAAATGCTACAGACTTCTCCTTTGTCATCCTCGCGAAAGCGAGGATCTAAGCGGAGATTTAAATGCGTCATGGGTAGTAAATTTTTGCCTAGATTCCCGGTCAAGCCGGGAATGACAATGTACATGCCTGATCGATATAACAGCTGAAACGACTCCTAATATCATAGCCTTTTTAAACACTTCGGACAGCTTTGAACTCGTTTCAGGATCCATGGATTAATAAAAAATCTCTAATCCCAACCCACACAAAAAAAGCTGGGTGTTGTAAAACACCCAGCTTTTTTAACTAACTTATTTTTATTATAAATTAGGCTTGTCCGACGTAGCTCTTAAAGAGCGAAGACGGAAATTAGAATGATAGAGCGAGCTTAAGCCATACAGACCAGTTGTCTGGCATGCTGTTTTCATTGCCCCAATCATATTTTCCACCAATACCCATCAAGAGAGGATAATCCCATTTCTTGAAGTGGTAGCCCAAACCGCCGTAGATGCCGTTTGAGAATTGTGATGGAGTTGCTGCTGCGTCTATATCAATGTCAGCGTTTGAGATAGTTTTGCCACCTACAAAAGATGTTTTGTCAGCTGCAATTTGGTTTGCTACATCAAACTCTCTTAATACAACGCCCCATTTGTCAGCTTCTATTGAGCCTTTTACATGAACATCTTCATCTTCTCTGTAGTACATGTTGTAACCGAGGTCAAAGCTAAATCCGCCATTGTTGTAAGCCAATGCCAAGATGCCATCCAATTGGCTGCCTGGTGTAACATCAACACCCATAGGTGTTAGTAAATTTGAAGAAGGAGTTAAAGCTGTTCCAGCTGCATCACCGATATGTCCAAGCATGACGTATGGGTACTTGTAATCTTTTAATTTAAGAGGTCTGTTTTCAGATGCTTCGAATAAATAACGGTAGTTAAGCATGAAGTTCAATTTGATGTTCTGCTCATCTTTTGTCCAAAGATTTGCATGTGCATCAAGTCCACCACCAAAACCGAAGTGGGAGTGGTTGCCGTAAACTGGTTCAAACATTTGCACGCCATCAGGATCGTTGCCTGTTGGGATTGTGATTGCAAGGTTGATTCCGAAGTGATACTTGTCTTTGAACAAGAACTTGTAACCAAGAATTACGTCGATGTCAGCTAAACCTGTTTCTGAGTGTTCGCCGTCAACTAAGCCGTGCGTCAATGCTTTTTGTGCATTATTTGCATCCCAGCCTGTGAATTTGCCTTGGAAGAAGCTATTAATATTCGCTTGGGTTTCCGATCCTTCGCTAGTAACTGTTCTTTCCATTTTGTTTTCTACGCAAACAACTGTTGTGTTTACCTTGAGGTAAAGACCTTTTAACAGTTTGTCCATGTTTTGGTAGTAATCAAAACGTGCGCCGTATGATTGTGAATTTGGATCATAAGAAACGGCTGAGTCTGAATTTAGAGCATCACCTTGGTCGTGAATCATGTATCTTAGGTCAAAATCACCTGTTGTAGCAGCTGCATTGGTACCATTAATTAATGTAAATTTGCTCTTGTTGTTTATTCCAAAATAGTCGCCGAAATCATTATGTGTTTCTCCGTAGAAACCGGTTACTTGTAAGTTACCGCCGAAACGGCCTTCCAACTTCATTTGTGTTCTCTCGTAGAACGTTGTGTTTTCCATTGGAAGATTTACATTTGAGCTACGTAAGTTCAAGTATGTTTGTTGTGTATGTGCTGAGATGTTTGCGCTTACTGCCATTGCAGCAAGGGCTAGATATTTTATTGATTTATTCATTTACCTTTTCTCCGACAAAAAATGTTGTATAACATTATTTTAAGGACTACGTTTTTTAAATACTTTGCGATGCAATTCGCAAATATTTAAGCATCAACAACATCGAATTATAAGACTTTCTTTGTTATCGCGCCCTCCTTTCTTTGAGTTAACAAATTGCGTGTTTGACACCGACACCTCCCTCACTATTCATAATTTAATGTGTTGAATCTATGTGATGCTAAGGTGCTTTTCTTCACGTGAACTTTAATGTACTACTTTTCTCCTGCTGATATCCCAAGTGGTATTGTCTTGCGTACTAAAGCCCACCTTGACGTTGATAGATTAATCGCGTTTTTAAAAGATATCAAGTATTTTTTTTGTTGGCTTGTTAATAATTTTTATTTTTACTGCGTGTTATTGCATATAAAAAATTTATTATATGAATGATAAGCTATTTAAAAATATTTATTTCAGCGTATTTCTATGAAATACTTTTTTATTCTAAAATACAAGTTACTAGTTTTGTAAATAAAATTATTAAAAAAAATGTTTTGCCTTGATTTAAAAGGTTTTTGAGTTTTGAATTTTATAATTTTGAAAAAACTTTAAAAAGTTAAAAAGAGAGAGCCAACATGTGAATATTATTGGCTCTCTCTTTTTAAATATATTTAATAGTTTTTAATGTTAGTGCTTATTTAATTTAAAGTTTACGATATATTTCGCGACTTAAAGTGTTTGCGCTGCTTGGGAAACAGGAGCTCTTGTAAGTGCCTCAAACTCTTCAATTTTTTTCAAGGCATCTTTTGTTGCTCTTGGGATGGTTGCTTCTATTTTAGCTTTTAATGCCTCGGCACTTTTTAATAATTTGGCTTCCTGTTCAGTAAACCTTGCTCTTAATTCTGGCGCCATTGTTTGAATTGTTCTTAGTGCGAAAGTGGCTCTAGATAATCGTGATTTATCATCTACACCTTTATAAGCGTCTGGATGGTCAACGACTCTATCTAGGGCTCCAGCTATCAATTTGGCCTCCAAAGATTCTCTTATTGCTATAAGTTCTTTAACCTCTTGTGAACCTGGAGATTTCGCGCTTAACTTTTCAATTTGATAGCTTAAACCTTTTAGCGTATCAATTCCACCTTGGTATGAACTATTATAAGGATCTGTTATAAATTTATTAGCTGCTTTTTTTGATTCTTTGACTTCTGCTGCAATGGCTTCATTAGCTTTATTTCTCAATGCTAATGCGAAAACTATAAGTCTTTCTTTAGTAGGTTTGTCTTGTTCTTTTTCTGCGGCCATTACAAATTGGTGATATATGTTTTCTATATTTCCTGAGCTACGAAAACTGGCTCGTGAAAGACCGCTGTAGTTTGCTCGTGCGCATAATCTTTCAAATTCCTCCAGATTTTCATTTTTTGGATCTATAATATTTAAATTAATTTTTCTCGACTCATCTTGCAATTTTTTAGTAGCATCTTCCGGTCGTAATTCTTTTTCTGGCGTTGCTGGAGATGCGTCAGGTTGTGCTAGCGCGGCTTTTGTTATCGATTCAAATTCTCTAATTTCCTGTGGAATACTTGCTGCTAGCTCTGATTTCAATTTTTCAACTGCGCGTATTAATTGGCTTTTCTGTATCGACATCATAAACTTATCGGCTTCTACCATATCTAGAGATTGAATTCTTTTCAATGCTTCGACTGCTGCAGCCATGCGTCTGGATTGGTCAAAGTTGTATTTTTGTGGATTAGTAAAAACCCTTTCAATAGCACTTGCTACCAATTTTTTTTCTAACGCTTGTTTTGTATTTATAAGTTCTTGCACTTCTTTGGAATTAGGATTAATTTTTGTTAGTTCTTCAATTCTTGTATTCAACGCTCTGAGTGTGTCATTTCCACTGTCAAGAGGTGTTTTTATAGGATCGAATTGATTGGCCGCCTCTTTTAATGGCTGAGCCTCTTCTATTATTTTTCTAGCTTGTTCAGCCTGCTCGGGTGTTGGTAGTCTGGGTGATGGAGCAAC
>AMWB02162353.1_pt5 | contig 39569 bp, 39 predicted proteins | sample 200311 | NCBI WGS metagenome assembly AMWB02 (sample SAMN02737377, study PRJNA173069) | bioreactor metagenome | biome: anode biofilm in microbial fuel cells | place: USA: California | collected 2010-12-16
GCCGGCGGCTCGGCTCGATCTCCGGGTCGGTTCCTACCTTGACATAGGATCCGGCGGCGGGAATCCGGCGATTCCAATCCTCCTGTCCGGGCGGGCTTCCGGTCCTGTTGTCCTGGTCGAACGAACCCAAAAGAAGGCGGCCGCCCTCGTCAGAATCGCCTCTGGTCTGGATCTGAAGGTCGAGGTTATCGGCCGGACCTTCGAGGAGCTCCGTCTCAATCGCACCTTCGATTTGATTACGCTCTCCTATGTCAAGCTCACCGAACGACTGCTCGGGTCAATTCTCGGTATACTTGAACCGGACGGGCGGTTCATTTATTACTCGACACCGACCTTCTCACCAAAAAGCTGTCTTATCGAGCGATATCCTTTCATGATTGAAGGGGATAGCGCCGTGCGATCTTTCAGTGTTTTCCGTAGGAATTGACTCTTCAGCGTACTTTTTTGTTGCGTCTGGCGGGCGGTAAGCGTAGAATTACCAACCACCTGAATGGACAGCGACAAGGAGTGTAGCTTGGCCAAAATCATCGCAATTGCGAATCAAAAAGGGGGGGTCGGCAAGACCACCACCGCGGTCAATCTCTCTTCCTGCCTGGCCGCCGCCGAACAGAAGACACTGCTGATCGATATGGACCCGCAGGCCAATTCCACCAGCGGTGTCGGGCTCGACAAGCAGACGATCGAGAAGTCAATTTACGATGTCCTGATCGGCGCGCGCTCGTTGCCCGAAGTCATTCAGCCGACGCAGCTTCAGTATCTGAACATCGCGCCATCATCCATCTCCCTGGTCGGCGCCGAAGTGGAACTGGTGAGTATGCTGTCCCGTGAGACGCGTCTGAAAAGCGCGCTCCGTTCGATGGGGGACCAGTACCAGTATGTCATCATCGACTGTCCACCCTCGCTCGGCCTTCTCACTATTAATACGCTGACCGCCGCCGACTCGGTCATCATTCCGATCCAGTGCGAGTACTACGCGCTCGAGGGACTCGGGCAACTGATGAACACGGTCAAGCTCGTACAGCAGCACCTTAATCCGGCGCTACTGATCGAAGGCGTGCTCTTGACGATGTTCGATGGGCGATTGAATCTGTCGCGTCAGGTATCCGACGAAGTGCGAAAGCACTTCGCCAGCAAAGTTTACAACACGGTCATCGCTCGGAATGTCCGGCTCTCCGAGGCGCCGTCGTTCGGCAAACCGATCATCCTGTATGATGTGTTGTCGTCCGGCGCGGAAAATTACATGGCGCTCACAAAAGAGGTAATGGCGCGATGAGCAAACTGGTCTTGGGCAAGGGACTCGGGGCACTGATTCCCACCGAGGAAACGGCGACTGTCGCCACCGAAGATAACTTCCGCGTCGTGCCGATCGCCGACGTGACTCCCAATCCGATGCAACCGCGGCAGGATTTCGATCCCCAGCGCCTGGCGGAGCTGGTGGAGTCGCTCAAGCAGGACGGCCTCATGCAGCCGCTGGTCGTGCGAAAAGCCGATCACGGTTACACGATCATCGCCGGTGAACGAAGATATCGTGCAGCCACGATGGCCGGATTAACGGAACTGCCGGTAATCGTGATGGATGCGCCCAACGACGTGCGCATGCTGGAGTTGGCGTTGGTCGAAAATATCCAGCGCGAGAATCTCAATCCGCTGGAACTCGCGGCTGCCTATCGCCACCTGATCGAGCAGTGCGGTCTGACGCAGAATGATCTGGCGGCCCGCGTCGGCAAGAGTCGCACGGCGGTCACCAACACGCTTCGCCTGCTGACGCTCCCTGCGGACATCCAGCAGATGATTCGAGCCGGCCAACTCACCGAGGGGCACGCCCGTGCGATTCTGGGACTGCCCGACGATCCCGCGCGCCGCGAAATGGCTGATCGCATCGTCAACGGTACGCTCTCCGTCCGCGAAGCGGAACGGCAGACCGGACGGACCCGCCGGCGCAAACTGGTGCCGAAAAGAAAGCTCCCCGAAATTGCCGAACTCGAAACGTATCTTAAGCGGCTGCTTGGGACATCGGTGAAGATCGCGCCCGGCCTCAAACGGGGACGGATCGAGATCGAATATTACGGCGATGATGACCTCGAGCGGTTGCTGGAGCTGTTCAAGAAGATCGAGGCATGAAGTTCATTCAGAGCAAATACGTCACGATCATGCTGATCCCCGAGGGGACCGAGGCGCGGCATGAATGGCGCCTGCGATGGCTCTACATGCAGATCGCGGCCGGCGTGCTGGTCCTTATTGTCATCGGCATTGTGCTGTTCTTCGTGTTCTATGGCCACATGGCGACCAAGGCGGCTCTGGCCGAACGTCTGAAGGCGGAAAATGATGATCTCCAGCGCTATCGCTACAAAGTCACGCTTTTGGAGAACAACCTCAATCAGGTGCGCGAGATGGTGACGCGGCTGACCAGGCTCGCCGGCATCGACTATCAGTTCCCCTCGATGCCGGATGATTCCACGCTGTTCGCGCAAATGGAACGGGCGACTCCGGCCGTACTACCACGCATGTCCGGCGATGACGAGTCGATCCCCCAGGGTCTGCCGCTGCAGGGATTCGTGAGTCGCAATTTCCAGATTGCGGATTCAACGCAGTTTCATCCGGGTGTGGATCTCGCCTGTCCGACCGGCACGCCGGTGCTGGCCACCGGAGCGGGTCAGGTGATGTTCGCCGGCGTCGATTCCGTCTACGGCAACATCGTGGTGATCCGCCATAACGACAGCATCACGACCGTGTATGGCCACAACGACAAACTTCTGGTGCGGGTCGGTCAAAAAGTCCAGGTCGGTAGCCGCATCGCACTCTCGGGAAACAGCGGGCGGAGTTCGGCGCCGCATCTGCATTATGAACTTCGTATCCATAACCAACCCATAAATCCGTTGGAAAACCCGTATGATCAAGAAACCCTTCAATAACGAGGTGGATGGTCTCATGAACACCATAATCGGAAAGGACACCCTGATCACCGGCACAGTCGACGTGAAAGGGGCGCTCAGAGTCGACGGGACAGTCAAGGGCAAGGTGATCTGCAACGATTGCGTGACCATCGGCAATACCGGCACGGTCGAAGCCGACATCGAGTCGGTCAGCGCCGTCATCGCCGGACATCTGGTGGGAAACGTGGTGACCTCCGACAAGGTGGAGTTGCAGGCCAAGTGCGAGCTTGAGGGTGACATCAAGACGAAATCGCTGGTCATCGAACAGGGAGCGGTCTTTTGCGGCTCCTGCAACATGAAAAACTCCGGCCGACCGGACCTCGGCTTCCTGCCGCCCGAAGACAAGAAAGAGGTCCGCAAGGACGAGATCTTCTCGAGTGACCAGAAAGGGTACAAGCCGTAAATCTCAACCGGTGTGGACAACCGCCATTTCCTGTGGATAATGGCGTAATGCATTGCATGACAATAGGATAAATACTGCGCATCGTCGCCCGAACTGGTCATTTATCCACACCGGTGAAGTGGTGGTTTCTTATTGTGGGCCTAGCAGTTAGGTGCATCGGCTGAAGTGATTTGTTATTTGCGTCGGTCTTGCCCGTGGCTGTGGGGATCACTGTGGATGCCGGCGTCTGGTACTTTTCACCAAATAGCTGCGATCATTCGTGAAGACCAAGAACGATTTGTCGCATCCGCACTTAGACTGAATCGCCGAAATACCGCCGGCGTACAATGCACATAGTCGCGAGCGAACCAACCGGAGGAATACGATGTCCGCTGCCGAATCCAGATCAGATCTTCAGGCTGTCGAACACCTGAGCCAGTCATACGAACGAATCCGCACCGAAATCGGCAAGGTCATTGTCGGCCAGGATCGAGTCGTCGAGCAGTTGCTCATTTCTCTTTTATCCTCCGGTCACTGTCTTCTGGTTGGTGTGCCGGGGCTGGCCAAGACGCTCCTGATCAGTACGCTCGCCCGCGTGCTTAATCTCAAATTCAGTCGCATCCAGTTTACACCGGACCTGATGCCCTCCGATATAACCGGCACCGAACTGATCGAAGAAGACCAGGCCAGCGGGCGGCGCCAGTTCCGGTTCGTGAAAGGGCCTGTATTCGCCAATATCATCCTGGCCGACGAAATCAATCGCACGCCACCCAAAACCCAGGCGGCGCTCCTGCAGGCGATGCAGGAACACGAAGTCACCGCCGCCGGCCAGACCTATACACTGGAAGAACCGTTCTTTGTGCTGGCCACCCAGAATCCGATCGAACAGGAAGGGACCTACCCGCTGCCGGAAGCGCAGCTCGACCGCTTTATGTTCAATGTGTTCGTCGATTACCCTTCCTCGATCGAAGAACAGCAGATCGTGAAGTCAACCACCACCGTCCAGAGCTACGATCTCCACAAGATCCTCTCGGCGGAAGATATTGTCGCATTTCAGAAACTGGTCCGCCGGGTGCCGGTCTCCGATCATCTGGTATCGTACGCGGTCGAACTGGTCCGCGCCACCCGGCCCAAAGAACCGAACGCCCTCGAATTCGTGAAGAACTGGGTCAACTGGGGAGCCGGGCCGCGCGCCTCGCAGTATCTGATTCTGGCCGCCAAGACCAAGGCGATTTTGGAAGGGCGTCCCACACCGGGTCCCGAGGATGTTCGCTTCGCCGCCTATCCGGTGCTGCGCCACCGCATCGTGACCTCGTTCAACGCCGAGGCCGATGGCGTCGACACGATGGAGATCATCAAGCGGATTCTTGAGACGGTCAAAGAAAAAGCCTAGCCGGAATTACGGGACCACATGCCCATGGCCAGCGAGACTATCACCCCTTCCGCGTTCGAGCAGTTCCGACTCTCCAACCTGCCGCCGTACGCCAAGCTGTTCGTGGCGCTCTTCACGACCCTCATGCTCTGTGTCTGCCTCTGGGCGGTCTGGATCTTCTACGAGCGTAAAGGACGGGTGACCGACACGACGCCACTCCCGGCCTACTTGCAGGTCAAGCCGGATGCCGTCAAGCAGCTCCCGAACGATGTGAAACGCGATCTCGATGAGATCATGTCCGATTCGCTGGCGGTCACGGCTCCCAAATGGGACAGCCAGTCGCGCGGTGAGGAGAAACGGATCGACAGCGCCGATCTTTCCCAGATCGCGAAAAGGGCCACCCATCCGGATGACGAGCGCCGCGCCCAGCGACGGTTCAATCACAACCTCGGACTCGCGCATACGCACATCAATGGCCAAGCCCTGCTGTTTCTCGGGATCGGTCTGGTGTTCCTGTTTTCCTCGGCCACACCCAGGGTCAAGAAGATCGTGTATTGGGTGTTCGGCCTCTCGATCCTCGCGCACGGCATCGGGCTGACCGGCCAGGGATTCTGCTGGTTCTATGACGACCTTCTCGCCATTAGCGGCGTGCTGCTCTTGCTGACCATTGCCTACATGGCGTTCCTGATCTTTGTCGATCTGGCCAGAAAACCGGCGAGTCCGAAATGACCAACACGAGGCCCTTTGCCATCGCCATCCACGGCGGCGCCGGCACCATCCATCGCAAGGCAATCACCCCCGAACAGGAATCTGCCTTCCGCGATGGCCTGACCGCATCAATTGAGGCCGGCTACCGTATTCTCGCCGCTGGCGGCTCGGCGCTCGATGCAGTCGTGCAGGCGGTGTTTGTCATGGAGAACAACCCGATCTTCAACGCGGGCAAGGGCTCGGTCTTTACGCATGATGGCGTCAATGAAATGGATGCCTGCGTGATGGATGGCGCCACGCGTGCGGTCGGGGCGGTGGCGAACGTGCGCCGTATCGCCAACCCCATTCTGCTGGCTCGCATGGTGATGGAGAAGAGCAAGCATGTCCTCTTGGCCGGCGACGGGGCAGAGGAGTTCGCCGTCGCCAATGGTGTGACGCTGGTGGAACCGGGTTATTTCTTCACCCAACATCGTTGGGACCAGTTGCAGCAGATGCTCAAGTGGGAAGCCGCCACGCAATCGCAGGCGACACGGCTCGATCATTCGCCCGATCCGAACAAAGGGACAGTCGGCGCGGTGGCGCTCGACTCGCTTGGCAATCTGGCCGCAGCCACTTCCACCGGCGGCATGACCAACAAGCGGTATGGACGGATCGGCGACACCCCGATCGCCGGAGCCGGAAATTACGCCGATAACGAAACCTGCGCTGTCTCCGCCACCGGTGTGGGAGAATTCGTGATGCGTACGGTTCTGTCGCATGATATTTCCGCCATGATGGCCTATCATCACAAGTCGCTCGCCGAAGCGTGCGAACTGGCCGTTATGGAGAAGCTCAAAGCGCTCGGCGGCAGCGGCGGCGTGGTCGCGATCGACAAGCAGGGCCATATCGCTATGCCATTCAACAGCGAAGGCATGTATCGCGGCTTCCGCCATTCCGATGGCCGCTTTGTAGCCGCCATCTTCAAAGACCAGAAATGACAGCGCCTTACCTATGAACACCGACTACCGCCGCTATCTCGAACCGGAAACCGTCTCCAAACTCAAAGGGATGGAACTGCGCGCCCGCATGGTGGTGGAGGGGTTCATCGCCGGCCTGCACAAGTCGCCGTACCACGGCTTCTCGGTGGAATTCGCCGAACATCGCCAGTACATGCCGGGGGACAATATCCGGGATATCGACTGGAAACTGTACGCCAAATCGGACCGCTACTATATCAAGCAGTACGAGGAGGAGACTAACCTCAAAGGGTATCTGCTGCTGGACTGCTCCCGCTCCATGGCCTACAAGGCCGCCTCACCGATCACCAAACTCGACTACGCCGGCATGCTCTCCGGCGCGCTGTCGTACATGATGCTTCGCCAGCGGGATGCGGTCGGGCTGGTGACGTTCGACCAGAAGATTCGCCGTTATATCCCGCCCCGCTCAAAGTCCGGCCTCCTGCACGTCTTGCTGAACGAAATCGCCTCGCAGACCCCGGCCGATACCACCAATGTCTCGGTCGCTTTGCACGAGATGGCCGAGCGGATCAAACGGCGTGGCCTGGTGGTGATCATGTCCGACCTCCTCGATGACGCCGAGCGGATCATCTCCGGCCTGAAGCATTTCCGCTACAACAAGCACGAGATCATCGTCTTCCATATTCTCGATCCGCGCGAGCGGGATTTCGCGTTCGGTCAGGAAGCGGTGTTTAAGGACATGGAGACAGGGGAGGAGATCACCACCATGCCGTACCAGATGAAGCGGGATTACCAGAAGATGGTGAAGGCGTTTGCCGATGAGATCGCATCCGCCTGCCGCCAGTCCAATATCGATTATCACCCCATCGACACCGGCACCCCGTTCGACAAAGCGCTGTACGCGTTCTTGGCCAAACGGGAGCGGCTGTATTAGGTAGCAGCGAACAGCTCTGCTCGCCGTAGGCTGATATCATCCGGTGTAGCCCACCCGCCTCGGGTGGGTTCGCAATTCCATTTGATCATCACGGCCTACTGAACGCACGCCCGGCCACCGTTTCCCATCCCGCTAATGCTGCCACAGGCCGAACGGGGAAACGATCGGATACGTAAACCCAGCCTTCGGCTGGGCTACACCTGTACCAGCACGGCAGTCTCGGCCGTCGCTTCCCCCTTTCCAATTTCTTCCCAATCGCCTACCTTGCTGCCATGGCCGATACCGACACCATCCTCAAGCGCCCCTGGCTCAAGTGGCTAATGCTCTTTGGCGCGTGTGCCATCCCGACCCTCGTCACCGCGAGCTTGTTCCATCTGCGGATGCTCCATGTCGGCCAACCCAGCAACTACTGGCTCTGGCTGGCCGATCAGGCGGCGCAGTGGTACGCCTGGGGTGCGCTCACTCCGCTCATCGTCTGGCTGGGACGGAAAGTGAGGATCGAACGGGAGACCTGGCACACCAGCATCCCACTGCACCTCGTCTTCGGTGCGGTCATCGCCACCGCTCAGGGATTCTTCAAGGTCTGGTCCTCCATCACGCTGTTCGGTGAACCGGGGGGCTGGCCCTATATCTACAGCCAGTTCATCGGTTACCTCGCCTGGTCCGGCACCTGGACTATGATGGTCTACTGGGGGATACTGGGCGGATCCTACGCCTTCGAGTATTTCTCGCGCTACCGCCAGCAGGAACTGGTTGCCTCCCAACTCGAAAGCACGCTCACCCGCACGCATTTGGAAACCCTCCAGCGACAGCTTCAACCCCACTTCCTGTTCAACACCATTAATTCCATATCCGTGCTGATCCAGAAAGGGGAGACCGGCGCCGCCAACAAAATGCTCACCCGCCTGAGCGAACTGCTTCGCTGGGTCCTGAGTCGCGAATCAGTCCAGGAACTCCCGCTCTCCGAAGAATTGGCGTTTGTGGAAGCATACCTGGAGATCGAGCAGACCCGGTTCGGCGACCGCCTTCGAATTGACCTGCAGATCGCACCGGATACTCTCACCGCCCACGTCCCCAGCTTCATGCTGCAACTGCTGGTGGAGAATGGGATTCGCCATGGGATCGCCCGAAAGGCCGGATCAGGAATAGTCACGGTGACCGCCCGACGATCCGCCGAGTGGCTCCATCTTGAAGTGACCGATCAGGCCGAGGGATCCGGCGATAGGCCGTTGCCGGCCGACAGCCCCGGCATCGGGCTGGCTAATGCACGGGGTCGTCTGGCTCTCCTGTATGGTGACCGATTCGATCTGGACCTTCGACCGATCCCAAGCGGCACGGTGGCCAGCCTGAGAATTCCGTATCGCGAGTGAGAGTACGCGGCATGTCTAAAATCCGAACCATGATCATCGATGACGAACCGCTCGCCCGCGAGGGGGTGCGGCTGCTGATTGCCGATGACCCGGAGATCGAACAGATCGGCGAGTGTGACAACGGCCGGGATGCTGTCCCGATGATCCAGTCTCTCAAGCCGGACCTGCTGTTTCTGGATATCCAGATGCCGGAGCGGAACGGATTCGAGCTGCTGACCGCGCTGGAACTGGAGCGATTTCCCATGGTGGTGTTTGTCACCGCCTTCGACAGCTATGCGATCAAGGCGTTCGAGACCCGGGCGCTCGACTATCTGGTCAAGCCGATCGAGTCGGGGCGGTTCCGGGCGACACTCGAACATGTGAAAACTCGCTTTCGCGAGCAGCAGGCGGAGGAACGGTCTCACCAACTGCTGGCGTTGATCGAACAGACCGACTCCTCTCGCGAGCGACTCACCACCACCCAGTACCTGACCCGCATCGCCGTCCGGACTGGTGATCGAACCCTGTTCGTTCCGATCGGCCAGATCGACTGGATCGAGGCGGCCGATTACTGCGCGCAACTGCATGTCGGCCCCAAGACCTTCCTGATTCGGGAATCGCTCACCGCCCTCGAGTCCCGGCTCGATCCCAGACAGTTCCTCCGTATCCATCGATCCTCGCTGGTGGCGATTGACCGGGTGCGCGAACTCCATCAGATCTCACCGGGAGAGCACACGCTGATACTCCGCGATGGCCGCTCGCTCAAAGTCGGCAAGACCTACCGTCGGGCAGTCGAGTCGCTGATCGAAAACCGCCGCTGATCAACATACCCAACCCCCAGTTGCCGCCGTTCACTGCACCGCTGGCGCCGTTCCCTGCAAACCTCTGACCGAACTTCCGGCTCCGTCGTTTCTTGGTGTAGATAGGAACTCTAAACCAAATGAGGTTGTGCATGGCTACATCAATCAAGCCAGGGAAACAGCTCGCATGGGGCCTGCTGCTTGCCATGATGATTACTGCCCCCGTCGTGCATGCGGCCGCCTTCACCAGGATCACGTCCGGCCCTGTTGTCTCCGATGGCCGTGGCTCCCGCTCGGTTGCCTGGGTGGATATCGACAACGATGGGGACCAGGACCTGTTTGTCACCAGCGGCGCCAATTCGGGAAACAACAACAACCAGCTCTACCGCAACAACGGCGATGGCACGTTTACCGAATTCACCACCGGCCCGATAGTCACCGATGGCATGCCGAGTGACGGCGCCACGCTGGCCGATTACGACAACGATGGCCGGATCGACTGCTATGTCGCCAACTGGTACGGCCTGAACGGCCTTCTGTACCGCGGAACCGGTAATGGCCAGTTCGCGCAAATCACCGGTCAGGCGCCGGCCAACCTGCCGAGTCACTCCGAGGCGGCCAGTTGGGCCGACTATGACAATGATGGGTTTCTCGACCTGTTCGTGGCCAACAGCGCCGGCGACCGCAAGAACACACTGTACCACAACAACGGCGATGGCACCTTCGCCCGACTCCTCACCGGCCACCCGGTCACACTCCAGCGCATCTCCCGGTGCGGCGTGTGGGGGGACTATGACAACGATGGGGACCTCGATCTGTTTGTCGCCAATGAGTCGGGGCAGTCGAATGAATTCTACGAAAATCTCGGCAGCGGCAATTTCCAGATGATCATCTCCGGGGATCTGGTTTCCGATGGCGGCGACTCCTGGAGCGCCAGTTGGGGAGACTACGACAACGATGGTTATCTCGATTTGTATGTGGCCAACAACGGGGGAGAGGTCGGATTCCTCTATCACAACAACGGGGACAAGAGTTTCACCCGCATCTTCGGCCAGCCGCCGGTCACCGATCTCAACTGGGGAACCAGCTCATCCTGGGTCGATTACGATAACGATGCCGACCTGGACCTCTATGTCGCCTGCGGCTGGGGTCCCACCGGCAGCACGAAGCAGAAGAACCGGCTGTACCGCAACGATGGGGCCGGAGTCTTTACCCGCATCACCGATGATCCTGTGGCCGTCGACTCCGGCTGGGCCTATGGTTGTGCCTTTGGCGATTATGACAACGATGGTGACCAGGACCTGGTGGTGGCCCGCTGGCAATCCGAGAGCGAGAACAACACCATGTATCGGAATGACTCCGGGAACGTCAATCACTGGATCGACATCAATTGTATCGGTCGGACATCCAATAACTCGGCCATCGGAGCCCGCCTGACCCTGGTCGCCACCATCGGAGGGCAAACCGTCCGACAGATGCGTGAGGTTTCCTCAACCAATGGCTACTGCAGCGAAAACAGCCTGAATGCCGCGTTCGGCCTTGGGGACGCCATAGCGATTGACACGCTGCGCATCGAGTGGCCCTCGGGAACGGTCGATCTCCACCACGGAATCGACATCAATCAGTTTGTGACGGCCGTCGAGGGGGGCAGTTCGCTTTGTGACGCGCTCGACTCCGACCGCGACGGTGCTGTTGATCCCAATCAGACTGGCTCCGGCTGCACGGTCGACAACTGCCCGAGCATGTTCAATCCGGATCAGACCGACGCCGAAGGAGATGGAATCGGAGATCTGTGCGACAACTGCCCGGCTGAGGCCAATCCGGACCAGGCCGATGCCGACCACGATGGAATCGGAGATGTATGTGATGGCTGCTGCATGGGGATAACCGGGAATGTCGACTGCGATGCCGGTGAAGCGGTGGATATTGCCGACCTTTCTGCCCTGGTGGATTTCCTGTTCGCCGGCGGTTCGCTCTGCTGTGAAGCGGAAGCCGATGTCGATCCGCAACCGGGCATTGACATCTCGGACCTCTCTATCCTGGTGGACTTCCTGTTCTTCGGGCAGGGGACACTTGCCACCTGCCCATAGATTGGAGAGAGGGCGGAATCGACGAAGCAGACGGAAATTAGCTCGACCACGCAACCTGTCGCAAGGATGAGTCCAATGCATGACCGACTGTGCAACAAATGAACAGCTTTGCACACCTTGGTCAAGGGCGCCAGGAAATCTAACTTATTGAGAGGATTACTGATAACACTCCGGAACGAAGCGATTCTGACAAACCGGACAACGGCACGCGCTTTGCTTTTCTAGACTCTGGCATTTGCGAAAGTTAATGCCAGCTATGTTAGACCATCCCCTGGCTGACCACCAGGGGTTCTTTTTTGCCCGCCCCTGCCCTTTTGCCACTCCGCCCCAGCCGGATGTAAAAGATTGACAGCCAACGGCCTCGCCTTGTACGTTCTTACCCGCTATGAACCTGATAATCAAACGGATAGCGGTCGGTTTCCTTATCGTACTGATCGCCGTGGGCAGCTACTTTCTCTATGACAAGTACCGGGCCCGTGGTCACTCCGAGAAACTGGCCGAAATCATTCACGATGAAGATCGCCGCGAGTTCACCGACCGGCTGAAGTCATATCTGGGGGATCCGAATCTGGAGATTCGATCACGAGCGGCCTTGGCGATCGGACGGATCGGCGACAAACGCGGATCGGCACTCCTGTATGAGCTGGTGCGGGACACTTCCCTTGATGTCGCTGCAACCGCAGCCTTCGCTCTCGGCCTTACCTACGATCGCCTGTATGCCGGCAAGCTGCTTGATGTTGCCCAAGATCTGCCCGGATCGGTGGCGTGCGCGGCTGTCGAGGCGGCCGGTCGACTCGCCGACAGCAGCATGACTGACTTTCCGGAGCGGCTGACTCAGTTTCTCGATGATCCCTCGCCCGAAGTTCGCGCCGCCGCATGCAAGGCACTCTATTACTGCCGCGCCCGCCTGCAGGGATTCGTGCTGGCCGATCTCCTGACCACCGAGCAGGATACGATCGTGCGCGAGGCGGCGCTGTTCACCCTGGCCCGACTGGGCGCCCCGGAAGGAGAACGCGCCTATATCGACTACCTGGCCGACTCCGAACCGTATCTTCGCATCCTGGCGGTACGCGGGCTGTCGGCCGTCAACAGCGGCGAGGCCGAGCACTATCAGGCCATCTCGCTCAATGATATCGACCTTGGGGTCGAGGCCCAGGCCATCACCGGGCTGGCCGGTCGCAACAATCCCGAAGCTGCCGGATATCTCGTGCGCAAGCTCGCTACGGCCGACGACGAGAAGATCACGATTGAGCTCCTTGGTGCCCTCCAGAAACTGAAAGCGACTCAGGCGGAGCTGTCCGCACAGATGATTCTCAGCTCGACCAAGTCCGAAACAGTTGCCGCGGCGGCGCTCAAGTACCTGGCCGCTGTCCAAGGAGACCTCGCGGTCAACCTCGTCGACTCCATCCTCGCCGGCAAACCGAGCCCATACATTCGGGCGGCCTGCGTCGAGGCGTACGGACTGATGGGTCAGTCGAATGTCGCCACACGGGTGGCCGTTTATCTGAACGATGAAGCAGCCTCGGTCCGCTGCGCCGCGCTCGAGGTCCTCTCGCGTGTCGATCTCACCAATCTGGACTTCCACATAAGCAAGGCGCTGGCCGACCAGGATTTCACCGTGGTCGTCACCGCCATCGAAAAAGTCAGGGAACTGCGCCTGACCTCGTTTCTCCCCAGCTTCCGCGCCCTCATGGCCAAAGGGACCGGCCTCGAACCGGATATCCGCCGCTCCATTGTCGAAACCCTCCCGGTCTTCTTCAATGTCCTGGGCCAGGATAGCACCGTCGTGCGACTTCTGATCGACGCCATTCTGGACAAAGAGTACGTAGTGCGAATGGCCGCGGCGAAAGTCTACTACGATGTGCGCAACGAGGACCGGTACAAACAGGTCCCGCCCGCCGTCACTATCATCAGTGTTGCGGATATCCGCAAGGGACTGGATCAGCATGCCAAACTCAACCCCTCGGCCACGATTGTCACTGCCCGGGGAGAAATTCAGATGGAGCTTTGGTTCGATACCGCGCCCCTGACCGTTCTCAACTTCATCTCGCTGGCGAAATCCGGGTTTTACAACGGCCTGATCTTCCATCGCGTCATCCCCGGATTTGTTGCCCAGGGGGGAGACCCGCGCGGCGATGGCTCCGGCGGGCCGGATCGATATATCCGCGATGAATACAGCGACCGGCCGTTCGAACGCGGCACGGTCGGGATTGCCACCTCCGGAAAGGACACCGGCGGCTCACAGTTCTTCATCACGATCCAGCGTCAGCCGCATCTGGATGCCCGGTACACGGCGTTCGGCGAAGTGATCTCCGGCATGGATCTGGTCGACCAGATCGTGCGCGGCGATACCATTCAGAAAATCATCATCAGGGAAGGTAAAATATGACCAGGTTGATTCTCGCCACGACCGCCGTTCTCATGTTGCTGGTCGGTGCGGTCCCCGTGCTTGCCGAGTCACCGACCGGCATCGATCCTCAGGCCTTGATCGATCAGATCATCCTGGTCGATTCCGCCCAGCGCGCTTCGCTGCATGATGTCGTCTTCCAGACCGAGCGCCTCGATGGCGAATACAACGACAAGGGGGAGTTCAAGGAGAAGGCGCGCTGGATCAAGAAGACCTACATCAGGTATCTGTCCGACACCGCCCTGTTTCGGGAAGTGCCGGTCGAGTATTACAAAGACGGCAAGTTGCGGACCGCCGATGAGCGGGACAAGGAAGCCGCCACACTCGAGGAAAAGAAGAAGCGCCGCAAAGGGTTCGACATCTCTTACGCCATGATCCGGCCGTTCCTGCCCCGGTACGCAGGACTCTATGAGATCAAGTACGAGGGTGTCGCTTCCGACAAGAAGGCCGGCTACGTCTGCCATCACTTCTCCGTTCGGGCCAACGAAGAAATCGACTCGCTGATCAATGGCGACTACTTCTTTGAAGCCGAGAATTTTCACCTGGTCCGGGTTGAGTTCGAGCCGGCCAAGCTGGTCAAATCGACCATGTTCAAGATGAACGATCTCCACATGACACTCGACTACGCACCAACCGACGAAGGAGTCTGGCTGCCGAAGGAGTTCACGGTCCGCGGCAAAGCCAAGGCCATGTTCTTCATTGGCGTCCAGATCGCCGGACATGAATATTACCGCAACCCGGTTATCAACGGCGGAATCGAGGATGAGCTGTTTGAGGTGACCCATGACAAATGAGCAACCGTTCAAGACCAAGGTCGTGCGGGTATCCGTGCCCGAGGGTGTCAACCTGATTTTCGGGCAGTCCCACTTTATCAAGACGGTCGAGGACCTGTACGAAACACTGATCACCGCCGGCGGAGCTCTCAAATTCGGGATCGCCTTCTGCGAGGCCTCCGGCAAGCGGCTGGTCCGTACTGATGGCAACAGCCCGGAAATGATCGCGATGGCCCAGACTGCGGCCTTCGACGTCGGCTGCGGCCACAGCTTCTTCATCTACCTGAAGGACGGCTTCCCGATCAATGTTCTTAATCGTGTGAAAGAGGTGCAGGAGGTCTGTCGGATCTACTGCGCCACCGCCAACCCGCTGCAGGTGATCGTCGCCGAGACCGATCAGGGGAGAGGCGTGCTGGCTGTCATCGACGGCGAGCCGCCGGTCGGTATCGAAACCGAGTCCGACAAACAGGAGCGGACCGCCTTCCTCCGCAAGATCGGCTACAAGCGGTAGCCGCTTCACCGATCATCGCTCTATTGCAGTCGCCCTCGTGCCCCGGCGATCGGCCGTTGCATTAGCGCGCAGTTCCCTGCATATTCCCCCGGGGATCGCAACTTGACTCCAGCTTCCCTCGATCCCCCGAGGAGACGATCCATAGCACCGGGAATTCGATTCCCGGCGACCGAGACCCGACAACACCATGGAGACTCACATGCGTTTTGAACTGGAACGATCCGAAACCGAGAAACTGATCATCGAGGACAGCGAATTCAAGGGACGCCAACTCGTCACCCTGCGCATCTACTTCCTCGCCGATACCCAGGAGTGGCTCCCCACCAAGAAAGGGGTCACCTTCCGTCGCGAACAACTCGATGAGGTGCTGGCCGCCCTGCAGAAGATTCGGGCGCAGTAGCCCGGCGACTCGGGCGAACGAATCAGGAAACCGCTGCGATGCTCGTCTTTACCACCGACAAGGAACGGCTGCTCCGCCATTTCCGCAAAGATCCCTCCCTCTTTGCGTACCACATCGGTGACCTGGACCCGTTCCATTTCCCGGATACCCAGTGGGCCGTGCTCTACAACGAGACCGCCAAAGTCGAGGATGTCGTGCTGACCTACTACGGCGGGACCGTGCCGGTCATTCTGGCCTTCGGGTTAACCGATCGGTTTGAGGCGCTCCTGGCGGACCTGCTCGAGATTTCACCCCGCCGGTTCTTTTGCCATTTTCAGCCCCGGTCACGAGGCGTACTTGAAAGTGCCTGCCGCCTGTCCTCACACCGAACAACCTGGAGGATGACACTGGAAAATCCGGATGCGACCGCCCGTGGGGCACAGGAAATAGAGGGGTATCAGGTACTGCGGCTGGATCGCTCCCACGAACCCCAGCTTCTTTCCTTATATGCCGCGAGCTTCCCGGAAAGCTTCTTTGTCCCCCGTATGCTCGAGACCGGCAAGTACTTTGGCGCTTTTGACAAGAACCGGATTGTGGCGGTCGCCGGTGTGCACTTTGATTCGGCCGAATACAAATGCGCCGCCCTCGGCAATATAGTCACCGACAGGGCATACCGGGGGCGCCGGCTCGCATCCCTCGTGACCGGACACCTCTGCCGGGAACTGCTGGCCGAGCGTAAGCAGATATCTCTGAACGTGAGCTCCACGAACCCGCCGGCTATCCGGTGTTACGAGAACCTCGGATTCGTCAAGACCCACGAGTTCGAGGAGGCGCTGTGCGAGCTCCCGTAGGGTGATCCCACGATGCATCCCATAGACTACACCATCATCGCCGCCTACCTCATCATCCAGATGGGGATCGGGTTCGCCAAACGAAACCGCACAGCCGGCAGCGCCGCCGACCTGATTGTCGGCGGTCGGATGCTCACCCTGCCGTCTTTCGTCGCCAGTCTGGTCTCCACCTACTACGGCGGCATCCTGGGGGTGGGCGAATACAGCTATCGCTACGGCCTGTCTAACTGGCTCGTGCTCGGCGTGCCGTACTATGTCGCCGCCGCGCTCTTCGCGCTCTTCCTGGCCAAAAAAGCACGCGAGTCCGAACTCCTCACCATACCGGACCGGCTGGCCCAGATCTATGATCGGAAGGTGGCCCTTGCCGGCGGCGCCATCATCTTCTTTATGGCGGTACCGGCCGCGTATATCCTCATGATTGGCTCCATTTTCCAGCTCCTGTTCGGCTGGCCGTTCTGGGTCGGAGTCATCGCCGGAACGCTGTTCTCCACCCTCTATGTCTACCTCGGCGGCTTCAACGCTCTCGTGCGCAACGACCTCTTTCAGTTTGCGCTCATGTACGTGGGGTTCATCGCCCTGTTTATCTATTTGGCATTCTCCTACGGTGGGTTCGGATACCTGCAGGCCAATCTCCCGGACAGCCACCTCACCTGGCATGGTGGTCGGTCCGGCTGGTATATCGCCTCGTGGTATGTGGTAGCCCTCACGACACTCGTGGAACCGGCCTTTTTCCAGCGCTGCTACGCCGCCAAAACACCGGCCGTCGCCCGTAATGGCATCCTGATCTCGATCGCCTGCTGGGCTCTTTTCGATTTCCTCACTACCTCCTGTGGCCTCTATGCCCGCGCCATCCTCCCGGGTCTGGCCGATCCGGTCGCCTCCTACCCGGCTCTGGCGTTAAACGTCCTGCCGGCCGGTCTGGCCGGCCTGCTGGCGGTCACCATGCTGGTCACCGTCATGTCCACGGTCGATTCGTACTCGTTTATCGCCGCCTCGACCTTTGCCAACGACATCGTCCGTCGTGTCTCCAGTCAGTCCGAAATGGCCATCACCCGATATACGCGCCTCGGTCTGGCCATCTCCACCGTCCTGGCCCTCGGCGCGGCGCTGTTCTTCCGGTCCGTGGTCGATATCTGGTACGCCTATGGCTCCATCGCCACCCCTGCTCTTCTGGTTCCGGTGCTCTCATCATTTGTCGGGAAGCGTCGTCTCTCGCCGGCCTCGGCTCTGACCACCATGATTGCCTGCGGGGGAATCTCCCTCGGGTGGTATCTTTCACAGTATTGGACCGGTACCGGGGCCTGTTGGCTGGGTATCGAACCGATCTTCCCGGGCTTGGTCGCCTCAATCGGCCTGTACGCGGCCACCTCCCGGAGCATAGCTCCACATTTGCCCTAAGCGAACAATAGTGGTATATTGTCCCGCATGAGCGAACCGATCTACCTGTCCAAAGACGGCCGGCTGAAGCTCGAGGCCGAACTCAAGAAGCTGAAGTTCGAGGACCGCCCCCGCCTGGTGGCCGAAATCAAGCGGGCGCGGGAGCTCGGCGATCTGTCTGAGAACGCCGAATATCACGCCGCCAAGGAGGCCCAGAAGCACCTCGAGCGGAAGATCTCCGAATTGGAGGATAAGGTGTCGCGGGTGCGCTCGGTGGATGTCGACAAGATTCCCAACGACAAGGCGTACTTGTTCTCGAGAGTGACCGTGAAAGACCTTCGGCGGGGGGAAGAGATTCTGTATACGCTGGCGCCTGCCGAGGAAGCCGATGTCGACAACGACATCATCTCCGTGAAATCCCCGATCGGGGCTGCCCTGCTCGGCAAAGTGGTCGGTGAGGTGGTGACGATAACCGTGCCGGCGGGGGAGATCCGTTACGAGATTCTGAAGATCTCGCGCGAGTAACCGGGCCCCGGCTGCCTACTGCTCTTCTTCGTAGAAATCGTCTACCGCGTCTTCTTCGAAATACTCTTCCGTCTCATCCGGCTCAATCCCGGAGGCCAGATTGGCGCACTCCAGCGAGCAATAATACTCGCCGGCCTGTTTGATCGGTTTTCCCTCGATCTTCTCATTACAATGGGCACAGAACATCTCTCATCACCTCACTCACTGCTACCGATAACAGGGACGCCGGTTCCACGGTTTCCCATTATTAGCTCGAACATTTCCCCTATTGGCGGGCGAAAAGGTCTTGCTGGACGGCCCGCTTGTCAATGTTTTTTTCTCGGCCGGCGGCGGCACCGTGGGCATGCCATTTTTGCTTGCGCCATGCCCCCAAAAAGCCCATGCTGTACCGTTGCCCGGGGATTATCCCGATGGCCGAGACCTGCGTATAAGACGAGATGTTTGCCCTGTTTCGATTCAGCACCGGACGAGACCCCCGGATTTTTCTGGGGCGGTACCTGCCCCCCGGCAGTCTTCGCCGCCGCCTGGCGATCCGGGTCGGCATACCGCTGCTTGCGCTCCTGCTTCTGGTCCTGATCTTCGACCAGATGATCATGCCGCTCATCACCCGCCACGGCAGTGAGTTCCAACTGCCGGACTTCGCCGACCAGCGCCTGGCCGAGGCGGACCTGAAATTACAGGATATGGACCTGAGCTATGTCGTTTCCGCCGAAGAGTATGCTCCCGACAAAGAGAAGGGGCTGATCCTCAAACAGTTTCCGGTCGCCGGCACCAAGGTAAAAGCCGGGCGGATCGTGAAGTTCGTCATCTCCAAGGGGACCCGCATGATGGCCATCCCACAGGTGGCCGGCAAATCGGTGCGCCAGGCCATGCTCGATCTGGAAACCGCCGGGCTGCTCCTCGGCGAGATCTCCTGGGCGGTCTCCGACACTATCCCTGAGAAGATTGTCGTGTTTTCGTACCCGGCGGCCGGGGTCGAGGTCCCCATCGGCTCGGCGGTGAACCTGATGGTCAACCGGGGCCGCGCCACCGACTATGCCTTCATGCCCAAGCTGATCGGGATGCCGCTCGATGACGCCAGGAAGCTCCTCGAGGACAAGGGGCTGAAAGTCGGCCTGGTCACCTACAAGACCAATGACAACTACCTGCCCGAGACAATTCTCGAGCAGTCCGAGCCGGAAGGGACCGAGCTTACGCTCGGTACCGAGGTTGACCTGGTGGTCAGCGAGACCTGATCGTTAGTCTGGTTGTCTTTATCAACTCCACACCATACTGTTCGATTGCGCCCGCCTACCGGTGACTGATCCACCGGCATAATTTCCTACCGTTTTTTTGTGGTTGACCCGTTCCATGCAGGGGGACCATATTGGCGGCACTATGACCCGTCGCATCAAACAGAAACCCTCGCTCTTCGCCCCGGCCGGCAGCCTCATCCGCCGGCTCTCCAACGAGAATGCCCGACTGCGCCGCCGAGTGGTGATCATCGGGCTGTTGGGGGTCATGGTGTTTCTCATTTACTCCATGGCCAGCGAAACCTATGGCATCCCGCGCATCGTCAAACTGGAAATGGAAAAGCAGGCGCTCCGCGACGCCAACCTTCGCCAGACCGCCGATCTGATCGATGCCGCCCGCGAACGGGATTTTCTCAGAACCGACCGCTCGTATCTCGAATACATCGCCCGCACCCGCTACCACATGGCGCGCCCCAACGAGACGATCTTTCGTTTCCGCAGTCGCTGACCGCCATGGCGCTGGAAAAGACCGAAGCCTTTATCCTCAAAGCATTCAACTGGTCGGAATCCTCCCGCACCGTCCTGTTTTTCAGTCGTGAATTCGGCAAACTTCCGCTCACCGACAAGGGGGGGCGCCGCTTGATCTCCAAACGGGGCCGACTGCTGCCGTTCGCACGCCTCGAAATCACTTTCTACAACTCCGAAAAAGAGACCAATGGCTATGTCTCCGATGTCGAAGTACTGGAAGCGCTTACTTTCGAGAAAGAGGGAACGCTCGGACGGCTCGCCTATGGCTCGGCCGCCTGCGAACTGCTCTACCTCCTGCTGCCGGAACAGGAGCCGCAGCCTACCCTGTACACCTACACCCTTGCCTACCTCCGGCTGGTGGATGGCTGCGACAAACGCTCGCTGCCCTCCCTCTTTGTCGCCTTCCTCCTGCGCACCCTTTCCCATCTGGGGTACCACCCCTCACTGGCCTACTGCGTGGGGTGCGGCAAGGATTTCGAGGAAACCGGCGCCAACGGCGACTCTGTCCTCTTCTCGGCCGAACGCGGGGGGCGAATCTGCCCGGCTTGCCAAGACGCGGGAGAGCAGTATATTAGCCTTTCCCCGGATGGGTTTGCCGCCTTGTGTCGGCTCCAGACCGCCTCCTTAACCGAGGCCGCCGCCGAGCCGATACGGTATACCGATGCCGCCCGTCTGGTGGAGGCGTTGACCCTGTTCCTGTCGTATCAGGCCGGGATTCGGTCCGACCTGAAATCATTGGCCTTTTTGGAGAAGCTGAGAACCACGCATCTGAGTCCGGAGAAGAGCAGTTATGAGCGCGAAGAAAGTTGAAGATGTCATGGATAAGATCGTGTCGCTCTGCAAGCGGCGCGGTTATGTGTACCCCTCCTCCGAGATTTACGGCGGCCTCGGCTCCACCTGGGACTACGGCCCGCTTGGCTCCGAACTGAAGCGGAACCTCAAGAGCTTCTGGTGGGACGCCATGACCAACCGGCGCGACGATGTCGAGGGACTTGATGCCGCTATCCTCATGCACCCGCAGGTCTGGCACACCTCCGGCCACGTAGCCGAGTTCACCGACCCGATGGTCGACTGCAAAAAGTGCAAAGCCCGCTTCCGGGCCGACAAGCTGGCCGAAGCCCGCTGCCCCATGAAACCCTCCAAGTCCCCGCTCGAATGCGGCGGCGAGCTGACCGAAGCCCGCATGTTCAACCTGATGTTCAAGACCTTCATGGGCCCGGTCGAGGATGAAACCGCCGTCACCTATCTACGCCCGGAGACCGCCCAGGGAATCTATGTCAACTTCCTCAATGTGAAGAACTCCTCGCGCCAGAAGATACCGTTCGGCATCGCCCAGATCGGCAAAGCGTTCCGCAACGAGATCACCCCCGGCAACTTCATCTTCCGCACCCGCGAGTTCGAGCAGATGGAGATGCAGTTCTTCATCCACCCGACCGAGGATGAAAAGTGGTTCGAATACTGGCGCCAGGAGCGCTGGAACTGGTACCAGTCGCTCGGTATCCGCATGGACAAGCTCCGCTGGCATCAGCACGGCGAGGGGGAACTGGCCCACTACGCCAAGGCCGCCTACGATATCGAATACGAGTACCCGTTCGGCTGGCAGGAACTCGAGGGGATCCACAACCGGACCGATTTCGACCTCGGCCGCCACATGAATGCCACCGGCAAGGACCTGCGCTATTTCGACGAGCGCTTCACCGAGAAATTCATCCCGTTCATTATCGAAACCTCCGCCGGCTGCGACCGGACGCTCCTCACCACGCTCGTCGATGCCTACGACGAGCAGGAAGTGAAAGGGGAGACCCGCGTTTTCCTGCGCCTCTCACCGAAGATCGCCCCGATCAAGGCGGCCATCTTCCCGCTGGTGAACCGCGATGGCATGCCGGAGTTCGCCCAGAATGTCTATCACGATCTGAAAAAGCGGTTCAAGGTGTTCTACGATGACTCCGGCGCGGTCGGACGTCGCTACGCCCGTATGGACGAGGCCGGCTGCCCGTTCTGCATTACCATCGATGGCCAGACCCTCACCGACCAGACCATGACCTTGCGCGTGCGGGACACGATGGAGCAGACGCGCATGACCGCCCCGCAGGTGATGGAATTCCTCGACCAGAAGGTGAACGGCTAGCGCCCCGATCCAATTCGCTCGGTGGCCCACCATTTATGGTGGGTTTGTCGCGAGAAGCCCAATCACCGTACACGGCAGACCAACCGGTCTGCCGTCTTGCGTTGACCTTTTTTAGATCAAGACCCCTTGGGATCTTGACGTCCTCCGTTGGCATTGACTGCGCCGCTACGGTTTGCTACCTTGCGTGTATGACGGAGTCCATGAAGAGCCAGCACGAGAAACTCATGAGAAACGGCACATCACCGGCCCTGATCGGGCTTACCATCTCTATGGCCTTGATGTTTCTAGCCGGCGTTATGGGTTGCACGCCGATCTTGTATGGTTACGACGTTATCGATGAGCGGTTCAAAGAGCAGAGGCAGGGGAGCGGGGGGTACCGGCTCGTCACCGATGGCGTTGAAATCCGGCTGTCGGTGTTTTCCTATCGCCCGTCGGATGTCGGCGTCACCTTGGAGTTGAAGAATCTGACCCATGACCGGATCAGCTATGATCCATCGCAGCTTGTCGTCCTGGGGAACGATCAGCCCTGTTTCGCCCATTCGTCCCTGACCCGAGTCTATCGAAGCCCGGAAAAGGGGAAGGTGGAACTTCGACAAAGGAAACGGGCTGCTGTCAAATACACGCTGGCTGACTTGGCGTGCGATGAGTTTCTCTCCCAATTGAACGTTCGGATTGGGGGAATACAGATTCACTCCGGCGCAGAAGTGAGAGACATCACCGTGGACAGCGTGCTCGTCACCTTTCGCGGCCGGTGAGGCAAGTCGGTCTTCTCCCCAACAAGATATCCCAGCCATCGGCTGAGCTACGTCGATCCCCGGCCGATGCCCTCCCGGTCTGCCGTTTCTCTTTCCCTCCTGTTCCTCGACCCCGGCACACCCTCACTGCCACCCACAAAACTGTTGTCACATCACCACGACTGACGTAGTGTACGTATATGGACTTCGTGTCGCACGCCCTCTGGGGTGGAGTCGCTCTTGGCCGAAAAAGCCGGAAGCAGTTTGCTCTGGCCGCCGGAATCTCCATCCTGCCTGATCTGCTGACCGAGGGGCTGTTTGGGTTATTGTTGTTGCTGAACATCGGGGGAATGCCGGACTGGGAGCATGGTCACCCCAACATTACCGACTACCCAGTATTCGCACAGATACTGTACAGCGCCACGCACAGTCTCGTTGTTTTTGCATTGTTGTTCGGGGCGATCTGGCTGATGGCTCGCAGACCAATCTGGATAGTAGCGGCCTGGGGTCTGCATATCCTCATAGATATCCCTACCCACTCGCTGGCTCTGTTTCCTACGCCGTTCCTGTGGCCGCTCTCGGACTTCATAGTCGATGGTATCAGCTGGGACAGTCCGATCGTCTGGACAATCGACATTGCCCTGCTGCTTGTCACGTATGCGCTCTGGCTCTACCCGAAATACCGCCGTGCAAGCTGACTAAACCGATAATCTCATTACCTTAGCAGTTCGGCACTTCCCCGCCAAAGAACAGAAAGTCCACCAACACCGACAGGTCGGAAATATCAACCGCCGCGGACTTGTCGACGTCGTTCTCCTCAAAGCAGCCCGAAATTGCGCCACTGAAGAACAGATAATCGACCATGGCGGACAGATCGGAAATGTCGCACACATCGCCGGTATCACCATCGACATTGCCCGTGAGCCCGATGCAACAGATCGACAGATTTTCAAGAATGGAAACGCCGTTGGTATTGGCCACCGCCAGATCCAAATCACCGTCTCCGTCCAGATCAGCCGCGAACACCGACCGCGGCTCCGGTCCGACTGCGAAGTCCACAGCCGCCTCGTATGTGCCGTCACCGCTATTCAGAAGAACCGACACGCTGCTGGAACTCGAATTGGCTACCGCCAAATCCTGGTCGCCGTCCCCGTCCAGATCGGCCGCAAAGACCGAAATGGGAAAGCTGCCCGTGCCATAACCGACCGCAGTAGCAAAGGTGCCGTCGCCGTTATTCATCAAGACAGAAACAGTGGAGGGACCGCCGTTGGCCGTGACCAGATCCTGGTCGCCGTCACCGTCGAAGTCAGCCGCTTGCACGGAGAAGGGATTGACTCCCACGCCGTAGTTGACCGCAGCGGCATAGGTGCCGCCCCCGTTGTTCTTCAGCACCGAGACATTGGCCGAACCGGAATTAGCCGACACGAGATCCGAATCCCCATCTCCATCCAGGTCCGCCGCCGCGACCGCATGGGGGTAGGTCCCGGCTCCGTAGTTGACCCGCGTGGCAAATGTCCCGTCGCCGTTGTTTTTCAGGACCGAGACATTATTGCCGTGGTAATTGGCTGTCGCCAGATCCCGGTCGCCATCGCCGTCCAGATCAGCTCCAACAACTGACCAGGGGTTCGTTCCCACGCCGTAATTGACCGAGGAGGCGAACGTCCCGTCGCCATTGTTTCTCAGGATAGAAACGTTGCTTGAGCTGACATTGACCACCGCCAGGTCCTGATCCCCATCACTGTCCAGATCGGCGGCGAAAACAGAACCGGCGTTGGTTCCGACACTGTAATTGACAGCAGCGGCAAAAGTGCCGTCACCGTTGCTTCTGAGGATGGAAACGTTGTTGGAGAAGTAATTTGACACCGCCAGATCCCGATCGTCGTCACCATCCAGATCGACCGCGACCACTCCCGTCGGGCTGTTTCCGGCGGCATAGTCTGTCTTCGCGCCGAAGAGTGAATCGGCTGCCTTCGTACCCGCGCCAAGAGATACGATCAGGAATACCGTCACTATCATACCAAAGAGCTTCATAGCATTGCCCCCGGAGACTGAAGTGTTCGTAAGTTCAACGGTAATTTGAGACTGATGAATCCGATACATCGCCACCTACCACCTCACGTGAGGGAATTCGTCTGAAGTTGCCTCGCCAATACTTCCGGCCGGGTCATGGTGGGGTATGCTCGGTCGGGCGGAATTAACGTAGATAATGGGCTCATTCTTCTATAGACGGTCGGCGCGGGCTGGAAGTTTATAGAGATCTGCTAAGATATCCGCCCCAAAAACAAAAAAAACCAGCCATCGGCTGGGCTACATCGCTATCGAATGGAGATCTTTTACAGACTCCAGCAGTGCCGCTCGAGCGCATGCTCGATCGTCCGCAAATCCGGAAACATCGGCGCGTTCTGCACCCGCGGCTTGGTCCGGCGATCCTGTATGGTGTGGCCGTTGATAACCAAAGTCGGCGACTCGACCGGCTGCTCGGATTCCACGATATCCGCCAGGATGCCGCGCTCCAATATCCACCGCTGGACAAAGTTGCGCGCCTCCTGCTGACGAGGATCCATCCGCGAATATATCAGGCCGATCTCCATCTCCGCCTTTCCACGTGTCTTTGAAGGCCAATACTCCAGTGATCGATCAGTCGACCGCCAAACTTGAGTATTGATTATACCTCCTACAACGCCAAAGGAATATTTCCGGTTGCCAAAAAACAACTAAAACCGTCCGGACACCCTCCAAAGTGACCGGTCCGATAGCTCGGTGCAGACATTCTGGGCGCACGGGAAAGGAGTTGACACCCCACGATTCGTACCCTATCCTCAAGGGATAAGACAAGATAAGAATGTCCATGCTATTCATCATAAACGGAGGTAAAGAGTCAATGATCCACGAATTACCGGCTCTGCCGTACCCCAAAAATTCCCTGGCTCCCGTGATTTCCGAGGAGACCCTGGAGTTCCATTACGGCAAACATCACCAGGCGTATGTCACCAACCTCAACAAGCTGATCGTTGGGACCGAGTTCGAAAACCTCCCGCTCGAGGCGATCATCAAAAAAGCGTCCGGCGGCATCTTCAACAACGCCGCGCAGGTCTGGAACCACACCTTCTACTGGCACTGTCTCGACCCCAAAGGTGGCGGCGAGCCGACCGGCGCGCTGGCGGCCGAGATCACCAAGGCGTTCGGATCGTTCGCGGAATTTAAGGCGAAGTTCAGCGCCACCGCGGTCGGGACCTTCGGCTCCGGCTGGGCCTGGCTGGTGAAGAATGCCGATGGTTCCCTCGCGCTCGAGTCCACCGGCAACGCCGCCAATCCGATGACGACCGGCAAGACGCCGCTTCTCACCTGCGATGTCTGGGAGCACGCGTACTACATCGATTATCGCAATCGCCGCCCGGACTATGTCGAATCGTTCTGGAAGCTGGTGAACTGGAAGTTCGTCGAAGGAAATCTGGCGAAGTAGCGACAAAAGGCGAGAGAACCGCCCCGCGCGTTTCGACTTCGCTCAACGCGACGATCCAATACACTGTGTGCCGTCAGGCGTCTGCGGTGACTGTGCCGTCAGGCGCCTGCGGTGACTGTGCCGTCAGGCGTCTCTGCCTGACGGCTTGATAAGACGACGCCAGTACCGGCAGAGACGCCCGACACCACCGAGAGTAGGTCGAAACCCCCGCCCCGAAGGGGTCCCGCCGAAGGCGGGAGGTTTCGACAGGTGCCTGTTGAACCGGTACCACACCTAACAGGTGTGCTTCGTTTCTCTCACCACTCCACAGATTGCTGCAGAACGCAAAAGGCAGAGCCGATCTCGGCTCTGCCTTTCCATGCCAACATTGCTACCTTGTGGCGCAACACTCACCACTTCGCCTTGAACTCCGGCGCGATCTTGGCGAATATAATGTACCGACGGTTCACTTCGTTCCAGTTGATATTCTTCACGAACGCCTCGACATACTTCGCCCGCGCCGGCCCCTGGTCGTGATAGTAGGCGTGCTCGTAGACATCGATCGCCAGAAGCGGGAATGTCCCCCACACGCCCCCCTGATTGTGGGCATCACCCGTGAAGTTGTGTATTGCGTCCTCCACCGGATCCCACGCCGTCACCACCCAGCCGAGCGCGACCATCGATGACGCCTTGAAATCCGCCACCCAGTTGTCGAACGAGCCATAGGACCGCTCGATATGCGCCAGCACCTCGCCGGCGGGTTTCCCGTCGCCGCCAAGAATATCCCAGAACAGCTCGTGCAGCAACTGCCCGGCGGCGTTGAACGTCTCGTGCCGCTTCAGCCCGCCAAATTCCGAATAATTGGCGTTGGCCAGACTCTTGTCGACCTTGCCCAGCTTCTCCATGACTTCATTGCGTTTTTTCACATACCCCGCATAGTGGGTGTCGTGATGAAAGGTGTTGGTCTGCGCGGAAATGCCGTCGAGCTTGTCGTAGGCGTACGGCAGCGGTTTGATGGTGTAACGGTCGGCCATATCAAAACTCCTTACCTGACCTGATAGTGCTGTTGGCGGCGTCCCGGTTCGCCGATCCCCATTATACGCACGGGAAATCCGAAAGGACAAGGGAAAATAGACTTGATGGAGCTATGAATGGGATGGGGTCGGGCCGACTGGCTCAGCGGTTCTGCGTCGACGCGGCCGGCTGCCCCAGCGTGCGGTTCCACAACGACATCGCGAAATCCGCCTGGTACGGATTCACCACCGTCGCTCGATAGAAATACTGCTCGGCGGTCCCCAGCAACGACTGATCCTTGGTCGCCATGGCCAGTTGCAGCAGGAAGAACCCGCACTCGAGCTGGCAGGCGAAATCATCGGGATACCGCTGGGCGAGGACAGCGTAGGTACCGCGGGCTTCCGGCAGCTTGCCGGCCATCGCCTGCAGTTTTCCCTGCAGTAGCCCGCCCGCTCGCGACTCGGGATGTTCGGCCAGGAACGGCGCGAGCGTTGCCAGCCCGCTGTCCGGCTGCCGACGGTTCATCCACGTGGCCGCCCGCTCGTACGGGCTCTCCGCGTACTCATGTGCCTGCTGATTGCCGAACGCCTTGCTGATATTGATCAGTTGGACGTGATTGTCGCACACCCACATCTGCGCTACCGGGATAAGCCCGATCAGCGGGCGATACGCTTTCTGCGCCGCCTCACCGTTGGAAGCATCCAGCGCCAGATGCGTCACCGGGTACCGGTCGAACAGCGTCGAATCCACCGTCGCCACTCCGAAATGGTGGATGAAGCTCTTAATCCTGGTGTCCTGCGTGACCGTCGGCCCGTAGGGTCCGGACACCACGGCCCCCGGTCCGAGAATCTGGGCGATGTCGGTATTCGCCTGCCGGATATCATCATGCGGCTGCAACCAGAGGGCGCGGCGGGTTCGTGCGCCGTTGATGATCAGCACTGTCGCCAGGACCATCACGATAAGCGTGGTGAGCATGCGGCTGTCGAGCGTGCGACGGCTCCGTCCGGCCAGCCACACCGTCATATACGCCAGTCCGACCGCCGGAGCCAACGTCGACCACGTGATCAGCCGAAGTTTGGGCGGGACCGTGTTGTAGAAGATGATGTTCCCGACCAGGTGGAACAGGAACACCCAGAAGGCGAACGCCAGTATCGCCATCGGCAGCCAGCCGAACTTGAATGACTGCTTTCCGGTCATGGACCTCGACTGATCGAACAGCGCAAAACAGAGAACGATCACCGCCGGCACGACCGTGACGGCATAGCGCATAGGGGAGTACCCCAGCGGCATCAACCCACCCACGAAGCAGACCACCCAGAACAGCGCCAGCATGATAGTCGGCGGCAGCTTGGCAAACCGTTGCTCCTTGCTGGCCAGCATCCTCGCCAGCAGCGCCCCCCCCAGCGCCAGAAGACCGATCAGATCGGGATTCCGATACGACAAACGATTGACATACCCATACGACACCAGGTACTCGACAAACTTCAATGGCGAGGTCAGTCCCGGCGGGAAACCATACAAACCGTATGTCTGCTCACCGAAATAGCCGCTCACCGCGCTCATCCGCCCGGCATACATGAGCACGATCAGCACGACCGTCCCCCCCGCAAACGACCCGGCCGCCGCCAGCACCCGTCGCCAGCTGCCCGGCTGATCCGAAACGAATATTGCCAGAAGCAGCGCCGGCAACAGCAGCACCCCGAACAGCTTTCCGAGCCAGGTGGCCAGGGCGATTGTCACACCGCAGGCAATGACACCCCAGGTGCGGTCGCCATACCACGAATAGAGCCAGAACAGAAGCCCGGCCAGAAAAATCAGCCCGTTTTCCAGATACGGCACCCGCGCGTGGATCATGAGTGACAGATTAACCACATAGCAAAGCGCCACCGCCGCCAGCACCCATGGCCGGTGATAGCGGTACAGGCCAAGCAGGATCAGGACCAGTCCACCGAGCGAAAGCAGCAGCCCCACCATGTCGGCGCTCCATTGCGAGACTCCCGCCACGGAAAACCAGAGATATGCGACCCGCGACACGAGGGAGTTTTTGAACACATCGAACTTGGGATAGTCGAACGGGTCGGATGACCCGAACAGATGATAGTTCCGCGCGTGAAAGATGTACTGCGGCGGATCGGTGTAGAGCGATTGCCCAAGCCCGGAGTAGTACATCGGGGGATCATTGGTCAGCCCGACCTGCCAATAAAACAACCCCGCCAGGACAATCAGCCCGGCGGCAATCAGGAAGAGACGGTCGTGACGTGCGCTGGTGGAACTCATCGGACAGTCAATCGACAACAAGGTAAAACTGCTTCAATTCTTCGGCGACCCCCACCTGATGGTACGGCAAACCATGCGCCTTAAGATCAGCCTTCAGTGCCTCGGCGTTCTCCGGCGGCACGGCGATCAATAGTCCCCCCGAGGTCTGCGGATCGAACAACACATGCTCGAGGTTCTTGTCCAAACCGGGTGACAACGTCACTTTTCCGTCAAGGAACGCGCGGTTGTCGTTCGCCCCCCCCGGTATCATCCCGGCCGCCGCCAGAGTCAGCACGTCCGGTAGCAATGGAAGTGCGCCCGAGAATATCCGAAGCGCCACTTTCGAGCCGGCCGCCATTTCGTAGCTGTGCCCCAACATCCCGTACCCGGTAATGTCAGTGGCCGCACGGGCGCCATGCCTGATCATCAGCTCCGCCGCTGTCCGGTTCAGCGTCGCCATGGACCGAATCACCAGATCGCTCAATTCCCCGCTGACCGCATTTCGTTTTATCCCGGTCGTGATCAACCCGGTCCCGAGCGGCTTGGTCAGAAACAGACAATCCCCCACCTTCGCGCCTCCGTTGGTGACGATCTTATCCGTATCGATAATCCCGGTCACCGCGACCCCGTATTTCAATTCACTATCCTTGATCGAGTGCCCGCCCACCACGACAGCTCCCGCCTCGACTATCTTCGCGTTCCCGCCGCGAAGAATCTCCGTCAGCACCTCAATCGGCAGCTTTCCGAGCGGGAACCCGACAATGTTGAGCGCCGTGAGCGGCCGCCCCCCCATGGCAAACACATCGGACAGCGCATTGGCCGCCGCGATTTGCCCGAAAAAGTACGGGTCATCCACAATCGGAGGAAAAAAATCCACCGTCTGCACCAGCGCCTGGGTATCGCTGATGCGGTACACGCCCGCATCGTCGGCCGTATTGAACCCAACCAGCAGGTTCGGATGGTTCGACTGGGGCAAGCTCAGTAATGCTTCCGCCAAAACCTTTGGCGCCAGTTTGGCAGCTCAACCCGCGCAACTGACTTCGGCCGTGAGCTTGATTTCGATCGCGCGCCGTTTGTCGTCCATGCACTGAACATAACACAATGCCCGCCAAGGGGCAAGCACGCCCCTCACTGTTCAGGTTCTGCACAGCAGGTGGGCCTTCAAAAGCCGTCAACTCTTTGCCATTCTTTCCGATAAAGAAATAACCAGTCTCTGCCCGAGAGGTCTGGCCGGACCCACCGGCTGACCCGGGCGGTGGCAGCTAAAGATACGGCTAAACGAGGCACCGATGACACAGGGACAACTGAGCGACAGCAAGAGAATTCGCCTCGACGAAATCCTCATCCGCGACCGGCTCATCACCGAAACACAACTCACCGAAGCGCTCCAGTGTCAGAAACTGTATGGCGGCAAGCTCGGCACCCAGCTTCTCCAGCACGGCTTCATCGATGAAGGAACCCTGGTAAAGGTGCTCGCCGACAAGCTCGGCTGCGAATCGATCGTGCTCTCCCAGATTGATATCCCGGAGGATGTCCTCCCCTTTATTCCGGTGACGGTCGCGGTCGCGCGAAGGGTGATTCCGTTCGCCTACGATCCGAACGAGAACCTCCTCAAAATCGCCTGCGAGGACCCTACCAACCCGGATCTGATCAACGAACTGAAATTCGTCACCGCCGGTAAGACGGTGAAGCTCTATGTGGCCGCCCAACTGCCGCTGAACGCGGCGATCGCCCGCCATTATCTCGGACGTGACAGCATGCCGGACCTTCCCCCCAGCATCAGTTTCTCCGAAATGAACCAGCCGAGCCGGTCCGCGGTCACCGCCCCAACCGCCATGGTCGATGACCGCCGCTGGCGCGCCTCCGTGCTCCTGGTCACCGATGACGAGGAGAACGGCGCCCAGTTGCAGAGCCTGCTCGAACAGGATTTCTACAAAGTGATCCGCACCGACTCCGCCGATGACGCCATCGAGATCCTCGGCAATCAGAAATTCCACACGGTCTTTATCCAGGACACGGTCCCCGGCGACTATATCGATCTGATCGACCGTCTCCGCAAGATTTCCCCCAAGACCCGCGTCCGGTATTATGAATCGGCCGGCTCGCTCTTGTTAAGCCTCGATGCCGGTGCCATGGAAGCGGATCTGCTGGTCCGCAACCTGGAGCTGTTCACGCAACTTCTCTCCTCCACCGAGGGCTCCTCCAACCACAGCGCCCGGGTGGGGCAGTATGTGGACCGCCTCTGCCGTCGCCTCGAACTGGCCGACAAGGACCGCCTCGTTATCACCAATGCCGCCTATCTGCACGATCTGGCCAAATACTACTACGGCAACGCCGAGGGGGGGACCGACCACCGCACGCATATCAGCCTGACCGTCAAACTGCTCGACTCGCTCAACTACTCGCCCCTGGTGATCGAGGTGCTCAAGGCGATGTATATCAATCTGCGAGAGAAGTTCACCAAACGGCTGCCGATCGAAGTCCTCGGCGGCAATATCCTGACCGTGATCGATATCTTCTGCGAAACCATTCAGGCGAATGTCGCCCTCTCACTGGACAAATTCGACACCATCAAACGGAAGTACCGCGAACTTGTCGGCAAGCTGTTCCTCTCTGAAGTGGTAGAGGCGTTCATCGCGCTGATTCAGGAAGAAATCCTGAGCATTACGACGCTCGAGAAATACAGCCAGGTGATGCTCTACAGCAGCGACCCGTCACACCTGACGATCCTCGAAGGGCGCATCAAGACCGCCGGGTTCCGCACCATCACCGAAAGCAACCTGTCCAGCTTCGTCGACCTGTTCAAGCGGAGCCGCCCCGATATCGTCATCCTGCTCGAACCGGGGAGTCCGGTCCAGATCACCGAACTGGTCGACACGCTGCTGGCGCGCGGCGCGGCGCTGGATCGCGTCCCAACCTTCCTGCTGGCCGAGGGGTCCACCGCCTCGCAGATGACCTCACTATTGGAGAAGGGGTTGGAGGACGTGATCCCGATCGATGACAACCTCAACGTCCTGCTCATCAAAATGAAGAAGATTCAGGCGCGCATCGAGGCGAAAGCCAAAGAGCGCGAGGAACTGATCCGCAAGTCCGGCGCGGTGGGGCATCTGGAAGATATGAACCTGATCGACCTGTTGCAGGCGCTCGGCCCGAGCCGCAAAACCTGCAAGCTCACCCTGACATCACGACGCGATGAACTGCTGATCTACCTGAATGCGGGCGAAATCCATTTCGCGCAGGGGATGGGGAAGATCGGTCCCGAAGCGATCTACCGGGCACTGGCCTGGTCCACGGGAACCTGGAATATTCAGCCGGTCGGCGCCGATGCCATCCCGCCGCAGAACACCTGGGACTCGGTGGAATCGATCCTTATGGAAGGGTGCCGCCTGCTCGACGAAAGCGCCAAGATCCAGCAGGTGAAGGGGTAGGGGGATCGGTTACCGTACCTTTCTCCTATCTCCACCTTGGTCTGACAGGCCGGCATGTGCCGGTTGCTCCGGTTATTGCCAACCTCCCCCCAATTGACTCCCCGGCGGCTTATGCGTACCTTGGCCGCACGATGAACACTCCCAACAAGCTCACCCTCCTGCGCATCCTCCTCGCCCCGGTCTTCATGTTCCTGTTTGTCATGGATGACTACTACCTGCAACTGGCCGCACTCGGGGTGTTTCTCATTGCCGCCCTTACGGATCTGGCCGATGGCTACTATGCCCGTAAGTACGGGATCATGACCGGATTCGGAAAATTCATGGACCCCCTCGCCGATAAGATTTTGGCCTCCAGCGCCCTGGTGTCGTTCGTGTCGCTCCACTATGTATCTCCGCTGCCCGTAATGCTGATAATCGGGCGCGAGTTCGCCATCACCGGCCTCCGCCTGCTGGCCGCCTACCGGGGGGTCATTATCCCACCCACCTGGTGGGCCAAGGTGAAGACGTTCCTGCAACTAACCGTCATATCGGTGGTCATGGCCTATATCTGCCTTATCACCACTTTGTATCACTTCGGGATCGGGCTCGGCCCGCTCGGCAAATTCGACCATGTCAGCTATTTCAACCTCCTCATGTGGCTCACCGCCGTCGTTACCGTCTGGACCGGGGCCGACTACGTGATCAAGTATTTCTTCATGATCAAGAGCGTACTCAAGTAGGACAAGAGCGTGAAATCATTCCTCGTCAAGTTGTTCGCCACCGGTCTGTACACCGGGCTTTCCCCCACGATTCCCGGGACCGTCGGCACCCTGCCGGCCTGGGTGCTGGTCTGGTATCTGTTCGGCCTCTCCACCTCAGCGGCCATCGCCGGGACCCTGGTCCTCTGTGCCGCCTCGGTCTGGCTGGCCAGTGAGGCAGAGAAGCTGTTCGGTCATGATTCCAAGAAGATCGTCATCGATGAGTGGGCCGGGATGGCCATCTCGGTGCTGTTTGTCCAGCACACCTTGACCGCCTACCTGATCGCCTTCGGGGCGTTCCGGCTGTTCGATGTCATCAAGCTGCCGCCGGCCGCCCAGGCGGAAAAACTCCCGGCCGGCTGGGGGGTCACCATGGACGATGTCGTGGCCGGGATCCAGGCCAACATTTTCACCCAAATTATTCTCTTTGTGCTGGGTCGGTTGTAAAAGCTACATTACGCGCGGAGCGAGCCATGGAAGTCGAAATCATCACAATCGGCGACGAGATCATCACCGGCCACACCATCGACAGCAACGCCGCGTTCATCGCATCGCGCCTGATGGATATCGGACTGTCGGTCAAATTCAAGACCTCGGTCGGTGATTCCATGGAAGGGATGGAAGAAGCGTTCCGGCTGGCGCTGAAACGGACGCAGATTGTGATTACCACCGGCGGCCTGGGCCCCACCGATGACGACCTCACCAAACGCGCCATTGTCAAAGTGTTCAAGCGGAATCTGGTGTTCCACGAGGATGTGCTCGAGGATATCAAACAGCGCTATGCCCGCCGTGGCGTGGAAATGCCGGCGATCAACCAGAACCAGGCGCTCCTGCCGCAGGGGGCGCGGTTCTTTCCCAATAAACACGGCTCGGCGGTTGGGATCTGTATTGCCGAGGATGGGCGAATCTTCATATCGCTGCCCGGCGTGCCATCGGAGATGCGGCAGATTATCACCGATGAAATCCTGCCGTATCTGAAGGCCCTCAAGACCGGCAAGCCGCTGAAAGTGATCAAGCTCCGCACGTTCGGCGCGATCGAATCGCACCTCGCCGAATTGATCACCCCGAATCTGAAACTGGAGCCGGGCGTGCGGCTGGCGTATTTGCCCTCGCCGCGCGGGGTGGACCTCCGCGTCATCGCTCAGGCCGACGACGAATCCCAGGCGGTCGACAAGGCTCAGAACCTCACCCGGTATCTGGAATCGGTCTGCGGCAAATACATCTATGGCCGCGATGACGACACCCTCGAGGGAGCGGTCGGCCAACTGCTCCTCGACAACGACAAGACCCTGGCCGTGGCCGAGTCCTGCACGGCGGGGGAACTCGGCATGACCATCACGGCTGTCCCGGGCGCCTCGCGCTACTTCCTCGGCGGTATTCTTGCCTATGCGAACGAGGCCAAGACCGAGCTGCTCGATGTAACCGAATCTTTGCTGGCGGAGCATGGCGCGGTCTCAGAACAATGCGCGATGGCCATGGCCGTCGGCTGTCGCAAGCGTCTCCATTCCGACTACGTCCTCTCGATCACCGGCGTCGCCGGCCCCGATGGCGGCACGCCGGAGAAACCGGTCGGGCTGGTCTGGGTGGGGCTCGCCTCACCGCACGGCGCCTATGCGAAGAGCTATCGTTTCGGCACCAACCGTGAATACAACCGGAGCCGGGCGGTTTTTGCTGCCCTCGACCTGCTCCGCAGAGAGATACTCGACCTGAAATGATGCGCCTGTTCTACGCCTTCCCTCTGACCCCTGGTGTTCAACAAGAGCTTGCCAAGATTGTCGCCGACCTCCGCGTTGCCGGCGGGCCGGTGAAATGGGTCGAGCCGCACAACACCCACTTGACCCTCCGCTTTCTGGGCGACACGCAGGAGTCGGTCGTGCCGCAGCTCAGGCAGGCCCTCGATGATCTGGCGACCAACCGCACGAGAGTCCATTCCCGCATCGACCGGCTGGGTGTGTTTCCCAATATCAAACGCCCGAACGTCATCTGGGTGGGACTGGGCGAGCAGGTGGAGCTGCTGGCTGACATGAATCGCCAGATCGAAGATGCCGTCCGTGTGCTCGGCTTCGAGCCGGACAACAAGTCCTTCAAAGCGCACCTGACCCTCGGCCGCGTGAAGGACCAGCGCAATCTGGAGTCCCTCACCGCCATGTTGCCGAATTACCGCTTCGTGGTCATTCCGGTGGTCTTCGATCAGGTCGTGCTCTACCAGTCCACCCTTACCCCCAAGGGTCCCGTCTACGAACGCCTCCACACGGCCAGACTCGCCGCCGAGCACTGACCGCAAAAAAAAGCGGCCTCTTGCGAGGCCGCCATCGAAGGGTACTGATCTCAGCGGGGAACTATTTTCTGAATCTCTTCACCACGCCCGCACCGGCCAGGCCGAGCCCCATAAGCAGCATGGTCGCCGGTTCCGGAACCGGGGTCTTGCCGCTGGACTCGCCATCATGCGAGAACGGCGCGAAGATGAACCTGCCGTCTTCAGAGCGATACCAGCCGTAGGCGTCAAAGTGCACGTAGCTGTACGTCGTGTGCACGTTGAACTTGAAAATGTTGCCGTAGGCATTGCTGCCGCCGTCGTCGCTCGTGTAGTCATTGACTACCGAGTACGGCGTCCCGGTCACGCCCGTCACCAGCATCTCGGTGTAGCTGGTCGGAAAAATCCCGTGCCCCGGCAGATCGCCGGCATCGTCGCCCGTAACGGGCGGGGTGCCGTACATGAAATCCGAGGCGTTGAACGTCCTGGTGACATTCGCCGCATTCGTGATCTGCAGACCACCATCAACTGCCGCCACGCCCGGTGCCAGCGCCGCCGAAAGCGTGACATTGTGGATTTGCCCCTGGTTCAGGTTTGCCGCGACTACCCAGAGTTCAAAATCCTGGTCGTGGGTGACCCATGTGTCGCTGGCACTGTCGTACCCGGCGCCCGGGATATAAATCTGCAGGCGCGGAACGGCGAACGCCGACGGCATTAGCATGGCTAAGGCCACTACCGCGAGAAGGAGTTTCTTCATGTGCGATTCCTCATAAATATTGGCTCACCTGTGTTTCCGATTCCAATCTGGGATCAAATAAGCAATTCCTGTGCCGCTGGCCATACCCGAGGAGCTTTGGAATGGCACCAATAACGCATTGTCGTACAATATGTTACAGTTTTTTCAGCACCGCCGGTGAACCCCCTGCTCGCCCGACTTCTGCGAAAATGAACCGCCTTGCACAAATAAGTCTCCCTCGCCTCCCGCTGTGCAAATCCGGCCACCAGAGCCAAAAGTAAGTCCGCCCGTCCGAGTTTTGACTGACACACCCTGTCAGTGGCTGAAACTATGTTAGAGCCATCGGAAATGTGATATATTCACCTCAAACATTTCGGGTAGATTGGGATTATGGAAAGCAAGAAGATAGAGATGAAGAAAGGGAAGGCAGAGATGGGCGCAACCAGCACCCTGCCCGACAGAAAAAAGGCGCTCGATGCCGCGCTGACCCAGATCGAACGCGCGTTCGGCAAGGGATCGATTATGCGGATGGGCGATGGCACCATCCTGGAGGTCGAGGTGATCCCCACCGGCTCCCTCGGGCTGGATCACGCCCTGGGCGTCTGGGGGATTCCGCGCGGACGCGTCACGGAAATTTTCGGCCCGGAGGCATCCGGCAAAACCACCCTCACCCTGCATGTCATCGCCGAGGCCCAGAAAGCCGGCGGCACCGCCGCGTTTATCGATGCCGAACATGCCCTTGATGCCAGCTATGCCCGCGCGCTCGGCGTCGATCTGAACAACCTGCTCATCTCCCAGCCGGACAACGGCGAGCAGGCGCTTGAAATCACCGAAACCCTCGTCCGCTCCGGCGCAGTCGATATCGTGGTGGTCGACTCGGTGGCCGCCCTCACCCCCAAGTCCGAAATCGAGGGGGAGATGGGGGACAGCCATATGGGTCTGCAGGCCCGCCTGATGTCGCAGGCGCTCCGCAAACTCACCGCCATCACCTCCAAATCGCACACCGTCATCATCTTCATCAACCAGATCCGCATGAAGATCGGCGTGATGTTCGGCAATCCCGAAACCACCACCGGCGGCAACGCCCTCAAATTCTACGCCACCACTCGCCTCGACATCCGCCGCATCGCTTCGATTAAAGAAGGCGAAGAAGTGGTCGGTTCCCGCACCCGCGTCCGCGTGGTGAAAAACAAAGTGGCCCCGCCGTTCCGCGAGGCCGAGTTCGATATCATCTACGGCAAAGGAATCAGCCGCTCCGGCGAACTGCTGGACATGGCCGTCAACTACGGCATCATCGAGAAATCCGGGTCCTGGTTCAGTTACAAGTCGGACCGCCTCGGCCAGGGGCGCGAAAACGCCCGCCGCTTTATCGAGGAGAACAGCGCAATCGCCGACGAGATCTTCGGCCGCATCAAAGAACAGCTCGGCACCGCTCCCGCCCAGCGCGGCAAGACCAACGGCGACGACGCCGAGTAGCGATATCCCCCGATTCTATCAATTTGTAGGTCAGGACCCCTCTGGGGTCCTGACTTCTTTTCTTCCCCAACGCTGTCCCCTCCAGATTCCTTGACATAATCTGGAGCGTAAAGTACATTATACTGTCTTCACGCCGGACATCTATCGATGACCCACCCGCGCGGCCGACCTCGGCTGTGTCTGGTCGCACATAGCACAAGGAGGTACGTCATGTTTCACCTCAATCGAATGCGACGGGTTTCCGTAGGCGGCTTACTCACCCTGATCTTCGTTCTGCTCTGCGGCCTTTCGCTCGCCGACAGCACCAGCGAACTGTGTGGCGATGTTGACGGCAACGCCGTGATCGACATCAGCGACCTCGCCTATCTGGTGGATTACCTGTTTCTGGGAGGACCACCCCCAGACAATTCCTGGCGCGCCGCTTGTGACGGCACCGCCGCCATCGACATCAGCGATGTCATCTGGCTGGCCGAACACCTGGTCCTTTTGGGGCCGCCGCCGATCTGCCCCCTGCTGTTCGATCATGTTGACAGCTCCGGCTCCTGCCTGAGTCACTTGGCCGCCAGGATGCCGTCCGGCACGGCCGACCGGGTCTATCAGTCCGGTTGTCTCGACTCGATGCCGGGCTCGAAAACCGCCGGTGAAATGCACGCCGAGCTCATCGATGGCAACCTCCACGTCTACCACACCAATGCCTACTACCAGTGCTGCCTCGCCTATCAGGTGAGCTACTCGCAGGATGACCGCTATATCACTGCCCTGGAGGCCGACACCGGCCAGTTGTGCGACTGCATCTGCCATTTCAATCTGGAGTCGGTATGGACCGGGCTGTATCCCTATGGCTACGCGGATTGGATTGTCGTGCTGATCGGTATCGAGGGAGACACGGTCGGTGTCGACACGATTCCCCTCAACGGCACCATGATAGCCGAAGCGGAAGGTCACGATCTGCGGCTGAGCCACCTCAATGCACGCCTGAACTGCTGCCCGGCTTACTATGTCGAGTACTCCGCCGAGGGCCGCAACATCAGGGCGACCGAATGCGACTCGCTGAACGCCTGCAGTTGCTACTGCTTCTATAACACCACTTCGACCCTGCGCGATCTGCCGCCCGGCGAGTTTGTCATCACGATGGTGGGTGGCCACGGCACCCCCTACGAGGGAGCGACCGTTGGAGTGGATACGGTGATCATTGCGCCCTAAACGGCAACGCAGAACCCAAGACGGTCCTGACATGCTGTGCCGCCAGGCGTCTCT
>AMWB02126512.1_pt2 | contig 39499 bp, 32 predicted proteins | sample 200311 | NCBI WGS metagenome assembly AMWB02 (sample SAMN02737377, study PRJNA173069) | bioreactor metagenome | biome: anode biofilm in microbial fuel cells | place: USA: California | collected 2010-12-16
CTGCCGTATTCCGTCAAAATGGCTGCCGCCCGCTGCAGGATCGGGGTCAGCTGCGGGGAAGCAACCCGGGCGACGGCCACCGCCCCGGCCGGGAAATCGGCCGGATCCATATCTTCGGGGACATGGACAATACTTCCAGCAGCAACCCCTGCCTGCACCAGTTGCCCGCCTTCGCAGATAATTTGCGCACCTTCCTGTTCTCTGGCCAGCTCGTCGTCTGATATCTCTTTTCGTATCAGCTGCAGGGGAAACAGGCGCGTGATTCGGTACGTCTCAGTCGCAAGACATTCCCAGTGCAGGGCAATTGGAATTCCCAGCATCCGTTCAAGGGCCATGGCTGTTTCGGCCAGCGCTTTCAGGTCCTTGTTGGCCAGCAGTGCAGATCCCCGCCCGAAACCGCTGTCAATGACGGCATTGCTGGTGGCGAGGCGGCCGTCGGCAAATCGTCTTTTGGCAGGATGCGGTGCGATCACCGATTGGACAAGCTCAAAAGGATATGTTCGATGGAGCAGGTAGGTATCGGTGTTATTTTCCTCCTCAGCAGGAGTAGCCGTAATCGACAGCACATCAAAAGAGTCGGCGAAGGCCGTTCGGCTCTGGACCGTCCCTCTGCCGGCCGCATCCGGGCAGCATCTGACAAACACTGCATATTGAATTATTGCCGGGTCTCCGGTTGCTTTCAAGCGGGTAAAAATAGTCTGGACAATACGTTCCACGCTGCGGACATACAGCGGGATAACAGAATCTTCTCGGCCGTGTCGGGGCGTTGCGCTGTTGGCTTTATCGTTTTCAGGCCGCAGGGCCCTTGTCTCCCCGGCAGAGGCAGGCTCTGCAGGATTCAGTGTCTCTTCGATAATTGTCAGCACCGAACGGTCCGCAGTCGGCATGACCGTAAATCTGCCAAGCTCGCGGGCCAGCTCTTCATCGTCATCGACCTGGGTGACGACGATAGCCAGTCTTCTGGTGGCACAGTCCTGCAGCAGAACGTCAAGGTGGTCGGTCAGGCCGACGCGTACCATGCTGGCCGAGATGTGGACTGTGCCGGAGGCGTCGGCGGCAAGCTGGCCGGTCAACGCCCTGGTTCCTTCAGAGGTAATGACAAAACCATCCGGGCCATGAATTCCGGGGTGATGACGCAGTTCCGCCAGGCAGACAAGATCGATACCTACCAGCGGCTCAAGCTCCCAGCCGATGTCGCTGAGCGGGAGTACCGGTGGACAGGCCAGGGCGCGGGTATTGCCGGAGATGATATCGTCGAGAATGGTGCGGATTTCCTGGTAACGATCGTACAGCGGGATATAGGCGTTCCCGGTGAGCGCATTGAGGTTATAGGTTACGTGATGGACATGGGAGGCGATGGTTCGGACAGTGTTTTCCAGAAAGGCTTTATCGTAAATATACTCGCCGCCGAGGGCTTGTTCCATCCGGGCCATATTGGCCAGGATGGCATTATTTAACGAGAGAATCCTGCGAAAATTATTAAAAAGAGACTGGAGGCGCCAGATATTGATCTCGGCAATATCCGAATGGCGGGTACGTGCTCGTCCAAGAAGTCTGTGCCACCACATTTTTGCGCCTCCAGAATGTAATGATTAAAAAAAAGATGAGAAAATGACGCTTGCTATTGCGTGGCTTGCCGCTGGTCTTCGATCTTTTTAACACACTCCAGAATATCCCGCAGCTTGAACGGTTTGGCAACAAAGTCAAAGGCACCTTTGCTGTAGGACTCTCTTGCCGTTTCCAGGGTGGCGAAGCCGGTAATAATAATGACCCGGGTATCGGCAGATGCTTTCTTGGCCTGGGTCAGGATCTCGATGCCGTCGGCACCTTCCATCTTCAGATCGGTAATGACAATATCGAATGCCGCCTCCCGCAGCCGGGCAAGGGCGGAAGCGCTGTCGTTGAAGGTTTCTACTTCGTAGCCTCTTTTCTCGAATGCCGGCTTCAATCGTCGACAGACTATCGGTTCATCATCTAAAATGAGGATCCGTAGTCGGGGTTCTCCCTGCTTGTTTTCCGATTTCATTATACTCCTCCAATTACATGGTGCACGACGTCTAAGAATTGTTGCACATGCATGGCAACATCTTTATCCGAGTGCATTTGCGTGTCAAGCTGCCGGGTGTAGCCGACAAGTCCGCCCAGGATGCGTATACGTTCGGTCATCCGCGATCGGGATAGTTTTTTTACTCTGCCGATCACCAGATCACCATGTATCTCGACTCTGAAGTCGAAATGGGCTAAAACCTGGGCAATAAATTTTGCCCGTCGTGAGCGGCGAATAAATTCGGTCACGCCGCCGAGAAACCTGAAATAGATCGAATTGTCGTTGATTGTATCCGAGATATAGGCGTCTATTATAGTAAAATGATAGCCCAGCCGCATATTAATATTCATATAATTTTCCAGGACCACCGCCAGGTTCCGGCCTATTTCCTTCGGACTGGCCATGGAGGAAGGAAAAGTCCGGGTCAGGCTTGCCATAAAACTGCCCAGATCGACGTCAACGGGTTTGGTACACCACATGCCTGACTCATTCAGGCCGGATAAAAAATCGCGCAAAGGCAGGGAGACAATCTGGTCCGGCGTGACAACGCGGGCATCCGGCGGGCAGCTGGTACCACCGCCTGCGTCGATGACCATTAAACCTAGAGGAATATCGGCAATGAGCTTTTTCGGCGCAGAGAGATGTTGCGCGCCCTTTTTTTCACTCAGGTGAATGAGCTCCTCAACGGCCTTTTCATGGATGTATCGGGTGATATCATGGAAAGTGCGACAAGCCGCCGGGGTAAAATTCTCATTCTGGGCATCAAGGAGGTTCAATGGGCTGATATGCTTCAGTAGACGACGGAGCAGGCGGTATTCATAAAAATCTTCGAAAACCTCGTCTTCGGTCAGTTCAAAACGATCAAGGGCACTGATATTGCCGCGATAGACAATGTTCTGGGTGGCGTCAAGGGTGATTTCATCACCGGTCTGCAGCAGTGATGTCGCCACTTCCGTATCGACGATGGTCGGCACCCGGTATTCCCGCGCCAGTGATGCCATGTGGCCGGTGGGCGAGCCGACATCGGTGATGATGCCCCGCGCCTTGTGCATGATGGAAGAATAGCGGGGTGAGGTATACCGCACCAGCATGATCGCGCCATAGGGGAAAACCTTCAGATCAGCATCGCTTTCCACCATAAATATCTTGCCAATACCAACGCCGCGCTGCACCACAAAACCTTTGTCGGAGAAGATGATCTCCGCGTCCCGGACCGCCTCAAGCACCTGCGGCTTCGGCGCAGCATGCGTTTCCCGAAAACGCAGGGCACGCGTCTGCAGGATCTGCAGTTGTCCGCTGCTGTCGAAAGTCCACTCGATTTCCTGTGGTCTCTTATAATAACGCTCGATGCGCATCGCGGTCTGGCTGAGCTCCTGGAGTTGTTCTTTACTCAGGCTGGGCACGGCGTGCAATTCGACCGGATTGTCTTCCCAGGCAACGCCCCCGCCCGGCGCGGCGACAAGTCGCTGTGGCTTTTCGACGACGTTTGAAGAGCGAATGACATAAGGCGGGGTGCGATCGATGATGATCGTATCCGTTCTTCGATTGCCTTCGACAACCGGAGCGCAGAGCCCCCACAGGGCATTGGCCACCATGGCCCCTTCCGCTGTGTCCGGGGCATAGGTATGCAGAACGCCGCTAACCGCACTCTCGACCATTACCTGACAACCAACGGCCATTGCCGTTTCGTGTTCCTGGTAGCCTTTATTAAGGCGATAGCTCCAGGCCTTGAAGGAATAGGCACTGGCGACGACCTGGCGGTAGCCGTCAATCAGTTGATCGGGTGAGGCGTTCAGCAGTGATGCATACTGTCCGGCAAAACTGGTGTCTTCTCCCTCGCCCCATCCACTGCTGCGAATAGATAAAGCCAGTTGCGACCGCTGCATACGTTCGGCAAGAGCATCGAACTGGGCAAATATCTGTGCCGATAGGTGGCGCGGCACCGGAGTGTTCAGGATGCTTTTCTGCATAGCATCGGCAACCTGCTCAAAAGCATCATCGTCGCCTGCATCCCAGTGCAGTGCCGCCTGTTCCGCTTTTTCCAGCAACCCTTTTTGCTTCATAAACTCAAAAAAGGCCTGGGTGGTTATCACAAAACCATCCGGTGTCGTCAGCGCCAGACGATTATGGATGTCGCCGAGTTTGGCCATTTTGTCACCGACCTGCTCGCTCATTTCCGAGCTCAGGTCGCCCAAGGGCAGGACCAGATTGCCGGATGGGAGAAAATGCCTGCCGGACAGCTCACCCTGGATTGCCTGGCGGATACGCTCAAAGGCGACAAACAGTTCGACATTTTTGCGTTGCGTAAGGATGCTGAGACCGGAAATGAGCTTGAAAACATGGTCTCCGACTTTCTCGGCAGCTTCTTCAATATATCGTCGGTCAAAAACATACTCACCACCCAGCTTGTCCCCCATATCGGCCATGAGCTCCAGGATCAGGTTATTGTTTTCCAGAATGTCCTGAAATTTCTTGAACAGCACCGTAAAAGGCAAAACCTCTTTACGGTGTCGTCGGAAAGTGAGCAGTTTTTTTATGACGTTATACATGCAGGATTCACAAAATTAATGTGCTCCTTTGCTTTGAAATACAAGGCCGATTGCCAGGCCGCTGACAACCGCGATGACGGTAGCCAGTATGCCGTACAGCAACCCATTTTTAAACGCCAGTTTGCTCAGCCATGCCGGAAAACCGGTCAATCTGGCTTCTACATCTAATGTCTGTTGTCCGACGACGGCACCATCTTTAACGGCGACAGCCTCAATGTTATAATGACCTGGGGCGACAGCTGAAGGGATCGCTATCTCGGCGGCAAAGTTGCGGGTTGCTCCCGTATCGGGACCAAGGTGGATATCACCCATTGTCTCGGCATAGAGTCCATCGTTTTCTTTTAACAGAAGAAGTTCATGTATCAAGTCGACATTGCCAGAGTTGGCGCCCTCTTCAACTTTAATGGTGGATTTGAGGCTGGCCAGTTGCAAAGCTGTTCCCGCCGCACCAAGCTGATCAAGGGAGCGTGAGCTCTCAACCAGGCAGATTTTGGGCACATTGTTCAAACGTACCTTGCCGGTATTCATCCACAGCAGTCCGAAAACCTTGCCCTTTTGCCTGAGATGCAGTTCCTCAGGGGCACCGGTGAAGCGTAAAATGACATCACTGCCGGCGGGGATCGTACCGGATGCTTTCAAGGTAACGCCATCGTACCGCGCACCCATCAGTATATTCGTGGGAGATGCAGTCATGGTCATCGGTGCAGAAGCATATACCATGGATGGGATAAGTGCGAGAATGATCAGAAAAAGCCATGTCCATGAGGGGGAGTGCGTACGAATCATATCAGTGTCCTCCAATATAACTGAGCAGTACATCCGGTCTGGCGAGGAGGTCGTAGAGCATTTTAAACATCACGACGAGGACCAGGGATGCCAGAGCGATTTTTAATTGCTCGCCACCAAGTTTTTTGCCGATCTTGGCGCCCACCTGCGCGCCAAGGGCAGAACCGATCAGCAGCAACAGGGCGAGAACGAAATCGACTGTATGGTTCTGGGAGGCCTGCATGATGGTGACATTGACACAGGTGAAGAGAATTTGAAAGAGACTTGTCCCGACCACGACATGCATTGGCATGCGCAACAGATAGACCATTACCGGAACCATGACAAAACCGCCGCCGACTCCCATGATGGCAGCCAGCACGCCGACCAGGGTGCCGAGTACCAGCGGCATGAGGAGTGACATGCGAATGCCCGAGCGTTGGAAATCCATCTGGAAAGGCAGGACCCGCATCATTTTTGCGTAGGTGGATTCACTTTTGGGAGTTGCTTCGGCAGTCACGGTCTTTTTTGACTTGCGCATGGCCTGCAGGCTCTCAAGAAACATATATCCGCCGACAAAACCAAGCATCAGGACATAGGTGACGCTGATCAGAAAATCAGCGTTGCCGAGCTGGCGCAATATTCTGATGATCTGGACCCCGACGGTTCCCCCGGCAATGCCGCCTACCAGCAGCAGCAGGCCCATTTTTATGTCGACATTACCAAGACGAAAATGGGCCAGCGTGCCGGATGTCGATGCCCCGACGATTTGATTGGAATCCGATGCTGCAGCCACCGTTGGCGGAATGCCCATCATAATAAGCAGAGGTGTCATTAGAAACCCTCCTCCTACACCGAAGATGCCGGATAAGAGACCGACAACCCCACCCAGACCCAGGATCGCCACACAATTGATACTGTTGCCGGCTATGGGAAGATAAAGACTCATTGTGAAACTCATGTAATCCTCTCGTTTTTTGCGGTATTTTTCTTCGTGAAAACTATTTCCACCGTGCATGAAATTTTATGGCGAAGAGAGCGGACAAAGACCAGTTCCTTGTCGGCTGAGCGAGCTTTCTTGTCGTCTGCTTCATGTATCAGTAGTGAAATTTTGTTATTATTGACAAAGCTGATTACCTCTTGTGCATACTCTCCCTCCGTAATGAAATAATTAATCTGAACTCCTTCTGCTTTGGCAGCCTCGATGAGCAGCTCAAGTTTTTTCCTGATTGCCTCTTCCACCTCTTGAGCGTGACAGGAAATTCGCCCCCTGTTGAGGGGGACCACCAGGAGAACGTTGAGCGTGGCGTCGATTCGCTTAGCCAGAGAACATGCATGCGAGAGTGCCTCCCATGCGCCGTGTCTGCTGTTGATTGCTACGAGTATCTTTTCCATTGAGCTCCTTCATGCTTTTCTAATAGCAAAGTGAGTGCCAGGGGAGAGAAAATGATATGGAATAAATATTGAGATATATTAAATAGATACAGTGAAGATGGTGGGGGCGGTTTCTTTTTGCATTTCATATTGAAACGTTATTGGTTATAGTTGGTTAATATTGTTTCAATATGAAATGTAATTACCACTAAACCTCAGCTCTATGGGGGTATGAGGTGCCCTCTTGACCTTCTGAGCTGAACTTTAGTGGTAATCAAAATATAGAATGCAATTCGGTTTTTAATATTCAACCGGAGTCCTTCAATGAACAGCACCCGTCCCGTATCTTTTCTGCACCAATGGTCCCAATCGTGCGTGCAGCGTTTGCGTCTGGGTTCAATTAAAGGCAAAATCCTGGTGGTTTTTGGTCTGACTCTTGTCTTGATCAGTGCCCTTACCGCCCTGAACTACTGGAACCTGTCAACCCTCAAAACACGTATGGAGCTCAGTGAGCGATACGATGATTTGTTGAATAATATTCTTGAAGTACGAAGGTTTGAAAAAAATTACCTGATTTATGCCGACAAACAGAATTTGTCGGAAAGCAGGGAGTACCTCAATCGCATCGACACCTTGCTGGCGGATCTCGCCGATGACCTGCCACTGCTTGACGGCAAGGCGGCCTATGTCAATTTTAAAAATTCCTTGCTTAATTACCGCCAGTTTGTCGATCGTATCAGTGCCGGAGAGAGCAGTATCCCGCCGGAAATGATCCGTACCCTAGGGAAAACACTCACCGATGCCGCGGATCATTTCCGAGTGATCAAACGCAAACGTATTCACACCACTTTTTTACGCAGCCTGACGATTCCTTTCTTTGTTCTGGCCATTCTGGTCGGCCTGATGGTGCTCGTCTTTCAGCTTATATCAGAGGGCCTGATAAAACCTCTCGATGTGGTTATGGAGACAACTCGATCCCTCGGACGCGGGGATTTCAGCCCGATCCATTATAGCGGCGTTCGTCTGGAAGAGATTGCCGGTCTAATAGATGCTTTCAACCAAATGGCCCAGGAGCTTGAAACCAATCAGGAAGATTTAATCCAGACCCGAAAAATCGCCGCTATAGGTACTTTTACTGCCGGCATTGCCCACGAACTCAACAATCCCATCAATAATATTGCCTTAACGGCGGAGAGCCTGATCGAGGAATATGGGGAAGATATTGATGAAAACTGTTCAGAAATGCTGCAGGATATTCAGAGTCAGGCAGATCGTGCGGCAGACATAGTGAAAAATCTCCTTGATTTTTCCCGTACCGAAAATCCGGCCTTCTCCCAGCTTGACCCTGCGCTCATTGTTACGAGCACGGTGAGTTTGATTAAAAATCAGTTTAAAATTGCTAACTTGCAACTGGATACCTCGGTTGCTGAAAACCTCCCGGAGATACGCGGTAATCTGGGAAATCTCCAGCAGGTTTTTACAAATCTGCTGCTCAATGCGTTACATGCGACACCCTCTGGAGGGAAAATAGGCATGCATGTGGAAATGGCCGACACCGCGGGATTTATCAAATTTACCGTTGAGGATAGCGGGGCTGGCATTCCGGCAAAGGTTCAGGAAAAGATTTTCGAGCCGTTTTTTACCACCAAGCAAGTTGGCAAAGGAACGGGGCTTGGCCTGTCGGTTAGCTTTGCCATAGTCAAGCGCCACGGCGGTCGGATTGAAGTGTTCAGCGAACCTGGGCATGGGACGAAGATCAGCGTCCTGTTGCCATATGTTGTCAATGATTTCGCAGGTTGGAGTGTTGGATGAAATTACGATTAGCGGTTGTCGATGATGAGGAAATTGTCTGTCGGCGTCTCAGCCAGGCCTTGACCCGCGAGGACTATGAAGTCGAGGCCTTTATTATGGGACGCTCGTTTCTGGAAAGAATGGTGCAGCAGCCGTTCGACATCGTTTTTTTGGATATGCGTCTGCCGGATCTCGACGGCCTCGAGATATTGGCCCGCGTGAAAGGTCTTCGTCCAGAGACCGAGGTGATTATCATTACTGGACATAAGAGTGTTGAAACAGCCGTTGAGGCTATGCGCAACGGCGCCTACCACTATATTGCAAAACCGGTTAACCTGGCGGAGATCAGGCTGCTGGCCCAGAGTGCGAGGGATAAGATTTCCATGCGCCTGGAAAACCTGCGCCTGCGAGAGGCGCTCAAGGGGGATTCCGGTCTGACCGCAATTATCGGTAACAGTCCTCTTATTCAGGAACTGTTCACCATGGTTCGCAAGGTAGCACCGGTCGACTGCAATGTGCTTATTCAGGGGGCCAGCGGTACCGGAAAAGCCCTGGTTGCCAAAGCCGTACATCAGCTGAGCCCGAAAAAGGACCATCCTTTTGTCACCTTTAACTGTGGCGGCTTCACCGATGAATTAATCAACAGTGAGCTTTTCGGTCACGAAAGAGGAGCCTTTACCGGCGCGACAACGACCAAAATAGGTTTGCTCGAATCGGCAGGCGGCGGTACGGTTTTTCTCGATGAGATCGGTGAAATGCCTCTCAATATGCAGGTGAAGCTGCTTCATGTGATTCAGGAGCGCAAGATTTTCCGAGTTGGCGGGACCACGCCAATCGATCTGGATATCCGCATTATTGCGGCAACAAACAAAGATCTCAAACATGAGGTGGCGGCAGGTACCTTTCGTGAGGATCTCTTCTTTCGCCTCAATGTCGTCTCTATTACAGTGCCTTCGCTCTCGGCGCGGCGGGAAGATATCCCGCTGCTGACCCGCCACTTCATAAAAAAATACAGCCTGGCGTTTCATAAACAGGTAACCGGGATTCAGGAGCAGGCACTTAACATCCTGCTCCATTACAGCTTTCCCGGCAATGTGCGGGAACTTGAAAACATTATCGAACGGGCGCTGGCCCTGACCGAGAGCGAGGAAATCGGACCGCAGGATTTGCCGAAGGATTTACAGAATCTGGAATTTGACACGATTGCCGGCGACGGTTTTCCGTCTCTGGCCGAGATGGAACAGCGATACATCATGAAAGTTCTGCAGAGAACGGGGTATAATAAAGGCCTTACCGCCCAGATTCTGGAGATCCCCCGAACGACGCTCTGGCGCAAGATCAAATTGTACGGCCTAGAGTAGGGCGTGCGCCGAAATCGCTTGGTTGATCTGCGACACAAAATTGCATACGGAAAGAGAGGCAGCCCCGGATGTGTTGCTGCAGCTTTGATGAGAGAATAAAAAACCCTGGATAAGCGGGGAATAAGAAAAAGATGCCCCGGCGAGGTGTTCTGTTTTCTATCATTACGCCATGCTCGTATGGCGTAATGATAGAAAAATTTTAACACCGGGGCCGCTGGAACCAACCTCGCGGGATCTTATGACTGGATGGCCGCCTGTTCCGTTGCTTTTTTTACCCGTCGTTTCTGGTTCAGCCAGATGAGGACGAGCAGGGCGATCGCCGGGATAAACATCAGCTGTTTCGGCGGTCGGTCGGTTAAGACCTGGAAATTGATGATTTCCTGGTCAAAATCGATGCGGGCTTTTTTCGCGGCACTGCCGAACACCACGTTATCCACGAAGATTTTGCCGTCTTCGGTGCGGGTACTAAATCCCATTGCCTGGAGTCGTTGATCCCCGCCCACCTGATCCCCGACTTTTAAGGACACAACCATGGTGAATTCCTTGCCGCTCATCTTTTCGCCTTTCAGGGTAAGACGCAATTGGTCGCCTGCCGGCATATGATCGACAAAATGGGCCAGTTCCGCTGGTGGTCGAGTCTCCAGTTCGGGATAGATTTGGTCCCAGAAAAACCCGGGTCGAAACAGAATAAAAGCTGCAACGAGCAACAACCCGCTTTCCCACAGCTTATTTCTGGTCAGCATATAATTTTGCGTTGCTGAGGCAAAGGCCAGCATGGCAATGACGGCACCGCAGACCACCACAATAAAATGAAAAGCGGAGCCTATCCCGATCATCAGGAGTTCATTGTTGTAAATAAATACAAAGGGCAGGATGGCGGTGCGGATATCGTACATAAAACCCTGGATACCTGTGCGAATTGGATCCCCTCCCGAAATACCCGCGGCCGCGAAGGCAGCCAGCCCTACGGGCGGAGTGTCGTCGGCGAGAACACCAAAATAAAAAACGAACAGATGAACGGCAACCAGCGGGATGAGCAGTCCGTTCTGCGCGCCCAGGCTGACGATGACCGGTGCCATAAGGGTCGACACGACGATGTAATTAGCGGTGGTTGGCAGGCCCATACCGAGAATTATGCAGAATATCGCGGTAAATATCAGGGTTAAGTTCATGTTGCCGAGGGAAATCAATTCAACAAAGTCGGTCATGACCAAGGCTATGCCGGTAAGGGTAACAGTGCCGACGATGATGCCGGCAGCGGCTGTCGCCACCCCGATCCCGATCATGTTCCGGCCACCGGTGACCATTCCGGTAATGACGTCGTCGAGACCGCGGCGAAAGCTGAATTCCTCGCTCTGTATCTTTCGGAAAAAACCTTTCAGCGGTCTTTGGGTAATGACGATGAACAGCAATAAAACAGTCGCCCAGAAAACCGAAAGGGAAGGGGAGAATTGTTCAACTATCAGGCACCACATGAGCACCACAACCGGCAGGAGAAAGTACAGACCCGCCTGGGTGGTTTCGCCAAGGTCAGGTAAAACGGTCATGTCCGTTGAGTGTTCCAGTTCAGGAACCCGACAGGCGAGATAAATAAGGGCTATATAGGCAAGCAGGGCGAGTACCGCGATGATATAAATCGCTCCATCGCCCGCTACGGTCTTTATCCAGCCGAGACCATAGTAGGTGGCCGCACCGATGGCGATTGTGCCGAGGAGAACGGAGACGATGCCGTAAAGGGTCTGGGCTATCGTCTTTTTGTGTCTTTTTTCGAGTCCTTTGAGGCCCATCTTGCATGCCTCAAGATGAACAATATAGACCAGGGCGATATAGGCGATTATTGCCGGCAGAAAGGCATTTTTAATGACTTCGAGATACGATATGCCCACATATTCAACCATCAAAAAGGCCGCTGCCCCCATTACCGGTGGGGTTATCTGACCATTCACTGAAGAAGCGCACTCAATACCGCCGGCCTTTTCCGCGGAGAAACCCACCTTTTTCATCAGGGGTATGGTAAAGGTTCCGGTAGTAACAACGTTGGCGATTGACGAGCCGGATATCATCCCGGTCATGGCCGAAGACACAACCGCCGCTTTGGCAGGTCCGCCACGCATGTGACCGAGACCGGCAAAGGCAACGCGGATGAAATAGTTGCCAGCTCCCGCTTTTTCAAGCAGGGAGCCAAAAAGAACGAACATGAAGACCATGCTGGTCGAGACCCCCAGGGCAACACCAAAAACACCCTCGGTCGATAACCAGTAATGTGACATCCCCTTCGTAAGACTTGCTCCCTTGTGGGCTATAATGTCGGGCATATGCTGACCGGCAAAGGTGTATATGATAAAAAGGGTTCCTATGATCATCAGAGGGGGGCCAAGGGCACGGCGAGTCGCTTCAAGCAGGAGGATAATACCGATTACGGATACCGTCAGATCAAGGGTTGTCGGGGCTCCTGGCCGGGCCGAGAGCGCGGTGTAATTAAAATAGATGTAGCCCGCGGCAAAAGAGGCAGCAAGAGCCAGTATCCAGTCCTGCAGAGGAATGTATTTTGTCGGTGACGTTTTCAAAGTCGGAAAAGCGGCGTAGGCCAGAAACATCGCAAAAGCCAGATGGATCGAGCGGGCCTCTGTGTCATTGATGACAAAAAAATTGAGGGCAAAAGGGAGAGGAGATGAATACCAGAGCTGGAAAAGGGACCAGAGCAGCGGGACCGCGAAAAGGACCGCCTTGGAAAATTTGTCTTGAGGCGTTCTGCCTCCGGTATCGGTGTCGGCCACCATTTTTTCTAACCGTTCCACGGCTGGATTTTTTTCTTTTTCGGTCATAATGAATTCGACTCCTCTCTGGGCTGCTGCATATCTCGTCTATTAGTACCAGGGTGAGGCAAATAACCGGTCGGCCCTTCTAGGAGGAGCGGGACTTTTTGCGATACTCACTTGATGGTCATAGTTTCGAATACGGGGATAGAGGCATTGCTTGCCAATCGGGCGGTCAAAGATGGTCGGGAATAAACCATCCAGCCCGCCCTTTTTCGTCCAGTTTAATCTACATCAAACCGGCTTCCTTATAGTACTTAATGGCCCCTTCATGAAGAGGAGCGGAAAGACCATATTTGATCATCTGTTTTTTGTCCAGATTGGCAAAAGCAGGGTGAAGCTGTTTAAATTCTTCAAAGTTCTCGAAAACCGCCTTGACCAGGTGATAGACCACGTCGGCCGGGACCTTGCTGGAACTGACGATGGTGGCACTGACACCAAAGGTTTTGGTGTCGTTGGGATTACCCCGGTACATTCCACCAGGGATAACGGCGTCGCTAAAGTATGGATTGGCGCTGATCAATTCTTCGATTTTCGGGCCGGTGACATTCACCAGAACGGAATCACAGGCGGTACAGGCCTCCTGGATGGAGCCATTGGGGTGACCAACCATATAGACAATGGCGTCAACCTTATTGTCGCACAGGGCGGCCGATTGTTCCGCGGCTTTCAATTCGGACGCGAGCTTGAAATCCTTTGTTGTCCAGCCGTACTTGTCCATAACCCCTGCCATGGTGCTGCGCTGTCCGGAACCGGGGTCACCGATGTTTACTCGTTTTCCCTTGAGATCTTCGAATTTTTTGATCCCTGAGTCAGCTCTTGCGACTACAGTGAAAGGTTCCTGGTGCAGTGAAAATACGGCGCGCAGGTTAGTGTCTGGACCTGTCGCGGCAAACTTATTCAGACCTTTGACGGCTTCGTACTGGACATCCGACTGGGCGACACCGAAGTCAAGCTCACCAGTGGTTACGGCGTTGACATTATAGACCGAACCGCCGGTACTTTCGACAGTTGCCCTGAGGCCATGCTCTTTTTTTCCTTTATTGACGAGGCGGGCAATAGCGCCGCCGGCCGGATAATACACCCCGGTTACTCCCCCGGTGCCGATGGTAATGAATTTCTGGTTGGCCGCTAATGCTGAACCTGCTACAGCCCCAACACATAAGGCACAGCCGAAGGTGATTGCGGTTAACAGCGAAGTTGTCCTCTTGTTCATAGTTTTTTCTCCGTGGGTTTGAATGTTTTCCCCGCATTGTGAATAATCCATGCGGGGAAGGAATGTTGTACGTCGCTATGTCTCAAACCGGGTAAGAACCCGAAAGATCAAGCCAACAAGCGCTGTACATTAATAACCTACCTATAACAAAGACCTAATATTTTTGCATTCGTCAAGGGTTTTTGCATCCATATCGATCCTTGAAAAATAGAAATTGCCAGCTTCTGATCATACCAGTGTATGGAGCAGTCGGCAACCATGTACACCTATCTATCTCTGGCCTTCGATCTGGGAAAGCTCGAGAAAGCTAAAAAGTCGAAAAGCTTGATGGTCGGGGCGGTCAGGATGGTCAGGAGAACCCCGTTGTAGCCGGCAAAGGGCCAGGATTGCCGCGAGGCGGTCGTGCTTGTCTCGCTGCTTGCAACAGGGGAATCCGGCACACGCTGATGTCTTTTCAGGGGTTGTCAGGATACGGGCAGCGGACTATCGGCCCAGACTGACCCTTTTTTTGGCGGCTGCCAGGTCGAAATAATTCGGATCAAAATCCGGGCGACCGGTAAGCTCAAACAGGCTGTCTGTTTTTCTGCCGTCGGGTGATTCCAGGTCGGTTATGAGTTGCAGGTATTGGTGGATATCGCCAATCGTCTCCGGGGGACAGGCCATTTCACCGGCGAGGAGGATCGGGTGTTTGAGCTGTCTGGTCGGAGGCACGACTTCCTCGAGGTGGATTTCATGCTCCCAGCCCTCACCGGCGCCATAGATGTAGGAAAACATGAATCGCATACCCTCCTCCAGGGTGTGCAGTTTATACTTATATTCGTCGAATCGCTTTGCTTCCCGGGGAACCCTTGTTTTCATGGTTGGCTCGTAGCTGATTTTACCGACCAGGAACTGATGGACGTGGGAGTCGCTCCAGCCCATGCTCAGCTGGATGGTGTCGTGCAGTTGCGCCAGGGTAAACGCTCCCGGGACCTGCACTCTACGCCAGATGAGCGGGTCCGAAAAGGTTATGGAAATATGCAGGACATAGCTTGGAACCTGCTTGTCATTCTTGTTAACAGCAGTCACATTCTTCGTGCTTTGAGGGAAAACACCTTTTATAACCTGGGCCATTTGCTCCTCCTTAGCGTCTTCTTTCCTGACATCTGTGTTTGTAGTATTGACACATTAATGCAGGAACAGAGTCCTGGCTAGAGCAGCTCGAAAAAACTTGCCGTGCAGCAGTTATTCACTCTCGGATATCTCCTGCATGGTCGTCAAAAGGAGCTGTCTGAATTTTTCGACAGCCTTTCGTCCGGCATCGCCCTTGTCATCACGGATGGCCTTGAAAAAATCATGGCAGATTTTAATATTTCCGGCTGACCAGTTTTGCGTAAATCCACGGGGGGCATCGATGTCCGGCAGCTGTTGGGCTGATAGGCTGTCCTTTGTATAGTCCCTGCGGCCATGGGCCCAGTTGATGGTGTGTTGGTAATAGAGCAGGGAACGGTTGAGCAGGATAAAGAGGAGATCAATGGATTTGGCTGGACCTATCTGGATCTGTTTGCCGCCGAGCGACAAGCCTAAAATCTTGGCCTTGTCGGAAAGATTTTCGCCACCAAAGAAAGCACCCAGTGCCCCGGCAAGGGTACCCACGGCGGTAAACAGGCCAAGACTATGGCCAAAGGTTGCCATCTCCAGGCCGGCTCCGATGGCAGCGCCGCCAAGCCCTCCGGCGATGATGACCTGCTGCCGGGTAAGCCCCAGAAGCTGCCAGGTCTCCTCATCGAACAGGTCTTTGTTGAGAATCGAATGCGGCGGCAGGTCATAGTTGAAAATATTGTGCTTGAACAGGCTGCGAATGCGCTGGTGGGTTTTTTTTTCCATCCGGCTGATGGTTTCGCTGTACGTGTGAAAGAGCTTTTGCCGGCATTTTTCTGCCTCTTCTTCGGAACTGATAAGCTCGGTGAGTTGCAGCGACAGGCTGTCGGTCAACAGGGTGGTGACCGCATCCGCCGTCGTATCGTTCCGCGCCGCCCAATCTTTCTTAAAGGCGGCAACGACATCAGAAAGCGCCTGATGCCAGTCCTGGTCAATTGATTTCAGGGTTTCAAGAAGGAGAATCCGTTCGGCATAGGTAGCCCGGTGGGCATTGAACACGCGGTTGGAATTAAAGTTCTTACGGAATTCAGTTTTCCACGCATCAAGATGGTGCTGGTCATCTTCCTTGCAGTTGATGATGGCCATCCGGGGTTTGCCCGTCAACCGTAAGATTTCCATTTCTGCCCGATCGACATTTCGAACCGGCCGTGAACCGTCGACCACATAGATGATTCCGGCGCCTCTTTCCACCGGGCCCAGCAGTTCGCAGTCATCGTGCAGTTCCGGGATGGTTGCGGCATAAGCCCTGAATGTCTTGAGGGGATTTTCGTCGGTTGTCGTCCGTTTTTTCAGTTCACTCAGTACCCTGGCCGGATTCTGAAAGCCCGGGGTATCGGTGAAACGGAGCACCTCCCGACCATCGATCACTACCGGAAAGGTGCGGCATTCGGTGGTCTCGCCAGGCGTTGCGCTGACCCGAACTGAATCATCTTCAGCGAGGGTGGAGAGTACGGACGATTTGCCTTCATTTGGGTGGCCGAGTATGGCGAATTCCGGTGTCATCAGATATTCCTGTCAGGAAATAAGCGAAAAAATGCTCAGATAGGGGTCGCCGAGAGCCTCGATTTTCTGTCGCCAGAGAGTCAGCTCTGTCGGCGCTGCCGGGGTGAATACAGTTGCATCAGGGCGGCCCACCAATCCCAGATGGATAATGGTGTTGTCAGGGAGGATCGTCCGCAGTTCTTTCAGGTAGGAGAGAAAATCGACGAGAGGCACCATCCAGCCTTCCATCAGGATAAAGATTCCTTCTCCCGGCTGCCACGTTCTTTCCGCCAGGAGGTGTTTGAGCTGCTGGTCCGTGTCATAGCTTACCATGAAGCGGTGTCTTTCTTTCATGGTGAATCCTCGTTGCTGTAACAGTGGTTCCATTTTCTCGGTCGGGCAGAGAGGGTAAATATCGTCCGGAATGAGCACGACCTGCTTCAACAAATGTGGAGCGGAGCCCTCAGGAGCCTGGTGCATAAACTCCGGATTGCCTGCCGGCGTTATTTTTTTTGGCTCCGGTGCGGCCTGGGTCGTGACCAGCGGTGTCTGCATGCGCCTGATGAGAGCCAGGCAGGCCGGGGTGTCAAGCCTGAGGTTATGCAGAGAGCGCCGCTCCATTATTTTCCCAACTAAAAAGAGAATCAACCGGACCAAAAGGCCATAAAAAAGCAGACAGAAAACCAGAAAAGGCCACCAGGCGATAAGGTCGCTGGTGGTCAGATGGTAAATGCCCTCTTTGAGGATAATACGGCTGCCTTCTATCTCGGCGAGAGTGGGAAAGCTGTCCGCCTGGGAAACAAACCAGGACCACGGCAGGGCTGCAAGCATGACAAAGCGATGAATGGCTTCCGCGCTGAACTGCATGGTCGATTGCCAGCCAAAGGCAATGTCGCTGGTGGATATTTTGATGAGGGTTGCCGCGAGCAGGCCGATATTGAAACCAATGGCAAAGAGTTGACAGAGGATAAATACAGGCCAGTAAAAAAGAGAACCATAGATCGTGCTGCGGGCCTTGAAGATGCCCAGAGCGTGGTTGACACTGGCCCTTTTATCTGCTGCTGCCGTGCGCAGCCATTGTTTGTGAAAAAAGGCTATGCCTCTGCTGATCATTCTTCGCAGCAGCAGAGCATAGAATGATGGTGCTTGCAATCCGGGCAGCAGCGATCGAATCAGCAGGGCAGTGAGAAGCAGGCTGACCAGGGCCAGCTGAGAAACGACAAAAAGGAGCAGGAAGTGGAAAACATTGACCGGGGTCGTGCCGGTGTAGGTAAAAAATGAAAACCCACCGGTCAGGCCAACTACTATGCCGATAATAACCGCGAGGCTTTTGGCCATAAAATAGCCGTCGCGAAATATTGTCCCGGGACTTTTCTGTTCCGGGGTCGGAAAGTCCTGCTGCATTCTTTTCGTCAGCCAGGCCAGGATCCGGCTGCGATTGGCGGGACTCTGTCCACTGCCGAACTGATCCTTGTTTTCCAGGAAGATTTTTCGGTCGCGCTGGTGGAGTGTATCGTTGTCAACGTCCACGTCCTGGTGACAGAAATATTCCAGGTCGATGATATGGTCGTATTGCCAGGTTGTCTTCATGGGCCGCATTATACCAGAATGAAAAGACGGGGCAAGAAAACCTCTTGAAAGCGCCCGAAATTCATAATTTATTTTTTTCTCCAAGAAAAAAATGTGTGACAAGTTGCTGAGCGCCTTTAAGGGACCGACATAAGCAGCCCGGCATAGCACGCTTTTCGGGGTTCGGGATAAAAAGGGATCGGCGACCATGGAACCAGCGGAATATGTTGTCAAGTAGCCGGCAAGTAAGATAGGATAGTAAACTCTTGCTCATCCATCTTCATTTTCACGAGCCCACCTTTTTAAAATCAGGATCATAATATATGCAGCTGCACAACAAATTTCGCTGGTTCTTTTTTTTGGTAATAGGCATTGTCGGTATCTGTCTATTGCCCTCGTCCCCGTTGGCCGAGGAGAAGCCAAAGACTGGAGGCGACAAGGCGCCTCCAGTCCAAGAACAGAAAACCTCCCTCATTCAGATCTATTCCTGGGCGAGCATTCTGCCCAAAGAGTTGATCGATCTGCAAAACGGACTGACCAAAGAAAATACTATCCAGAACGTGGACGACGAACTTGGCACGCTGACGAAGGAAGCGGAAGGATTGAGGGTGACGGTAGCCAATCTTGCCAAAGCCGAGAAAGACGACGATCTGCAACTAGCTCAGGTGACGGACGTGCAGGCGAATGGAATCCGGATTGCCAATCGGCTGAAAAAGCTCAGTGAGCCGATCACTTCGGCGATTTCCGATCTTTCGGCAAAAAGAAAAGAATGGCAGGCCAAGAAAGACCAGATAACGGGATATGACAAAAAAGAAATTTTGTCACTGGCACTGGCCAAAGAGCAGCAAAAAACACTGGTTGAAACCGTTGACCAAGCCCTGCAGGTAATTGGCGATCAGCTTAAACTGGTTTTGGCGGTCGGCAAAAAAATAGGCGACCTCCAGGTTCTGCTCTACTCGACGAATAACGACCTGAAGGCTATGGATGCCAAGTTGAGGTCGATATCCATCCAGCAGACCTCGCCTTCGATACTTTCCATCGAATTTTATACCAGGATCAATGCCAAGCTCTTCAAGCAAAGCTATGCGAACACCAGCCAGTTTGTGGTCAACCAGCTGAAGAGTTTACATAAAAACAGGAATCTTCTTCTGCTCATCCTCATCGCCTTCTGCCTGGTCTGCGTTGGCGTATATAAAACCAGAGCTCTCGTTTCATCATCGTCGCGCTGGTATCCCTTTGCTACCTATCCTCTTGCTACGACTGTTTTTCTTGCCTCAAGTCTCAATGCCTTTCTGAACATTATGCCGGTCAATTTTGACCTGCCGCCGCAGTGGGAGGCATTGCTGAATATTTTGACCCTGCTGGCCGCAACCCGCCTGGCCACTCTTCTCATAGAAAACAAGAGTCGCCGGCTGTTGCTCATCCGCCTGGTGATGTTTATGGCCGTTATCATTTTTATGGTTGTCCTTAATCTCCCCCAGATGTTGATGCTGCTCTTTGTCTTCTATGTGTCGGTTTTGGCTCTTGTCTATTATTTTTACCAGCTTCGAAGTATCCGAGGGAAAACTGACATGAGATCTCGGTTCAAGAGACTCGTCGGCCTCTTTCCGGCGGCAATTCTGGTCCTGGGGATTTCCGGGTATGACCAGTTTGCGGTGCTGCTCTTTTCGGCGATGCTGTCAGCAATCAGTGCCTGCCTGATTATCTGGATGCTGTACATGCTATTGTTGGGTTTTCTCGACCTGGTCCTTACTGTCCAGCCTTTTTCCCTGTTGAGTGAAAGTCAGGAAATTATAATGCGAAGTCTGCAGCCGATAGCTGTATGGTTGAACATTATTCTTCTCGTCGCGGTCCAGGGCGTTGTCTGGGGTTTTTTTACCACGCTCAATGAGGCTATGAACGGCATTTTTAACGTGGGATTTGTTTTTTTGGATCTGAAATTTTCGCCCAGGTTTCTGGTCACCGTTATCTTTGTTATTTATGCAGCTCTTCTCATCTCGAAGGCTATCCAGGCGCTCCTGTTAAATAAAGTCCTGCCGAGATACGGTGCGGCAAAAGGGGTACAACTCTCCATTACCCGTCTGGCCCACTATGCCATTTTAACGACGGGGTTCATCATCATGCTCAGGGTGCTGGGCTTTCAACTTAACCAGCTTGCCCTGCTCGGCGGTGCACTGGGCGTTGGAATTGGCTTTGGTCTGCAGGCTATTGTTAATAATTTTGCCAGCGGACTTATTTTATTGTTTGAAAGACCGATCAAGGTCGGTGATACTATTCAGATTGGCACCGATATCGGCGAAGTGAAGAATCTTGGACTGCGGGCCACGATTATCCAGACCTTTGACAACGCCGAAATAGTCGTGCCTAATTCCGATCTGGTGACCGGGCAGGTCACTAACTGGACCCTTGGTGATCGAAGAGTAAGGGTTAAAATACCCGTCGGCGTGGCCTACGGAACAGACGTTGCAAAGGTTCTGCAAATTCTTATTGCCTGTGCCAACGCCAATCCGGTGGTGCTCAGCACCCCCAAGCCGAGCGCTTTTTTTCTGGCCTTTGGCGCCAGTTCCCTTGATTTTGAACTCCGGGTCTGGATATCTGAGTATCTCGATAAACTGCAGGTTTTAAGCGATCTGAATCAGGATATCGAAAATGAATTCGCCTTACAGAAGATAGAAATACCCTTCCCGCAGACAGACCTGCATCTTCGTTCGGTGGACGAGGCTGCTGCTGCCTGCATGCGGGGAGTCCCGGTTGTGAATACCGAGGAAGAAAAATCATAATTACTCTGTAACGAACCATAATTTAACAAAGCGCCGGATCTTAGCCATGGCGATATCTCTATGAACAGATCACAATTTAACTCGAAGGGCAGACGGTCAAAAATTAAAGTAATCGGCTGGATCTCACTGGCCCTGCTTCTTGGTTTGATGATTCTCTGGGCAACTCTCGCTCTTACTTTCACCTTACCGGTGAATACGCTGCGGATACCGATCATTGTCGTCTACGGGCTGGTATCTTTGCTTCTGCCGCTTGTTATTCGACCGCGCCGGTACGGAATCATCGGCTGCCTGGTGCTCTTTTTCCTCGTTGCCGGCTGGTTTTTTATGCTTGCTCCTTCGAACATGCGGGACTGGCAGCCCGATGCGGCGGTACTTGCCTCGGCACAGATCAATGGCGACACGGTCACCGTCCGCAATGTTCGTTTCTGCGACTACCGCAGCGAAACCGATTTTACCTGTCGATATTACGATAAAACCGTGTCTCTGGCCGATTTGCAGACGGTGGATCTGTTCCTGGTATATTGGGGCGTGCCCAGTATCGCCCACACCATGTTGAGTTTTGGTTTTGATGACGGGAGTTATGTCTGTTTCTCGATTGAAACCCGCAAGGAGAAGGGCGAGGAGTATTCGACAGTCAAAGGTTTTTTCCGGCAATATGAGCAGATGTATGTTGTGGCCGATGAACGGGATGTTGTCCGGCTGCGCACCAATTTTCGCAAGGAAGATGTCTATCTCTATCGCCTTGAGGTCTCTCCGACGATTGTCAGGAAAGTGTTTCTCGATTATCTCGGTTCAGTAAACAGTCTCTATAACAAGCCTGAATGGTATAATGCTCTTACGTCGAACTGTACCACCAGCCTTCGTCGGCACACCGTGCCCTATAATCCCGATGCGAAATTTGACTGGCGGCTTATCGTCAACGGTTATCTCGACGAACTGGTTTACCAGCGCGGGTTTATCGTCAGGAACCTTCCTTTTGTCGAGTTGAAACAAAAGAGTTATATCAACCCCAATGCCCAGGGGCTACTGCAAGAGAAGAATTTCTCGTTGCGTATCCGCCAGGGTATCCCTGGCATCGGTTTATGAAAGATATTGTCGCCCTCAGCCTGGCAGACTTCTTTACCGGATCTGCATCCTGATGGAAAATGTATCCCTTGCTGTTTGACGAGCTCCACCTGTTATTTACCCGTAGTATATTGGTATATCGAGTTCCATGGATAAACAAAAAGACAAATATTTCAAAAGAAATGTCTTTGGGGTGGGGGTCGTTGAATTTTTCTGGGGACTGGGATTTCCTATCGTTCTTGAGTCGACATTTCTGCAATTGTTTCTGAAAAATCTCGGTGCATCAAGTTTTGTCATAGGCATCGTGCCGGCGCTGTTTATTTTTGGAATCTCGACGTTTCCCCTTTTTTCCAGTTACCTGTCCAGAAATCATCGCTTCAAAAAGCCCCTGGTGGCTCTGCTGCATCTTATTTCCGGATTGATGATTGTCCTTTTCGGCGTGGCCTTGCTCGTGGTCAGCCGGGCCGAAGATGTATTGCCATTGTTCTTTTTCTGCTACACTATATTTTCGCTCTGCATGGGGCTGACTATTCCGATCTGGCTGAATTTTCTGGTGCGGATTTTCTCGGTGGGAAAAACCGTGCCTGGCCTTGGCTATATGATGCTGGCACAAAACATCGGTAAGGTTGTTTCAAGCTTTTTTATCCTGAAGGTGGTTGAAAAATATTCTTTTTCGCTCAATTCTTCGGCCTACGTGTTCATCGTGACCGGGCTGCTTTTTTCTGTCGGGTCGTTGTGTTTTTTCCTGACCAAAGAGATTGCTGATCCACATGATCCCGAACGGGATAACCTGTCGTTTTTGCGCCATACCCGGCAGTCGTTTGTGGAGATCCTCAACAATCGACGTTTCCTGAAGTTTCTGGCGGCGGATCTCGACTTTTATGTGATTCTCACTACTCTTTCTTTTTATGCTAACTATGCAACCACATATTATGGGGTTCGCCCGTCTGTTGCTGCCGGAGTCTTTGTCGGCTGCATCTACAGCGGATCCATAACGGTGAACATCTTTCTGGGCGCCCTGAATCTGCTTCGCTTAAAGCAGAAGTTCATTCTGGCCAAGTGTATAACGTTTCTGTTGCTGGTCCTGCTGGCATTTTTGCCGGGGATATGGGCTTTTTTCCTGATCAGCTATATGTTGGGCGTTGTCCGGGCGGTGCGTAATATGGTCTATCCGCCGATGGTTAAAAAATTTTCCGGGAAGACCGATTCAACCCCGTACTTTGCCCTGGCCCCGATTCTGACCATCCCTATAGGCTCAGGTTTTCCGCTTGTTTTTGGTAAATTGCTCGATACCCTCTCTTTTATGCACCAGGACGCCTATAAAATACTTTTTCTCTGTTCGGCGCTCTTTCTCGTGGTGACGCTGTATCTCAGTCTGCGGATAGATTTTTTAGATAAATGAGTGCGGATCGATATCTCAGCTGGGAAAGAGAGACTCCAGTTCCGAGAGGTCTGCCGGTTTGTTTTTGGTCTGCAGAAAATGCAAAAAAGAGCGGCCGCTGCCGTTGATAACCTGCTTTTCGGGGAAACCAAGGTTTTTAATAAATGCCAGGCACTCTGCAAAAACACCCACCTTATCGGCGATATGGGCGTCACTGCCAAAGGTGAGTAAGCCATTGTGTCGACCGACCGCTTCAGCAAGAGCCGCACAATTTTTCTCGCTGCCCGGGCGGGATGTGGTGAATGATGAATTGTTGATCTCCACCAGCACCTTATACCTCGCGGCGGCCTTGGCCACCTCCTCGATGTCAATGGGGAAGGCCGGGTTGCCGCCATGGGCAAAGACGTCGATGTGCCCGGAAGCCATCGCTTGGATTACTCCATCGGTGTGCAGCGTTTTCGTTGCCGGGGTGATTATCGGTTCATGCAGGCTGGCGAGAACGATATCCAGGTGCCGCCGGGTGTCATGATCGATATCTAACTCGCCTTTAAAATTAACAATATTGGCCTCGATGCCCCGCAGGATCCCGACTCCGTACATTACCCGGGGGATGACCCGCATATTTTTGAAAAACCAGAAATGTGGTGCTCCCGGCATTGCCGGGCCATGATCGGTTATGGCCAGAAGTTTGATGCCCCGTGCTGCCGCAGCCTGGACATTTTCGGCCAGTGTGCTATAGGCATGGCCGCTGGCTACCGTATGAGTATGGCTGTCTACTTCAATATGCATGGAAAATACTCCACCATCAGAAAAATTGGTTATGCCTGATAAGACTGGTGTTTATCGTACCATTCAGGGGCTAAGACACTAATGGTATCAAGCTAACCTTTCAGGGTTGAGATTGCAATTTTTTTAGAAAAAGACCTCTGTTCGCCATATTTTGCCGGAGATGCCGGAACGTAAAACAGGAAGGACTCTGTTGGAAATGTGCTGCTAAATAGATCGCTTTACAGCTGTTTCACCTCCTGCAAAAGGATCGGTGACCACCAGCACCTGAAGTATCTGGCTGTCGGTCGATAATTGATATACTTGTATTTTAAATGGGTGCTTTTTCTGGTTAGGAAACTTCTCTTGACAGACTAAAGACAGCCACTTACAGTATTACTCATTCATGTATAGCTGCCTGTAATGAGTTAGGCCATAATCGCCTGAATAACTTTAAAGCTGCTGATTGATTGACGGCTGGCTGATTTTGCATTCCAGGCTGTGGAGAGTTTCTGGAGTATAGTGTCTCTATGAGATGAATTCGGCTGGTGTTTTGTGGCTTTGTTCTTGGGGTGGAGTTCGATTTTTCAGTCAATAGGTAACTTTCAAAGGAGGGTGGACATGAAGAGATTTTCTGTTTTAGTTATTTTTGCGTTTGTTCTTGGTTTGACGACTCTGACAAGAGCCGCCGGGGTTGAGGATTATTCGGCCACCATCAAGGTCTTTCGCGACTCTCCAGTTGTTGCAAAATTTTACCGGAATGCCTATGGCTATGCGGTTTTTCCATACATCGGCAAAGCCGGCTTTGTGGTAGGCGGTGCCTATGGCACAGGGCAGGTCTATAAGGGCGGCAAAGTGACCGGGAAAACAACGGTAGTGAAAGGATCAATAGGCTTTCAGGCGGGCGGCAAAGTTTTCAGTCAGATTGTCTTCTTTCAGGACAAACGGGCCTATGATGAATTTACCAGCGGCAACTTTGAATTTGATGCGACGGCGCAGGCTATTGTCATAACCGCCGGCGGCGAGGCTCAGGTTGGAACCAGCGGAGTCAATGCCGGAGCGACTGCCGGCCCCAGGACCGGGGTCCAGGCAAAAACCAAGTATATCAAAGGGATGGCTACCTTTGTGCATGCCAAAGGTGGTCTCATGTATGAGTTATCCATCGGCGGACAAAAATTCACCTTTGAACGATTGTAAGAGTGCAAAGAACAAAAACGAAAAAAAAGAGAGATACGTAAACCGGATCTGTCAATGAAGAGGGGACTGCAGGATGCCTGAAACGAAAGGAAGGATCAGCGATAATTGTCCATATGCTATCGCTGATCCTGTTATTTTCAGATCTTTATGACATTCTGTGCAGCCGGACCTTTCTGTCCGTCTACAACTTCAAAGCTGACGCGCTCGCCCTCGGAGAGAGATTTGAATCCGTCTGCCTTGATAGCGGAATGATGGACAAATACATCCTGGCCTCCATCCTGTTCGATAAAGCCAAAGCCCTTTGCATCATTAAACCACTTTACTGTTCCTTCTGCCATTGGTGCTACTCCTGTGTAATGGGGTCCGTTTGGCCCCTTTTTTCGATTGTCTGAGTAGCAGTGCGCTGACTCAGGCATCCAACCTGCGCTGCAGGTTGAATTTGTTGCTCAACTTCTTTGTTGGATGAGCAAATTTTTTTGCTGCGGAATGACCACGTTCGATTTGCTAGAGCGATTTGACTGGCTACCGGCGCTTCTTTCCTTTTTTTTGAGGCTGTGCCTCGTTGCAGACGAGCTGACGATTTTTGTATTCTTGCTTGTTCAACGTTTCCATGGCACGATGGCCTTCTGATCTGGTCGACATTTCAACAAAGGCAAATCCCTTAGGCCGTCCGGAGAAATGGTCGATGACCAGATTTGTATTAACTACTTCGCCAAAGTCGCTGAATATTTGAAGAACTTCCGCTTCGGTAACATCATAAGGCAAATTGCCTATAAAGAGTTTCAATCTGTTGCTCCCTTGGACTATGATCGGCAATGATTTTTACCGGCAACAAAAATGCAAGAAACTGCACGATGACTGGCGAGAAACACTATGCGTGATCGGATTGACGTTAGAACGTACCCACAGGCTATACAGTATATCCTCCAGGAGTACAAGTAAATAACAGAGGCAACCTTTTTCGCTTCATAAGCAAATATTTAGTACCTTACAGGCGGAGACTCAAAAGAGTCTCCGCTTCTTTCCTATTTACCGGGGTAATTTCTCCGTCTAGTGCTTTATGGTTTCACGTCGATAATAGGCATAATCTCCTTCGTAAATCCGCATCGCTCCATGATCGATCTCAAAAACCCGATTGACCAGGGAATTGAGGAAATGGCGGTCATGACTGACCAGGATAACGGTTCCTTCAAATTGTTGCAGGGCGCTGAGTAGAACTTCCCGGGACTGGATGTCCAGATGGTTGGTCGGTTCGTCCAGGACCAGAAAATTAAGGGGGCGGCCAAGCAGGGTGGCCAGGATTACCCGACTTTTTTCACCGCCGGAGAGATTGGCTATTCGTTTATCCACCTCATCGCCCTGAAAGAGAAAAGCGGCGCAGAGATTGCGAATTGTGCCGATGTTTTCCAGCGGGAAATGCTCCTGCACCGCTTCAAAGACCGTCTGCTCGGGTTTGAGCAGATCCATGGCATGCTGGCTGAAATAGCCGGTTGTAACGCCAACGCCAAGGTTTATTTCGCCTGTGGTCGGTTCGGCGTGGCCGGTGATCGTTTTCAAAAGCGTCGATTTTCCGGCGCCGTTTACGCCGACGACGGCGATTTTCTCCAATCGCCGGATGGTACCGGACAGGCCGCTGAACACCTGGATTTTTCTGCCATCATGGCCGATCCAGGTTTTCCCCAAGTCGTTGAGGTGGAGGACATCGTCGCCGCTTCGCGGTGGTACTGGAAAATTGAATTTAATGGTTTTCTGTTCGGCGGGGAGGACAATGCGGTCGATCTTTTCAATCTTTTTGATGCGTGACTGGACCTGCGAGGCATGGGAGGCGCGGGCGGCAAAACGGGCGATGAATTCTTCTTCTTTAACGAGCATCTCCTGCTGCCGGCGATAGCTGGCTTCAAGCTGCTGTCGTCTTATTTCACGCTCCTGCAGGTAGAAATCAAAATTGCCGCTGTAGGTAGTGGTGGTGCCGTTGGCTACCTCAATAATCCGGGTGACTATCCGGTTCATGAATTCCCGGTCATGACAGGTCATCAATAGAGCGCCTTTAAACTCGGTGCGCAGCCATTCTTCCAGCCAGAGGATTGATTCGATGTCCAGATGGTTGGTTGGTTCATCGAGCAGCAGGACATCCGGGTTAATGGTCAGAATTTTCGCCAGGGCGATGCGCATCTTCCAGCCGCCGCTGAAGAGTTCCACCGGACTGTTGAAATCCTGTGGGGCGATGCCCAGCCCGGTTAAAATGGCCTGGGCCCGAGGTTCGAGATCGTAGCCGCCACGCACCTCGAATATCTCGACACATTCCCCGTAACGCTCCAGCAGATCAGCCATGGCATCGTCGTCCATCGGCTCGGCCATTTCAGCTTCCATTGCCGAGATCTTGGTGCCGAGCTCGACAATGTCGCCTGCGGCCGACATCACCTCAGCAATAACCGACCGGCCGGCCATCTCACCGACATCTTGTGAAAAATAACCAATGACGGTTTTCTTGGCACAGGAAATATCGCCCTTGTCAGCTTCCTCCTCACCGGTTATCAGACGAAAGACGGTGGTCTTGCCCGCACCATTGGCGCCGACCAGACCTGATTTTGTACCGGGGAGGATCTGCAGGCTGGCGTTCTGGAAAAGGACCTGCGCTCCGTGCTGCATGTGAATATTGGTTAAATGTATCATAATCGCCAAAAAAAATGGCTGGAAACTACCATGACCCGGTAAACCGATACAAGGATATTTTTTCTTCCCGCCAGACGTTTCGTGCCGCAGAAGCTTCGATCAGCTCAATTGCTGTTCTCTACCTCGATTATAACCTCGACGTCCTGCCAGGGTTTGACCTCGGGCTGAATGGTCGGATCGGCGATGATTTTGCAGAAAATGCGAATGTCCCCCTGAATGGAATTGAGGTAAACCGGAGTGGTTGCAACCGACAGCTGTTTATCTCCACGTTTTGTGGCCGGCAGCAGCACCGAGACCTGGTCGGGAATGACCTGGACTTTTTTCAGCTTGAGGTTGGCTGGTAGTTTGCCGACAAGCTGCGGGACTATCGGGATAGTCTTCTTGACGATGTCGGCGAGAGTCACTTCAATCTTCGCCGGTTCGCTGCCCAGAAAAGTGAGGTTGGGGGGAAGCCGCAGATTATCGCCTGTTATCAGTATTGTCTGTTTCCCCTTGACCATCTTGGAGAGATTAACCGTCGCCGTCGGCTGAGACAAGACAAAGCTGTCCAGCTCTGACTTGGGACCGGCGAGGTCCACCCGCAGTTGTTCTGTTTTATCGTTCACCAGGATGAGGTTTGCAGCAGGGGGGATATATTCAACCGACAGCGGGAATACCTTTTCCACCACCTGTCTGTTGACGGTTATCAGCGTTGACCAGAATACAACCGCAATAGCCAGGCTCACCCCGGCTGGAATCAAAGTATGCCGGTGCAGCAGGCTTTGCAGTTCCATGTCGAGAAAGCCCTTCTCGTTGTTGTGGTTCCTGATAACGTTGGTTATTTCTGCAACGGAGCCAAGAGGTTTCATCGCCCTGTCTTTAAAGGCCGAGACCACCCCCCGTTCCTCAGAGACCACCAGAACCAGGGCATCTGTCTGTTCCGCCAGTCCCATGGCCGCATGGTGGCGTGTCCCGTAATCTTCCGTTAACCGAGACGTCTGGGAAATGGGCAACCGCACCCCGAAACTGGTCAGCTTGTTATCTTCGATGATCATTGCCCCGTCATGGCCCGGGGAATTCGGATCGAAAATGGACATTATCAGCGCCAGACTTGGTTCTGCTGAAAGACGGTGACCTCCGGAGAGCTGCTCGAGGACCGGTTCCTTGCCAGGATAGACAATAATCGCCCCCCGTTTCTGTTTGGCGAGCTGCCACAGGCTCAGGGCGACCATGTCGGTTACGCCGTCATCGATGGATACGGTCTTTTTTTTCTGCAGGGAGACTACTTTTTCAAATACCTTTCTTAATTCCGGCTGGAAAATGACAATCAGGGCGATGACCGCAACATTACTGACGTTCTGGAAGATCCATTTTATGCCTTCCAGGTTGAGAATATTTGCCAGGGCGATTACCAGAAAGGCCGCAAGGATGCCGACCACGATCTTCCAGGTTCCCAGCCGGACCAGGGTGCGGTAGAGAAAAAACAATCCCGCAGTGATTAAGGCAATGTCGAGGATTGCCTGCCAGGTAAGAAGTTCATGGAGTAAAAATATTATTTTATTCATACGCGGGCCTTTGGAGGCCTGGGGTTATGGACTGGTTATTTACGCAGGCTGGGCTTGTTGTACCAGCCATTCCGGCTTGCGTATCGCGCATAATACCCTCATTGGAAAAAATTCTCCCAATAAATATTGCGTGATTCTGAATTGGTTGGCAATAACAAGCAGAACCTCACAAAATGCTCATCCCATCCTTCTTTCCATCTTACGGATGAAATGTTCGCGACTTGAGAAAGGAAAAAAGGTAGGGTGGCAAGACGTAGGCCGCCCAGAAACTTTGCGGGATACGTTCTTTTAAAGAATAAGATTCCTGTAACAACACAAAAATCTTCTTTCTGACTTACTCAAGAACCGTCGCCGCTGATTCAATATTTAGTGAGAAAAACATGAAGAATACCAAAAATCGCCCCGCACCCGGCAAGAAAAAAATGAAGATTGACACATTTATCGTCGAAAAAACCGATACCCTGCTTGCCGGTCTGCTCAGTTTTGTGCCGCATAAAAGCCGCAATGTCCTCAAGGCCGTTCTGCGAGATGGACAGGTTGCAATTGATGGTAAAGCTGTTCGTCAGTTCGATCATGCGTTGCGTCCAGGTCAGCGGGTGGAAATATGCTGGGAGAAAAAGACCCAGCCGCAACAGCCACACGGGCTCAACATTGTGTATGAAGATCAGGAGTTGATCGTCATCAATAAACCATCGGGCCTTTTGACAGTCGCCACCGACAAGGAAAAACGTAAAACCGCCTATGCACAACTCAGCAGTTACGTGAAGATGGAGAATCCGGAAAATAAGATTTTTATCATCCATCGGCTCGATCGGGAGACATCGGGGTTGCTTATGTTTGCTAAAAACGAAACGATCAAACGACAGATCCAGGAGAATTGGACCACAACCATCGATCAGCGGACCTATGTCGGCGTTGTTGAAGGTGAAGTACAGCAAGAGGAGGGAACAATTATCTCCTGGCTGCATGAGAGCAAGGCCTTTATTGTCTATTCGTCGCAAAATCCGCAGCATGGACAGAAGGCCATCACCCATTATAAAAAATTAAAAACAAACAAGAATTTCTCTCTTTTGCAGATTAACCTCGAAACCGGCAGAAAACACCAGATCCGGGTACATATGCAGGACATCGGACACCCGGTCATCGGCGACAGTAAATACGGGTCAACCCAGAGTCCTCTGCGCCGGATGGGGCTGCATGCCCAGGTCCTCGCCTTCACCCACCCGAAAACCGGGGAGCTGTGCCGCTTTGAAACCGAAATCCCCAAGAAATTTCTGCAGCTCTTTGTGGTAGGGAAAGAGCGGTAACTCCATTCTTTATCACGTTTTTTGTTTTGCTTTGGTCGCGGGTGGATGATGGGGTGCAACCGATAAACAGGGGAAGGGTAAGCCCATGAGGACACCCTTCTCAAGAGTTGGACAAGGAAGAGTGTCGAAAATAGCGGTTGAACCGACTCTGAATAGAGACTGACCTAGCTTGAAAAAAGACATCATGATCACAAGGTGTAAGACCGGTTTTTTGTGAATTTATTTATCTCAAATCCCGTTATACTCAGTAAATCTGCAGTAGCATAAATACCAATTCCCAGAAAAGCGATTTTTTCAAACTGAAAATCCCAGGCTATCCACTCGCCGACCAATAGTTCATCCTGCTTAAAAAAATCATAGAGGAATTCTAATACGACCATAACAATCGAAGGATACAATGGGCCTGTAGCCGTAGCTTTGCCAGAGCGGGTATTGATAAACACTTTCAACGCAGAGGATGAATCGTCCCCCCAAAAATTTGTGAAGGAGATCAGCGATGCAGGACATTATCTTTAAGACCTACCGGCCATTGGAAGACGAAGAGTATATGTGCTTTAATCACAGACAATATTTTACCCAGAAACTGCTGAGCTGGCGCAGGCAGTTGGTGGAACAAGCCGAATTATTTTTTGAAGAATTGAAAGGAGACAGGCTGCGAACTGCCGATATCCTTGACCAAAGCGCGCAACAGACGGAAATTTTCGTTGATTTCAGTACCAGAGAAAGGCAAAATAAGCTGATTGAAGAGATCGACCTTGCTCTGGCCAGAATAAAGGATGGCGAGTACGGGTATTGTGAGATAACAGGTGATGAAATTGGTTTAAAGAGACTTGAAGCACGACCAGTGGCAACACGATGCATTGAGGCGCAGGAACAATTTGAACGGATGGTTAATGCGAGAGGGAGGTCGGCATCTGTCTGATACTTTCGCTCTACTCCTTTCTTTTCAGGGGGAGTCGGGCGAGGAGAAAAAATAACACTATGCAGAAAACACCAAAGCTGTCGGACGAAGAATTAAATGAAATCTTTATGAAAGCGGGGGTGGACCAGCAGGACGGTCTGCTCGATTCGGCCAAATCCGGCTATCTGCGGCTGCTTGAACATTTTCCTGACGCCCCGGTGCTTCATTCGCATCTCGGACTGGTCTATTATGAGTCAGGGGAATATGTACAGAGCCGAGATTCGTTTCTCAGGGCCGCCACCCTCGCCCCTCAACATATGGATATCATCTTTAATCTGGCTCTGGCGCAGAAGAAAACCGGAGATCTGGAAGGAGCAATTGCATCCTACAAAAAGGTGGCAAAGTCTCAACCGGACAATATCGATACTCTCTACAATCTCGCCGGCTGCTACAAGGACAGCAGACAGCATGAAGAAGCTATTGAAGCGTATCGTAGGGTGTTGGCGTTATCACCGGAACATCTGGCGGCCAACAGCAATCTGGCCTATGTGTATCACCTGACCGGTTCAGTTGAACATGCTGTTTTCTATTATAAAAAGGTACTCGAATACAAGCCGGACCATCATGCAGCACAACACATGCTTGCGGCCATTACCTGTGCTGACGCAACCAGTTCGCCGGATTCCTATGTACGGGATGTGTTCGACAATTATTCCCTGCATTATGAAAAAAGTCTGGTGGAGGAGCTGGAATACTGCGTTCCCTCGACAATCAGGCGATTGCTCGACGAACGTTCTAATTGGAAAAAGAGATATGACCAGGGGTTGGATCTCGGCTGCGGGACCGGTCTTGGTGGCCAGGCATTTGCGGATATGATCAATGAACTGGACGGGATAGACCTGTCGACAAAGATGATTGAGCTGGCAGAAGCTAAAAAAATTTACCGAAAGCTCTATGCCGGCAGTATTGTCAATTTTCTTCAATCGTCAAAACAGAGCTACGATTTTTTTCTGGCCACCGATGTTTTTGCCTATGTGGGAGATCTTGCGGAAACTTTTTCTCTTTTACGCAGTCATGCCCGTCCGGATGTGCTATTCTGTTTCTCCACCGAGGCGGCGGATGGCACTGGTTATCGGTTGCGGCCTACGGGTAGATTTGCCCATGCACCCGATTATATCCATCAGCTGTCCGTGCAGACGGGATGGACGGTTGCGATGAGCCGGAGGACCTCGCTCAGAAAGGAGCAGGGCCGCTGGGTGCCGGGCGATCTCTGGTGTCTCAGGCTTCAGGACAGCCCCTTTGAGCGGAGGCCTTGCTCTTGAAGAGAGTACCCCCGCGGGGCCTTCTGAAGAGTCCCGGCTTATTTCCCCTTTGGCGGGGTTAGAAGGGGGGGCGCGAGTCAAACTGGATAACTTGCCGCGTTGCAGGATGGAGAAACTGGAGAAAAGTTGCATGGAGCAGCATTGCATCTCCCTCTTTGCCGGAGCCGTACAGGCTGTCGCCGACGATCGGCGCGCCAAGTCCCTGGGGACGAGGGTGGGCGGCATGGACCCGGAGCTGGTGCGTTCGCCCGGTAAGGGGAGTGAATTCAACCCGGGTTGTGGACTCTGTTGCGTCAAGTTTCAGCCAGCGAGTACTGCCTAACTTGCCATGTACCGGATCAAATATCTGCCGGGGACGGTCGTTTACATCGAGGCGATAGGAGAGGTGGATTTCTCCGCCTGGGGCCTCGATGACTCCCGCAACAACCGCAGTATATTTTTTTACGACCGCCCGTTTTTCGAATTGCCCCGAAAGAAATCGATGGGCCGCAGCAGTAACAGCAAAAACCATCAGGCCGGAAGTGTACATATCCAGTCTGTGAACGGCCGGCTGATTGATCATTTTCGGCAGGCGACGGCGTAGTCTTGCTGCCGCACAGTCCTGTTTGGCCGGGCCCCTTCCCGGCACCGCAAGCAGTCCACCCGGTTTATCGATAACGACGATTTCGCTGTCCTGATAGAGGATTGCCAGTGTTTTCTCTGGTTGTGTCTGCCGGTTCATCATGCATTGTCGCCTTTTTTGCCGTTGTTACCACTTGTATCGAGGCCGCAAAGCATGAATCCCAGAATTGGCTGACATTTTTCCGCACAGGAGGAGGAGAAGACGGTGTGTTGCTGTCCTCCTGATTTGTTCTCTCTGCCCCAGAAAAATTCACTGATACCGAGCGGATGTAGCTTCTGTTGAGCCGCAAAATTGAGCAGTTTGGGTGCGCAGCAGTCGCCGGTGCCCGTGGGGATGCCGTTATTGCCGAAAAAAGCTTCGTGTATCGTGGCACTTTCTCCTCTAAAATTGTGCAACATATACAAAGATTGGATATCGCGCATAAGTGTCCTGGAAATATGACGACGTTCTTGTCTCAGCGCCAGCCAATCGAAGGAATGCGGCTGGCACTGGTCGATTTGCCTGCCGATCTGTTTTATCTGCTTTTCCGTATCGACCGTCATCGCGAGAAATTCGTCGACCTCAAAAAGAGGCGGTGCCCACCCATCAACCAGCCAGAGCCCGTTATACTGTCCTGAAAAAGCATGGACAATGACCGTTGTTCCGTCCGGGGCCAGGCATTCCATAACCCCGAACATTTTTCCCCTGGCTGGCCCAAAGAGCGGCGCCGTTGCCAGTGCGACCGACTTTTCCAGCCCAGTTGAAAAAAGATTTATCGTTTGCCGCCGGGCAAGGTGATGCATAAGGCTGCGGCAGTGAGGCACAGTATTGCCGGGACCAAGCCAGTGCTCCTGGTCGCATTTTCGGCAGTAACCGCCGGTTCTTATCTGCGGCGGATCCGCCGTAAATCTCTGTGGAGAACAGTTGTTTGTGTGCATATGTTTTCTGCGTGTAGTGGCTTTGGGAAGAAGTACCTTACCGGATATTTTCTTGTTTGTTCAGGAAAATATTCCGTAAAGTACTTCTTCTCCAGCTTGGGGGAGTGGCATGACTTGCCGAATGTCGGGGCGTTTGCCGCAGGCAGCACAAGTCCTTTTTTGTTTTGAACAATTATTTTGTTTAACTGCATTGTAAACAGTGACTTCCTGAAAATGATGGAAAGTGATACTATAAGAGCCGTCTGCCGTTTGACTGGCTGTTCTCTCAACAGATGCCTAGAGTAGAGAGCAGATGGCGAGAACAGCATGGTTCAGGCAGCGGTTGGTTGGATTGGCCCGCCGGAAGTATTCGGTTATCGCATAATGCAGCATTGGACAGAGGATGGAAAAGATGGCCAGTCAGATGAAAAAAACGGGTATAGATTTTCAACAACTGGGGCCGGATCGAGTGTTGAACCTGGTTGAAAAGGTACTGGGGGTCCGCTGTAATAATCTCTTCCGCACCTTGAACAGTTATATCAACAGGGTCTTTGAGATCGAAACGGTGCAAAAAGTTCGAATGGTGGTGAAATTCTACCGGCCGGACCGTTGGTCAAAAAACGCCATTCTCGATGAACACAAATTTTTGCTCGATCTGGTCGCCCAGGAAATACCGGTTGTTGCCCCCCTGATCCTGGTCAATGGCGAGACCATTGCCGAAAGTGAGCACCTGCTCTTCAGTATTTTCCCTAAATGCGGCGGGCGAAGTGTCGATGAATTCGATGACGATCAATGGTTGCAGCTTGGTCGGCTGCTCGGCCGGGTCCATAAAGTGGGCGAGACCGCCAAAGCCAAACACCGGATTATCATGGCACCGCACCATTCGACACGGAAGCAGCTTGCCTATCTTCTCAAGTCCCGCTGTATTCCCGAAGATTTGAAACCGCCTCTTGAAGAGGCTGCCCAGGCAATTATAGCCGATATACAACCGCTCTTTGCCAAGGCGGAAAGAATCCGGATTCATGGGGACTGCCATTTTTCCAATGTTATCCAACGGCCGGGGGAGTCCTTTTATTTAATCGATTTTGACGATATGGCCATGGGGCCGCCGGTGCAGGATATCTGGATGCTCCTGCCCGGCGATGTCGATGAATCGTTTGTACAGCTTGATCTCTTCCTTGAAGGCTATGAGACCTTTCGTCCATTTGACCGCAGGTCCCTGCGGCTGATCGAACCACTTCGGGCGATGCGTTTTATTCATTATATGGCATGGTGTGCCCATCAGGTGGAAGGCGACGGCAGCACCAGAGCCATTGACGGTTTTGGTTCCCCGGAATACTGGCGCCGGGAGATTGACGATCTTATTGATCAGCGGGAAAGGATTGCCGAAAGCCGCCTTCCTTCGGGTAATGTGCTGTAAACAATCGCCCTGGCGATACTTTTGGAGATTTTTCACCGCGTGAGTAACCGCTGTAGGTCACCTGGCAAAAGATTTTGCGACGTCAAAATAATGAGGTCCAGTTGGGATAAATTATTACCATAAGAAACCAGCAGTAACCAGTATTGGGTCATTCTTACATGGAGATGCAGTGGCTGTTGTATCGAGAAACGATAATGCTTTTCTGCCAGTAAAATTCTTGACGGGGTTGTTTTTTATCTGGCATACTGGTCTCATACACGGATGAGTTCCCGCTCAACGGGAAGCTGTTTCAGCAGGGAAATTGTTTGCATTGTTGGAGGGATCACACTTGGTAGCACAAGAGAAGAGAAAGAAGATTCTGGTCATGGATGACGAAGACATGGTTGGAGAAATTGCCTGCCAGATGATCGAATATCTAGGCTATAAAGCTTTACGGGTTACGGATGGCGCTGATGCGGTAAGGGAGTATAAAAAGCATCGCGATGATGGCGATGGATTTCAGGCGGTGATTATGGATCTGACTATTCCGGGAGGAATGGGAGGGGAAGAGGCGGTGGGTAAAATTCTGAAAATAGACAGCGAAGCAACAGTATTTGTTTCCAGCGGATACTCGACTGATCCGGTTCTGCTCAATTTTCAGAAGTATGGATTCTCAGGAGGGATTGCCAAACCCTTTGATCTGGCTACCATGCAGAATCTTCTCTCTTCAGTAGTCTGAGAGTTGCAGCTTTGTTTTTCAGAGTATCAGGCCAGGGACCAGTTTTGTGACTGACTCTGCAAGCAAATATATCTATTTTACGACGGTTGTAACTTTCTGCTCACTCTACGCAGCCCAGCCGATCCAGCCCTTATTTCAACAGGAGTTTCAGCTCTCGCATTTTCAGGCCATTCTGTTTACGACGCTGATGATGGCGCCACTTGGGGTTGCACCACTTTTCTATGGCTATATTCTCGAATCCTTTTCCGCAAAAGTTATGGTGCGGTGGGCTCTTTTCCTGCTCGGTATCCTGGAAATAATTTTTTCTCTGGCTGGAGACTACCTGACGCTGCTGACAATAAGGGCGGTTCAGGGGCTGATGATTCCGGCTATCCTGACGTCCCTCATGAGTTATATCAGTTACTCTTCGCCAAAAGAAAAGGTGCAGCATGCCATAGCGGCGTATATTGCGGCGACAATTCTCGGCGGTTTCTTAGGCCGTTTTCTCTCGGGTTTATGCACTGATCTGTTTGGCTGGCGGTTTTTCTTTTTTGTTCTCGGCCTGTTGCTGCTTCTTAATAGTTATCTGCTGAAAAGAATGGTCAGAGATGCTAAGATGCACTATGCCCGACCGAAACTGGCTGAGATCGTAAGTCTCTTGAAGGCTAAAGAATTTTTGTGGCTGTACACCTCGATTTTCTGTCTCTTTTTTGTCTTTGCCGCGCTGATGAATTTCCTGCCGTTTGAATTGAAGAGCATAAATCCGGCCTTCAGGGAAACGGGTATCGGTCTTCTCTATCTCGGGTACAGCATGGGGATTCTGGTCTCCCTGAATACCCGAAGGATTATCAACCATTTCGGCAATGAATCCGATGCTATCAGCATGGGTATTGTGGTTTTCGGGGTGGGGATTGTTTTTTTTATGATTGAGAATTACATAGTGATGTTCATCACTATGTTTGTCTTTTGTGCCGGACTTTTTACATCTCACTCCCTGCTGTCCGGTTTTGTCAATAAACTTGCCCAGCAGAATAAAGCTATCGCCAACGGACTTTACATTTCCTTTTATTATACCGGCGGCACGCTCGGTTCAGTCTTGCCGGGAGCGGTTTTTGAGAGATTCGGGTGGCAGGCTTTTCTCATCCAGCTTCTCTCCATGGTCTGTCTTGCCTTTTTCGTCACCAGACGGCTGAAAATTGCCGTACAAGTCTCTGAAAACAGGGCAGTCATTCAACCCTGAGGCCCGTCTTCGATAACCAGCATTTTTTTCCAGGAACCTCGCCGATAACGTAGTGAGGCGAGAAGAAACAGGACCGTAACGAAAACCAGGACCCAGATCCAGGCCGTAGTGACCGAAATCTGACAATATTCAATACCGATATATACCGGCAGCACCAGACAGAGTGGGGCGGCGATGCCGACGGCCAGCATCATGAACCTCGTATCCCCCGCGCCGCGCAGCGCGCCGCTGAAAACCATATACAACGCATCGAAAAAGAGGTAGGCGGAGACAATTTTTAGCAGCGTTCTGCCATAACTCAAAACCAGCGTCTGCGATGCCGCTCCCTGTGCTGACGCCATAAAGGGAGCGAGAATAATATCCGGAGCAAAAAGAAAGAGCAGATCGATCGCCAGAATATACGTGATGAGCAACTGGCAGCCGCTCCAGACATAATATGCGGCAAGGGCCGGTTTTTTTCTGCCCAGCGCCTGGCCGACAAGAACGCTCATCCCCTGGGAAACCCCCATCGACGGCATAAATGCCAGGGCGTTGATCGACAGGACAATATTGGTTGCGGCCAGCTCGGCCTTGCCAATCCGGCCAACAAGGAGAATAAAGAGTGTAAAGGCCAGAATATCCATGGTGAACTGCAGTGACCCCGGAATGCCGAAGCGCATGAGTCTGACGAAAATATCCCGGTTGAAGCGGTAACTGGCAAAAACCCCGAACCGAAGATTGTTTTTGGGGGAAAAGATCATCGCGGCAAGAAACAGTACATTAACCCCCCAGGCCGTTACCGTGGCGATGGCAGCACCCTCAATACCGAGCTGAGGCAGGCCCCACCGGCCGAAAATAAGGGCATAATCCAGCGGGATATTGATAAAGACGCCCAGAAAGGTGATGACCATTACCGGTCTGGTCAACCCTCTTCCGGTAAAAAAAGTCGACAGGGTCGCCATAGCCAGGTGCAGTACGGAGCCTTTACATAAAATGGAAAAATAGATTTCTTCCAGCTGCCGCACCGACTCGGGATGGCCGGCCAGTAAAAAAATCGGTTTCGTCGCAAAAACCGCCAGCAGCCAAAGAATACATCCCGCGGCGATGGTGAAATATATTCCCTGCCAGAGAACGGTTCCTATCTTTTGCGGATTGCCTCTGCCGGTATACTGCGCGATGAAGACCCCGGCATAGCTGCCGACTCCGCCGAAAAAGGCCAGAAAAAGATAAGAGGTAATGCCCGCCGGGAGCGCCGCAGAAATGGCGTCGATTGAATAATTAGCGAGAAATACCCGGTCGGTGAATTCCATGACCGTTGTTGCCGACAGGCTGATAACCAGCGGCAGGCAGATCCTGAGAACTTCCCGATGACGGCTGTATTGCAAAAATTGTTTGAGAAAATCTGGCATTTTATGTAGTGATTAGAGCAAAAAAAAGCGACCACAGTTCGCTAGCCATCGGATCCATGGCAGGATATTGTTCATACACCAAGCGGGCGATAATGGCACCTGCTAAGTTTTTCTCCCCCCCGGTCAACGGGAAGCAAGCCCGCGCATAATTTTACTCAACGATTAGAGAGAGGATGGAAATGGCCAGGTCG
>AMWB02099462.1_pt1 | contig 39413 bp, 36 predicted proteins | sample 200311 | NCBI WGS metagenome assembly AMWB02 (sample SAMN02737377, study PRJNA173069) | bioreactor metagenome | biome: anode biofilm in microbial fuel cells | place: USA: California | collected 2010-12-16
AGCCATTTACACAAACTATTTTACACCCTCTGTCCCGCGCCAACGGCTCCATGACGCGTGATCTGTCTGCTATTGCTTGACCGTCCCGTTCTTTTCAAGTTCCCGTACCTTTTTTTCCAGGGCGGTGATTTTTTCCTTCTGGGCGGCGATTTCCGCAAGCAGCACTTCCATATTGGTGCGGGTTCGTTCCTGTTCCGTTTTCGCTTCTTGAAGTGCCTCGGTCTTCTCGTCAAGACTTGCCTGGAGTTCCTCATTGTTTTTTTCCAGATTCCGCATGGCAAATCCGGCCATGCGGGCCTTGGCGGACTCGTCCTTGGCATGGTCGAGTTCCTTTCTGGTCACGTCAATGGTTTCCTTTAACGACCTGATCTGCTCATCCGTCTTGTTCAATGATTCCTGCAACTGTTTGTTTTGTTCCCTGCCGCCGTCAATGTCGTTCCGCTGTTTCTGTTCAAGTTCCGCGGCTGAAGCCAGTGCCTGGTCTTTCTGCTCGACCGTTGTTTTGAGTTCAGCCACCTGACTGGTCAGGGAGGCGATCTGCTGATCCTTGTCAGCGGCACTCTTGCTCAAAGCCTCAAACTCGGTCCGAAGGTTCGCCGCATCGTTTTCTTGTGTTTCAAGGGTATTCCGCAGCGCTGCTTTTTCTTCTTCAAGTCGGCCCAGTTGCTGCCCTGTCTGTCCGAGCATCTCCTGCTTTTCGCCGCTTGCCGCTTGCAGTTCATCAAGCAGGCTTGTTGCGGTTTTCAGTTCCCGTTCCAAGCGCGAACTCTTCCTGTCCATCAATGTTCCCCAGACGGAGCCGATTACCAGTAATACCGTCAGGGCGGCGATGATCTGATTTCTGTTCATTTTCTTTCTCTTTTTGGCGGATTAATGATAAAAAATTACGTAACTTCCTTTCTAATACATCATATCTTTTTAAAAATTACAGAAAGGGCAAAGGCGTGTCAAGCTTACAGATCGGTTGTCTGATTTTTGTTTTCCCTTGTTATTCAAAAGATGGATCTGTTTTCAGGAAAACGATGGTCGATATCGGTAAAAAAATAAATGGGTTAACAGGTTTTATTCGGCACCCTTATTGCTTAAAATAATTGTGGTGTCGGGGTGAATGATGGGGGAAATGTGAAAAAAATTTTGGTGGTAGACAACAATAAGGTGGTTGTGCGCCTGCTGGCCACGATCCTTCGCCAGAAGGGATTCCTGGTCGCAAGCGCTGAAGACGGTCTCGCCGCCCTTGACCTGCTCGATTCCTTCCGGCCCGACATTATGCTTATTGATTTGATAATGCCGCGGATTAATGGAGAAAAGCTCTGTCGTATCATTCGCAAGATGCCTGAATATGATTCTCTTTTTATCATTATTATCTCCGCAATAGCAGCTGAAGAGAAAATCGATTTTTTCGAGTTCGGAGCAGATGCATGCATTGCCAAGGGCCCGGCCAAAAGAATGGAGGAGAATCTGACGACCGTGCTCGATTTCTTCCAGAATGAAAGAAAAGATGAGTTGACAAAAAAGATTTTCGGGGAAGAAAACATTTTTGAACGTCAAATCACCAAAGAACTGCTGGCGACGAAAAGACACCTTGAAGCCACCCTGGACAATCTGGATGTCGGGTTGCTGGAACTTAACGCCGCCGGCCAGGTCATTTCCGTCAATGCCGCAGCCCTTCAGCTCTTTCAATGTCAGGAGGAAAAATTTCTGGCCAATCAATTTTCCCTGTTTTTTCAGGGCGAAGAGGAAAATCAAATCAAAAAAATTCTCGCGACATTGGACAGCGAAATTGTCGAACTCGGAGAATCAGCACCTGTTTTCCTGCATGGGAAATTTTTACTGCTGAAGTTCGTCCCTTTTTTTGATCGGGGAGAAAAGTACATCATCGTCATGGTGAGCGATATTACCCGCAGGAAAAAAGCGGAGTTGGACCTCTTGAGCCATAAGGAACATCTTGAAGATATGGTGCAGGAACGAACGGCGACACTCGAGGAAACCAATGTTGAGCTGGAGGAAGCACTCTGCAAGGTGAAAACATTAAGCGGGTTGTTGCCCATCTGCGCAAACTGCAAGAAAATCCGTGACGATAAAGGGTACTGGAATCAGATCGAAATGTTTATCCGGGATCATTCCTTTGCGGAATTCAGCCACGGCATCTGCCCTGATTGCGTCAAGACGCTGTATCCTGAACTTGATATTTATGAAGATGATGATTGAGGCCGGGCTGGAAAAACATGTCATATCCCCTTGGTGCCGTGCTAAGATGAAACAAGAAAGATGGGCGATTTCATGACCGGTCGGCCCCATGACAAATCTCAGACGAAAGGTGTGATGCAAATGAAGATCAGAAGAACGATGTCCCCCTTGGTTTATTTCCTTCTCGCGTTGTTTGTCCTCTTCGTGCCGTCCTGTACCTACAAGGAGCGCGTGCAGCCCATCAGCCTTCCCACCGGTGCCGCCAACGCGGTCATTGTCAAAAACGTCTGGGTTTCGGCGGACGCCTATGCTGATCCGAAGGCCGCCGAGGAGGCATTCGGTTTTGACATCAGAAAAGCCGGACTGCTTCCGGTCCAGGTGGTTTTTCAAAATGACGGTGATCTTCCGGTCAGCCTGGTGCCGGAGCAGACATTTCTGATTGATTCACAAAATCAGGCCTGGCCGGTAAACACCCTTGATCGGACCTATCAGCGGGTGGAAAAGCATGTCGGAGTGGGAGAAACAATTTCAAGGGCCGGGAAGCCCGCTTTACTGATGGGCGCGGCCGGTGCCATCGCCGGTCTTGCGGTCGGCATCGTCACCGGGGAAAATATCGGCACGGCAATGGGAAAAGGAGCGGCCATCGGCGCGGCGGCGGGCGCTATCGGCGGCGGGGCATCCGGTTATCAGGATGCCAAGGGTGAAATCAAACAGGATCTTGCACAAAAAGCTTTGGTGAACAAACCGGTGCTGCCCAACCAGATCGGCTACGGCATGCTCTTTTTTCCCGGTTTTGCGGAAGAGGCCCGGAATGCCACCCAGCTGCGGCTGACATTGTCGTTTGCCGGAACAATGGAATCGGTGACGCTGTTTCTTGCCCCTGCTCCGATGGAAAAATAAAAGTGGTTTTGCTCTGAATTAGGCGGTTTCAAGCTCCATGCTGATATCGCAGGCCGGGGCGGAATGGGTGAGGGCGCCGATTGAGATGAGGTTGACCCCGGTTTCCGCGGCTGTCCTGACATTTTCCAGATTGATACCGCCGGAGGCTTCAAGCAATGCCTTGCCGTTCACCAGGCGAACCGCCAGCCGCATCAGCTCGGGCGACATGTTGTCCAGCATAATGATATCAACGCCTGCTGCCAGGCATTCTTCCACCTGTTCCATGGTTTCCGCTTCCACCTCGATTTTCAGGGTGTGCGGCGCCTGTTTTCGTACCCGCCCCACCGCTTTTTCGATGGAGCCGCAGGCGGCGATATGGTTGTCTTTGATGAGAATGCCGTCGGAGAGGGTGAAGCGGTGGTTGAAGCCGCCGCCGACCCGGACGGCGTACTTTTCCAGCATCCGCAGGCCCGGAGTCGTTTTTCTGGTGTCCACGATTTTAACCGGCAGGGGAGTCACCCGGTCGACAAAGCGACGGGTCAGGGTGGCGATGCCCGACATGCGCTGCACCAGATTCAGAGCCACTCGTTCCGCCAGCAGCAGATCAAGGACCGGTCCGTCGGCGGTAAAGATCACATCGTTTGGTTTGATTTCCGTTCCGTCTTCCACCCCGGAGCACCGTACCGCAGGGTTGCAGAGGTGAAAAACTTCGCCCGCCACCATCTGCAGACCGGCGCCGATGAATGATTCCTTTGCAATGAAACGGGCCTTGCCCATCTGATGGGCATTGAAAATCGCTTCACTGGTCAGATCTCCACCCGGTCCGTCTTCGTCCAGAAAACGTTTTATGGAGTCGATCAGTTCAATTCGGTTCATTGGCTGCCGGGCTCGTTTGCTGGTTTGCGCTTTATTGCGCCGCCACCCAGTTTCCGTATTCGTCGCGGCAGGCGGTTTGTTTCATTTTTTCCGGCCTGCCGTCAATGGTTACCAGGATTTCCGCCTCGCGACAGTTCTGGTTGGCGCTGTTTTGATAGGTATACTGGGGGGTCACGGCATAACTGTTGCCGTTGTTCGGGTTGACCCACTGGGAGGTGCGCCCGTCAGGCATGCTTTCGTATGCGGAATTGATTTTCTCCTGGTCGGCCTTGTCCATTTCATTGCCCACGGTATAGCCGAGCAGAAGGCCGACCACCGCGCCGATCAGGGTGGCTTCGGTGCTTTTGCCGATTGCCTGGCCGGCAATGGCGCCCGCCGCCGCACCCGTACCGGCGCCGGTCTGCGCCTTGGTGGCACAGGAACAGATAAGCGAGGATGCGAAAAGAAGGAAAATGAAATTTTTCAACATAATAAACCTCTTTAATGAAGACATGTGGGAAGTGGCTCGATGAAGTCGCAGGGACACTATCTCATTAAACGGGGTGTGTTTTTTTGTCAAGACGAAAGAAAATAGCTCAATCATATCCGTTTTTTGTCTGGAAACCATTGCTGGAAAAATGATAAAGTGGAAACGCGTAATGTGGGACCGTGCATGAAATGGGAAATTGCAGGGGCAGGGAAAAGATCGATACTCGATGCGCCCGTTTCACGCAGGGAGGAGTCGCCGTTTACCGCGGCGACAGCAGGATAATTGAGTTCATTTGGAGTAACGGATGCCTGGATTTCGGCATCAAATGACATCAGGAGGAGTCTGTCATGATCGAATTGATAAAGAAGGCGTTTTACACCGGGCTTGGCGCAGCGGAGCTGACCAGGGAAAAGGTTGAAGACCTTGCTCGTGAACTTTCCGAAAGAGGGAAGGTGTCGGAAAGCGAGGTGAAAAAATTTGTTGATGAGATGGTCGGCAAATCACAGGAGCGGAAGGATCAGGTAAAAAAACAGCTGGAAAAGATGACCGAAGATGCCTTGAAAAAGATGAATCTGGCCAGCCGTGAGGATCTTGAAGCATTGGAAAAACGCCTGGGTGAAAAAATAGACAGCCTGACCGGGAACAAATCATAACACGTTCATGTTGAATATTCGCAAGATCGGGGCCATCGGCCATACCTACCGTAATCTCGGCCGGTACCGCCAGATTCTCGGCGTTTTTTTTAAATACGGATTCGATGAGTTCGCAGCCGGCCTGAAGATAGAGCAGTATCTTGAAGTCAGCTTGCAGACGCTGTTTAAACGGGAACCTAAAAAAAGTGTTGAGAAGCTGACCAGGCCTGAACGGGTTCGTCGCGTCCTCGAGGAACTTGGTCCGGCATTTATCAAACTGGGCCAGATTCTCTCGACTCGACCGGACCTCATTCCCTATGACTTCATCAATGAACTCGCCAAGCTGCAGGACAATGTCCCCTCATTTCCCTTTGAGGAAGTGTGTCAGGTTGTCGAGGCGGAACTGGGCGGCCCGCTCGAATCTTTTTTCCAGTCTTTTGAGCGGCAGCCTCTTGCCGCCGCATCAATAGGGCAGGTGCACCGGGCGCGGCTTTTCAACAATGACGAGGTTGTCGTCAAGGTTCAGCGGCCCGGCATCAAGGAACTCATCGAAACCGATCTGGAAATCATGCTGCACCTGGCTTCGCTGATGGAGCGGCACCTGGAGGAATTTGAGGTGCAGCGGCCCACCCGCATCGTGGTGGTTTTTGCCAGGACCATTGAAAAGGAGATCAATTATCAGCTGGAGGCAAACAATATCGAACGATTTGCCCGCCAGTTTCTTGAGGACCAGACGGTTTACATTCCCAAGGTCTACCGTGGGCTCAGCACGAAAAAAGTCATCACCCTGGAGTATGTGCAGGGGATCAAGTCCTCGCAGCTTGCAATGCTGAGGCAGGGTGATTATGACCTGAAGCTGATTGCCGCCCGAGGTGCCGTCTTTATCATGCAGCAGATTTTTGTTCATGGATTTTTTCATGCCGATCCTCATCCCGGCAATATCTTCATCCTGCCGGGGAATATTATCTGTTTTCTTGATTTCGGCATGATGGGCAGGATCTCGGTGAAAGAAAGGGAAGATTTCGCCGATCTGGTCATGCAGGTGGCACGGCGCAATGAAAAAAAAGTGGTGGACGCCATTCTCAAGATTACCTATCAACGTGATGATCTTGATCGGTCCACCTTGGAAAATGATATCGGCGAGCTGGTCGAACGTTATGTCGGGCTTCCCCTGAAGGATCTGGAGGTGGGGCCCATCATGCAGCAGCTTCTGGATCTGGTGTATCGCCACAAACTTAATTTAAAACCCAATTTTTATCTGCTGGTCAAGGCGACCGGTACCATTGAAAGCCTCGGCAGCGCCCTTGATCCTGATTTTGAAATTATCGCCCACACCGAACCGTTCATTGCAAAAATCCAGAAGGAGCGATTCCGTCCGGGGAGAATAATGAACGAAGTGCTGGAGTCCGGCACCGAATTGGTTCACCTGTTGCGGGAGATTCCTTCCGGGCTTCGTGATGTTTTATCCCTGACCCGTCAGGGCAAAATTAAGATCGAATTCGAGCATCGTGGTCTTGAGAAGTTGTATGCCCACATCGAACAGGCAACCAACCGTATCGCTTTCGCCATTGTGCTGGCCGCCCAGATTATCGGTTCGTCACTTATCGTGCTGGCCGATCTGCCTCCCAAGTGGAACGAGATTCCGGTCATCGGTCTGGCCGGATTTCTGCTGGCCGGGGTCATGGGGTTCTGGTTGCTTATTTCCATGCTGCGGCATGGCAAGATGTAAAATTCCGCAGAATGGCACAACTGCGGCGCAGTGGAAAAGAAGCTGATTTTTTCTTCGCCGTCCGGTATTTTTACGCCGTTTATTCATACGTTTTTCAATCCACACAAAGGTACAAGGAAACATGATAGGAGCAACCAATAAAAAGCCAAGCCAGTTCGCTGACGATCTTCTCGTTTATTTTGTCCGGCAGCCGGAAAAAAAACGTCCGCCTGTCTGCAGCGATGCCCTGGTGCAGGAGAGAATTAATCAGGCATTTGAAGCCGGCGATTGTCTGGGTAAAAAAGAGGAATGTTTGCTCATTTATCCGCAACGGGTGTTTGAAGGAATTCGAGCGAAACGTCTGCTCATCGTCGGCCTGGGGAAAGACGAATTGACCCGGGAGCTTTTTCGGCGGGCCGGAGGAGTGGTGGCGCAGAAAGCCGTGACCTTGAAGGCGGAAAAGCTGCTCCTGGTGGTTCCGGCGGAGTTACCCTTTGCCGTGGAGGAGATGGCGGAATGTTTCAGCGAGGGATTGATTCTTGGAAGCTATCAGTTCAAAAAATATAAAAAAGAAGACGAGGAAGAAAAATCCTCTGAGATAAAGAAAGTCGGACTTTATGTGGATTCCGCTTCTCTTGGCGCGGTTCGCAAGGCAATCAGGCAAGGAACGGTGGCCGGCCTGGCCGGATCGGCAACCCGCGACATGGCCAACGAACCGGGGAATGTCTGGACCCCCCAGGCCTTTGCCGATTACGGCCGTCAAATTGCCGAAGAGCATGGCCTGGTCTGCACGGTCATGGAAAAGGAGGAAATGAAAACCCTGAAAATGGGCGGTATTCTTGGTGTCAACCAGGGTTCGGACCAGCCCCCCAAACTTGTCATGCTTGAGTATCGAACCGGCAGGAAGGTGCCGACCCTGCTGCTCGTCGGCAAAGGCCTCACCTTTGATTCCGGCGGCATTTCGCTCAAGCCGGGTGAGGGCATGCAGGACATGAAATACGACATGTGCGGCGGTGCGGCGGTCATGGCTGCCATGCGGGCAATCGGCGAGGAGAAACCGGGCCGGCTGGATGTGGTTGCCCTGGTGCCGGCCACGGAAAATCTGCCCTCTTCCAAGGCGTTGAAACCAGGGGATATTATCAGCCAGTATGGCGGCAAGACCGTGGAGGTGGTCAATACCGATGCGGAAGGCCGGCTGATTCTGGCCGATGCCCTGGCCTATGGCAAAGAGAAGTTCAAACCGGATGCCATTATCGACCTGGCGACATTGACCGGGGCGGTTATCATCGGACTCGGACACCACCGTACCGGACTGCTTTCCAATGATGATGATTTATCCGCCAGGGTGATAGATGCCGGTGAACGCGCCGGTGAGCCTCTCTGGCGTCTGCCGTTGGGGGACGAGTACAAGGAGCAGTTGAAATCCAAGGTGGCTGATATCAAAAATATCGGCGGCCGGCCGGGCGGCACCATCACCGCGGCTGTTTTTCTGCAGCAGTTTGTCGCCAGCACGCCCTGGGTTCATCTCGATATTGCCGGAACGGCTTGGGATTACACGGAAAAACCTTATGTGCCGAAAGGGCCTTCCGGCATCGGCGCGCGGACGTTGATTGAGCTGGTGCGAAACTGGCGATAGGTGTTACGGCCCGGTCTCTTTTTTTGATGTCCGTTCCCGTGAAATGAGCGCCGGTATTTTTTTTCTGAACCACCTTTTGAGCAGAAGGCGGTTGAGATAGGTGAACGGCGCTTTTGCCACCCTGACCTTGCCGGTCATGGTTTTCTCCGGGGCAAAGAGCAGATCGAGAATGTGACTTGTCGGCGTCAATCGATTCAGGAAATTGGCGCATCCGGCGCAGTAGGTGAGAATACGTGTGCCGCCGGCTTCGTTTTTTCGTTTCGCGCTCCATTTTCCGGCAAGTTCCGGCAGCAGGCAACTGACCGATCCCCCCTCTCCGCAGCAGACTGTTCTGCTGCCCGTATGTTTCATCTCATGAATCCGCAGAGATTTTCCGCCGGCCAGTGTGCGTATCGACTGCTGCACCTGTTGATCAAAACGAGTGCCGCACGGATCATGAACGGTTATGACGCCGTCTACCAAGGGTGTGGCAGGCGCACCATTTTCCGCCATGAATTCATAGACTGTCTCCACCCGTAATTTTTCTCCATACTGTTGAAACACCCGGTAGCAGTTCGGGCAGGCGGTAAGGACTTTTTTTACTCCGTTGGCGAGCAGATAGTCTCTCATTTCCGTAAACATTGTCTGGAAAAAGTGATCACGTCCCAAATCGTGGGATGGCTTGGTGCAGCAGTCAAGAACAATGCCCAGGCTTTCTATTGATCCGCGCAGATGATGAAAAAGGGCCTTTACCTTTTCAGGCCGGGTGCCGGGCAGGGCGCAGCCGGGAAAGAGCACGGTGTCGCATCCCGCCGGCAGGCCGTAATAGGTGAAGCTCCTGGAGGTGCCGCGCCGTTCATAATTCGTGATGATGTTGTGTTGACGAAAATTCCCTTGGTCCCGCTTGACCGCTTCCCTTCTCATTTCAAGAAACATGGTTGCCGGCGCAAGTCCGACTTTCGGAGGGCAGACCGCCTGGCAAAGACCGCAGAGGCTGCATTCAAAAGAAAAATCAAGCGGCGGCTCCGTTGCGGAAAGAGCATGAATCGCTATTTCTTTCGGGGTGCCGTATTTGCGCAGAAATGCGCATTCTTTCAGGCATATTTTACACGCAATGCATTTTTCCGCATGATCGCGAAGCACCGCCGCAAGTGGATTTCGTGGGTTTTCAGGGGAAGAAACAATTGGAAAATCTTTATTATAATCGTGCATGAAAAATCAAAAATTAAAAATTATTGTAATGAAGTAACCTGGTAATCGGCATTGCGAAAATAACCGCCACATGAAAGGGGCCCTGCGCCATACAGCGGTAATTGTCAGGGAAGTGTTTCATTTTAAATATCATAATGCAATAAAAAAAATGGGTAAAAGATGTGGTTGCATAAATAGTATATTTTTCTTGCAAAATGCGATTGGGAAATGTTACCTAAAAAAGAATGCTTCTTGTTGATAGAGGGTTCGGTCTGATTGGGTATTCCGCCTTTTTTGAGGGGGTGAATACCTTTTAAAGGCAATTTGTAACAGGCTTTTTGTCAGGTTCTCCGCAGTCTTGTTTTTTTTAATGATGATTCAAAAAGGAGAAAAAAATGAAAAACGAAAAAAAAATGATCAAGTTGTTTGGCGGTTTTCTGCTAATGACCGGCGTGCTTGCCCTGGGTGCCGGTAACGTTTCCGCTGGAAACGACATGGCGGCCATGATGGATGAAGGGATCGCGTATGCTGATTCGGCCACGGCTCAGAAGGTCATCATTACCAGGGCGGATACCCGGGCCAGCATGGCAGGGGTTATGGCGGAAGGGATTGCCTATCCGGATTCGGTTATTGCCGATGATGCGGTGGTGGCCAAGATAGACCACCGGCTCGCGACTTTGGAAAGCATGGAAAACTGCCTTTGTGAAGATGGATCGGCTTCCGTGGACAGTATGATCGCATCTTCCCGGGAAAAGGCGCTTGATGTCATGCCGGCCGCCGGCACGACGAAATAATAACAGGAAACAGGGGTTCTCCCGGGACTCAGGCGGCACAATCCTTTGTGCCGCCTTTTATTTTGTATATGGCGTGATTTACGGCGGGAAGCACGACCTCGAGATTTTCCCGGGCACCTCGTTCACTGCCGGGAAGGTTGATGATCAGGCTTTCCTCCCTGATGCCGCATACTCCCCGGGAGATGAGGGCATGAGGTGTCTTGGCGAAACTTGCCATGCGCATGGCCTCGCTGAAGCCGGGCAGTTCACAGTCGAGCAGATCCTTGGTTACCTCGGGGGTCCGGTCCGAGGGGCTGACTCCGGTGCCCCCCGTGGTAACGACAAGGTCGATGCCGTCCTCGTCCACCCACTGCAGGATGGTTTCCCGGATCATGTCGGGCTGATCCGGGACAATGGTGTAATCGACAACGAGAAAACCCGCCCCGGTAAGCTGTTTCTGCAACTGGGGGCCGCTGGTGTCGACCCGCTCTCCTCGTGATCCCTTATCGCTGACGGTCAAGACCGCGCACGTGTAAGCGGTTGATTTCATATCCTTCCGTTAAACTTCCTTGTTGGCTGCGGCGATGATTTTATCGGCAATCTGCGCCGGAACCTCTTCATAATGGGAAAATTCATATTCGTAGGTGCCCCTGCCGCCGGTAATGGAGGTGAGGTCGGGTGCGTAGCCCAGCATTTCGGCCATGGGTACCTGGGCGGTGACGATTTCCGCGTTGTTGCCGGAGTCCATGCCCATGACCCGGCCTCGTCTGCCGTTGAGGTCGCCGATGACATCACCCACGCACTCCTTGGGCATGTAAATCGTCATGTTCATGATCGGTTCAAGCAGGATCGGATTTGACTCCTGGGCTGCTTTCTTGAAGGCCAGGGAGCCGGAAATCTTGAAGGCCATTTCCGAGGAGTCGACGGCGTGATAGGAACCGTCCACCAGGGCGACCTTGATGTCCACCACGGGATAACCGGCAATCACCCCTTTTTCCATGGCCTCGATAATACCTTTTTCCACGGCGGGAATATACTGACGGGGAATGACGCCGCCGACGATCTTATCCTCGAACTGAAAGCCGCCACCTCGATGCAGCGGTTCCATTTCGATCCAGGAATCGGCGAACTGACCGCGGCCGCCGGACTGCTTTTTGTGTTTTCCCTGCACCCTGGCTTTGCCCTTGATGGTTTCCTTGTAAGGAACCTTGGGCGCCTGAAGCTGCATTTCCACCCCGAATTTCCGTTTTATTTTGTCTCCCAGCACCTGCAGATGGACCTGGCCGACACCGCAAAGAAGGATTTCCCTGGTTTGCGGGTCGCGGGTGAGCATCAGGGTCGGGTCTTCTTCAAGCATCTTGGAAATGGAGGAAAAGAGCTTATCCTCATCATCCTTTTTACTCGGGCTGACGGCAAAAGACATGACCGGTTTGATCGAGTCGAGTCCTTCGTAGACAAGGGGGTTGTCTTTTGTGCAGAGGGTGTCGCCGGTTGAGGTTTCTTTCAGTTTTGCCAGGGCGACCACCATGCCGGGACATGCGGTGTCAATGGGTTTGACTTCCTTGCCTTCAAGGACCAAAAGCTGGTTGTATTTTTCAATGACATCCTTTTTGGCATTGTAAAAGGAATCCCCGGTCAACGTGCCGGAAAAGATCCTGAAGATGGTCAGTTGACCGGCATAGGGATCGGCGGTGGTCTTAAAGACAAGGGCGGAAAAAGGTGCATCGATGGACGGCTGCATTTCAATGATGTCCCCTGTCTGGGGATGGCTGCCGACCTGGCTCGGTCTTTCATCCGGTGAGGGAAGATACTCGGCGATGGCGTTCAGCAGCAGTTCCGTTCCCAGGTTTGCCGTGGCCGAACCGGGGATGACCGGCGCAAGCTGTCCGGCTCGAACGGCATTTTTCAGGCCGGCCACCAGTTCATTTTTATCAAGTTCACCTTCCTCCAGGAACTTTTCCACCAGCTCGTCATCGGTTTCAGCCACCTGCTCCATCAACTGCGCAAGGGCCAGTTCAACATCGTCCTTCATGTCGTCGGGAACAGCGCCTTCCTTTGCCTTGCCGTCCGGAGTAAAGAACCAGGCGCAACCCTTGATGACGTCAACCGCGCCCTTGAAATCGCTTTCCGCGCCGATGGGCAGGTAGATGAGGGCGGGATCCTGCGGCAGGCGTGCTTTGATTTCGCCGATGACCCTTTCGAAATCGGCCCGTTCCCGGTCCATCTTGTTGAGAAAAATCAAGGTGGGCAGCGATGTGCTTTTGATAAAGGCGGCAATTTTTTCTGTCTGGTACTTGACCCCCAAAACAGCACCGATGGTGAAAACGGCATTATCCGCCACACGGGCGGCGAATTTCGCTTCATTGATAAAGTTGTCGTCGCCGGGGGTATCGGTGAGAAAAATCTGGTGTTTTTTCCAGGTGAGATTATTGAAGGAATTGCTGATGGAGAGTTTCCGCTGGATTTCTTCCGGTTCATAGTCCATGATTGATGAACCGTCATCAACCTTGCCCAGACGATTTGTCTTGCCCGCTGTAAAAAGCAAAGCTTCGGCCAGGGAAGTCTTGCCGCTTTTTCCATGGCCAAACAGTGCAACATTGCGAATCATCTTAATATCCTGCATGAAATCCTCCGTTGTCAGAAAGTGACGGTTGCCGGCGGCAAAAAACAGGGAAAAACAATTTCGACGACCGGCAAGGTCATCAGGTTTTAGGTAGGCAAAAGCTGATATTTACATGGAATCGTGAAACTGCTCCTTTTCTGGTTTTTGCAAGTGTAACCTGTTCGATTTTCGTGTTTTTCGACTTTTATGAGCGGCTGTTCAAGCGCTGACAATGGCGCATAATATTCTGATGTTATTAATAAAGTCAAGAGGCTACATGTAAAATGGCGCAAAGTTCATATTTTTTCTTTGAGCACAACGGCGCATCCATTAAAATTAAGACACCGACAGATGAAAAGAACGGGTATGATGTTGCTGTTCCCGCAATGTGCAAACTCTGTCTTTTTACCATACATTTCAAAAAAAAATGAATACTTTCTCATGGTGATTTCATGAAGCTTGCCCGGGCCCGCCGGATGCAGGAAATCGATGGTGCCGCTGTTGTGAAAACAGGCATCCCGAGTCTGGTTCTGATGGAGAACGCGGGCCGGGAAACGGTATCCCTGCTGCTGCGATATTTCGGCCGGATGGAAAGAAAAAAAGTCGCGGTTTTTGCCGGACCCGGCAACAACGGCGGGGACGGCTTTGTCATTGCCCGTCATCTCCTGGAAGCGGGAGCGGAAATGACGGTCTATCTCCTTGTCGAGAGCGGGAAAATCAAAGGGGATGCGGCGGTCAATCTGGAAATCGTCAAAAGGCTCGGCGTTTCCGTGCATCTTCTGCTTGACGAGGCGGATGCGACCCATCTGCAACTCGATTGCTGCGACGTCATTGTCGACGCCCTTTTCGGCATTGGTCTGAAACGGGAAGTAACCGGTCATTTTGCCGCCGCGGTGCAGGCGATCAACCGGGCGGGGTGCCCGGTGGTTTCCGTTGACATGCCGAGCGGAATCGACAGCGACAGCGGCCGTATCCTGGGCGTTGCGATCCGGGCCGATCTCACTGTAACCTATGGGGTGGCCAAGCCGGGCCAGTTTGTTTACCCCGGCAAGGAGATGGTCGGTGCGCTTGAAATTGTCGATATCGGCATCCCGGCCCGCATCGTCGGACAGGCGGGTTTGCGATACGAACTGATCGACAGGGACATGGTCGGCTCGTTTCTGCCTGCCAGGGGGCTGAACAGCCACAAGGGCACCTTTGGTCATCTGCTGGTGGTGGCCGGCTCCCTGGGGAAAACCGGCGCCGCCCTTCTCGCCGCCCTGGGCGGACTGCGCATCGGCACCGGACTTGTCAGTCTTTGTGTCGGGCGGAAACTGAATGCAATTTATGAGTCAGCGCTGTTCGAGGCCATGACCGTTCCCGTCACCGGTGGTGTTGACGGCGCCCCGGCCATTGCCGATTATGATGAAATTACCCGTGCCATGCAGGGCAAGCAGGCCATGGTGATAGGTCCGGGACTCGGCATGGACGACGGAACAAAGGAACTGGTGCAGCGAATCTGGCAGCAGGCCGCCATTCCCCTGGTGGTTGATGCCGACGGATTGAATGGACTGGCCGCTGCGCCCGCCCTGCTGAGCCGGGGATGCGGCGGACCGCGCATTCTGACCCCGCATCCCGGGGAAATGGCCAGATTGACCGGTGTGACGAGCAAGGAGGTCCAGCAGAACCGTATCCGTGCCGCCCTGGAACTGGCCGAAAAAGCAAACTGCCATGTTGTATTAAAGGGGGCGGGAACGGTCATCGCGGCCCCTGACGGCAGGGTGGCGCTTAATTCCTCCGGCAATCCCGGCATGGCGGCAGGGGGCATGGGCGATGTGCTTTGCGGCATGATCGGCGGTTTGCTGGCCCAGGGACTTTCCCCCTGGCAGGCATGCTGCCTTTCGGTCTTTGTTCATGGCCTTGCCGCGGACAAATTGGCGGAGGAGATGGGGTGCGGATATCTGGCAAGCGAAGTTGCCGGAAAAGTACCCGGAGTGATGAAGCAATTGTCAACCCCGGGATCGGCAAGCTGAAATTTAAAACAATTCACGTGGAGGAACAATGCTGACAGCAAAAGATATCATGACAACCAAGGTGATCACCGTCAATCCCGACATGCCGGTGGAGGGGCTGGCGACCCTTTTGTGGAACAGCAAAATCAGCGGAGCACCGGTTGTCGACGCGGAAGGATCCGTGATCGGCATTGTCACGGAAAATGATCTGATTGATCAGACCAAAAGAATTCATATCCCCACCATGATCTCTTTCCTTGATTCGGTCATCATGCTGGAAAGCGGGGCCAAGGTGGAAAAGGAGCTCAGCAAGATGACCGGCACCACGGCGGGGGACATCTGCAGTAAAAAGGTGGTTTCCATCAATGAAGATGCGCCGATTGATGAAATCGCTTCCATCATGAGTGAAAAGGGGGTGCATACCATTCCTGTTTTCAGGGGAAAAGAGCTGGTGGGCATCGTGGGCAAGAACGATATCATCAAGACCCTGGCCAAAAAAGCGGATTAGCGTTGGGCGTTTCGCGCAAAACCTTATCAAAAATTATAAATGAGCATGGAGCTGTCACGCCTGACATGGATTTGTGGTTGCACAGAGCATTTGACACCACTCCGGTCAAAGGATGATTGCAGCCGGGAAGGGTTCATTGCAAGTGAAAAGAGGAATCTTCAGTTGAAAACCATCAAATTTTCAGGGAGTTATTTTTTCAATTATATTACTATTCTCCTCAAATCTTCTTTCCCAATCAATCAGCCATTGATGCGAGTAATTATATGCCGATGAAGAGCGGCTGGATGCCGGCCGGAAAAACGATTTCTTATCGTCGCATGGTCATTAACCACGGCTTCGGCTTGTCGAGATAATCCGAGGGTCTCATTATGTACGACATCTTCAGCTTGCCGGCCATTCATTTCCCTGAAGGTTTTTTGTGGGGCAGCGGCACCGCCGGGCATCAGATCGAAGGCGACAATATTCATTCCCAGGCGTGGCACAATGAGCAGCTGCCGGATTTCTACAAGGAGGATCCGGAGCGCACGATCCGCGCCCCCTCCGGCAAGGCCTGCGATCACTACCGCCTTTATCAAGAGGACGTGGAACTGATCGCGGACCTGGGCCACCAGGCCTATCGCATGTCCATCGAGTGGAGCCGGATCGAGCCCCTGGAAGGACAGTGGGATCACAATGGCGCGGCTCATTACCTTGATCTCCTGGAGCGCCTGGCGGGCAAGGGTATCCGGGTCTTCGTCACCCTTCATCATTTCACCCAGCCCCTTTGGTTCGACCGGCTGGGGGGCTTCGGCAAGGCCGACAACCGTCGCTTCTTCGAGCGCTATCTCAATTTTCTCGTGCCCAAGATCGCCCCCCTTGTCAGCGGCTGGAACGTGATCAATGAGTTCAATCTCTGGGGTGGGCTGACGGCCGGGCCGTCGATTGCTCCCCTCAAGTTCACCATGCTGCGGGTGCATGCCATGGGCTACCACCTGATCAAGCAGCACTCGACCGCCCCGGTGAGCAGCGCCCACGCCTTCATCCACTGGTTCCCGCGCCGCTTCCACGATACCCTGGACCGGCGCATGACCGATTTCGCCGATTTTGCCACCAATGAGTTTTTCTTCCACGCCCTGCGCACCGGCGAACTGGTTTATCCGGGCGTCGATGCCGAGTACGATGCCGAGGTAAAGGGCGCCCTCGATTTCTGGTCGGTCAATTACTACACCCGCAACATGGTCGATGCCCGTCGTGCCGGTTTGAACGGTCCCCGGCTCCATCACAAGCAGTTGAAGATGGTGCCGATGCCGTTCTATCTGGAGGAGATGTATCCCGAAGGGCTGATCGCCAACCTGGAGCGCCTGCGCGACTATCCGGTCTTTATCACCGAAAACGGCTGCGCAGCCGTTGATGACCGCTTTCGCATCGTCTACCTGGCGCTGCATCTCTCCGCCCTGCACGAGGCGATGGAGCGCGGCGTGGATGTGCGCGGCTACTTCCATTGGTCGCTCATGGATAATTACGAATGGACTTCCTTCATTCCCCGTTTCGGCCTGGTGGCGGTGGATTTTGCCACCTTCCGGCGCACACCGAAGCCCAGCGCCTTTTTTTACCGGGAGGTCATCCGGGGAAATGGATTCAGCGGGGCAACGGTAAAACGCTATTTGGATGCATTACCTACCCTGACACAACAAGAAATTTAACTCGCGGGAGCCTTCCATGTTCCAGCCATTACCTATTCCTGACCATGCCGACAAAGAAGCCATCGCCGCTGGTCGGCGGCACTTCACTTGCCGAGTCCTGAACCCATATGTCTGAATCCCGCTCTTTTTTTGTCGAATTTCTTCGGTTGACCAAGCAGTTCTGGTGCTCGAAGCAAAAGCTGAAGGTGCGGGTCACCGTTTTCCTGCTGGCGCTTCTCACCCTCATGCAAAACGCCATGGCGGTGCTGCTGACGCAGTGGAGCGCGGATTTGTTTGACGCCCTGGAGCAGCACTCGATGCGCGATCTCATGATCCAGATCGGCATGCTGGCGATCCTTTTTGTCGCCGGCATGGCGGTGACCGGATCGCACCTGGTTATCAAGCGAAATCTGCAGATCTCCTGGCGCGACTGGCTCACCGAGTATGTCTGCTCCCGCTGGATGAAGGACGGCCGCCACTACCTGATCTCCCATATGCCGGGCGAACACGACAACCCGGATGGCCGCATCGCCGAGGATTGCCGGGTGGCCTGTGAATCGGCGGTCGTTTTGTGTCATTCGCTGTTTTACAGCATTCTGCTGCTGATCAGCTTTACCGAGGTGCTATGGTCCCACTCCGGGGTGGTGACCCTCGACCTGGGATTTGCCCGGATTCCCATCTACGGCCATCTGGTCTGGATCGCCATCATTTACTCGGCGCTTGCCTCCTGGCTGGGCTGGCGGGTGAGTCGGCCCCTGACCGGCGCCACCAATGCAAGGCAGTCGGCGGAGGCGGACTTCCGCGCCAGTTTGCTGGAGGCGCGGGAAAACAGCCAGGCCATCGCCCTGATCCATGCCAATGCCTATGAGCGGCAGCAATTTCGTGAGCTGTTTAACAAAATTCGGGTGGTATGGGACGCGCAAAGCGCGGCATGGCGAAACATCCTGATGTTCGGCAGTGGTTACGGCAAGCTGAACATGGCCTTTCCGATCCTGATTTCCGCTCCCCGCTATATCCTGGGGAAAATCTCCCTGGGCGCACTGATGCAGTCGGCCCAGGCCTTCCAGCATATGGTCTCCTCCCTTTCCTGGCCGGTCAACAACGCGGGCGAGATCGCCGAATGGCGTGCCTCGGTGGAACGTATTTTAAGTTTGTTGAAGGCGATGGATGATGTGGACGCGGAACTTGCCAAACCGGACCACTGGATCCAGGTGAAATGCGTTGATCGGCCGATCCTGGCCTTCCGCAATCTCCGTATCGCCAAATACGACGGGCCGGTATTGACCAAGGAAATCAACATGGAGATCGGCAAGGGCGAACATGTCCTGATCACCGGCAATGCCTACACCGGGGCAAAGCTGTTCCGCGCCATTGCCAGGATACGGCCCTGGGGCAGCGGGGTCATCGAACTCCCCAGCCAGGGCCGCCTCTTTTTCATGCCGCCCCGGCCGCATCTGCCCACCGGCACCCTGCGCAACGCCATCTGCTACCCATCCTCCCGCCGGGTCTTTTCCCAGGAACAAATTGAGGAGGCGCTGCGTTTGGCGGGCCTTGAAAACCTCATCGATCAGCTCGATCAAAAAGAAAACTGGGTTCATACCCTGGCCCGGGGGGAGCAGCAACGATTGGGCATGGTGCGTCTGCTGCTCAACCGTCCCCAGTGGATATTCCTGCAGGAGGCCTTCGACTCCCTGGATCCCATGGACGAGGAACGGATGCTGCGCCTGATCTGTGAACAGCTCCCCGATGCCACCCTGCTCGCCATTACCCACATGCCCAACGGCGCCGCGTTCTTTTCGCGCCGTTTGGAACTGTAACTTTCTACTTCAGGAGACCTTCCATGACGACCCCAACGGTTCACGAAAGCGGCGGCAAACTTCGCGGTGTTAATCTCGGCGGCTGGCTGGTGCTGGAAAAGTGGATCACTCCCAGTTTGTTCGCCGGGCTGAAGGCCACTGACGAGACCTCCTACTGCGTCGAGCTGGGCGAGGCCGAGGCGACGCGGCGCCTGCACCGGCACTGGAACACATTTATCACCCGCGACGACTTCGCCTGGCTCAAGCGTGCCGGCATCAATGCCGTGCGCCTGCCGGTGGGCCACTGGCTGTTCGGCAAGGACTACCCCTATCATCGCCGCTACGGGGAGGTGCGTTATCCCTTTGTGGAGGGGGGGCCTGCCATTGTCGACAAGGTCTTCCAGTGGGCCGGGGAGCTCGGCCTGCGGGTGGTTCTTGACCTGCATGCCGCGCCGGGCTGCCAGAACGGTTTCGATAACGGCGGCATGATGGGTGTCTGCGAGTGGCATACCAGCGAGGAGTACATCGCCCACACCCTGGATGTGCTGGAGCGTCTGGCCGAGCGCTACGCCGATCATCCGGCGCTGCACGGCATCGAGGCGCTCAACGAGCCGCGCTGGGATATCCCTACCGATCTGCTGAAGCGTTTTACCGCCGACGCCTATCACCGCATCCGCCGCCACTGCCCGGCCGAGCGGGTGACGGTGGTTTTCCACGACGGTTTCCGCAGCTTCCGGGAGTATGCGGGGTTTCTCCAGGAGCCGGAGTTCCGCAACGTGGCCATTGATATCCATCGCTATCAATGCTTTGTACGAAACGACATCGACATGGACATCTATGGCCATATCAGGAAGAGCGCCGTGGAATGGCGCAAGGAGGCGGACGAGATTATCCGTGAGTCGGGCTATCAGGTTTATTGCGGCGAATGGAGCCTGGGGCTGAATCTGAAGGTGGTTTCCCTTTGGGCGGAGGGGCCCTTCAACCATGCCCTGGAGGCAATGGACGAGTTCCAGATGTCGGCGGCCTACCGCGGCTACGCCGCCGCCCAACTGCTGACCTTTGAAAAATACGCCGGCTGGTTCTTCTGGACTTACCGCACCGAAACCACCCCGGAGTGGAGCTATCGGGACTGCGTGGAACAGGGTTTTTTCCCCGATCCGGGCAGGCCGGAGCAGTTCACCGGCATACGCGCCGCCCTGCAACGGGCCGGGAATCAGGCGGTTTGAGCGACGGAAAACGCGCCATGATCAAGGTAATGAGTTTCAATATCCGCTATGGCCTGGCCAATGATGGGGAAAATCACTGGAACAACCGCAAGTCCCTGGCCCTTGCCAGAATCCATGCCTTTGGCCCTGATCTGCTCGGACTCCAGGAGTGCCGTGACGACAGCCAGGCCGATTTCGTCCGTGAGAATCTGCCGGACTATCATTTCCTCGGCATCCATCGGCAAGGTCCCGGAGATACGGCGCTGGAGATGGCGCCGCTTCTGTTTCGCCGGTCGGCCTTCCGGCTGCTCGACACGGGGTGCTTCTGGCTGAGCGAGACCCCGGAGGTTCCGGGCAGCAAGAGCTGGGGCAGCGTCTATCCCCGTACGGTGAGCTGGGCCAGACTCGCCTGCCGGTCCACCGGTGCGGTACTGACCTATGTCAACACCCATTTCGATTACGAACCGACGGCCATCGAGGGCGACGCCCGCTGCCTGCGGCAATGGCTCGACCGGATCCGGCGGGAGACGCCGCTCATCGTCACCGGTGACTTCAATGCCACCAAGGATTCCAACGCCTACAGCCTGCTGACCGGTGCCGGCGCGCTGATTGACGCCTTCCGGCAGGTCCATCCGGACGCGGAAAATGAAGCCACCTTTCACGCCTTTGGCCGGGCTGAGGCGATGGCGCCCATCGACTGGATCCTGGTCTCCGGCCATTTCCGGGTGCTGGACGCGTGGATCGACCATGCACGCGACGGGAACCTCTTCCCGTCGGACCATTACCCCGTCACGGCCGTGCTCGGCTGGAAGGCGTAAACGATGCGATTTACCGTCCCTGAAAAGGATCTTTCCTGAAATGAGGCGGCAAGATAAAAATGGACACTTTTTTACGAGTGGATTAAACCCGGACGAAACGGAATTTTTTATCGTCACACAGGAGGGCGTGCATGAACCAGATACTTATCGGCAAGGGCGAGCAGCCCGTTCATTTGCTTGCCGGATACGGCAACCGCCATGGGCTGATCGCCGGAGCCACCGGCACCGGCAAGACTATTTCTTTGCAGGTCTTGGCTGAGGGCTTTTCGCGTTTGGGTGTGCCGGTGTTCATGGCTGACGTCAAAGGTGATGTCTCCGGCTTGGCGCTGGCCGGTGTCACCAATGAGAGGATCCGGCAGCGTGTTGCCCAAATCGGTATTGAAGGGTACGTCAATGAGGCGAACCCTGTGATATCCTGGGACGTGTTCGGCAAGGCCGGCCATCCCGTCCGCACCACGATCAGCGAAATCGGCCCGAGCCTGCTCGGCCGGATCCTTGAGGTCAATGAGACCCAGGCCGGGATGCTGGAGATTGCCTTCAAGCTGGCGGACGATCAGGGGTTGCTGTTGCTTGACCTCGACGACCTGCGCGCCCTGCTCGCTTTCATCGCCGACAATCGTCAGGAGGTGTCGACGCAATATGGCCTGGTAAGCACGCAATCCGTGTCCGCCGTGCAGCGCGCCCTGCTGTCGCTGGAACGGGAAGGCGGCAAGGACTTCTTCGGCGAGCCCGCCCTGGATATCAACGACTTGCTGCGTACCGACCTCAGCGGTCGCGGCATCATCAACATCCTTGCCGCCGACCAGCTGATTCTGAAACCGCGATTGTACGCAAGCTTTCTTTTGTGGTTGCTGTCGGAGCTCTTCGAGAATCTGCCCGAGGTGGGCGACCTTGACAAGCCCAGACTGGTGTTCTTCTTTGATGAGGCCCACCTGCTCTTTGATGACGCCCCGCCGATGTTGCGCCGGCGGGTGGAACAGGTGGTTCGGCTTATCCGCTCAAAGGGCGTCGGGGTCTATTTCTGTTCGCAATTCCCTGATGACGTGCCGAACGAAATCCTGGGACAGCTCGGCAACCGCATCCAGCATGCGCTGCGGGCTTACACCCCCCGTGACCAAAAGGCGGTGAAAACAGCGGCGGAAACCTTTGTCGCCAACCCGAAACTCAAGGTCAGCGAGGTCATTTCCCAACTGGGTGTCGGCGAGGCGCTGGTTTCCACCCTTCAGGCAAAAGGCGTGCCGATGCCGGTGGAGCAGACGCTCATCTGTCCGCCGCGTTCCCGGATAGGGGCGATTACGCCGGAAGAACGAATGGCGGTGCGGGCGCGGAGTCCGCTGGGCGGCAAGTATGACGCGCCGGTGAACCGCGAATCTGCTTACGAGATCCTGAACCGCCGGGCCATGGAAAAGGAAACCGCCGAGGCGGGGGCGAAACAGGCCGAGGCGGAAAAGTCGTCCGGAGGCCGAGGGATGATCGGCGACTTGCTGTGGGGCACCAGTCGTCGCCAGGGCATGGTGGAAACCTTGGCCAAACAGACCGTGCGAACCATCGGCAGCCAGATCGGCCGTCAGATATTGCGCGGCGTGCTGGGCGGCATATTAGGCGGATCGCGTCGCCGTTAGTGTCCGGCCGCGGTTCTCTGGTTCCAAATTTCAAACAAAAATAAAATATCTATAAGGAGCACACATGGTAACTTCCATTATTCTCATAAAGGCGGAAAGAACAAAAATCAACGAAGTCGCGGAAAAATTGGCGGAAATCGACGGAATTTCAGAGGCGTATTCCGTCAGCGGCAAATATGACATTATCGCCATCGCCAGGGTCCCATCCAATGAAGACCTGGCGCATCTTGTTACCAACAAATTGCTGGGTATCAGTTTCATTTTGAAAACAGAAACATTGCTCGCCTTTAAAGCCTATTCTCGCCATGACCTGGAGGCAATGTTCACTGTTGGAATGTAACGCGCTTTAACGGCCTGCGGCAAAGAGGCCGCGACAACTCACTTCACCAAGGAGAGGGTGAACAGGCCGCAAAAAAAAGAATCTTGTCATGCCGAGGCGAATCTGCTATTTCGTGTTGATTCCGGTTACGTTGTCGATAAAGGCCGGTGCAAAAAAAACGAATCAGGAAATAAATGGATTTTATACTACAAGGGTTCATCAAGGCATTGCAGCTTCTTCTGCAGGGAGATGCCGAAACTTACTCCGCCGTAGCTGCAACCATCAGGGCGTCTTTCTGGTCCATGACGGCGAGCCTTGCGGCAGGCATCCCCCTGGGTTACCTGCTCGGTTTTTTTGCCTTTCCCGGCCGCAACGTCGTTCGTCTCCTGGTTGACACCCTCCTTGCCCTGCCCACTGTCTTTATCGGCCTGCTGGTGTATGCCTTTCTTTCCTCCCGCGGCCCATTCGGTGAAATGGGACTGCTTTTTAGCCTGGAGGGGATCGCCATCGGTCAGGCAATACTCGCCTTGCCGGTTGTCATTGCTCTTACCGCCAACGCGGTTGAAAGTCTCGACCGCTCATTGCGGGTGACCCTTATCTCTCTCGGCGCATCGGCCGGGCAGGTTTTTTTCTCCAGTTTGCGGGAAGCGCGATTCGGTATTCTTGTCGCCGCTGTTACCGCCCTTGGCCGGGTGCTGACCGAGGTCGGCATTTCCATGATGGTGGGCGGCAATATCAAATGGCACACCCGCACCATCACAACCGCCATTGCCCTGGAAACAAACAAGGGGCAGTTCGCCATGGGCATCGCCCTGGGTCTCGTGCTGCTGCTCATGGCTTTTGGGGTCAATTTCACCCTGTCGTTTCTGCGACGGCGAGGCGTGTGATGACACATATCATCGAGTTGTCCAATGTCGCTTATGCCTACAACGGCCGGCCGATTCTGCATATTCCGCATCTGGAGATTGAACAGGGCGCAATCGTCGGACTTGCCGGCCCAAACGGCAGCGGCAAGTCCACCTTGTTGAAAATCCTCGGCTTTGTTGAAAAAAGCGGCACCGGCACCGTGCTGTTTCACGGCAAGAACGCGGTGCCCTTCAGCGACCAGGTTCGTTTCCGTGTCTCGTTGCTGTGCCAGGAGCCCTATTTGCTGAAGCGGTCGGTTTTTGACAACATTGCTTACGGACTCAGATTGCGGGGTGAGAAAAATATACGGCACGAGGTTGAGTCCGCCCTTGAGCTGGTCGGGCTTCCCGCCTCCTTTGCAATGCGACACTGGTTTGAGCTTTCAGGCGGCGAGGCCCAACGGGTGGCCCTGGCGGCGCGGCTCGCCCTGAAACCGGATTGTCTGCTGCTTGATGAGCCGACGGCAAGCGTTGATGTGCAGAGCGCGGAAAGGATACGGCAGGCGATCGTCATGGCGCGTCGGGAAAGGGGGACGACCCTTGTTATTGCCAGTCACAATCGCTCCTGGCTGAGCGATATCTGTGACCGCATCCTCTTTCTTCATAACGGCAGGATGTTGGAATACGGGGACGAAAATATTTTGTACGGCCCCTGGGAGGGTTTTCCCGGCGGCAAATACGGCAAGCGGCTGGCTGACGGCCAACTGCTTCATCTCTCAGCTCCGGGGATTTCCGACAGTTGTCTGATCCCCCCCGACCGCATAACCCTTTTTGACGGTGCAGAGGGTGGGGTGACGGAAAACATGGTGTCCGGCAGAATCGCAGCGATTTTTCAGGAGTCGACAAACGGGGGGATTCGCCTGCAGATCAAATGCGGGGAACTCTCTCTTGCCGTCAGCGCGGAAAAAGAATTTCTTGTCGCAAAACAATGGCTGCCGGGGCAAAGGGTGCTGGTATCGTTTGACCCGGCCGATGTGATCTGGCTTTGATTCCTACCCCCGGCCTTCCAGCACCACCACGCTGCGCGCCTGCACCGTGCAGACTTGTTGCCCGACCGCTTTCTGCGCCGGGGCTTGCCTGATATCATCGGGGCTCGGCGCCGCCGTGTCAATTGCCCTGTACCACGTGCGCGCTTCGATTTCCGGCAGCTCCACCTTCACCGCTTTCCCTCCCATGTTGAAGATGATGTGCAGGTCTTCTTCCTGGTCGTCCGAACCGGCCAGGGTCAGGGCCAGCAGGGTGGCCTCCGGATCATGCCAGGGCGGTTCATTGACCTTTCTGCCGTGCCAAATAATATCCGGCACGCGGTCATCCGGGTTTTTCAATCCCGTGACAAAGCGGCGGCGCATGAGAGAGCGGTGTCGTTTGCGAAAGGCGATCATTTCCCGGACAAAGCGCAGCATGTCCTCATTCTTTTTTGTCAGGGTCCAGTCAAACCAGCCAAGTTCGTTGTCCTGGCAATAGCAGTTGTTGTTGCCCTGTTGACTGCGCAGCACCTCGTCTCCGGCAAGCAGCATCGGCAATCCATGGCTGAGCAGCAGAATCGCCATGAAGTTTTTGGCCTGCTGCCGGCGCAGGGCGAGGATGGCCTCGTCTTTTGTTTCTCCTTCATGGCCGCAGTTCCAGCTCAGGCTGTTGTTGCAGCCGTCGCGGTTTTTTTCGCCGTTGGCTTCGTTGTGCTTTTTGTTATAGCTGACCAGATCCCACAGGGTAAACCCGTCATGACAGGTGACGAAGTTGATGCTGTTGATGGGCAGCCGGCCCGAGGGTTCATACAGGTCGCTGCTGCCGCAGAAGCGGGTGGCCATTTCGCCGGTCAGCCCCTGGTCTCCTCTGACGAATTGACGGGTGACGTCACGATACCTGCCGTTCCATTCCGCCCAGCGGAACCCGGGAAAACCGCCGACCTGGTAAAGTCCGCCCGCGTCCCATGCCTCGGCGATCAGTCCGGTGCCGGCCAGCACACCGGAAAGCTCGATGCTCCAGATCACCGGGGCGAATTGGTCGGGTTGCCCATCCATGCCCCGGCCCAGAATGCTTGCCAGATCAAAACGGAAGCCGTCGATGTGCATTTCCCGCACCCAGTATTCGAGACATTCGACAATAAATCGCGAAACCAGGGGGTGGTTGCAGTTCACCGTATTGCCGCAGCCGGAATAATCGCGATAGATGCTGCGGTCATGGGGTTCAAGATGGTAAAAGGCGTTATTGGCCAGGCCCTTGAAGTTGATCAGGGGGCCGTTTGTCCCGCCCTCGGCGGTGTGATTGAACACCACATCGAGAACCACGGCGATATCCGCCTTGTGCAGCGCCTTGACCATGTCCTTGAATTCTTCGATGTGTCCCCCGGAATAAGGATTCACGCAAAAATGGGGATGGGGGCTGAAAAAGCTGTGGGTGCTGTAGCCCCAGTAATTCTTGAGTCCGAGCCTTCGCGCGCCTTCCGGTATATCCTGTTCGTCAAAGGCCATCACCGGCAGCAGCTCAACCGCGGTGATTCCCAACTCTTTGAGATACGGTATTTTTTCGATGAGACCGGCGTAAGTGCCGGGATGCGCGACACCCGCGGAATGGTGCTTTGTGAAACCGCCCACATGCAGTTCGTAGAGAATGGTGTCTTCCGGCCGATGCCGCAGCGGCCTGTCGCCTTCCCAGTCATACTCCCGCCGGTCAAGAACCATGGCCCTCATGCTGCGGCCGTTGCTTGGCCCCGGCTGGCACGCCTTGCTCCGTTTCCACAGATTATCCGTCACCACCCGGGCCCAAGGATCGATCAGCTCTTTCTCCGGATTGAAACAGTTGCCGGAAACAGCGGTGTCCCGCAGCCCGTCGGCCCTCCAGGTATACCAGGTGCCGGGAGGAAGATCCTCAACATAGACATGCCAGAAAAAAAATGTCTGGTTGTTCTGGCGGTCAAGGGACACCACCTGAAAGGGCTTGGTGCTGAATGGATCAGCGTAAAGAAGCAGCTCCATTGCCTCGGCATAGCGGGAAAAGAGGCAGAAATTGGTTCCTTTGCCGTCGTATGACGCGCCGGGAGGATAACGACGTCCCCGTTTGAGCGGATATGTTTTCATTGGTTTTCCATGGCGGCCAGGGCGACGATCCGTTCAGCATAACTTTTTTTCAGGGCGTCAAGATAGGCTCCGTCAATGGGGCCCTTCCAGGTCGTGATTTTGAAAAAACGTTTCGGGATAATGACGGAATCAATATCGTAGCCGGTGCTGAAACGGGTGCGCCAGCGCAGTTGCCGGACATGGCGGGTTGCCTGGTCGAGACCGGCGGCAAGACCGGCATAACCGACCGAGTCAAGGCATCGCGCCACAAGCTCGTTGGTATAGACTCCCCTGGCAAAGAGGCAGGCCACCATACAGTTCAGGCCGATGCGGCCCAACTCGTCTTCCATCAGGAAATTGACCGCATCCTCAACGTCCCGATCTTCATGCTGCTGGTCATAGGTGTATCCGGCGGTGTCAAGATGGGAGTGTCTGAAGCTCAGGGACTGGGCGGCAAAAAAAACCTCGCCGGTGGCATAGCCCGCCATCTCCTGCCCGAGAACGCAGGCGAAATCTCCGCCGCCGTAATGTTCCGCCGCCCTGCCGGTGCCCTGGGCCAGGAGACGGTAGAAATCATTGGCGCCGCGACCGAGGAATCCGGCCGCCTTTTTATACTGTTCCGCAGCGCCGAATCTGAGCGGCAGGATGGTTTCCTTTTCGCTGATCAAACCCTTTTCAGAGGCCTCGGTGGCCCAGGCAAGGGCGACGCCGCCGGACATGACATCAAGCCCGGTTTTTTCCATTTCATCCATGATGGAGAGAACGGAAAAGGTGTCGGTTACCCCCAGCATGGAACCGCAGGAGAAGATGGGCTCGTAATCATAGGCCACCTGGCGGTACAGGTAGCGGTTGTCCTCCATGAATTTTTCCCGGACAAAACCGATGTGGATGCAACCCACCGGGCAGCCGGCGCAGGCGCTGTTGCGCAGCAGGGCGTTATCGGCGAAGGCCTCGCCGGTAATGCCGTTTATGGCGGGGTCGGAGGTGGCCTGCAGATTGCGCCAGGGCAGCGACTCGATTTTGTTCAATGGTTTGAGATTGGCCGGGGTACCCAGGTTGTGATATTTTTTCATCATGTCGGTGGAGGTGAGCTGAGTATGAACCTCCTGGAAAAGAGCCGGATATTTCTTGCCTTCCGGCGCGGGGAAGATGGCATCACCCTGGATGACGATGGCCTTCAGGTTTTTTGCTCCCATGGCGGCGCCGCCGCCGTGTCGGCCGAAATGACGGTAGGTGTCGGCGTTGATGCAGGCCATGGCGGCGCCGTTTTCTCCGGCCGGACCGATGCGCATGATGCTGCGGTGTCCGGAACCGGTGAACATGCGGCGCAGCAGCTTGCCGCTTTCCGCCACATCCATGCCCCACATGAAATCGACTTTTTTGATTTCCAGATGCCGGGAACCGACGGAAATGCACGACGGGGCAGCGGCCCGGCCGATGATGACCAGGGCGTCCAAATCGGCAAAACGCATGGCATAGGCGGTGCGCCCGCCGGCATGACTCTCGGTGTACTGGTTGTGATAGGGGGATTTGAAGGCGCAGACCGTTTTGCTCATCAGGGGGAAATAGCCGGTTAAGGGACCGATGGCGAAAATAATCGGCTGCTCCACGTCGTTCCAGGGCCTGTCGGCTTTGCCGAATTTGCCGAAAAGAGAGGCGGCCAGACCGCTGCCGCCGATTTCGCTGTCGCGTCCTTCGACAATGACCACCTTGCCGCGGTTTTCCGAAAGGTCGACAACCATAACCCGGAAATGGTTTCTGATCATGACGCTTCCTCCTCTTCGGCTGGGGTGATTTCTTTCATTTCAAGGCAGTCATGGGGACAAAAGGCCGTGCAGCGACCGCAGTGAATACAGACATAGGGTTCGCCGTTGCTGTCGATGAAGACGGCGTCAACCGGACAGGCGGGAGCACATTGCCCGCAATGAATACAGAGCTTTTTTTTGACCACGATACCGCCTCCCTTGCGTTGGGAAAAAGCGCCGGTGGGGCAGGCGGCGGCACAGGGAGCGGGATTGCAGGCAAGACAGTGTTTGGCGATGAACCCGGTTGACAGGCCGCCGGAGGAGTGAATCCGGATTCCCGCCGTTTGCCAGGAAATTTTCTTGTGGACAAGTCTGGCGCAGGCCAGGGAACAGGAATGGCAGCCAATGCACCGTTCCATGCGCGGAGTCGTCAATATTTTCATCTTTCGGCTTCCCGTTATTTTTTTTAGGCGGCAGTCACATGCCGTGATGCATGGGCGGATGATTGCGGTTTGTTTATGCCGAACTTCTTTCAAAAAGATACCATAAATAATCAAAACATCATAGCGGCAGAGCGGCAATAATGGTTTTATTGCAAGAAAGTTATTATTCGCGAGTTTCCCGCCGTGCTGTTCATCCTGTCTTTCTTCTTGATATTGTTGTCAATTCTATTGACTTTTGCAAGCAGGTATTGCAGGCTGTAGGAAAGAGATCCAGACAAGTTTGCCTGCCGTAATTGATATCCACAGGAGGAATCCATGGCACTTCACCCAAGGGCGGGAAAACCCGCCTTGCAGGAAAATTTATGCAATATCCCTCGGCTAGTTGCCGCGTATTATCAATATTGCCCCGATGCCGGTCAAGACGGCCAGCAGGTGAGCTTCGGCACCTCGGGGCATCGCGGCAGCTCCTTGAAAAAAAGTTTCAATGAAAGTCATATTCTGGCCATTGCCCAGGCCATTGCCGGGTATCGCCGGGAGAAAAAGATAAACGGACCGCTTTTTGTCGGCATGGACACCCACGCCCTGTCCGAACCCGCCTTTGCCACGGCCGTTGAGGTCTTTGTCGCCAACGGCATCGAAATCCGCTACCAGCAGGGCAGGGGATACACCCCGACTCCGGTGATTTCCCATGCCATTCTCTGCTGGAACAGGCAGCACCCCGACGCCCCGGCCGACGGGGTGGTGATCACTCCTTCGCATAACCCGCCGGAAGACGGGGGATTCAAATATAATCCTCCCCACGGCGGCCCGGCCGACAGCGACGTGACCAAAATCATTGAAAAAAGGGCCAATGAGTTGCTGGCTGACGGACTGACGGGGGTAAAGCGTCTTGCCGTTGAACAGGCCCTGGCCTCGCCCCTGGCGCAGGCCATCGATTATGTCCAGCCCTACGTCGATGATCTGGCCAATGTCCTTGACATGGAGGCGATCCGGCGCGCCGGCATCAAAATCGGAGTTGATCCGCTGGGCGGTTCCGGCATTGCCTTCTGGCCCGTGATCGCCGCAACCTTCGGGCTCGATATTGAGGTCGTCAATAATCGGGTCGATCCGTCTTTTTCCTTCATGACCCTTGACAAGGACGGCAAGATCCGCATGGACTGTTCTTCTCCCTACGCCATGGCCTCCCTCATTGCCCTGAAGGACCGTTTTGATATCGCGGTGGCCAATGATCCGGATTATGACCGGCACGGCATTGTTACCCGTCATTTCGGCCTGCTCAATCCCAATCACTATCTGGCGGTGGCAATCAACTATCTTTATACCCATCGACCCGGCTGGAAAGCCGACCTGGCGGTGGGCAAGACCCTGGTGTCAAGCTCCATGATCGATCGGGTTGCCGCGGGCATCAAGCGGGTGGTGAAAGAGGTGCCGGTTGGCTTCAAATGGTTTGTGCAGGGACTTTTCGACGGAGAGTATGGTTTCGGCGGCGAGGAAAGCGCCGGTGCCACTTTTCTGCGCAAAGACGGGACGGTGTGGACCACGGACAAGGACGGCATTATCATGGCGTTGCTGGCCGCTGAAATCACCGCGGTGACGGGCAAGGACCCCGGATACCATTATCAGGAACTTGAGCAAAAGCATGGTTCCCCGGTTTATGAGCGACTGGAAGCCCAGGCGTCGGCAAAACAGAAGGAGGTTTTGTCCAATCTTTCTCCGGATGATGTGGAGGCTCTCAGTCTGGCCGGTGAACCGGTTCTCGCCAAACTGACCCGGGCACCGGGCAACGATGCCGCCATCGGCGGGCTCAAGGTGGTGACGGAAAACGGCTGGTTCGCCGCCAGGCCATCCGGCACCGAGGATATCTATAAAATCTACACCGAGAGTTTCAAGGGAAAGGATCATCTGAAGCAGATCCAGCGGGAAGCGCAGGCAATCGTCGCCGCCTCCTTTGCCGGGGCCGGCGCGTAACCCCGGCCTGCGGCGCGCCGTCAGCTCCGGGGCGGGATTATTTCCAGATGGAGTGTCCCGCCGTGAAAGTGCACATGCAGATGTGCATGATGCAGAACCTGAAAGAGCGGACGTCCGAAATAAAACAGTTCTTCCTGCAGACTGAGCCGGAACCGGACAACGGCGCTGTCCCGTATTTCCAGGTCCTGCCGCATCATGCCGCTCAGCTGTTCCTGGATTTCCTGCTGCGGCATGCCCGCCGGAAGTTCATTGAGCAGCGTGCACGCCCTCCATGCCGAACAGACCTCTTCGTGCAGAACAATGATGTCTTTGATGGGACTGTTGTCAGGCAGAATATCAAAACGTTCCAGGCAGTTCTTGCCCGTGATTTTTTCTATTGCCGCCGTATCCCAGCACTCCAGCAGCCGGCATTCCAGCGGCCTGTTTTGGTGAATGACGCAGGCCGAATGTGCTGCGTCATAAAAAATACATTCCCAGCTTCCCTTTTTACCGCCGACCTTGACAAACTCGTGCCCGACGGGTTCCGCCTCATGCCGGCGGGGGTGAAACGCGGGTTCTCCCCGCCTGACAGTCACCAGGTTGTGCAGGGAAATTGTTCCGTTGTCGATCAGGACTTTGTCTTCTTCATGGAGAGCAGGGCCGCCTTTTTTGCAGCAGGTTCCGCATCTCCGGCATTCTCTTTTTTGTTTCATGCAGATAAGAATAGAAATTTATTGCTGGAATTTTCCAACAGGTTGTTTTATTTTGCAATAATTCTGACAGTCATGGTTGCTGCCGTCAGTTGTTCTTTTAGGTTATTCTTAACAGCTTTCAGGGAAGGGGACAAGCTGTCATGCAATATTGTAATAAATCACGCGAAGAATTGGCCGAAGACGTCGTCAAGCTGCGCAGGAGGATAGAGGAGCTTGAATCCGGCGCAAACGGCGGGAATACGCCGAAAAGCCTGGGGCGCTATCTTGATCCGTTTCGTCTCTGGCAGGAAACGTTTAACGTCCTTGATGATCTTTTGTATATCATCGATCGGGAATTCAACATTGTCAGGGCCAACAAGGCAACCAGCAACATCCTGGGTTACGAGGACGAGTTGCTCGGAAAAAAATGTTTTCATCTTTTCCACGGCCAGGACAATCCTGTCTCGCACTGCCCGGCCTGTAAGGTGTTTCATTCGGGAAAACCTTTTCATCTGGAAAGGCAAGAACCACGACTGGGCGGACGATGGTATTCAATTTCCGCCTATCCCATCAAAGACGAGTTCGGTTTTGTCTGGCAATGTCTTGTGGTCTGCCGGGATATCACGGACTGCAAAAAAATGTTGAACAAACTCAGCGAACTTGAGATCAAGGATGACCTGACCGGACTCATCAACCGTCGTCATTTCATTGAGGTGCTCGGCCGGGAATTTCGTTTGGCGGAACGCCGCGGCAGCGGACTGGTGCTGATGATCATCGCCATCGACAAGTTCAAGGAAATCAACTTTTCCTGCGGTCGGAAATTCGGCGATTATCTGCTCAGGGAGGGTTCCGAGATTCTGGTGGAAAAGTTGCGCAATACCGATATCTGCGGCCGCATCGGCGGCGATGAATTCGGCGTGCTGCTGCCGGATGCCGACTGCCGGGAAGGGGAAATTATCGCCAGGGATATTCATTCCCAGATGAGTCAGTTTGTTTTTAAGGACGGCAACTTCAGCCGGCAGATTTCCATCAGCATCGGGCTTGCGGCAAACAGCCATGATGAAAGCAAAAATTATGAGGATTTTTTCTCCCTGGCCGACAAAGCCCTTCATCTGGCAAAGCGGGAAGGCGGCAACCGGGTGTCCCTGCTCCGGCGCACTGATTTGCAGGAGCCGACGGCTTTTCAATCTTAAGTCAGTTTTGTTGTTTCGTTGTATTGATAAAAGAATTTGTTGATGATTTTCTCCATGTTCTCCTGGAAATTCGGCACATCAGGCAATTCCTGATTCTGGTCGATGAACTCCTGGACATCGAAATTAAAGGCGTCGGGCATCAGTGAACGGATGCCGATACTTTCCACCAGGAAATTGGCCAGGCTGACGATCTTGACATGAAGCAACTGTTCTTCCTTGGCGTGTTTCTGGAAATGATGAAAGCCCACCGGCAGGTAAATGTCCTCGGGAAGGCCCCATTTCCGGAGAAGCGCCATGCCGACCTTGGCATGATCTGTGCCGAGCAGGTACATCTCAAGCTCGATTAAGGTGCGGAATTTCCTCCCCAGATTTTTATTGTTGCTGATGGCCAGCTGTAACGGTCTGTTTAAGATTACCTTGCCGATATCATGCAGCAGGGAGGCGGTATAGATACTGCTCGAATCTTCAATATCGGCATATTTGGCGATTACGGAGGAAAGCACCGCGGTGGCATGGCTGTGCTGCCAGAGGGATCCCGGTTCCAGGTTGTAGGCCTGCTGCGGCGATTTCATCAAACCGACCGATGCCCCGGTAATGGCGATCATTTTCACTGTTTCCAGGCCGAGGCGGATGATGATCTCCTTCACCGAGGTAATTTCCCGCATGTGGCCGAAATAGGCCGAGTTGGCAAGCCGCAGCATATTGGCGGTAAGGCTCGGGTCCATTTCGATTTTTTTTGCCATTTCCTGAATATTTCCCTGTTCGTCATGGGCCAGTTGCAGGACATCCAGGGCTATATCGGGCCGGGGTATCAGTTTGTCGATATCGTGAATGTATTTTTTTTCAGCTTCCATATTCTTCATGCCGAAACGCCGTGGTCGGGCGGTTTATTGTTTTCTTTCATGAGGTGTGGAAGGCGCAATCAGCCCTCCTGCAGCCGGACGACGATTCTTCCCGCTGTTTTTCCTCGAAGTATGCTTTCTATTTCTTTGTCTAAAAGCTCCAAGCCGACAACCTTGACGGCTTCGCGCGGCAGATTGAGTTTCCATTCTCCGGCCAGTTTCGACCAGACGTTGCAACGAATGGGAAAAGGGCATGTGGCTGAGTCTATTCCGCTCAAGGTCACCCCACGGAGGATAAAGGGATAAACGGATGTCGGCAGGGCAGGTGAGGCGACATTGCCGCAGCAGGTAACGATTCCTCCATATCGGGTGGACTTGATGGTCGTGGCAAGGATCTCGCCTCCCACGGTATCGATGGATGCCGCCCATTTTTCCCGCAACAGAAGACGATTGGTGGTGTCGGTCGCTTCCTGGCGGGAGAGGATGTGACGTGCGCCGAGTCGCCGCAGCAGATCATGTTCCTCGCTCTTGCCGGTTACCGCTGCAACCTCGTAGCCCAGTTTGGCCAGGATGGCCACCGAGATGCTTCCCACGCCTCCGGTTGCGCCGCTGACCAGGATTTTCCCGTCTTTCGTCTGCACGCCGTGCTCAACGATCTTCAATACCGACTGGGCCGCGGTGAAACCAGCCGTTCCGAAAACCATGGCCTCAAAAAGGCTTAACCCTTCCGGCAACGGGACGATCCATTCAGCCGGCACGCGGATGTACTGACCAAACCCGCCGGGGATCTTGGTGCCGAGGTCAAAACTTGTGACGATGACGTCATCACCCGGTTTTACCCGATCGGACCTGCTCGCAACAACCGTTCCGGCCGCGTCGATACCGGGGGTGTGCGGATAGCGCCTGGTAACACCTTTGTTGCCGGAAGCGGACAGGGCGTCTTTGTAATTAAGCGAAGAGAAATGAACCTTGATCAGCACGTCGTGGTCAGGAAGATCTGAGATTTTTCGCTCTTCGATTCTCCTGGTGAAAACATTATCAGGTTCTTCCCTGGCAACAAGGGCATGAAAAATTTCCCGGGACATGGCTATCGAATTTTTACCTCTTTTCTTAGTAAAACAATACGGTTAAGATGTACTTTCAAAACATCTTACCTGATTCCATACTTTATTGACAAAGATTTATTTTCATTTAGAGTGGCTTTTACTGATAAAATGAGCCTTTCTGCCGGGAAAAGAAGGCGCATGACATGAATCGGCACGCACACGCCCTTGCCAAAACAACGACAACATCACAATAGGGTGAACGGCGTAACGGTCTGTAACGGAATAGTTGGATGTGGAATGGTTCTTTCAAAGGCCCTATGCAGTGAGGTTGACAAAAAATGACTGATTCAGCGCAACGGGCCCTTTGGGGCAGCAAATTGGGTTTTTTGCTCGCCGCTATCGGCTCGGCCATCGGACTCGGCAACATATGGCGTTTCAGTTACATGACGTTTGAGCATGGCGGCGGCGCCTTTCTGATTCCGTACCTCTGCGCCCTGCTGCTGGCCGGTATTCCGCTGATGATCCTGGAATATGCATTAGGTCATCGGGAAAAAGGCTCTTCTCCGCTGGCTTTTACCCGGGTATCTTCCAAATGGGAATGGGCCGGCTGGTGGATGCCGACGGTCGCCCTGTTCGGCATCATGCTCTATTATGCCGTGATAATCGGCTGGTGCATCAATTACTTCTTCTTTTCCTTCAACCTTGCCTGGGGAGCCGATCCGCAGGCTTTTTTCTTCAACTCCTTCCTGCAGCTCTCGGATTCCCCGTTCCATCTCGGCGGCATCAGAATTCCCATCCTTTCCTCAACCTTTGTCGTCTGGTTTCTTTGCTGGATTATCTGTTACCGCGAGGTCAATCACGGTATTGAAAAGGCGTGCACCATTTTCATGCCGATTCTTTTTTTGCTGACATTTATTCTTGTCGGCTGGACCCTCACCCTTGACGGGGCAATCGACGGTATTCGCAATTTCTATCTTTCCGCTGACTGGGATAAAATTAATATTTTTAAAAATTTTGATGATCCGGATGTCTGGTCGGTCTGGACCGCGGCATTCGGCCAGATATTCTTCACCCTGTCGCTCGGCTTCGGCATTATGATCACCTATGCCAGCTATTTGCCGAAAAAAACGGATATTGTCGGCAATGCCGTCTGGACAGCAGTGATTAACTGCACCTATTCTTTTATCGCCGGATTTGCCGTGTTCGGCATTGTCGGGTTCATGGCCCATGTCAAGGGGGTTGGCTTCAGCGAGGTGATCAAGGGGGGGCCGCAGCTTGCCTTTGTTGTCTATCCTGAAGCGATACGCCAGCTTCCTTTCGGCCAGTCGATTTTCGGCGTTATTTTCTTTTTCGTGCTCATCGTTGCCGGCCTTTCATCCGGTATCTCTTTGGTCGAGGCCCTGACCTGCGCCATAACGGATAAATTTTCCTGGACGCGGAAGATCACGGTTAGCGTCATTTGTCTGCTTGGGTTTTTGGGCAGTATTATTTTTACCACCCGGGCCGGGATGCTTATTCTTGACATCACCGACCATTTCATCACCAATTACGGGTTGATCATGGGGGGGATTTTCGAGTGTTATCTGGTCGGCTGGCTGCTGAAAGCACGCACGGCGCGGGAGCATGTCAACCGGGCGGGGGGCGTGCGCCTGCCCCTGTTGTGGGATTTGTGCGTGCGCTATTTCACGCCCTTTGTTCTTATCGTCATTATCGCCCAGGCCTTTATGGGCGAAATGGGCAAGGCCTATGGCGGCTATTCGGCTGATGCGCTGATCCTCTTCGGGGTCGGCTGGCTGCTTCTGACCATTGTTGTTGCCGTCTGTTTCACCTTTTATCCCTGGAAGCCGGAGACATTAAAGAAAAAGCATCATGTCCAGGAAGATCAACTTTTAGTTTGATTATGGGAGCACGCGTGTCAACCGAACCTGTTGCTGTCTGCGAGAAGCTTTTTGCCCTTTACCGTGTCACCTCCGAACGGTTGACCGATTTTCTCAAGGGCGCAAGCCATACCGGGTGTGGCGTCAAGGCCAATGAATTTGATGTCTTCTGCGCCTTCTGGGTGACCACCTGTTATCTGCGCAGCACTTCGTCACCTTCCACCGCCGATATTGAAAATTTCAACCGATCCGTTATCGTCGCCATAATCGACAGGATTGTCGCCGGCCGGGAGGAGGATCTTGATGATGACTCCATCAATTCCCTGGGCGAAACCATAACCGATGTGTTTGTCGAGCGGTTTTCCGGTTACCGGGAATTTTTCCAGGCTGACGCCGGGCAGGGCGGAAGCGAGGTTCTTTCCTCCTTTCCCCGTCTGAGAGAAGGTTTTTTGACCAACATCCTTGACGGACCGGTTTCACAAGATGCGCCGATCCGCGACCTGCTCGGAAATCTTCTGCGGGATCTCTTGACCAAATCCATGCGCTATTTTGCCGCGTGACAGGTCGTGTCAGGTGTTTGAGCCGCATTCGCGACCAACTTACTGAGTTGGCTAACTTCATGAAAATACAAAAAATATGAAAAACATAAAAGTAGGTGTTATCGGCGTCGGTTATCTCGGCAAGTTTCATGCGCAGAAGTATGCGGCCATGGAGAATGTCGAGCTGGTGGGCGTTGCCGATGTTGTCCTGAGCGCCGCCAGGCAGGTGGCTGCTGCTTGCGGTACACGGGCCTTTGCCGATTACCGGCAACTGCTGCCCCTGGTTGACGCGGTCAGCGTTGTCGTTCCCACTCCGATGCATCACCCGGTGGCCACGGAGTGTTTTGCCGCGGGTGTTGATGTCATGCTGGAAAAGCCCATGACCGTCACCCTGGAAGAGGCGGATGACCTCATCAAAAAGGCGGAAAACGGCCGGCGGATCCTTCAGGTCGGCCATCTCGAAAGGTTCAATCCGGCAATTGTCGCCATGCAGGATTATCTGACCTGTCCGCTCTTTATCGAATCCCAGCGGGTCCATTCCTTTAAGCCCCGGGGGGCGGATGTGGATGTCGTTCTTGATCTGATGATTCATGACATCGACATCATTCTCCATGTGGTCCCTTCGCCGCTTCAGTCAATCGATACCATCGGCGCGTCGGTGGTGACCGGGGGAACGGATGTCGCCACCGCGCATCTCATCTTTGAAAACGGCTGCGCCGCCAATGTGACGGTGAGCCGCGTTGCCCATGACAATGTGCGCAGCCTGCGTATTTATCAGCCGGGAAGTTCGCTGACGGTAAACTATGCCACCAAGGAGATAACCGTCATCGAGCGGCAAACCGGTCTGACACCGGAGGGATACCCGCGGGAGGAGATTATCCATTTCTGTTTCACGGAAAAGGACGCGTTGCAGGTCGAACTGGCCGATTTCATTGCTAATGTGCGGGCAAGGCGGATGCCGATGGTTTCCGGCCGGGAAGGGCGGCAGGCTCTGGAGGTGGCACTGCGCATTATCCGCCAGATCCGGGAGCATCATGACCGGTATAAAGAGACTTTATGCGTCGGGTGATGATTGTCAGCGGTGAGGCCTCCGGCGATCTGCACGGCGCTCATCTGGTGGCGGCCTTGAAGGAAATGATCCCGGATCTTTCCGTCTGCGGCATGGGCGGCAGGGAACTGCGCGCACAGGGCGTCGACATCCTCTATGATGCCGCCAAAATGGCTGTCGTCGGGCTCGTTGAAGTCCTGGCCCATCTTGCCGACATCCGGAAGGCCCAGAAAATCCTCGAAGACGAACTGCGCCGTAATCCCCCTGATCTGCTCATCCTCATCGACTATCCCGACTTTAATTTGCTGCTGGCGGCCAAGGCAAAAAAGCTCGGCATCCCGATTTTTTATTATATCAGTCCCCAGGTATGGGCGTGGCGCAGCGGCCGGGTGAAAAAAATCGGTCGACTGGTTGACCGGATGGCGGTCATCCTGCCCTTTGAAAAAGATTTTTATCATAAAAGGGGGGTTGAGGTGGATTATGTCGGCCATCCACTGCTTGATTCGGTGAAAAAAACACTGGGCAGGGAACGCTTCTGCGAACTGCACGGCATTGACCCGCGTCATGTTCTGGTCGGCCTGCTGCCCGGCAGCAGAAAAAAGGAAATACGCGCCATGCTGCCCGTTTTTCTGCAAACGATGGCTGGTATGCAAGCGCTTCATGAAAAAATGACGGTGCTCATTCCCCTGGCTCCGACCCTGACCGCGGCGGATCTCGAGGAATGCGGGCTTGCCCGCAACGTTTCCGGGATCAGGGTTATCAGCGACAACCGCTACGATCTGATGGCCGCCTGTGATCTGGCCTTGGCCACTTCGGGAACGGTAACCCTGGAGCTTGCCGTTCTTGACGTGCCGATGGTTGTTTCCTATAAAATGGCACCCTTGACCTGGTTCATCGGCAACATGCTGGTGGATGTCGATTTCGGTTCTTTGGTGAACCTTATCGCCGGCAAGGAGGTGGTGCGGGAACTGATGCAGCAGGATGCGACGGTTGTGAAGCTTTGTGCGGCACTGGAGGAGATCTGGCCCGGCTCAGCGAAAAGAGAGCAGCTGCTGCGGGAACTTTCCGCGGTGCGGGAAAAACTGGGAAAGGGGGGGGCATCGCGTCGGGCGGCAGAGATTGCCATTGCCGCAGCCCACAAAGTAACACATTGAAAACAGGTTAAAAAAATAAGTGAAGAATGTACGAAAAACTGTTACTAGTACAATGTAAAATTTAAGTTTTCGTA